>RCMZ01000229.1_pt1 | contig 35069 bp, 29 predicted proteins | sample 2041141 | NCBI WGS metagenome assembly RCMZ01 (sample SAMN09708263, study PRJNA481090) | Wastewater metagenome, whole genome shotgun sequencing project. | biome: sewage; isolation source: Davis station wastewater (DW) | place: Antarctica: Davis Station | collected 2010-03-01 | reverse complement strand
AATCAGCTGTACGGGATCAACGTGTTCAAGGTGAAGGAGGTGCTGCAATGCCCCAAGCTCACCATCATGCCCAAGTCCAGTCCGGTTGTACGTGGAGTCGCGAACATTCGTGGCGGCACTATTCCTATTCTCGACCTGGCTATGGCCACTGGTCGTGTCGGTCTGAATGATCTGAAAAACAGCTTTGTGATCATCACTGAATACAACACTAAGGTTCAGGGTTTTCTGGTGCGCTCGGTTGAGCGCATCGTCAATATGAACTGGGAAGAGATTCATCCGCCACCCAAGGGCACGGGGCGCGACCATTACCTGACGGCAGTGACGCGTCTGGATCAGCAGTTGGTGGAAATCATCGACGTTGAGAAAATTCTTGCTGAAGTTGCACCGACCTCGGAAGTGATTTCCGCCGGAGTCATCGATGTCGAAACTCAGGCCAAGGCGGTGTCCAAGCGGGTGTTGATTTGCGATGACTCCTCGGTTGCGCGTAAACAGGTAATTCGTTGCCTGGAGACCGTTGGGGTCGAGGTCGTGGCCCTCAACGATGGTCGCGAGGCTTATGAATATCTGCGCAAGATGGTCGAGGAGGGTAAGCAACCGGAGCGTGAGTTTTTGATGCTGATTTCCGACATCGAAATGCCGGAAATGGATGGCTATACCTTGACCGCCGAAATACGCGCCGATCCACGCATGCAGAAGCTGCACATCATCCTGCATACTTCGCTTTCTGGGGTGTTTAACCAGGCGATGGTGAAAAAGGTGGGGGCGGATGATTTTCTTGCCAAGTTCCGACCCGATGAGCTGGCCTCGCGGGTGGTTGAACGCATTAATGCAGCAGATGGGAGCTAAGGGCTTAGCCTTTGGCAATGCACATGAACGGTGAGGCGGCTTTAGTGTCTTCAGGTAACCTGGATTTCGAGCAGTTCCGTATCTTCCTGGAAAAGGCCTGCGGGATCTTGCTGGGCAGCAACAAGCAATACTTGGTGTCTAGTCGCCTTAACAAGTTGATGGAGCAACAAGGTATCAAGACCCTGGGTGAGCTGGTGCAGCGCATGCAGGGGCAGCCGCGCAGTGGTTTGCGCGAGCAGGTGGTCGATGCCATGACGACCAATGAAACCCTCTGGTTTCGTGATACCTATCCGTTCGAGGTGCTGAAGAATCGGGTTTTCCCCGAGATGCTCAAGGCCAACGGTGGACAGCGTCTGCGTATCTGGTCGGCGGCTTGCTCTTCCGGTCAGGAGCCTTACACTTTGTCGATGGCTACCGACGAGTTCGAGCGCAGCAATCTCGGTCAGCTCAAGGCGGGCGTGCAGATTGTGGCGACCGATCTTTCCGGCTCAATGTTAGCGACCTGCAAGTCGGGCGAATACGACAGTCTGGCGATGGGCCGTGGTTTGTCCCAAGAACGCTTGCAGAAATATTTCGACCCTAAAGGTGCTGGGCGCTGGGCGATCAAGCCGGCAATCAAGAGTCGGGTTGAGTTTCGGGCCCTGAACCTGCTGGACAGTTATGCCAGCTTGGGCAAGTTCGATATTGTGTTCTGCCGCAATGTGCTGATTTACTTCTCGGCAGAAGTGAAAAAGGACATCCTGCTGCGTATCCATGCGACCTTGAAGCCAGGCGGTTATCTGTTTTTGGGGGCTTCCGAGGCGCTTAACGGCCTGCCAGACCATTACCAGATGGTGCAGTGCAGCCCAGGAATCATCTACAAAGCCAAATAATTGCCAGCCATGGCATAAAAACGGGAGACCTTAGGTCTCCCGTTTTTTTTGTGCGGCAAAAAAAACGAATGGATTGCCGCCTGTTGGGATTTTGGCGGAATGATATTGCCGCTTGAGTGCTCGGTGCATGGAGGTTTTTTCTTAACCTGTTGAAAAATAACAATAAATTAAGATGGCACAGGGTTTGCTTTGTCTTCTGCAAGCAAACTCCTGCACAGGTTTACCAATCATGAGCATCAGCTTCGAAAGCGCCCTTAACGGTCATGATAAAGCGCTCGGCTTTCGTGCCCAGCGTGCCGAAGTGTTGGCCAACAACATGGCCAATGCTGACACGCCGAACTTCAAGGCGCGTGATCTGGATTTTGCCTCGGTATTGGCCGAGCAAAATGCCAAAGCCAAGGGTGGCGAGTTTCAGCTCAATCGCAGCAACAGCAAGCACATTGATGCCCAGGGTGTGGCCTCGGCAGATGCGGCCTTGCGTTATCGCATGCCGGCCGAGCCATCGCTGGATCAGAACACCGTCGACCTGCAGATCGAGCAGTCGAACTACGCCGAAAACTCGGTGCAATTTCAAGCCAGCTTCACCCTGCTTAATAGCAAATTCAAAGGCTTGATCGGCGCCCTGCGCGGCGAATAACGGAGAAACATGCCATGTCATTAGCCAGTGTATTCAATATCGCCGGAACCGGCATGAGTGCCCAGAGCACTCGGCTGAATACTATCTCCAGCAACATCGCCAACGCGGAGACCGTGTCGTCGAGTATCGACCAGACCTACAGGGCTCGGCATCCGGTGTTTGCGACCGTATTTCAGGGCGCGCAACAGGGTGGCGGTGATTCATTGTTTGCCGAGCAGGACCAGTCCGGAGCGGGCGTGCAGGTGCTGGGTATTGTCGAGGAGCAGGGCAGCCTGACGCCGCGTTACGAGCCCGATCATCCGGCCGCCGATGCCGATGGTTATGTCTATTACCCGAACGTCAATGTGGTTGAGGAAATGGCCGACATGATATCCGCCAGTCGGGCTTTCCAGACCAACGTTGAAATGATGAATACCGCCAAGCAGATGATGCAGCGCGTACTGACCCTGGGCCAGTAAGCCGCGAGAGAGGAAGACAATTATGAGCATCAGTAGCGTCAATGCGGCAGGCACGGTTCTGGATCAGTATCAGATCAAAGATGCGGAGCCTAAGGGCAAAGAGCTTGGCAAGAACGAGTTTCTCAATTTGCTGGTGGCGCAGTTGAATAACCAAGATCCGCTGTCCCCCCAAGATAATGGTGAGTTTATCGCCCAGCTGGCGCAGTTCAGTACGGTGGAAGGGGTCGACAAGCTTAATACCAGCATGGAGTCGATGCTCTCTGGTTATCAGTCGTCCCAGGCGTTGCAGGCTTCTTCTCTGGTTGGCCGTAAGGTCATCATTCCTACCGATAAAGCGATGGTCGATACCAGTGAAACCTTCAAGGCCAGCATGGTGTTGCCGGCCACCAGCAGCAACGTCTACGTCAACGTGTATGACAGTGCGGGCTCGGTGGTCAATCGCATCAACATGGGCCAGCAGGCTGCTGGCAATGTCAGCTTTATGTGGGACGGCAAAGACTCAAGCGGCAATCTTTTGCCGCCCGGGGCCTACAAGTTCGAAGCCCAAGCCAGTTATGGCGCGGAGACCAAGGGGCTGACCACCATGCTGCCGGCCAATGTCGACAGCGTCACCCTTGGGCAGAACGGTGGTGAGTTGATGCTTAATCTCGCCGGGCTCGGCAGCATCGGACTCTCCAAGATTCAGGTCATCGGTCAATAATTTAGCGGCTGTAAGCGCCGGCGCTTCCGGCAAAGGAGTTTTCCATGGCGTTTAATATTGGTCTCAGCGGTCTGCGTGCTGCAACCAGCGATCTCAACGTTACCGGCAACAATATCGCCAACGCCGGCACGGTGGGCTTCAAACAGTCGCGCTCAGAGTTTGCCGATGTTTATGCTGCCTCGGTCTTGGGTGGTGGTGCCAACCCGCAGGGCAGTGGTGTGTTGCTGTCGGATGTATCGCAGCAGTTCAAGCAGGGCAATATCAACTACACGCAAAACGGGCTGGATATGGCTGTTAATGGTAATGGATTTTTTGTTACCAGCAATAATGGTGATGTCAGCTATACCCGTGCCGGCTACTTTGGTACCGATAAAGAGGGCTTTGTGGTGAATAACTTCGGTTACAAACTGCAGGGCTATGCCGTGGATGCTAATGGCAATCTGCAAAACGGCGTGGTCAGTGATATCCAGGTCCAGACTGCTAGTCAGGCTCCGAATGCAACAACTCAGCTTGATCAGACATTTAACTTGAACTCAACTAATCAAATCCCTACAACCGTACCCTTTAACCCGTCTGACCCCACCAGTTACAACTCTGCCACCTCAACCAATATCTATGACTCGCAGGGCAATTCGCATGTGATGACCCAGTACTTTTTGAAAACTGGGGCAAATGCCTGGCAGATGAATGTGCTGATTGATGGGCGTAACCCCGCGACGCCTGCTACATCTACAGCGCCCTACACTGCTGCAATGACTTTTAGTGCCTCCGGTCAGTTATTGACGCAAACACCGGGGGTGGGTTTGGTGGCGGGGGCGAATGGCACTCTTGATCTTGCGGGCTGGGTGCCTGCGGCGCCAGACACAGCGGTGCCGCCAGCCTGGACGCCCAATGGTGCGGCGGCTAGCCCTACTGGGATTAATCTAGATTTGCGTCCATCTACGCAATTTTCTAGCGCCTTCGCCGTCAGTAGCGTCAGTCAGGACGGCTACACCACGGGTCAGTTGGCTGGTCTTGAGGTGGACGATACCGGGATTATTTTTGCCCGTTACACTAACGGCCAATCCAGGGTGCAGGGCCAAGTTGTATTGGCCAACTTTGCCAACCAGCAAGGGTTGACGCCGGCGGGCAAAACGGCCTGGACGCAATCGTTCGAGTCCGGTGAGCCGGTGGTGGGCACGCCGCGCAGTGGCACCCTGGGCGCTTTGCAGTCCGGTGCGCTGGAGGACTCCAACGTCGAGCTGTCCGACCAGTTGGTGAACCTGATCGTGGCCCAGCGTAATTATCAGGCTAACGCGAAAACCATCGAAACCGAGAGCGCGATTACCCAGACCATCATCAATCTGCGTTAACGGTCTACTGCGCGTCTCGTGGCCTGCGGCAAATCACCTGTCGCAGGCGGCAGATAGTCGCCGTGGTGCTCGTCCTAAAGCCCCTTTATGGGGCTTTTTTATTTTAAAAATTGTTAATTATCAGTTGGTTATATCCATGTTTTAGGCGTGGCACGCCACTTGCTTTGTAGTAGGTAATTGAGGGTCTGGCGTCAAGCATCTGGCCCTCTCAGCCCATACCGCGGAGCAATGCCATGGACAAGATGTTGTATGTCGCCATGACCGGCGCCAGCCAGAACACCCTGGCCCAGCGCGCCCATGCCAACAATCTGGCCAACGTCTCGACCAATGGTTTTCAGCGCGATCTGGAGCAGGCGCGTTCCATGCCGTTGTTTGGTCAGGTCCATCCATCCCGGGTCTACGCCATGAGCGAGCGCCCAGGGACCGATTTTTCTCCAGGCTCCCTCCAGGAAACCGGCAATGAGCTGGATGTCGCCGTCGAGGGTGATGGTTGGCTGGCGGTGCAGTCGCCCGATGGTGGCGAGGCCTATGTGCGCAGTGCCAGCCTCAAGGTCGATGCGCTGGGCATGTTGCGCACCGGCAGTGGTTTGCCGGTGCTCGGCAATGGCGGACCGATTTCCGTGCCGCCGGAGCAGAAAATCGAAATCGGCAAAGACGGCACCATCAGTATCCGCGCCCTGGGTGAGGGGCCGAGCGTGATCGCCGAGGTCGATCGCCTCAAGCTGGTTCGACCGGACCCGGCGCAGCTGGAGAAGCAAACGGACGGCATGATCCACTTCAAAGGCACGGGCCAGGTGCAGGCGGACGCCAATGTGCAGGTCAGCTCCGGGTTCTTGCAGGCCAGCAACGTCAATGCGGTTGAGGAAATGACGGCGATTCTGTCCCTGTCTCGCCAGTTCGAGTTGCACGTGAAGATGATGCGCACCGCCGAAGACAACGACACGGCGATGGCGCGCGTTTTGCAATTCACCTAATTACCAAGGCGTAGCGCCATGATTCTGGCGCTCGAGGAGAATCACCATGCTTCCGGCTCTGTGGGTCAGTAAAACCGGGTTGTCCGCTCAGGACATGAACCTGACGACCATTTCCAACAACCTGGCCAACGTCTCGACCACTGGCTTCAAGCGTGATCGGGCCGAGTTTCAGGACCTGCTTTATCAGATCCGTCGCCAGCCAGGTGCGCAGTCGAGTCAGGACAGTCAGCTGCCCACCGGCTTGCAGCTGGGCACCGGTGTGCGGATTGTCGGCACCTCGAAGATGTTCACCGAGGGCAGCCTGCAGACCACCGAGCAGCCGCTGGATATGGCGATTAATGGCCGTGGTTTCTTCCAGATTCTGCAGCCAGACGGCACGGTCTCTTACACCCGTGACGGTAGTTTTCACCTGGATTCCAATGGCCAGTTGGTGACTTCTCAGGGCTATTCCCTTGAGCCGGCCATCGTCCTGCCGGCAGAGGTACAAACCTTCACCGTCGGTGAAGACGGCACGGTATCGGTGACCGTCAGTGGTGATCCGACCCCGCAGGTGGTCGGCAACATCCAGACCGCCGACTTCGTCAACCCGGCGGGTTTGCAGGCGATTGGCAACAACCTGTTCCTTGAAACCGGCTCCAGCGGCGCGCCGCAGGTGGGTACGCCAGGTTTGACCGGCTTGGGCACGGTGCTGCAGAACACCTTGGAGAACTCCAACGTCAGCGTGGTGGAAGAACTAGTCAACATGATCACCACCCAGCGCGCCTACGAGATGAACTCCAAGGTCATCTCGACGGCTGACCAGATGCTCTCCTTTATTACCCAGAATCTTTAATTCGCGGGTGGCGGTCGCTGTTTGACCCCGCTCCTGTTGGAACACGCCGTGAGGTAGTAGGTATGAACCGGCTAATGATTGTTTGCTCGCTGTTTGGCGCCCTGGCGCTGAATGGCTGTGTGGCGCCCGCGCCCAAGCCGAATGACCCGTACTTCTCGCCCGTGCTGCCACGTACGCCCTTGCCGGCGGCGCAGAACAATGGCGCCATCTATCAGCCGGGCTTTGGCAACAACCTCTACGATGACCGCAAGGCCTACCGGGTGGGTGACATCATCACCATCACCCTGAATGAAAAAACCCAGGCGAGCAAAAATGCCAACTCGCAAATCGCCAAGGACAGCACCGCGAAGATGGGCCTGACCTCGCTGTTTGGCTCGACGGTCTCGGTGGATAACCCTGATTCCGGCCTAAACCCACTGACGGGTGCCAACCTGAATCTGGACGTGGGCTACTCCGGCTCCCGCGATACCAAGGGCGACAGCCAGGCGGGGCAGAGCAACAGCCTGACCGGCTCGATTACCGTGACCGTGGCCGAGGTGTTGCCCAATGGCATTCTGTCGGTGCGCGGGGAAAAATGGCTGACCCTCAATACCGGTGACGAACTGGTGCGCATTGCCGGCCTGATTCGCCCAGACGATGTCGCCACCGATAACACCGTGGCGTCGACGCGGGTCGCGGATGCACGGATTACCTACTCCGGAACCGGTGCTTTTGCCGATGCCAGCCAGCCGGGCTGGTTCGATCGTTTCTTTATCAGCCCGCTGTGGCCGTTCTAAGGTGCCGAGCATGAACCGATTGATCGCCTGCTTTTGCCTGCTGCTGGCCGCCAGTGCGGTGCAGGCCGAGCGCCTGAAAGACCTCGCCAGCATCCAGGGCGTACGGGCCAACCAACTGATCGGCTACGGTCTGGTGGTGGGCTTGAATGGCTCCGGTGACCAGACCACCCAGACCCCGTTCACCCTGCAGACCTTCAACAACATGCTCGCCCAGTTCGGCATCAAGGTGCCGGCCGGTGGCGGTAACGTGCAGCTGAAAAACGTCGCGGCGGTGGCCTTGTATGCCGACCTACCGGCGTTTGCCAAGCCGGGGCAAAGCATCGATGTGACCGTCAACTCCATCGGTAACGCCAAGAGCCTGCGCGGCGGCAGCCTGTTGATGGCGCCGCTGAAGGGCGTCGACGGCAACGTCTACGCCATCGCCCAGGGCAGCCTAGTGGTGGGTGGTTTTGACGCCGAGGGTGCCGACGGCTCGAAGATCACCGTCAACGTACCGTCCTCCGGGCGCATTCCCGGTGGTGCCACCGTGGAGCGGCCGGTGCCGAGTGGTTTCGATCAGGGCAATACCCTGACCCTGAACCTCAATCGGGCCGATTTCACCACCGCCAAGCGGATTGTCGACAAGATCAACGAATTGCTCGGCCCTGGCGTAGCTCAGGCTCTGGATGCCGGCTCGGTGCGGGTCAGTGCGCCGCTGGATCCGGGCCAGCGGGTCGACTACCTGTCGATCCTAGAAAACCTTGAAGTGGAAGCCGGGCAGGCGGTGGCCAAGGTCATCATCAATGCCCGTACCGGCACCATCGTCATCGGTCAGAACGTCAAGGTGCAGCCGGCGGCAGTGACCCATGGCAGCCTGACCGTGACCATTACCGAAGAGCCGATTGTCAGTCAGCCCAATGCCCTGGCTAGCGGCGAAACGGTGGTGGTGCCGAAGTCCAAGGTGACTGCTGATCAGGAAAACAAACCGATGTTCAAGTTCGGCCCCGGCACCTCACTGGATGAGATCGTGCGGGCGGTTAATCAGGTGGGCGCCTCGCCGAGTGACTTGATGGCGATTCTCGAAGCCCTGAAGCAGGCCGGCGCGTTGCAAGCCGATCTGATCGTGATTTGAGGTGCGACTATGAATTCTCGACTCAGCGCAGGTATAGGCATCGCCCCCGATTCTGGAGCGGCGACCGACCTCAATCGTCTGCATCAGCTCAAGGTCGGCAAGAACCGCGACAGCGAAGCCAATGTGCACAAGGTGGCGCAGGAGTTCGAGTCGCTGTTTCTCAATGAAATGATGAAGGCCATGCGCTCGGCGAACGCGGTGTTCGCCGAAGGCAACTTCATGAACAGCAACGAAAGCAAAACCTACCAGGACATGCATGACCAGCAGTTGGCCATCACCATGTCCAAGCAGAACGGTGTAGGCCTGGCCGATGTGCTGGAGCGTCAGCTGTCGAAAACCTTGCATGGCGCCGGCAGCAGTCGACCCAACCCCTTTGCCCAGGTGGCCGCCAGCAGCGGCGTCACGGCTGCCACACCGGCAGCGGATGAAGCTGTCGTGCGCGATGACTCCAAGCTGCTCAACCAGCGCCGTATCTCCTTGCCGCCACGCCTGGCGGATCGTCTGCTGGCCGGCATCGTACCGCCGGCCGGTGGCAGCGAAGCGCAGGCCCAGGCACCGCAGAACTGGCTGGCGGCGAAAAGCTATCCGGCACCTGCCGACAAGTCCCTGTCGATTGCCGACAGCGATGCCATCACCGGTCGCCGTCTGGCTCAGCCGCCATTGGCGCCGGGTAAGGCGGCGTTCAGCTCGCCCGAGGAGTTTGTCGCCACCATGTTGCCGATGGCACAGAGTGCGGCGGAGAAAATCGGCGTGGATGCCCGTTACCTGGTGGCCCAGGCGGCGCTGGAAACCGGCTGGGGCAAGTCGATCATTCGCCAGCAGGATGGCTCCAGCAGCCACAACCTGTTTGGGATCAAGGCCGCCGATTGGCAGGGCGATTCGGCACGGGTGCTAACCACTGAGTACGTGGATGGCAAGCAGGTCAAGGAAACAGCGTCGTTTCGCGCCTATGGTTCTTTCGAGCAGAGCTTCAACGATTACGTGAACTTTCTGCAGAACAACGAGCGCTACGACGGCGCGCTGGATTCAGCCGCCAACCCCAAGCGTTTCGTCAGCGAACTGCAGCGTGCCGGTTATGCCACCGACCCGCAGTACGCCAACAAGATCGCCCAGATCGCCCGGCAAATGCAGACCTATCAGGCCGTCGCAGCGGCCGATACGGCAACCACCAGGACCTGAGGCTGAGCTATGGCGGACTTACTCAATATTGGCCTGTCGGGGCTGTCAGCGAACAAGACGTCGTTGGCTGTAACAGGGCATAACATTGCCAACGTCAACACACCAGGGTTTTCCCGTCAGGAAACTATTCAGGCTACCCGCACGCCACAGTTCAGTGGTGCCGGCTATATTGGCTCGGGCACCACGCTGGTGGATGTTCGTCGTATTTATAACGACTTCCTGACCACTCAGGTCCGTAGCAGCACAGCCTTGAGCAAGGATGTGGAGAGCTACCTCAGTCAGATTAATCAGCTAGACTCACTGCTGGCAGGCAGCACTACCGGGATTACCCCGGGTTTGCAGCGGCTGTTCTCCTCGTTGCAAACCGCCGCCGAAGACCCTGCCAATATCCCCGCTCGGCAGCTGGTGCTGTCGGAGGCCGAGGGGGTGGCCAAGCGTTTTAACACCGTGTACGACCGCTTGTATGAGCAAAATGGTTTTATCAACAAGCAGCTGTCGGCGGTCAGTGAGCAGGTCAATCAATTGGCTAGCTCGATTGCTGGTTATAACGATGCAATTGCCGTTGCAGCTTCAAATGGCCAACAACCCAATGATTTGCTCGACGCCCGGGAAGAGACCGTACGCAAGCTGTCAGAGTTCATCGGTGTAACGGTCGTGGCGCAAGACGACAATAGCATCAACGTGTTTATTGGCTCTGGCCAGCCGTTGGTGGTCGGTAATTCGGCGGCACGTCTGGAAGTGGTTGCTGGAATTGCTGATCCTCTGCGTAGTGAGGTGCAGTTTGTCAGTGGCGGCTCACGCCAAGGTATCACCACGCTAATTAGCGGTGGCGAGATGGGCGGGCTGATTCGCTATCGCGAAGATGTTTTGGATGTAACCCTGAACTCGGTGGGACGGCTGGCATTGTCGGTGGCTGACGAGATGAATCGTCAGTTAGGTCAGGGGCTGGATCTCAAGGGGAACTTCGGTTCCGAGCTTTTCCGTGACATTAATGACCCCTTACTGACCGCTCAGCGCAGTCTTGCGCGGGCAGGCAATAGTGATCCTACGGCCAATCTAACGGTGTCTATTACCAATACGACGCAGCTTAGCAACAGTGACTACGACGTCAGTTTTACTAGCCCCACCGCCTATACCGTTCGACGAGTTTCCGATGGTGTGGTGTTTCCAACCAGTCCGGCAACTTTTGACCTGACCACCTTGCCTGCGCCACAAGTTGATGGTTTCTCGCTGGGGGTTGCCACGGGTACTTTTGCCGCCGGAGATCAATTTCGGGTAACCCCTACGCGCAATGGCGGCGATGAAATTCGTGCGGATCTGCAGAAAGCGGAAGAGTTGGCTTTTGCCGCTCCATTAAAAGCAGTCAAAAGTCCGGCGAATATTGGTTCGGGTGTTGTGACTCAGCCGAGCGTGATTACGCGTATCGACCCCAGCTTTGATTCGACCGATCCGAGCATTCGTGACCCGCTCGAGACTAGCCTGCGCAATGCACCGCCCATGCGGATTCTGATGGGGGCGGCGGCCTCGCCACAGACATACACAGTGGTAGATGTTAATGGCAACGATATAAGCACTGGCCTACCTCCGACGCTGCCATACACCGCCAGCATTGTGCCGGGGCAGAATAATAAAATTCAGATAAATGTGCCTGTTTCTGTTGGCCCGCCCGCCGTCCCTACTGCCTTCTCCTTTGAACTGACAATCAGTGGTCGTCCTGCTGAGGGGGATAGTTTTACCGTTGCATTCAATACCAGTGGCGTTTCGGATAACCGTAATGCTTTGCAAATGGTGGGGCTGCAAACTAAGAGCACCGTTGGTGTTGATCTGGCGAGTCCGACTACAACCGGAGCAAGTTTTACGGATGCCTATGGCGATCTGGTTGAGCGCGTTGGTACGTTGACGAGTCAGGCGCGTGTTGATGGTCAGGCTACGAGTGCCATCCTGAAACAGGCGACTAATGATCGTGACTCAGTTTCCGCAGTCAATATGGATGAAGAGGCGGCGAAATTAATTCAGTTTCAGCAGTATTACCAAGCGTCGGCACAAATCATCCAAGTAGCCAGAACCTTATTTGATACATTAATAAATACATTCTGATGATTTAAACCCCCGCGGGGGAGGTGGGTCAGAACTCACCACATAAGAGGTTTACGACATGGTCATGCGCATCTCCTCTATTCAGTCTTTTAACAACGGCGTCAGTGGTCTTCAGGAAAACTACGCCAATGTCACGCGGACTCAGGAGCAAATCAGTAGCGGCAAGCGCATATTGACTCCCGCAGACGATCCTGTGGCATCGGTGCGCTTACTGCAATTAGATCAGCAGCAAGCCGTGCTAAGTCAGTACAAAGATAATTTAACGGCAGCTAAGAACAGTCTGACGCAGGAAGAAACCACCCTGACTTCGACGGTTAACGTCTTGCAGCGTATTCGTGAGTTGACGGTGCAGGCGGGTGGGGGGGCGCTATCGGCCGCAGATCGCAAGGCTATTGCCAACGAATTGGGTGAGCGTGAAAACGAATTGCTCAATTTGATGAACAGCCGTAACGCGCGTGGCGAATACCTGTTCTCTGGTTACCTGGGCAAGACCGAGCCATTTATCCGTAATCCGGACAATACCTATTCTTATCAGGGTGATGAGGGTCAGCGTAGCCTGCAGGTTGCCAGCTCAACCACTGTTGCCATTAATGATAATGGTCGTGAACTATTTGAAGATGTCACTAATGCTAATCGGATTAGCAACAGCGGAGGGGTTAACAATCCGGCTCTACCAACCCCGCCATTGCCCGCTACCACAATTGCCCCGGTTCCAAGTGCCAGTCAACGGGTGTTCATGTCGCCAGGCTTAGTGGAAGATAATGAGCAGTTCAATTCAAGTTTTCGTAACGGTGAGCCCTATTCGCTGGCATTCGTCAGTGGCAAGCAATTCCGAATTTATGACAGCGCAGGTGCTGATGTAACCTCGGAAATTCCAGGCGGCGGGCAGATAGATCCATTGGCAAGCAGCGGCAACGTCATTAACTTTCGGGGCATGCGTTTTCAGTTGGATGTGGTGTTGAAAGAAGGCGACAACGCACTTGATCTGGATAATCTACTTGCCAATACCGCGACGCCAGGATTGCCGGGTGCTGCTACGCATAGTTTCACGTTGCAAACATCGCAGACTGATTTCGCGCTTACGCGGGCGTCAAGTAACACCTCGGCAGCGGTCGTCAGTGGGGGGACTATCAGTAACCAGGCGACCTTTGCGGCTCAGTTCCCCACGTCAGGGGTGCTGCTGCGCTTCACCAGCGCCAGTAATTACAATGTTTATTCGCAGCCTGTGGGGCCAAGCAGTACGCCAATTGCTGTAGGTAATGCCCCCGGGCCTTACCCTGCGACGATTAGTTTGTTTGGTGCGGATGTCACCCTTAGTGCTGGCGCCGCTGCTGGTGACGAGTTCAATGTGCAGCCTCAGTTTCAGGAGCAGCGCAGCATTCTCAATACCATTGCCCGCTTGCGTCAGGCCTTGGAATCAAGTCCGGCTTCGCCAGCGGGTAACTTGGCCGTTCGTGACGAGGTCAATATTGCCCTGAAGAATATGGACAACGGAATTGGTCAGGTATTGGAAGTGCAGACCAAGATCGGTGCGCGGCTGAATCTGGTTGACTCTACCGAAACGGATAATGAAGACGTGACCTTGGTGAACAAGTCGGTGCAGGCTGAGCTGCGCGATCTGGATTACGCGGAGGCGCTGTCGCGTTTGTCTTTTCAGACTATCGTGCTGGAGGCTGCGCAGCAGAGCTATGTGAAAATTGCAGGCCTGAATTTATTTGATCAGTTACGTTGAGTGCATGAACTTTGGGTGTTGTGCTGGGGTTTAATCTGACATTGCAAAGTTGTGGAAACTAATTTTTATCTCGCGTAGGCTGCATTTTTTGCGCGTACATACTAGGCTGGTACATTAGGCGCTAATGCCATGAGGGGTATGCAGGATGTTTAATGGTAAGTCAGTTCTTATTTCTGGCGGCACAGGCTCTTTCGGACGTGCCTTCTTGCATACCTTGTTGGCGTTGTATCAGCCTAAGCGCGTGGTTATTTTCTCGCGTGATGAGTTGAAACAGTACGAAATGCAGCAAGAGTTTAATGCGCCGTGCATGCGCTATTTCATTGGTGATGTACGTGATGCCGATCGGCTAAAGCAAGCCATGCGAGGTATCGATTACGTTGTCCATGCAGCAGCGCTGAAGCATGTTCCAGCTGCCGAGTACAATCCAACTGAATGTATTAGAACTAACGTCGTTGGTGCAGAGAATATCATCAATGCTGCGATTGAGAATGGCGTACAAAAAGTCATTGCGCTCTCTACGGATAAAGCGTCTAGTCCAATAAACCTCTATGGCGCGACAAAGTTGCTGTCAGATAAGTTGTTTGTTGCAGCCAATAATATTACAGGTGAGCACAAAACGCGCTTTTCTGTCGTGCGCTATGGCAATGTGGTGGGTTCCAGAGGCTCGGTTCTACCATTTTTTCGAAAGCTCATTCGTGAGGGCGCAGTTGAGCTGCCCATTACAGATGCACGTATGACACGTTTTTGGATTACCTTGCAGAATGGCGTTGATTTTGTCTTGCAGAGTTTTCAGCGTATGCACGGCGGTGAGTTGTTTGTGCCGAAGATACCCTCTGCGAATATTGTTGATTTGGCGACTGCTATGGCACCGCAGTTACCACAGCGGTCGATTGGGATACGTCCTGGTGAAAAACTGCATGAAATGATGATCTCGCGAGATGACAGTCGTCATGCATTTGAATTTTCCCAGCACTATGTGATTGCGCCTTCAATCAACTTTAATGTTCGGACAGATTATCAAGTCGATGGCCTGGGTGAGGTGGGCTGCCCAGTGAGTGAGCACTTTGAATATGTATCTGATACTAATCCGCACTTTCTGAGTATTGATGATCTTCGCCAGCTCGACCGCGATACGGTCTAGACGTTTATGATTCCTTATGGCCGCCAGCAAATTGATGAAAGTGATATTGATGCGGTTGTCGCAGTTCTACGTTCCGATTGGCTGACTCAAGGGCCGGCTATCGAGGCGTTTGAGTGCGCGGTTGCACAGCGATGTGATGCGCGCTACGCCGTTGCAGTCAGCAATGCTACGGCCGCCTTGCATCTAGCTTGTCTGGCTGCGGGTTTGGGCCCTGATGATTGGCTTTGGACCAGTCCGAATACCTTCGTGGCCTCAGCTAATTGCGCCCGTTACTGTGGTGCCAAAGTCGATTTTGTCGATATTGATCCCGTTACCTGGAATATGGATGTTGCGCATTTAGCGGCGAAGCTTGCGCACGCAGAAAAGCTCAATCGGCTGCCCAAAATTTTGGTGCCAGTGGCGTTCTCCGGCCAGTCATGTGATATGGCCGCTATTCGCTCTTTGGCGGATGTCTACGGGGTACTAATTATCGAGGATGCATCCCATGCGATAGGTGCGACATACCAAGGCCGGCCGGTAGGGTGCGGGGATTATGCTGATATGACAGTGTTCAGCTTTCATCCGGTGAAAATAATCACCAGCGGTGAGGGTGGAATGCTGTTGACCAATAGTGCGGAGTTGCAGCAGCGTCTTTATCGTTTGCGAAGCCATGGTATCAGCCGCGATCCGGCGTTGATGAGCGAACCAAGTCATGGCCCTTGGTACTATCAGCAATTGGAGTTGGGGTTTAATTATCGCATTACGGATATTCAGGCGGCGCTTGGACTTTCCCAGTTGTCAAAGCTGGATGGCTTTCTTCAACGGCGCCGGCAGTTGGCTGCGAGATACGATTTGTTGCTGCAAGAATTACCCCTGTGTTTGCCTGGTCGTCAGGCGGGGGTCGAGTCTGCCTGGCATTTGTATGTGGTGCGCTTGCAGCTGGCCAGGATAAAGCGCTCTCGTCGCGAGGCTTTTGATGCTTTGCGGGCTGCGGGTATTGGCGTCAATGTGCATTATATTCCGGTGCACTTGCAGCCTTACTATCGCGAGCTGGGTTTTTGCCCTGGTGATTTTCCTGCTGCCGAAGCTTATTACAGTGAGGCACTGACGCTGCCCTTGCACGCAGGCATGTTTGATTCCGAGCAGGATCAGGTAATAGCCGCGCTGCGTGAGGTGCTGCTGTGAGCCGCTTGGCCGTCATTCCGGCACGTGGTGGCAGCAAACGCATTCCAGGTAAGAACATCAGGTTGTTTCACGGTAAACCCATGCTCGCCTATTCAATCGAGGCCGCGCAGGCTTCGCGCTTGTTTGATCGGATTGTGGTCAGTACCGATGATCCCGCCATCGCGCAATTGGCCATAGAGCTTGGCGCTGAAGTGCCTTTTAGTCGCCCAGCGACATTGGCCGATGATCACGCAACCACCTTGGCGGTGATGCAGCATGCTGTTTCCGTGTTGTGTGAGCCGGGAGGGGGGGCTGATTACGTTTGTTGTTTGTATGCCACAGCACCCTTTGTGCAGGCTACCAATCTGCAGCGCGGCTTCGAGTTACTGGCGGAAAATTCGACCAAGTCTTATGCCTTTTCCGTTACTGATTTTGGTTTTCCGGTTCAGCGTGCCATTCGTATCAATGAGGACGGCGCTGTGGATGCTTTGTATCCGCAGTATCGTGACGTGCGCTCACAAGACTTGCCGCCGGCATTCCATGATGCGGGGCAGTTCTATTGGGGGCGCGCTGCAGCCTGGTTGCGTGGGGATCCGCTTTTTTCACCGCTGTCGTTGCCCGTGGTACTGCCACGTCACCTGGTACAAGACATTGACACGTTGCATGACTGGCGACGTGCGGAGTTGATGTATCAGGCGTTGCTTGCCAGCGGAGAGCTTGGCGGATGAGGGTGCTGTTCCGAGTCGATGCCTCTGTTGTCATAGGCATCGGCCATGTCATGCGCTGTCTGACGTTGGCTAAGGCTCTGCAGGCTCGTGGTGCGCAGGTGGTGTTTGTTTGTCGTGAGTTAGGCGGCCATCAGATCGACCGTATTCAGCGAGACTTTACCGTGCTGCGCTTGCCTGCAGCTTATCAAGGCGAGACAAGTGCTCTAACGCCTGAGTCCAGGGTTTCGGAGGAGGCAGATTTCACTGCTGTGCTCGCCATGGTCGGCACGCTGCATTTCGATTGGTGTGTGCTGGATCACTATGGATTGGGTCTTGGCTGGCAGCAGCAGGTAATGCAGATTTGTCGCCGTTTGTTGGTGATTGATGATTTGCCCTCGCGTCATAAAGATTGTGATCTATTGCTTGATCAAAACCTGTTGAGCGAACCTTCAGGGGCCTATCCAGGCCGCAGCGCGCGGCGTTTATTTGGGCCCAGTTACAGCCTTTTGCGCGATGAATTTTTGTCTTACCGGGCTTTACCTCGTCCGCAGCAAGAAGGCCTTCCCAAGTTGCTGGTCTTTTTCGGTGGCGGCGCCAGTGCGCTGGAGTTGCTCCGTGTCCTACCTGTATTACTCCCACTGCCGGTGCGCCTGGATATTGTCATCAGCTCTGCCACTCCTGAGCGAGCGACACTTGAGCGCATGCTGGAGGGGCAGCAGCATGCGTCCTTGCACGTCGATACTGAGCAGATGGCTAAGTTATTGCATGCGGCAGATCTGTATGTTGGTGCGGGTGGCACCGTTACCTGGGAGCGTGCCTGTCTGGGGTTGCCGGGCGTGGTAGCAGCCTTGAGTTTTAATCAGCAGGCCATCAGCAGTGCTTGCGCCGAATGGGGAATGCAAGATTACCTTGGCCTGAGCAGTACGGTGCAGCCAATAGATTGGCAGTTAAAGGTCAGCCAGTTGCTTGCCCAACCCGAGCGGCTGGAACGCATGCGTCAGCGGGCCTTAGCGCTGGTTGACGGTCGGGGTGTGGGGCGTGTCGTAGAGGCTATGGAATGTCAGGTTTGAACCAACGTATCGATGTTTTGTGCTCAGATCAGCAACATCCCATCCAAGCGCGTTTAAGGACCTGGTGTGAGCAGCAGGATGCGCGTTTGTGTGGGCAGGTAGATGAGTTACTTGGCGGTGATTTTCTCTTTCTAGTGTCATGTCAGTCGATTGTTAGCACTCAGTTACGGGCCCGCTATCGCTACTGTTTGGTCGTGCATGCCAGCGATTTGCCAACAGGGCGCGGCATGTCCCCTCAGGTGTGGCAGGTGATCAGTGGTGCCAAGCACATCACCGTGACCTTGCTCAATGCGGATGACCCTGTGGACAGCGGTGACATCTGGCAGCAGCGTGGTTTTGAGCTGCAGGGGCACGAACTGTACGACGAGATCAATGCCAAGTTATTCGATGCCGAGTTTGAGCTGCTCGATTGGGCGTTGGAGCATTGCGTGCACAGCCAGCCGCGGATACAGCAGGGTGAGCCCACCCACTATCCGCGCCGCTGTCGGGAAGACAGTCGAATCAATCCAGAAGAGTCCATTGCGAGTCAGTTTGATCTGCTCCGGGTCGCCGACACAGAGCGCTATCCGGCTTTTTTTGACCTGCGCGGTTATCGTTACGAAGTCGTGCTGAAAAAAGTGGGGAAAGCATATGAGTAGTTTTCGAATTGGCACCCGTCTGATTGGCCCTGATTCGCCCCCATTTGTGATTGCGGAAATGAGTGGTAACCACAATCAGTCCCTTGAGCGAGCGCTGGCCATCGTTGAGGCCGCCGCGAAGGCGGGAGCTCATGCGCTTAAGCTACAGACCTATACACCAGACACCATGACTCTCGACTTGAATGTTGGGGAGTTTCAAATCAGCGATCCGCAGAGCTTGTGGGCAGGTAACTCGCTGTATGAGCTCTATCGTCAGGCCTATACCCCTTGGGAGTGGCACCAGCCGATTTTTGCGCGCGCAGCGGAACTTGGCATGCTGGCGTTCTCAACTCCGTTTGATGAAAGTGCCGTGGACTTTCTGGAAAGCCTGAATGTGCCTGCCTATAAGATCGCCAGCTTTGAAAATACAGATATACCCCTGATTCGTAAGGTGGCGGCTACAGGCAAGCCGATGATCATTTCCACTGGCATGGCCTCAGTGGCTGAGATCGATGAGGCCGTGCGAGCAGCCCGTACGGCAGGTTGCGAGCATTTGGTACTGCTCAAGTGCACCAGCACCTACCCAGCTACAGCCGATAACTCCAACGTGCGCACCATCCCTCATCTGCGCGAATTGTTTAAGTGCGAAGTGGGTTTGTCTGACCACACGATGGGGGTCGGCGCGGCAGTAGCCGCGGTTGCTTTAGGTGCCAGTGTGATCGAAAAGCACTTCACGCTCGCGCGCGCGGATGGTGGTGTCGATTCAAGTTTTTCCATGGAACCGCAAGAGCTGCAGATGCTTACGCTCGAAACCGAACGTGCCTGGAGGGCTTTGGGGCAGGTCTCTTATGGCGCTTCAACAGCGGAGCAAGGGTCGTTGATTTTTCGGCGCTCGCTGTATGTGGTGCAAGACATTGCTGAGGGCGAAGCGCTCACGTTGAACAACCTTAGGCCTATTCGGCCCGGCTATGGTTTGCCACCCAAATTTCTCGAGCAGCTGTTGGGTATGCGACTGAAGAAAGCGGTGCCGCGTGGCTCTGCACTGACTTGGGATATGTTGAAATGAATAAGAAAAATAGTTCTTCAACGGCCGGTGAGATTCCAGACAGCGAGCTAATTCGTTGGAAAACCAACGCATGGCAAGATCCGAATATGGTGGCTTGGTACTCGGGACGTATGGTCGAGAACACGGGCACCAACTATCTGAAGAATGCTCTGGAAATCGACATCATTCAGCGTTTTGTCAGCGGTCGCGACGTCATCGATATCGGTACTGGCACCGGACGCGCCGCATTGGCTCTGCTGCAGCAGGGTTACCAGATGACTGGTATCGATAGCTCTCAGGCGATGCTGGATGAGACTCGACGCCTGGCAGGCGGCTCTCCGATCAACTTGAAGGTAGGCGATATCCTCAAGTTGCCCTGCGCGGATGCGAGCTTTGATTCGGCTGTGGCGCTTAATGTGATGGTGCACTTCCCGAACTGGCGAGAGGCTCTGGCTGAGTGGCGCAGGGTCGTTCGCCCCGGTGGTCGTCTCCTGTTCGATATCCATTCCTACTCACATGTAGAGATGGCCTATGGCGAGAATCCCAATCGCTGGCCCCAGGCACTTCGACAGACAGACGATCCCAAGGACTTCGCCAACTACATGGCGCGTCTTAGCGTTGCCGAGCTGGTGGAACATGCGAATGCACAGGGGCTGACACTGCATGCCATCGTGCCTTATGGCGCATTTCTGGGTGGTGGGAATGTCAACTGGCTGCTTTACGAGCAGTTGGAGCGAACACACAAATGGAAGCGCGTTTTGTCCTGGTTTTCCTGCGATCCGGGGCTGGCTGAGCTGGGGTTGTTCCTCGAGCGGCAGCTCATCAGTCATCTTTCGCCAAGCCTCGCCGGGCGACTGTTTGTTGTACTTGAAAATCGCGCGGACCCCGCTGCTAACGCGCGTTTCGCGCAAGAGTCCGCGGCCCTTGAAGCCGCCATGGCGCAACGCTCGTTTGCCGCCTTACAGCCCTGGTTGGGTGTCTCAGTGGCTGAGTGTGCGACAGAATTGCGCCGCTTGTTGCAACCGTTGCGAGCACGCCATTTCTTTTTCAGCCTGTTTGATGCGCTGCTTGATCGTCTGCCTGATTACGATTTCAGTGGTTTATTGCTGCCTGATGTAGAGGAACAATTGCTTACTTGGCGAGCTTTACGTCAGGCCGATAGGCGGACAGTTGCGATCGCGAGAGGCTGGTCGGCTGATTGCGAGCAGCGTTTCAGGCGCGGTGTCGATGTCACTCAGGGCAGCGAGTATTTCTTGGTCGAGGCCATTTTGACTGAGTATTTTGAACTTTTCAGCGGGGAGCGCACATGAAGGCGCCTGCAATCATCAGCTTCCTCTGGGCAACACATTTCGAAGCCCTACGCCTGTTTTTGCGCGAGCACGGACCTCTGACCATTCTGACGGCCAAGTCGCAGATCGGGCAGGGCCTGCTTGATCTGGCCAGTGAAACCGGCTGCAGCGTGGTAGCCCTTGATGGCTTACTGGATGAGCGTGATGTTGCCCAGTCCGCACAGGCAGCCGAACAATTCGTTGTTGGATTTACAGATTACTTGAGTGGACCGCGTTGCTCAGCGGCACTGAGGCTGGAAGACCGCGCCCAATTGCAGCCGTTGATTGAGCGACGCTGTGGTGAGGATTTACCTGCGGCCATCGCAATTCTGGACGCGTGCGAGCGTGCTAGGGCGAGCTATCAGATCAAGCTGCTGGTGGTGAGTGAAGATGCATTATTGCTGGGCAAAACAGTGGCTAATTGGGCCCGCCAGCACGCCATTCCATCGCTGCAACTGGCGCACTCCATCGCCCTTTGCGATCCCTATACAGTCCATGCGCAACTGCACACAGATCTGCTGGCGGTTTACGGTGAGCGCGGCCTGGAAGGTTATCTTGATCTGGGCATAGCGCCTGAGCGGCTGCGCGTTACCGGCAGTCCTGCGTGGGACAACTACGCGCAGTTGCGCGGTCAGCGTGAGCAGGCTAATGCGTTCCTGCGTAACAAACATCAATTGCGTGCGGAGTTGCCTGTCGTAGTGTTTGGCACCACGTGGGCGGCCAACCTGTCGGCTCATGGTAACGAATCAATTTACGGTGACAGCCTGCTGGCCTTTATCGCAGCCTGCGAATCACTGCGTCAGGAAGGGCTGCGATTCAATGCGGTAATCAAAGATCGACCGTCAAACCTGCACTTTGGCGAGCAGCGTTGCGCTGAGTTGCTGGCGGAGTTGGGGGCAAATGACGAGAGCTACTTCTACTCCACTGAGGACACTCAGCTGTGGGCGGTTGCTGCCGATTTGTTGGTTGCCGTGGATTCCAACTACAGCGTCGAGGCGATGCTGGCCGGTACTCCGACGATCAACCTGTTAAATATAGGTGGCATGCTCCTTGGGCCGAGTTTTGAGGCGGAAAGCGGTGTTGTCGAAGCTGAGGCCCATGAGCTGGCGGCAGCGATACAGCGGTTACTAAGCGATGCACCGTTTCGAGCTCGTCAGCTAGAAAACATGCGGTTGCGCGCGCCTTACTACAACCTGGGCGTCGATGGTAAAGCTGCACAACGGGTCGCCAGCCTGATGCAGGAGCTGGCGGCGGGGCGCTCCGAGGAGAGTAAGCGCTATGTCTGGCAGGAGTATTTGGATGTCGAGCACACGGATGTCGAAGTTGCTTACCACGATACTGCCCGAAGTCCGCTGATTGATGCCTTCGTTGAGCCGCCGCAGTTCGTCCTGGATATCGGCTGCGCGGCCGGGGCCAACGGTGAATTGCTCAAGCAGCGCTTCCCTGGGGCCAAGGTGTGGGGGCTGGAAATCAACCAGAGCGCAGCGCAGCAAGCTGCAACGAAGCTTGATCGGGTGCTGGTTGGCAAGTTCGAAGACTTCGACCTGCAGGCCGAAGGTATCGCCAAGGGCTCGCTGGATGGCGTGATTCTCGCGGATGTGCTCGAGCACATGTACAACCCCTGGTCGGTGTTGACTGCGCTTCGGCCTTATCTGAGCCCCGATGCGCAGGTCATTATTTCGATTCCCAATGTGCGTAACTTGCGGTTGATGAGCGCACTGACTGATGGCTATTGGGAGTATGAGGCGGCGGGTCTGCTGGATATCACCCATATCCGCTTCTTCACTTTGACAGAGTTCCGCCGCCTGCTATTCGAAACCGGCTACCACGTCGAGACCTTGTTGTATTCCTTGGATGCTCAGTTGCAGGGCGTCTTTGCTGACAACAAGGACAAAGCCTCGATCGATATTCGCGCCGGGCGTATGACCTTGCATGACCTCAGTCCGGACGAGTTGTCGGAATTGTGTTCTCTGCAGTTCATTATGCGGGTCGGTGTGGGTGGCAAAACTAACGACCTACTGGGGCGATACAAAGGGCGAGAAGCTTCGGGGGGACCGCGAGAGCTTGTCGAAATACATGAACCCAGTGCGGCTGAGAAGTTGCAGCGCTGGATGGCGGCTCGTGTCCCGAACGAACTGCAGAATCAGCAAATTAATCACTATTTGCAGCAGCATGCCGGTGGTCCGCTCTTTGCGGTTGTGATTCTAGATCTACAGGGGGACTCGAAGCGACTGATGAGCACCATCCGCAGCTTGGGGATGGAGCGCGGTCTGTATGCCACTCTGAAAATCATCGCACTGTCTGTCGGTGATGTGCCGGCAAGTTCATCGACCGACAAGCTGCACTTCGTTCAAGTCGATGGGCAGAATTATGTGCACGCGCTTAACCAAGCGATTCGTGATTCTGCCGTTGACTGGTTCATGCTGGTCGATGCAGGTGACGAGTTCACCGCCAGCGGCCTGATGATCGCCGCGCTGGAACTGACCCAGGCGCCAGAGTGTCGGGCTATCTATGGTGATGAGTTGCAGCGCCAGGATAATGGCGAAGTAGGAGGGCTTTTCCGTCCTGGCGTTAATCTGGATTTATTGCTGAGTTTCCCTCGGGCCATGGCCAGACACTGGCTGTTTCGCCGGGAGGTGTTCCTCGAGGTTGGCGGCTTTGATGCGGCTTTTGCCGAGGCCCTTGAGTTTGACCTGGTGTTGCGGCTGATTGAGCAAGGTGGGCTGGCAGGGTTAGGCCATGTGGCAGAGCCGCTGTTAATAACAGACGCACCTATTTTGCAGGATAGCCCGACCGAGAGGGCGGCCATTGAGCGTCACCTGGCGGTGCGGGGCTATGTCGCTGATGTAGGTTCGGATTGGCCGGCACGCTATCGCATCAACTACGTGCATGCTGAAAAGCCCTTGGTCTCGATTATTATCCCGACGAAGGATCAACTGCCGATGTTGCGGCGCTGTGTCGAGACGCTGCTGGAGAAGACACGCTACGCGAACTATGAAGTGCTTATCGTCGATAACAATAGCGATACCGCCGAAGCGCGGGAGTGGCTGGCCGCTATCGATGACATGGGTGAGCAGCAGGTGCGTGTGTTGCGCTACCCCCATGCGTTCAACTTTTCGGCCATCAACAACATGGCGGTGAACGAGGCGCGCGGTGAGTATGTGGTTCTGCTCAACAACGATACCGCAATCATCAGTGAGTGCTGGCTGGATGAGATGCTTAACCACGCCCAGCGCCCGGAAGTCGGCATCGTAGGTGCAAAATTGCTGTATCCGAATGGTCATGTCCAGCATGCAGGCGTTGTGCTGGGGCTACGCGGACCAGCTGACCATCCATTTATCGACGAATCAATTGATGCCGTTGGCTACATGCATCGTTTGCAGGTCGTACAAAATTACACAGCAGTCACTGCTGCTTGTTTGATGATGCGCAAAGAGCTGTATCTGACCGTTGGCGGTATGGATGAGCAGGCTTTCAAGGTGTCCTACAACGACGTCGACTTGTGCCTGAAGGCTCATGATGCGGGTTTCCTGATCGTGTGGACGCCGCATGCGGTGGTCATGCACGAGGGCAGTATCAGTCAGAAGGCTGTCGATGTGGCCACCCAGGAGGCCAAGCGCGCACGATTCGTCGGTGAGCAGGATGCCTTGTATGGCAAATGGTTGTCGCTGCTGGCCAACGACCCGGCGTACAACAAAAATCTCTCGCTCAATGGCAAGGGTTTTGAGCTGGAGACCGAGGTGCCCCTTAACTGGCGTCCTCTTGTTTGGCGACCTCAGCCGATTGTGTTGGCGCATCCAGCAGATGCCTGGGGGTGCGGTAACTACCGTATTACCAAGCCCTTCTCAGCCATGGCGGCGGCGGGCTTGATTGATGGCATGCTTGCCAAAGGCTTGCTGCATGTTATGGATCTTGAGCGTTACGACCCGGATGTCATCGTGTTGCAGCGCCAGACGGCCGATGATCAGTTGGAGGCCATTCGTCGTATGCAGGCGTTCTCACGTGCATTCAAGGTCTATGAGCTGGATGACTATCTGCCCAACCTGCCAATCAAAAGTGTGCACCGCAAGGATATGCCCAAGGATGTAATGCGTTCGCTGCGTCGAGGCCTTGGCTATGTGGATCGTTTTGTTGTGTCGACGCAAGCCCTTGCTGATTCATTCTCCGGGCTGCATGACAATATCCACGTCATCGAGAACTGCCTGCCGGTGGAGTGGTGGAAGGGCTTGACTAGTCAACGCCGGCGTGGGCGTAAACCTCGTGTGGGTTGGGCCGGTGGGGTAGGCCATGCCGGTGATCTGGAGTTGATCGTCGATGTGGTCAAGGAACTGGTCAATGAGGTTGAGTGGGTGTTCTTTGGCATGTGTCCGGAGAAACTGCGGGGTTACGTGCATGAGGTCCATGCCGGGATTGATATTGAGCGTTACCCAGCAGCGCTTGCTGCGCTGGATCTAGATTTGGCCCTTGCACCGCTTGAGCAAAACTTGTTCAACGAGTGCAAGAGCAATCTGCGCCTGCTTGAGTATGGCGCATGCGGTTTCCCAGTTATCTGTACCGACATTCGCTGCTATCAAGGTGATTTGCCAGTAACGCGGGTAAAAAACCGTTTTCGTGATTGGGTCGATGCTATTCGCATGCACATCACTGATCTGGATGCGACGGCGCAGCAGGGCGATGCATTGAAACAAGCGGTCCTGCAAGGATGGATGCTAGAAGGGGAGAATCTGGAGCTGTGGCGTAAAGCTTGGCTGCCAGACTAGTTGAGTGCTGAGCCCGCTTGGGCTCTTCCTTGAACACGCCGGCTATTGCGATGGCCGGTAGTAGGCGATGTGTTGCTCCGTCAACTTATTGTTATGCGTGTTTTTGCTGGGTTGGTGAAAGCTAACTGGTTGATTAGGAAGCAGAAAAAAAATCATATTTTTCTTGCGTTTCCTGCCTCAAGTTGGCGAATGGTGAGCCGATACAAAGATCGAATGCGAACTGTATCGGTTGTCTGAGTAAGTGAAGCCGTTACTAGCATGCTCAGGCAAACTATTTAAGAACCATTGCGGTTCTGTGGAGGAAACACCATGGCCTTAACAGTCAACACAAACGTGGCGTCGCTGAACACTCAGCGCAACCTCAATACTTCGTCCAAAGGCTTGGATACTTCTCTCCAGCGCCTTTCGACTGGCTTCCGCATCAATAGCGCAAAGGATGACGCTGCAGGTCTGCAGATCTCCAACCGCTTGACCAGTCAGATCCAGGGTCTGAACGTTGCAGTACGTAACTCCAACGATGGTATTTCGTTGGCGCAAACCGCTGAAGGCGCCTTGCAGCAATCCACTGGTATCTTGCAGCGTATGCGAGATCTGTCACTGCAGTCGGCTAACGGCTCAAACGGTGCTTCTGAGCGTGCTGCATTGCAGGGTGAGGTTTCCCAGCTGCAACAAGAGCTTAACCGTATCGCAGACACCACCAGCTTCGGTGGGCGTAAAATTCTTGACGGTTCGTTTGGTTCGCAAAGTTTTCAGGTAGGCGCGAATGCCTATGAAAACATCAACGTATCCATTGGTTCGGCTGCAACTGACCGTATCGGCGTGAACCGCTACACCTCGTCTGGTGGCGGTGCAACAACCAGCAGTGGTGCTTTCAGCGCAACCAGCGGCAGCGTTTACTCCTCGTCAGGGTTTAGCATCGACTCCAAGTTGAACAGTTCTGCTACCGCCGTAGCTTTTACTGCAAGCGGTTCAGCTGGCGAAGTGGCAGCAGCAGTCAACTCAAAAAGTGATGAAACCGGCGTGACTGCCAACGCACGTACCGTAGCTCGACTGGGTACTGTGTCGGCCTCGGGTTCGATTGCATTCGACTTGTACGGCGCGGACAGCAAAACCACCTCTACCAGCAACGCCAGTATTTCGGCCCTGGTAACCGACACCACAGACCTTTCCTCGCTGGCAGAGGCGATCAACAAGGAAAGTGGCAAGACGGGCATCTCGGCTGTCTCGAAAGGCTCTTATGTTGAGCTGGTGAGTGACCGCGGTGATGCAATCAAAATTGAGAACTTCTCGATTAGCGGTGCAGCGACTGCAAGCTTGACTGCTTATAACTTTGACGGTTCGACAGCTGTTGGTGCGGCTGCGACGTTGAACAGTGGCGCTACAAATGATGGTCGTGTTGACGGTCAGGTAATCTTCGAAGCGCCGGACGCCTTCCAGATTACCGGGATGGGTGCTGGTGTGGCCACATCTGCCGGTGCAAGTAGCTTCAGTCTGCTTGAGTCGGTCAAAGACATTGATATCAGCACTTCGGCAGGTGCTCAGGATGCTCTGGGTATCATCAATGGCGCGATATCCAATATCGACAGTCAGCGAGCTCAACTAGGTGCGGTACAAAACCGTTTCGAGAACACCATTACCAACCTGCAAAGTATTGGTGAGAACGCCTCAGCTGCCCGTAGTCGGATTCGTGACACTGACTATGCTGCAGAAACCTCGGAGCTGACCAAAAACCAGATCCTGCAGCAGGCAGGTACGGCGATCTTGGCTCAGGCTAACCAGTTGCCGCAGGCTGTTCTCAGTCTGCTGGGCTAAACTCGGGGTGTTTAGACTGCGGGAGGAAGGGTTCGCCCTCCCTCCCGTTACCTCTTTGTGAGGAGTAACGTATGGAAATTAGCTCAACTCAAAAGCCGCTCCCCCTTGGTCCAAGTCAAGGTGCTGGGCGGCTTTCGGTTACTGAGGCGGTTAAGTCCTCTGAAGTCGTCGAGACTCAGCCAGCTGAGACAGCTGCAGCGACTCAGTCAAAAAAGGAGTCACCCTCCGAGGCAAGTCGTGAACAAATCGAAGGGGCTGTCGCCACCATTCAGGATTTTGTTCAATCAGTGCAGCGCAGCATTAACTTCGCTCTAGATGATTCCAGTGGTCGAGTAGTGGTTAAAGTGACGGATTCGGGATCAGGAGATGTCATTCGGCAAATTCCATCTGAGGAAGCGTTGCAGATGGCCGAAAATTTGTCCGAGGTGCGGAGTTTGTTGTTCAAAGCCGAGGCTTGATTTTTTGGCACGGCTTTTGACTGTCTAATGTCTACAAAGCGTTGATAGTCATATTTTTGGCGAGGTGCAGCATGGCAGGTATTCTTGGAGTCGGTTCGGGTATCGATATCAGCAGTATCGTTACGGCGTTGGTCGATGCTGAGCGAGCCCCAAAAACTGCTCAGCTGGATCGTCTCGAGAAGAAGTCCACCTCGACACTTTCTGCTGTAGGCACCCTGCGATCGGCGTTGAGTGAGTTTCAAACGAGTTTGACTGCGCTCAATAAGCCTTCTCTATATTCCACTCGCACTGCGAGCCTGTCAGCGTCAGGCAATCTTACAGTGGCGGCGTCTGAAACTGCGGCTAGCGGAAGCTATGCCTTGCAGGTCAAGCAGTTGGCCGTTGGCAGTAAAATTGGGCTGAAGTCTTTTGTCGAGCCTGTTCAGGTTGAGGGCGGGCCGGCGGTGACGCCAGTTTCCTTTACGGCAGGTAGTCTCACGCTTTATGCCGGTGATCCGCTAGATGCCAATAGCAAGAAGCTTGAGCTGAATATCGACTCGACTAATAACACCCAAGCCGGTATCCGCGATGCCATTAACGCCAAGACCGCAACGAGTGGGTTTTCTGCCGGATTGGTGACTGATGCGTCAGGTACTCGCCTGGTGATTAGCTCCTCGAATTCGGGCGACGGTAAAGATGTGCGTGTCATCAGTGCTGAAACAGCGCCAGCTGCAGGCGGTAGTACATCACTAACAGAACTTGAATTCGCAGCGCCGAATGTGGCTGTTGCGCCAAGCTCCACCACTGGTGCCGCTGGTGTAATTACCCAGGCGAAGTCGGCAATTGTGTCGGTCGATGGCTTGCAGGTTACCCGCGATAGTAACGTGATCGACGGTGTTGTTGATGGCGTTAAATTGACATTGACCTCCGCGCAGTCACAGGCCGATCTGGATGCAGGTAAAGCGATCACACTGACTGTGGGGCAGGACAAGGCAGGCATTAAAAGTAGCCTACAAAAGTTTGTCGATGCCTATAACAAACTTTTCAATACAACCGCTCAGTTGACCAGCGTCGTCCAGGTTGGCGAAGGGAAGGCGCCCGTCACAGGGCCTTTACTGGGGGATGCCACCGTTAGGGGGCTGCAGTCCGGTATTCGCTCGGAAATGTCTACGCTGCAGTCGGGCGAGGGCATTCGCGCCCTAGCGGATCTAGGGATTACCACGCAAAAAGATGGCACGCTCAAGCTTGATGCTACCAAGCTGGATACGGCGCTCAGTACCAATTTTGATAAGGTGGCTGGTTACCTTTCTGGTGATAAGGGGCTTATCGGGCGTCTTGGTTCTTTGGTTGATGGCTATACCCGCAGTGCTGGTGTTCTTGATCAGCGGCAGAAAGGCTTGCAGTCGACCATCACGGGTATTGATAAGCAGCGAACCGCGCTGGATTTACGTATTGCTAAAGTTCAAGAGCGTTTAGTCAGTCAGTACACGGCAATGGATACATTGGTCGCTAGGCTAAAAAAGACCAGTGAAAATTTAACTAGTCAGTTGGCGAGCCTGCCTGGCTTGGTCAAAAAGAGTAATTGATGAGCAAGTCACCTATCGAGACTTACAAGCAAGTCAAAACAAGTCATGACGTGTCGCCCTATCGCGCAGTTCAACTGCTACTTGATGGCGCCATCGAGCGGGTTCTTTTAGCTCGACAAGCGCTGAGTGAGGGTGATGTCGAAATTCGTGGCATGGCGGTTGGAACGACAGTAACTATTTTGGGCGTGTTACAAGCCAGTCTTGATAAAGAACAAGGTGGTGAAATTGCCGAGAATCTTGATGCGCTGTATGACTATATGACGCGTCGTCTGGCAGGCGTTGCCTTGGATAAGAATGCGAGCAGTTTGGATGAGGTTCTGGTTTTGTTAGAGCAAATCAAGACCGCATGGGATGGTATTGATCCTGACCCAGAATCTACCTCAACTCGTTAATACGTTTGAAAAAAATGCTCAAGCTGGGCGTTGCTGTGCCGATAGATAGAATATCGAGTGAGCATTCAGTGGAGCATTTATGAACGCAATGACAGCAATGCGCCAATACCAGTCTGTTAATACCCAAGCTAAGGCTGTTGATGCCTCCCCCCATCGCTTGATCCAGATGTTGATGGAGGGTGGGCTGTCTCGTCTTGCCCAGGCCAGAGGTGCAATGGACCGTGGTCAGGTTGCAATGAAGGGTGAGTTGATTGGTAAGGCAATCGCCATTGTTGGCGGTTTACGCGAAGGCTTGGACCTGGAGAAGGGCGGCGAAGTGGCAGTCAACCTTGATCGACTCTACGAATACATGATCACGCGTTTGTTTGAGGCGAATTTGCATAACACCGTTGCGCCATTGGATGAGGTTGCAGTCCTCTTGCGCAATGTCAAAAGTGGCTGGGATGCTATCGTCCTTCATGATGGTTCTGCTCTTTGAGGAGCGTTTTTATGAGTCCTTCTGTGCAGCTTCTTGAGGCCACTGGTACCGCTTTACGCGATGCGCTGGTTGCTAAAGATTGGACTTCTATTGGTGAGCTTGATCTGCAGTGTCGTCAGGCTGTCGACGAGGCTATGGTTGAGACTGGTCGGGATGAGGCTGAGTTGCGTCAGCGCATGCAGACCCTAGTGGACCTCTACCGTGAGTTGGTACTCATTTGTCAGGCTGAGCAGCAGCGTTTGGCTGCTGAGCTGGTGCAGCTAAACCACTCTCAGCAGGGCGCCAAGGTTTATCAGCTGTTTGGCTAAGCGCTTTCAGTTAAAGCGCTTCTACACGTCATGTCTTAAGCCTGTCTGGGCTTCTGTCTCTGCAGTGCTCACCTCGACGCTGCTCCTCTCGTAGTAGATGTCTTGACCTCATTGGCAAAATAATCACGCCATAAAATTGACTATGGTGTGGCTTTTGACTTTACTAGTGGCCAAGTGCTGGCGCCGGTAAGCAAATTTCTCGCGCAGCCTCCCTCCAAACCGTCGAGTTAGAAAAACAAGATGTGGCGTGAAACCAAGATTCTTCTGATTGACGACAACACCGAACGCCGTCGTGATCTGGCGGTCATCCTCAGTTTCCTTGGTGAAGATCATCTCGTCTGCAGCAGTCAGACCTGGCGTGAGGCTGTGGATGGCCTGGCCTCCAGCCGTGAGGTGCTGAGTGTGCTGCTGGGCGATGTGGAGTCCAAGGGCGGTGCGCTTGAGCTGCTCAAGCAGTTGGCGGTGTGGGATGAGTTTCTGCCGCTGTTGCTGATCGATGCGCAGGTTCCCGTCGAATGGTCGGAGGAGGTGCGCCGTCGGGTGTTGGCCAGCCTGGAGATGCCGCCCAGCTACAACAAATTGCTCGACTCTCTGCATCGCGCCCAGGTCTATCGCGAGATGTACGACCAGGCGCGTGAGCGCGGTCGGCAGCGCGAGACCAATCTGTTTCGCAGCCTGGTGGGTACCAGTCGTGCCATCGGCCAGGTTCGGCAAATGATGCAACAGGTGGCCGATACCGAGGCCAGCGTGTTGATTCTCGGTGAGTCCGGCACCGGCAAAGAGGTGGTTGCGCGTAATCTGCACTATCACTCCAAGCGTCGCGAAGGGCCTTTTGTGCCGGTCAACTGCGGTGCCATTCCGGCGGAGTTGCTGGAAAGCGAATTGTTCGGCCATGAGAAGGGCGCGTTTACCGGCGCCATTACCAGCCGTGCCGGGCGCTTTGAATTGGCCAATGGCGGTACGTTATTTCTCGACGAGATCGGCGACATGCCGCTGCCGATGCAGGTCAAGCTGCTGCGGGTTCTGCAGGAGCGGACCTTCGAGCGGGTGGGCAGCAACAAGACCCAGAACGCCGACGTGCGCATCATTGCCGCCACCCACAAGAATCTTGAACAGATGATCGAGACGGGCAGCTTCCGTGAGGATCTGTTCTATCGGCTGAACGTCTTCCCCATTGAAATGGCGCCCCTGCGTGAGCGGGTTGAGGACATTCCGCTGCTGATGAATGAATTGATCTCACGGATGGAGATCGAAAAGCGCGGTTCGATCCGCTTCAACTCCGCCGCCATCATGTCGCTCTGTCAGCACGACTGGCCGGGTAATGTGCGTGAGTTGGCCAACCTGGTGGAGCGTATGGCGATCATGCATCCCTATGGCGTGATTGGGGTGATGGAGCTGCCGAAGAAGTTCCGTTACGTCGATGATGAAGATGAGCAGATGGCCACCAGCTTGCGCGAGGAGTTGGAAGAACGCGCGGCGCTGAATGTCGGCTTGCCGGGTGTGCACAGCCCCGCCAGCTTGCCGGCGGAAGGCCTGGACTTGAAGGACTACCTGGGCAATCTCGAGCAGGGCCTGATTCAACAGGCGCTGGATGAGGCCGGTGGTGTGGTGGCTCGCGCCGCTGAGCGTTTGCGCATTCGTCGTACCACTCTGGTGGAGAAGATGCGCAAGTACGGGATGAATCGTCGGGACGATGATGAACAGTCGGATGATTGACGCGTTGTTTTAGATTTTTCACATCCTATTGATTCTAAACGATATTTTTTTAGGCATGGGTTTTGCTAGTCCTCTTGTACTAGACCGTCAAATGACGGCTCGCCGTGCGAGAGATGAGTATGAACCCAGTCGTCCGCCCCCCCTCCGTCGCTGAATTGCCGCTGCCGGTTGCTGCTGAACCGGCCGTGCGCGCCGATCTGGAACAGACCTTTGCGCTGTTCAATCAGATGTCCACGCAGCTGAGCGAGTCCTACACCATGATGGAGGCTCGGGTCGCCGAGCTGAAAGGGCAGTTGGCCCTGGTCAGTGCCCAGCGCATGCAGGAGTTGGCCGAGAAGGAACGCCTGGCCCATCGCCTGCAGAGCCTGCTGGACCTGCTGCCTGGTGGGGTGGTGGTGCTGGACGGGCAGGGTGTGGTGCGCGAAGCCAATCCTGCGGCTTGCGGTTTGCTGGGTAAGCCGCTGGCGGGCATGCTCTGGCGCCAGGTGATTGCCCGCAACTTCGCCCCGCGCAAAGACGACGGTCATGAAATCTCCCTAAAAGACGGTCGGCGCCTGTCCCTGGCGACGCGCTCGCTGAGTGCTGAACCGGGTCAACTGATTTTGCTCACCGACCTGACAGAAACCCGACGCCTGCAAGACCAACTGTCTCGGCACGAGCGTTTGTCGGCACTGGGCCGAATGGTTGCCTCGTTGGCTCATCAAATTCGTACCCCCCTGTCCGCAGCGCTGCTGTATGCCAGTCATTTGACTGAGCAGGTATTGCCGGTGGACCAGCAACAGCGTTTTGCCGGGCGCCTGAAAGAGCGCCTGCATGAGCTGGAGCATCAGGTGCGCGACATGCTGGTGTTCGCCCGTGGTGATTTGCCCTTGCCTGATCGTCTGGTGCCCAAAACCTTTTTCGCGGCCTTGCGTGCCGCGGCCGAGCCCCATGTGCAGGGGCATGCGGTGCGCTGGCAGTGCGACAGTCATACAGGTGAGTTGCTGTGCAATCGCGACACCCTGGTCGGTGCGGTGCTCAATCTGGTCGAGAATGCACTGCAGGCTGCCGGCCCGCAGGCGCGTCTGAAGGTGCATCTGTACAGCCGCGGCCAGCAGCTGCGCCTGTGCATCAGTGATAACGGTGAAGGTATCGACAGTGCCACCCTGGAGCGTCTGGGCGAGCCGTTCTTTACCACCAAGACCACCGGTACCGGCCTTGGCGTTGCAGTGGTCAAGGCTGTTGCCCGTGCCCATCAAGGCGATTTGCTGCTGCGCTCGCGTCCGGGCCGTGGCACCTGCGCGATTCTTACTCTGCCGCTGATTGCCGCGGCCCAACCGGTTGCCCAGGAGTAATGGTCATGGTTGCCAAAGTGCTGTTGGTTGAGGATGACCGCGCCTTGCGTGAAGCGCTGGCCGATACCCTGCAGTTGGGTGGGCATGCCTATCGGGCGGTTGATTGCGCCGAGTCGGCCTTGCTGGCTCTGGCGCAGGAACCCTTTAGCCTGGTGGTCAGCGACGTCAATATGCCGGGCATGGATGGCCATCAGTTGCTGGCCCTAGTGCGTCAGCGCTACCCGCAATTGCCGGTGCTGCTGATGACTGCTTTTGGCGCGGTGGAGCGGGCGGTCGACGCCATGCGCCAAGGCGCAGCGGATTACCTGGTCAAACCCTTCGAGCCCAAGGCCCTGCTGGATCTGGTGGCTCGGCATGCCCTGGGGCAGGCGTCGGTCGCCGATGGTGAGGGGCCGGTAGCCAATGAGCCCGCCAGCCAGCAGTTGTTGGAGCTGGCCACTCGGGTGGCGCAGAGTGACTCTACGGTGTTGATTTCCGGCGAGTCGGGCACCGGTAAGGAGGTGCTGGCGCGCTATATCCACCAGCAGTCGCCGCGGGCCAGCAAGCCGTTTGTGGCGATCAACTGTGCGGCGATTCCCGACAACATGCTGGAAGCCACTTTGTTCGGTCACGAGAAGGGTGCCTTCACCGGCGCGGTGGCGGCGCAGCCGGGCAAATTTGAGCTGGCCGAAGGCGGCAGCATCCTGCTCGACGAAATTTCCGAGATGCCCCTGGCGCTGCAGGCCAAGTTGCTGCGGGTGCTGCAGGAGCGCGAAGTGGAGCGGGTAGGCGCGCGCAAGCCGATCATTCTGGATATCCGCGTGATCGCTACCACCAACCGTGACCTGGCAGCCGAAGTGGCGGCCGGGCGCTTCCGTGAAGACCTTTACTATCGCTTGTCGGTGTTCCCGCTGGCCTGGCGGCCTTTGCGTGAGCGCACTGCCGACATTCTGCCGCTGGCCGAGCGACTGCTGGGCAAACACGTCAAAAAAATGAATCACGCGCCGGTACGCTTCTCGTCCCAGGCGCAAGCGTGCCTGATCGGTCACCCGTGGCCGGGCAATGTGCGTGAGCTGGATAACGCCATTCAGCGCGCGCTGATTCTGCAGCAAGGTGGTTTGATCCAGCCCCAGGACCTGTGCCTGGGCACGCCGATTGGCCAGGCCATTGCGCCGCAGTCTCTGGCGCCGGTTTTGCTGGCGGTGCCGACGACGAGCCTGCCGTTGCCTGTCGAGTCTGTGGTCGTGGCTGGAGCCTTGGGTGATGACCTGCGCCGTCGTGAGTTCGAGCTGATCATCGACACCCTGCGCGCTGAGCGTGGCCGCCGCAAAGAGGCGGCCGAGCGTCTGGGCATCAGCCCGCGCACCCTGCGTTACAAGCTGGCGCAGATGCGCGATGCCGGCATGGATGTGGAAGCCTTTCTGTTCGCCAGCTAGGGCGTCCTTGCATGGTAGGCCGAGGCCCGGAGGCGTTATGCGCCTCCGGGCTTTTTCATTCAGAAGCCTTGCTGAGTGGCGAATAAGTTTTTTTGGCGCTCTGGCCCTCTTCTTGCAATCACCTGCATATCGCGCCGCGAAGCGTCAAAAAAACGCGGCCAATGGAGGAAGGTCATGAGCCAAGGTATCGAATTCAATCGCCTGATGTTGGAAA
>RCMZ01000228.1_pt1 | contig 35117 bp, 30 predicted proteins | sample 2041141 | NCBI WGS metagenome assembly RCMZ01 (sample SAMN09708263, study PRJNA481090) | Wastewater metagenome, whole genome shotgun sequencing project. | biome: sewage; isolation source: Davis station wastewater (DW) | place: Antarctica: Davis Station | collected 2010-03-01 | reverse complement strand
CGGCGACAAGCCTTGGGAAGTAGGCGAACCAAAGTGGGGATACAGATACAGGCGTTCGCGGCGGCCTCACGGCGCGCCACCCCTTTACAAGCACCCTTAGCTTGCTTTGCCCATATGGAGCCCCCAGCATGTCGATCAAGGTCGAAGACTACTACTCGCGCGAAACCTTTCAGAAAATGAAGGCGTTCGCCGACAAGCAAGAAACCCCGTTTGTGGTGATCGACACCTCGATCATCAGCCAGGCCTATGACGACCTGCGCGCCGGCTTCGAATTCGCCAAGGTTTACTACGCGGTCAAGGCCAACCCGGCCGTCGAGATCATCGACCTGCTCAAGGACAAAGGCTCCAACTTCGATATCGCTTCTATCTATGAGCTGGACAAGGTCATGGAGCGCGGTGTCGGCCCGGAGCGCATCAGCTACGGCAACACCATCAAGAAAGCCCGCGACATTCGTTACTTCTTCGAGAAGGGCGTGCGCCTGTTCGCCACCGATTCGGAAGCCGACCTGCGCAACATCGCCAAGGCCGCGCCGGGTTCGAAAGTCTATGTGCGCATTCTCACCGAAGGTTCGACCACTGCCGACTGGCCGTTGTCGCGCAAATTCGGCTGCCAGACCGACATGGCCATGGACCTGCTGATCCTCGCCCGCGACCTCGGCCTGGTGCCTTATGGCTTGTCGTTCCACGTCGGCTCGCAGCAGCGCGACATCTCGGTGTGGGACGCGGCGATTGCCAAGGTCAAGGTGATCTTCGAGCGCTTGAAAGAAGAAGACGGCATTGAGCTCAAACTGATCAACATGGGTGGCGGCTTCCCGGCCAACTACATCACCCGTACCAACAGCCTGGAAACCTACGCCGAGGAAATCATCCGCTTCCTTAAGGAAGACTTCGGTGACGACCTGCCGGAAATCATCCTCGAGCCGGGCCGTTCGCTGATCGCCAACGCCGGCATCCTGGTCAGCGAAGTGGTGCTGGTCGCGCGTAAATCGCGTACCGCCGTGGAGCGCTGGGTGTATGTGGACGTGGGCAAGTTCAGCGGTTTGATCGAAACCATGGACGAGTCGATCAAGTTCCCCATCTACACCGAGAAGAAGGGCGAGATGGAAGAAGTGGTGATCGCCGGGCCGACCTGCGACAGCGCCGACATCATGTACGAGAACTACAAGTACGGCCTGCCGCTCAACCTGGCCATCGGTGACCGCCTGTACTGGCTGTCCACCGGCGCCTACACCACCAGCTACAGCGCGGTGGAATTCAATGGCTTCCCGCCGCTGAAGTCGTTCTACCTGTAACCACTGCTCCTCCCTGGTTACGCCAAAAACCCCAGCTTGCTGGGGTTTTTGCTTTTCTGTGCCTGACGAAAAACCACCTTGCGGCGCATGGCTCGGGCCTGAGTGACGATGGCGCTTGGTTGCGAATAGCATTATTTCTCAAAAGAGGATGATTCTTATTGCGTAAGTAAATAGTAATAATTATCATCCGCGCCGAATTGAACTTTTAGCGCTCTGCCATCGCACACTCGGCAACAGAAACCTGAGGTGCGGCAGAGATGCTCATTTGCTCTCACTGGGGAAAATATATGTCCATTCGCAGCCGCAAACACCACAAGACCTGCCACCTCGCGACCCTGATCGCCGCCGCCATTCCGTCCATGGCCATGGCCGCCCAGGACGACGCCAGCCAGGCGCAGCTGAACCTGCCGGGCACCAGCGTGACCTCCACCGCCGAGCGCGAGGTGCCGTACAAGGCCAAGCGCAGTGCCAACGCCAAGATGACCGAGGACCTGCTGAATACACCCAAAACCGTGCAGGTGATCAAGAAGGAAGTCCTGCGCGAGCAGGGTGCCAACAGCCTGATGGAAGCCCTGCGCAACACCCCCGGCATCACCATGCAGCTGGGCGAGAACGGTAATACCTCGGCCGGCGACACCTTTATGATGCGCGGCTTCTCCACCCAGAACTCGACCTTTGTCGACGGTGTTCGCGATCTCGGTGCGGTCAGTCGCGACGTGTTCAACCTTGAGCAGGTGGAAGTGGTCAAGGGCGCGGCCGGCTCCGATATCGGCCGCGGCGCCTCGTCGGGTTACATCAACCTGGTGTCCAAGTTGCCGACCCTGGAAGACGCGATCAGCGGCACCCTCGGCTATGGCACTGCGGACAAGAGCAACCTGACCGCCGACATCAACCAGAGCATGAGTGACAACTCGGCCCTGCGCCTGAACCTGATGCGCCGCGACGGTGACGTCGACGGCCGTGACACCGTGGAAAACAGCAGCTATGGCGTGGCTCCGGCGCTGGCCTTTGGCCTGGAGACCGATACCCGTCTGTACCTGTACTCCCAGCATGTGCGGCAGAACAACATCCCCGATGGCGGTATCTCGACCATCGGCATGGATGGTTTTTACAACGCCGATGCCCGCCTGAATGCCGGCGCCGAGGTGGACAGCGACAATTTCTACGGCAGCGGCAGTGACTATGAAGATGTCGAAGCCGACATGTTTACCGTCAAGTTCGAGCACGACCTCAATGATGTGACCACGCTGCGCAATACTTCGCGCATCGGCAAAACCACCACCGATCGTATCCTCACTGGCATCAACACCCTGTCGGCCAACAACTCGAGCAACCCGGCCAACTGGACCGTGACCCGTTCGCGCCAGCTGACTGACCAGGAAAACGAGATCGCCGCCAACCAGACCAACCTGAATACTGAATTCTTCACCTTTGGCCTGCGCAACACTCTGGCCACCGGTGTGGAATTTATGCGCGAAAGCCAGCGCACCGAGTCGGGCGCCACGGCGAACCAGGTCATCGATGGGGTGACCTATGTGGCCGTTGCCGTGCCCAATGCCAACCTGTACGACCCCAACGCCCATGATGGGATGGGCAAGCCCTACAAGTCGGGCGTATACAGCGATGGCACCACCGATACCGCCGCGTTCTATGCCTTCGATACCCTGCATCTGGACGAGCAATGGTCGGTCAATGCCGGCGTACGTTTCGAGCACTACCGGACCGACAGCAAGGGTGCTTCGCTGGTGTCCATTGCCAGTACCACGGCAACCAACGATTACCTGCTGACGCCGTACGATCTGGACAGCTCGGATGACCTGACCAGCTGGAACACCGGTGTGGTGTTCAAACCGTTGGAAAACGGCAGCATTTACCTGTCTTACGCCAACTCCCTGACTCCGCCGGGCAGCGCCAACTTCGCTTTGTCGACGTCCGAGTCCAGCGACAGCCAGCCGAACCTGGACCCGCAGGAAACCGAACACGTCGAACTGGGCACCAAGTGGGATCTGCTGGACGACCGCCTCAACCTGACCGCCGCCGTGTACCGCACCGAGAACACCAATCAGGTGTCCTACGATGCCCTGAGCGACAGCTACCAGCAGGACGGCAAGATCCGCGTGACCGGCGTCGAGCTGGGCATGGTCGGGCAGATCACCAACTTCTGGCAGGTCTCGGCCGGCATCGCCAGCATGGACACCAAGCAGCTTGATCAAGCCAGCCACAACGCCACCACGGGCGTGACCACCGAGAACAGCGGTGTGCGCTGGTCGCCAGACCTCACCGCTACCCTGTGGACCTCCTACACCCTGGGCGACTTCACCCTCGGTGGCGGGGCGCGCTATGTCGGTGACCAGGACCGTTTGATCGCCGAGGGCGCGAGCAGCAGCACCACCAACATGCCGGAAATCCCGTCCTACTGGGTCGCCGATGCCATGGCGGCCTACCGGATCAACGAGAACGTCAACCTGCGCCTGAACGTCTACAACCTGTTTGACGAGGAGTACATCGCGACCCTCAACAACAGTGGTGCCCGTGCCGTATTGGGTACGCCGCGCTCGGCCATGCTGACCACCGAGTTCGATTTCTAAACCGCCTACCTGCAACCCTGAAGCCTGCGTCCTGCGCGGGCTTCTTGCGTTGTGCCGACGAGGACGCCTTGATGTTGCTGCATATCCCGCAGGTGCTGAGCAAAACTGAAGTCGCCACTTTGCGCGCCGAACTGGCGGCCCATAACTGGGTCGATGGCGCGCAGACCTCTGGTGCCCAGGCCGCCAGTCTCAAACACAATCTGCAATTCCCCGCCGCATCGCCGGCGTTTGCCGGCCTGTCGCAACGGGTCGCCGATGCCCTGGCGCGGCACCCGCTGTTTGTCTCGGCGGTGCTGCCACGGCACATGCTGCCGCCGATGTTCAACTGCTACCAGGGCGGCGGCCTGTACGGCAATCATGTCGACAATGCCCTGCAACGCGACCGCTTCAGTGGCCTGCAGGTGCGCACCGATGTCTCGACCACGGTGTTTCTCAGCGAGCCGGAGGAATATGAGGGCGGCGAGTTGATCGTCGAAGACACCTACGGCGAGCACGAGGTCAAGCTGGCCGCCGGCGACGCCATTGTCTATCCGGCCACCAGCCTGCACCGGGTCGAGCCGGTCACGGCTGGGGCACGGATCGCCGCGTTCCTCTGGACCCAGAGCTGGGTGCGCGACGCCTGGCAACGCAAGCTGCTGTTCGACCTGGACATGAACATTCTCAAGCTGCGCGGCCAGTTGGGCGACAGTGAAGAAGTGCTCGGCCTGACCAGCACTTATCACAACCTGCTGCGCCAGTGGGGCGAGTGACGATGACCCGGTTACCGCCCCTCGATGTGATCACCCCTGACCTGGTGGCGGCTTGCGATTACCAGCGGCATGCCCTGCAGCGCCTGGATGCCAATGCCCTGGCCTACCTGCAAGGTGGCGCGGCGGATGAGCTGACCTGCCAGGCCAACCTGAACGTCTGGCAGGACTGGGCGCTGCTGCCGCGTCTGCTGCGCGACCTGCGCGGCGGCCACACCCGTTGTCAGCTGCTGGGCGACACCCTGCAGCACCCGATCCTGCTGGCGCCGGTGGCCTATCAGCAGTTGTTTCATCCTGAGGGCGAGCGGGCCATGGCCCTGGCCGCCGGGGTGATGGGCGGCGCGGCGGTGCTCAGTTCCTATGCCTCGATGGCGCTGGAGGAGGTGGCCGAGGCGGGTAATGGACCGCTGTGGTTTCAGCTGTATTGGCAAGGCGATGGCCCGCGCACCCTGGCGTTGGCCGAGCGCGCGGCCGCGGCCGGCTACAAGGCCCTGGTGTTGACGGTGGACGCGCCGGTGGCCGGTATTCGCAACCGCGAGCAACGGGCTGGCTTTCAACTGCCCGCCGGGATTGCCGCGGTGAATATCGAGGCGCCGCCCGTATTGCCGGAGCTGCCAGCCGGTAGCAGTGCCGTGTTCGATGGCCTGCTGGCGCTGGCGCCGCACTGGGCCGACGTGGCCTGGCTGTGCCAGCACAGCCGCCTGCCGGTGCTGCTCAAGGGCATCCTGCACCCCCAGGACGCGCAGTTGGCCATGGACGCCGGTGCCGCCGGGGTGATCGTCTCCAACCACGGCGGCCGGGTGCTGGACAGCCAGCTGCCGGCCGTGAAGATGCTCCCGGCCATTCGCCAGGCCGTAGGTCCTGAAGCCCTGCTGCTGGTGGACGGCGGCATTCGCCGTGGTACCGATGTGCTCAAAGCTATCGCTCTGGGTGCGGATGCAGTGCTGATCGGCCGGCCCTATATCCACGCCCTGACCACGGCCGGCGCCCTGGGTGTGGCGCACCTGCTCAAGTTGCTGCGCGAGGAGTTGGAAGTGGCCATGGCGTTGTGTGGTTGTCGCGAGCTGGCGGACATCACCGCCGAACTGTTGCTGCCGGCGCACGCGCGTTGAGCTAGCAAAGGTAAAGGCTGGGTAAAACTGCATTGGATGCAAATGCTTCGCATCTAGACTGTGCCCCGCTCCGGGCATGGCCCACTGACCAAGGTGTTTTTCGTGTTCAAGAAAGTTTTGTTTCAACTGCACTGGTTCTTCGGCATCAGCGCCGGCCTGGTGCTGGCCCTGATGGGCGCGACTGGCGCGCTGTACGCCTTCGAAGGCGAGATCATGAGCGCCCTCAACCCCGAGGTACTGCGGGTCGAGGTGCGTGATTCGGGCATTCTGGCGCCGGCCGAGTTGGTTAGCAAAATCGAGGCCGCGGCCGGCAAGACGGTCAGCGGTCTGTGGGTCGATACCCAGGCCGACAGCGCTGCGCGGGTGTTCTTCACCCCCAAGTCCGGTGAACGTCGCGGGCCGATGCGCTTTTTCGACCCCTACAGCGGTGAGCTGCTGGCCGAGCCCAGCGGCAAGGCCTTCTTCGACCTGATGCTGCAGCTGCACCGCTTCCTGGCCATGGGCGAGACGGGCAAGCAGATCACCGCCGCCAGCACCCTGGCGCTGCTGTTCTTCTGCCTTTCCGGCCTGTACCTGCGCTGGCCGCGCCAGGCGCTGAACTGGCGCGCTTGGCTGACTCTCGACTGGGCGAAAAAAGGCCGCGCGTTCAACTGGGACCTGCATGCAGTGGCCGGCACCTGGTGCCTGGCGTTCTACCTGTGTGCCAGCCTCACCGGCTTGTACTGGTCCTACGGCTGGTACCGCGACGGCATGACTCAATTGCTCAGTGATGCCCCGGCCGGCCAGCAGGGCGGCAAGTCAGGCGAACGCCGTGGTCGTCCGGGTGATGCGCCCCAGGGGCCGCCACCGAATGTCGACTACCACGCCCTCTGGAGCAGCCTGCAATCAGCCGCCGGGCCGCAGTTGGTGGCCTGGAACCTACGCCTGCCACCGGTGGCTGGGCAGCCGGCCACGGTGTTCTACCTGCTCAAGGATGCCGAGCATCCGCGCGCCCTCAACCAGCTGGTACTCGACCCGCCGAGCGGTCAGGTGCAGCGCCATGAGCGCTATGCCGACAAACCCTTCGGCGCCCAGTTGCTTGCCAGCGTCTATGCCCTGCACGTGGGCGAATACTTCGGCTTGGTCGGACGCATCCTGATGGCCCTGGCCAGCCTGAGCATGCCGCTGTTCGCCATCACCGGCTGGCTGCTGTACCTCGATCGTCGGCGCAAGAAGCGCGCGATCAAACAGGCTCGCGGTGCCTTGAGCACGTCAGCTGAGGGCCAGCATTGGCTGGTGGGTTTTGCCAGCCAAAGCGGCTTGGCGGAACAACTGGCCTGGCGCACAGCCGGGCAGTTGCAGGCCGCCGGCATCGCGGTGCAGGTGCAGCCGTTGGCGCGGGTGGATGCCCAGGCACTACGCCAGGCCAGCCGCGCGCTGTTTGTGGTCAGCACCTTCGGTGACGGCGAGGCGCCGGACAGCGCCCGTGGTTTCGAGCGCAGTTTGCTGGGCCGCGAGCTGGCCCTGGCGGACCTGAGCTACGCGGTACTGGCCCTCGGTGATCGCCAATATAAACAGTTCTGTGGTTTTGCTCGGCGCCTGCATGGCTGGCTGCAACAGCAGGGCGCCAACAGCCTGTTTAACCCGGTGGAAGTGGACAACGGCGACGCCGTCGCACTGGCCCACTGGCAGCAGCAACTCAGCGGTTTAACGGGTGCGCCGGTGCAAGCCATGGCTGAGCAGCCGTTCGGCGAGTGGCGCTTGCTCGACCGTCAATGCCTGAACCCCGGCAGCAGCGGCGCGCCGACCTTTCTCCTGCGCTTGCAGCCGCCGAGCGCCGCCGACTGGCAGGCCGGCGACCTGCTCGAAGTGCTGCCGGGCAACCACGCGGAGGCGGCCGTGCGCGAGTATTCGATCGCCTCGCTGCCCGCTGATGGGGTACTGGAGTTGCTGGTGCGCCAGGAGCATCACCCAGACGGCAGCCTGGGCCTGGGTTCCGGTTGGCTGACGGCCGGCGCCGCGCTGCAGCAACCGCTGCTGGCACGCCTGCGGCGTAACAGTGGCTTCCATGCTCCTGAGGCAGATTGCCCGCTGATCCTGATCGGCAATGGCACCGGCCTGGCCGGCCTGCGCAGCCTGCTCAAGCAGCGCATCGGCGCCGGGCAATCGCGCAACTGGCTGTTGTTCGGCGAGCGCAATGCTGCCCACGACTTCTACTGCCGCGAGGAGCTGGATGGCTGGCTGGCGAGTGGTGAGCTGGCGCGCCTGGACCTGGCCTTTTCCCGCGATCAGGCCGCCAAGGTGTATGTGCAGGATCGCCTGCGCATGGCCGCCGAACACCTGCGCAGCTGGGTGGCTGCGGGCGCGGCAATCTACGTCTGCGGCAGCCTCGATGGCATGGCCAGCGGTGTGGATGCGGTGTTGCGCGAGGTGCTGGGCGATGCTCGGGTTGAGGCGCTGATAGAAGAGGGTCGCTACCGGCGCGATGTTTACTGAGTGAGCATCGCTGTCCAACGTCCCTCGTTCGGCGTGCATTCTGGCTAGAGGCGTTGGGCATTTATCCGGCCTGGCGCTTCCCGCCTTGGCATTGCCCCACTAAGCTTGGCGGATGAACAGAATCCTCTTGAATTGCGACATGGGCGAAAGCTTTGGCGCCTGGCAGATGGGCGATGATGCCCATGCCATGCCGCTGGTGGATCAGGCCAATCTGGCCTGTGGTTTTCATGCTGGCGACCCGCTGACCATCCAGCGCAGCGTGGCCCTGGCGGTGCGCCATGGGGTGAGCATCGGCGCCCATCCGGCCTATCCCGACCTGCAAGGCTTCGGCCGCCGCCATATGGCCTGCTCGGCCGAGGAGGTGCAGGCGCTGGTGCTTTATCAGCTCGGTGCGCTGGATGCTTTTTGCCGCGCGGCCGGCACCCAGCTGGCGTACGTCAAACCCCATGGCGCCTTGTACAACGACTTGCTGCGCAGCGACGAGTTGTTCGAGGCGGTGCTGGCGGCTTGCGCCCGCTATCGGCCCGGCTTGCCGCTGATGGTTCTGGCGTTGGCCGACAATCGTCGTGAGCAGCGTCTGGCCGCGGCGCTCGGGGTGCCGCTGTTGTTCGAAGCCTTTGCCGACCGTGCCTACCAGGCCGATGGCCAACTGGTGCCGCGGCGTTTGGCGGGCGCGGTGTATCAGCGCAGTGAGCAGATACTCAGTCAGGCCCTGGCGATTGCCGCCGGCCAGGCGTTTGCCGATATCGACGGTCGGCCTGTGCAGCTGCGTGCCGACAGCCTTTGCGTGCACGGTGACAATCCCGAGTCGCTGGCGGTGTTGCGGCGCCTGCGCGCCCTGCTGGATGCGCAGTGATCCGTATCGAGCCGGCCGGCGCCGAGGCGCTGCTGCTGGTGCTGGCCGAACAGCCGGATGCCGAACTGCCACAACGCATCGCCCGCCTGGCTGAACGTATCGCTCAGCAGCTGGGGCCGGTGCTGGTCGATCTGGTACCGGCCTGGACCAGCCTGCTGGTGCATTACGACCTGTTGCGCATCAGTCATCCGCAGTTGGTGCAGCAGCTCACACCCTTGCTGGAGACCTGGCTGGCCGAGGTGCCGCAGTTCGCGCCGACGCCCTTGCTGGAGTTGCCGATCTGGTATGCCGGCGAGGACCTGGCCGCCGTCGCGGCGGCATGCGAGCTGAGTGTGAGCGAGGTGATCGCCTTGCACAGTGGCGTCGAATACCGGGTCGGCGCCATCGGTTTTGCACCGGGTTTTGCCTACCTGAGTGAGTTGGATGGGCGCCTGGCATTGCCCCGCCGTAGTACCCCGCGCACCCACGTGCCGGCTGGCAGCCTGGCGATTGCCGAGCGGCAAACGGCGATCTATCCCCAGGCTTCGCCCGGCGGCTGGCATCTGCTCGGCCGTTGTCCGTGGTCGTTGTTTGACTGGCAGGCCGCTCAGCCATGCCGCTTGGCGCTGGGCGATCGGGTGCGTTTTGTTGCCATTGATCAGCACACCTATCTGGCCGAGGGTGGCGCGCCATGAACTGCTCCGAGAACGGCTTCGAGGTGGTGCAGCCGGGGCCTCTGAGCTTGCTGCAGGACGCCGGGCGCCTGGGTTGGCAGCACCTTGGCGTGTCGCCCGCTGGGCCGTTGGATCTGCACGCCGCGGCCTGGGCCAATCACCTGCTCGGTAATACCTGGGGCGCGCCGCTGCTGGAAGTCGCCTTGGGCGGTTTGCAGTTGCACAGTCGGGTTGATACCTGGGTGGCGGTGTGTGGCGCCGAGGTGGCCGTCGAGGTCGATGGCGTGCATCAGGCCAACTGGTTGCGCTTTGCCGTGCGTGCCGGCCAGCAGCTGCAACTGGGCTATGCGCGCAGCGGTCAGCGCGCCTACCTGGCGGTGGCCGGTGGCTTTCACGGGCCGACCCAGCTGGGCAGCATCGCCACCCAGCAGCGTGATGGGTTGGGCGGTTTGCATGGCGATGGCCGGGCCCTGCAAGTGGGCGATTGGTTGCCCTGCGCGGCCGCACAATTGCCCGGCGTGGCCAGCGTGCCCTGGCCCTATGTGCCGGACTATCACTGCCGTCCGCTGTTGCGGGTGATCACCGGCGGCGACGCCTTGAGCTTTAGTGAAGATCAGCTGCAAGGCTTCTTCGCCCAGCCCTGGCAACTCAGCCCGCAAGCGGATCGCATGGGCGCCCGCCTGTGTGGCGCGGCGCTGACGGTGCCCGACCTGGCCCCGGCGCGGCAATGGTCGCAAGGGGTGAGTACGGGGGCGATTCAGGTACCGGCCGATGGTCAGCCGATCATCCTCCTGGCCGACCGCCAGACCATGGGCGGCTACCCGCTGCTGGGCTGGCTGCATCCGCTCGATCTCGGCCGCCTGGCCCAGTGCCCGGCGCACCACGAACTGCGTTTTACTGCGGTCAGCCTGAGTGACGCGCAGGCTGAATTACGCGAGTTTTATCGTTTTTTCCGTGAGTGAGCGCGAGCACCTCGGTCGACTGGCTGCGGCAATGGGCGAACAGGTCGAGGCGGGCGTCATAGGCCTGGGTGTCGACCTGCAACAAGCCGAGCATGGAGTGGAACAGGTTGTCGTGGCTCAGCGGCCGCTCATGCTTGTCCCGCAGGCACTGACTGCTGACATTGAAGTCGCGTTGGTAGCCCTTGGAAAACCAGGCAAACATGCTCACGTGGCGCTGTTGCTCCGGTGCCATCAGGTAGGGCGCACCATGCAGGAACAGGTTGTACTCGCCCAGTGATTCGCCATGGTCGGACAGATAGAGCATGCCGCTGTCGAGCTGGTCCTGATTCTTGCGCAGCAGGTCGATCAGGGTCGCCAGCACGTGATCGGTGTAGAGAATGGTGTTGTCGTAGGCGTTGACGATTTCTTCCCGGCTGCATTCGTTCAGCGCGTTGCTGGCGCACACCGGAGTGAACTTCTCGAAGGCCTTGGGATAACGCTTGAAGTACTCGGGGCCGTGGCTGCCCATCTGGTGCAGGACCAGCACGCTGTCCTGTTGCAGGTTGTCGATATAGGCCTGCAGGTTGCTCAGCAGAATTTCATCGAAGCACTCCTCGCTGTTACACAGTGCCGGGTCGTGGCTTTGGCTCAAGTCCTCCAGGGTCACGCGGTCGCAGGCGCCCTTGCAGCCGGCCTGGTTGTCGCGCCACAGCACATTCAGGCCGGCCCGCTGCAGCACATCCAGCAGGCTGTCCTGGTTCTTGGCGATGGCGCTCTTGTAGCCGTCGCGGCCCATGTTGGAAAACATGCAGGGCAATGACACCGCGGTTTCGGTGCCGCAGGAATACACGTTGTCGAAGCTGATCAGGTCATCTTCCTGGCTCAGTTCGGGGGTGGTGTTGCGGGCGTAACCGAGCAGGCCGAAGTTCTCGGCACGGGCGCTTTCACCCACCACCAGGACGGTCAGGGATTTACGCGGGTGGGCCTGCCAACTGGGGGCTTTCAGCGCATCGCTGGCGATCACCTGGAAGGGTTGCTTGGCGCTGGCCAGTTGTTCGCGCAGGTAGCCCGAGGTGGCGCTGACGATGTTGCTCGGGGTGACCATCAGGCGCAGTTCATGGTGATTACGAAACAGCGAGGAAAAGCCCTGGTAGTTAGCCAGAGCCACGCCGCCGAGCAGGGCCACGCAGCCAGTCATTACGGCCGCTTTGCTTAGCAACTCGCGGTGCCAGACGCGGTAGTTGACCGGGGTTTGCCAGACCAGCCAGCTGGGTAGCACGCCGAGCAACAGCAGGTAGGCGGCGAACTTCAGCGACAGCAGGTCGAAGGCTTCGCTGGGGTTGGTTTCGGCGATGTTGCGCAGCATCTCCTTGTTGATCAGGGTGCCGTACTGGTTCATGAAATAGGCCGCGCCGGCACCGCAGAGCAGCAGCACGGTCAGCGTTGGCTTGAGTACCCAGCGAAACGCCAGCAGGGTCAGCGCCAGATTGAATACCGCCAGAATCAGCAGCACAAAGGCGCTGCGCAGCAGCCAGCCCTGGGCATCGGCATGGGTGATTTGCAGCAGGTGTTGCCACAACGCCTGGTTGAAGGCGAGCAGGAAAAATCCGCTGGCCAGCAGGGTCAGCAGTTCGGGGCGAATGGCTTTGATCTTCAGCATCGGGGTTCAGCTCGGCTCTGCGCGGGCAGCTGAATAGCAGCTGCTTGATGGGGCGCGAAGTTACCCAGGCAGAACTGAATGAGTCGTGAAAAATTAGCGGACAAAGCGTTGCGGGGCAGACTTTAGGGCCTGACCCGCGGGTGACGATGCGCCGGCCTGGCGGCCGGTGCGGGGGGTCAAGGCATCAGTACTTCGATCACGCCGTCGGCGTTGACGCTGACCTGGCTGCTGCCGGCTTCGATTTCCGGCGTCGGTGCGGCATCGGCTTCGGCCATGCTTTTCATCGCGCCCATGCGCATCGGCATCGGTGCCTGGAAGCCGCCACCGTTGAGGCTCAGGCTGACCAGTTTGTAGTCCTTGCCGCCGAGGGCGTTGGTGGCCAGTTGGGCGCGGGCCTTGAAGGCATTGATGGCGTCCTGCAGCAGGGCGTCTTCGGTCTTCTTCTGGGTGGCGCTGGCAATGCTAAAGCTCATGTTGCCCATCTTCAGTTGCTGCAGCAGTTGCCCGGTGAGTTGCGACAGGGCGGCAAAGTCGGCGCTTTCCAGACGCAGCTCGGCACGTTCGCGCCAGGCGCTGATCTTGCGGTTGTCGCCGTCGTAGATCGGGTAGCTGTTACGGTTGCCCAGGCTGACGGTCACACCCTTGCTGGCGCGGGCCTGGGTCAGGGCCTGGTTGATGGTCTGGGTAATCTGGGCCGCCAGCTTGGCCGGGTCCTTGTCCTGGGCTTCGCTGTACAGGCTGACCTGCATTTGGTCGTGAGCCACTTCCTGGCTGACTTCAGCGCGCAGGGCGACTTGGTTGTAGCGGGCTTCCTCGGCCAGCAGCGGCTGGCTGATGAGGGCGGCGAGGGTCAGGCCGAGGGCGCTGGCTGTTTGGGCTTGGCTGGACATGCGGATTCCTTGTGCACGGTGGGCGCCGACAGGCGCAAAAGGGGAGCTTACGCTGCTCAGACTGCCGGGTGCGGCAGCGGGTTCCGTAGTTGACGGTTGGATCAGCTTAGCGGCTAACGTGGCTGCGGCGAGTTGCCGCAGTTTGGCGCGGGGGAGGTCCGGATAGCGGCGGCTTGGGTATACTCGCTGCGCTCTGGCGCGGAGCACTTTCGGAGAAGTCATGCACGCACCCACGCAGCTGTTGTCCGCCAGTCGGCAAAACCTCTGGCGCCTGACGCTGATCCGCATTCTGGTGCTGGCCGCGCAAGCCGGCTCGGTGGGGTTCGCCTACCTGTCGGACCTGCTGCCGCTGCCCTGGCTGCCGCTGAGCATTACCCTGGGGTTTTCCGCGCTGCTCTGCGCCTTTACCGGCCTGCGCCTGAAGGGCCCGTGGCCGGTGACCGAGCAGGAGTATGCGGTACAGCTGGCCTGCGACCTGATCATTCACAGCGTGCTGCTGTTCTATGCCGGCGGCTCCACCAACCCCTTCGTGTCTTACTATCTGGTGCCGCTGACCATCGCCGCGGCGACCTTGCCGTGGCTGTATTCCATGGCCCTCAGCGGGCTGGCGCTGAGCGGCTATACCGCCTTGCTGATCTGGTATCACCCGTTGGACCTGCACGGCATCGAGCATGAGGCCACGCTGATCAGCCTGCACCTGTTCGGCATGTGGCTGAACTTCGCCCTGTCGGCGGCCTTTATTACCTTCTTCGTGGTCAAGATGGCCGGCGCGCTAAGGCGTCAAGACCAGCTGCAGGCCGAGCGCCGCGAGGAGGGCATGCGCGATCAGCAACTGCTCGCCGTGGCCACCCAGGCCGCTGGCGCCGCCCATGAATTGGGTACCCCGCTGGCGACCATGAGCGTGCTGATCAAGGAACTGCGTCAGGAGCACCAGAACCCCTTGTTGCAAGAAGACCTGGCGGTGCTGCAGGAGCAGGTGCAGTTGTGCAAACAGAGCCTGCAACAGCTGGTGCGTGCCGCCGAGGCTGACCGCCGTCAGGCCGTGCATGAGCAGACTGCGCGCGAGTGGCTGGAGTCGGTGTTGCGCCGTTGGCACCTGATGCGCCCCGAAGCCAGTTATCGCTTTCAGGTGCTCGGGTTGGGTACGTCGCCGCGCTTGATGCCGCCCACTGATCTGACCCAGGCGCTGCTCAATCTGCTCAACAACGCCGCCGATGCCTGCCCGGACAACCTGGATATCAGTCTCAACTGGGATGCCCAGTGGACGCGACTGAGCATTCGCGACCACGGCGCTGGCGTGCCATTGGCGATTGCCGAGCAGCTTGGTCGACCGTTTTTTACTACCAAGGGCAAAGGTTTCGGCCTGGGCCTGTTTCTTAGCCAGGCCAGCGTCACCCGCGCTGGCGGCACGGTAAAACTGTATAACCATGAAGAAGGCGGCACGCTGACTGAATTGCGTTTGCCGCGCGCGTTTGGCGCCGGCTTTGGGCCGATCTGAAACACGAGGAATTCCATGAGCGACGAAGCCCCGATCGACAGCGAAGAGCTGCCCCACCTGCTGCTGGTGGATGATGACGAGACCTTTACCCGCGTGATGGCGCGGGCCATGGCGCGCCGTGGTTTCCGCGTGAGTACCGCCAGCTCGGCCGAGGCTGGCCTGGCCCTGGCCCGCGAAGATTTGCCCGAGTACGCGGTGCTTGATCTGAAGATGGAAGGTGACTCTGGCCTGGTGCTGCTGCCCAAACTGCACGAGCTGGACGCGGAAATGCGCGTGCTGATCCTCACCGGTTATTCCAGCATCGCCACTGCGGTGGAGGCGATCAAACGCGGTGCCTGCAACTACCTGTGCAAGCCGGCGGACGCCGACGACGTGTTAACCGCACTGCTGTCTGAACATGCCGATCTCGACACCCTGGTGCCGGAAAACCCGATGTCGGTGGACCGCCTGCAGTGGGAGCATATCCAGCGCGTGCTGGGTGAGCATGAAGGCAATATCTCCGCCACTGCCCGAGCCCTGGGCATGCACCGGCGGACCTTGCAGCGCAAACTGCAGAAGCGTCCTGTGCGGCGTTAAACGCCGTTTTGCCCCGGCAGGCTGCCGGGGTTATCTGCCTTCCTGGGTTTACTTCTCCGCCTGCTAGGGGCTCCCATGCTTGCCGTTGTCCAGCAAACCATCGGCGTTACTGCGCCGGTTTTTGCCATGCTGTTTCTCGGTGTGGTGCTCAAGCGCCTGGGGCTGATCGACGCGGGCTTTATCAATACCGCCTCGACCCTGGTGTTTCGCGGCACGCTGCCGACTTTGTTGTTTCTCGGCATCGTCCAGGCCGACCTCAGTCAGGCCCTGCAGCCGGCTTTGTTGCTGTATTTCCTGCTGGCGACCGTGGGCTGTTTTTTGTTCGCCTGGGGCTGGGCGATCTGGCGCTGCCCACAGGCCGATCGCGGCGTGTATACCCAGGGCGCGTTTCGCGGTAACAACGGCATCGTCGGCCTGGCGCTGGCCAGCAGCATGTACGGCGACTACGGCTTGTCGGTGGGCGCGGTGCTGGGTGGGCTGGTGATCCTCAGCTACAACACCCTGGCGGTGATTGTCCTGTCGATTTACAACCCGCAAGCCAAGACCACGCCCTTGGGTTTGCTCAAAGGCATTCTCGGCAATCCGCTGATCGTCGGCGTGCTGGCGGCCATTCCCTTTGCCTGGTGGCAGATCAGCTTGCCGCAGTGGTTGCTGACCTCGGCCGGCTACTTTGCCCAGATGAGCCTACCGCTGGCGCTGATCTGCATCGGCGGCACCTTGAGCCTGGCGGCGCTGCGTGAGAGCAGCGGGGTGGCGGTCAGCTCCAGCCTGATGAAGCTGGTCTGGCTGCCGGTGCTGGCCACACTGGGCGCCTGGTGCTGGGGTTTTCGTCAGGCCGATCTGGCGATCCTGTTCGTGTACTTTGCCAGTCCGACGGCCGCCGCCAGCTATGTGATGGTCAAGGCCATCGACGGCAACCATCAACTGGCCGCGGTGATCATCGTGCTCACCACCCTAGGCTCGGTGCTGAGCATCAACCTCGGCCTGTTGGCCCTGCAGTGGTTGGGCTGGGTGTAGGTCGGACTGCGGCGCGTAGCGGCTTAGCCCAACAGCTGGGCTAAGCCTTCTGCATCTCGTCGAGCACTTCCTGAGCGGCGCGGAAGGCGTCGATGGCTGCTGGCACGCCGGCATAGACGGCGCAGTGCAGCAGGGTTTCGCGGATTTCCTCGACCGTACAGCCGTTGTTCAACGCGCCGCGGATATGACCCTTGATCTCCTGGTTGCACTTGAGTGCGGTCAGGGCCGAGATGGTGATCAGACTGCGGGTCCGGCGGTCCAGGCCTTCGCGGTTCCACACGCCGCCCCAGGCGTGTTCATTGACGAAATCCTGCAGTGGCTGGCTAAACGCCGTGGCGTTGCCCAGGGCGCGGTCGACGAAAGCGTCGCCCATGACTTCGCGGCGTACTTGCAGGCCGCTGGGTTTTTCATTGCTCATCGAATAACTCCTAGATTCAGCGCTGGCGCTGCCAGGCGCGGGCGCCAATCACCAGCAAGGTAATGGCCGTCAGCGGCAAGACGAAACTGTACATGGCCTGTTGCAGGGCGCCCAGCCAGGGTGCCGCTGTGCTGTGCAAGACCAGGTAGGCGGTGTACAGCGCGTAGTAGCCGACAAACACGGCGCCTTCCCAGCGGTTGATGCAGTAGCCATTGAAGAAGATCGGTAGGCAGGCGATGGCCACGGCGATCATCACCGGGAAGTCGAAGGCCAGGGCATTGGCGGCTACCGGGATGGCGCTTGGCGATACCAGCGAGGCCAGGCCGAGGACGCAGAGCAGGTTGAAGATATTGCTGCCGACGATGTTGCCCACGGCAATGTCGCGCTCGCCCTTGATGGCGGCCATCAGCGACGTGGCCAACTCTGGCAGGGAGGTGCCGATGGCCACCACGGTCAGGCCGATCACCAACTCCGACAGACCGAGGGCGCGGGCCAGGCTGACGGCGCCTTCGACCAGAAAGTTGGAACCGCTGACCAGTAGCACCAGGCCGACCAGGATCAGCCCCAGGTTGATAAGCCCGGCGTAAGGTTTGGGCGCCTCGTTGAGGCCGAACTCGGTGGCGAACTCATCATCTGCCGCAGCGGTCTTGTCCCGGCGGCTGCTGATGATCAGAAAGGCGGTGTAGGCCAGGATGCCGGCAAACAGCAGAGCGCCATCCAGGCGACTGAGGCTGCCGTCCCAGGCCAGTGCCCAGGTCAGCAAGCTGGCGCCGATCATGATCGGTACGTCCAGGCGGATGATTTGGCGCGAGACCAGCAGTGGAGCAATCAGCGCCGTCAGACCAAGGATGAACAGCACGTTAGCAATGTTGCTGCCGACCACGTTACCGATGGCCAGGTCGCCCTTGCCATCCAATGCGGCCTGCACGCTGACGGCAGTCTCTGGCGCGCTGGTGCCGAAGGCCACCACGGTGAGGCCGATAATCAGCGGCGGAATGCCAAACTGGGCGGCCAGCTTGCCGGCGCCGCGCACCAGTACTTCTGCGCCGGCCACCAGCAGTATCAAGCCGGCGATCAGGTAGACGATGGTCATCAAGGACATGATTGCGCTCCAAAAAAGTCCGCCTAGCTTACTCAATCTGGAACGGCTCGCCAGCGCCTGCGGGGGCGCATTGTTGCCTGATGTTGCGCCTGCGTCAGTCCTCGCAGGGCGGCTGCCAGAACAACTGCACGGCGCTATCGTCGCGGTGGGCCAGGGTGACGTTGTCGTTCTCGGCGATTTCACCCAAGAGCTGTGCCCAGTCGTCATCCGAGTCATCGGGGAGCTTGCTGATCAGCGCGGCTTTGGCCTTCTGGGCGTTGGGCGAGTTGATGATTTTCTGCACCCGTTGAGCCAGCAGTTCGTAGGGGCTGGGTAGTTTTACAGCGGCAGATTTAGTGGCGGCCATACGCAGGACTCCTGAAATATAACTGTTTATGCATACAGTATATTGTCAGGCGTGCAGATGTCAGGTCAAGCCACGAAGGGTGGTGGTGCGTCAGTCATTTACCCCTAGTCACCAGGTGCGCTGTGGCCTGAGTTGGCAACAGCGCGTGCTCTGTTGCGCTGACTATTTGCTCGGCCACTGCCGTATCGCAAACCGCTCGGGCGAGGGTGACCGCACCGGCTAGTGTGCTCAGTGCGACCATTGCTGCACCGATAGTGACGGGTGCGTCCGTGGCTGCGGGCCCGCTTGCGATCAGGGTTGCGACCGCAAGCAATTCAGTTTCGAACTCCGCCCGGGCTGTCGCATCGGAGCGCGTCACTTCGGGGGCGAGGCTTTGTAAGGCGCAACTTTCGGGTAGCTCACACTTGCGCTTGGCACCCAAGTAAAACTTCACGAACTCAGCCCACCAGGTCGGCCCGTAGCTGGTTTGAAAATGGCGTATGCCCTCCTTGAGGTCCGACATACCCTGTCCGACGGACTCGCGGAACGCGGCGGCCTTAGAGTCGAAGTGCGTATAGAAGGCGCCGGAGGTGACCCCGGCCGCTTTTGCCAAACCATCGACACCTATGCCACCAAAACCGCCCTGGCGAAAGCCGCGGCCTGCTGCTTCGAGGATGCGCTGGCGAGTGTGTAGCTTCTGTTCGGATCGCGACACGAATCGCTCCTTCGTTGGGTGCTGAGTGGAAATTATACTTGTTCGGATAACGATCGTTATGTATTTTAAAATAACGATCGTTATCTTGACGGTCGTTCTGGTCATGGCTGTGGTTGGGTTAGCCAATCTATAGGGATACCGCTATGTCGAAGGCTTTTGTCTACACCGAGTTGCAAATCGATTTGCCATTCGAGCAGGCGCCGTGGCGCGAGCTCAACCCTGAGTTACTGAGGCAGCCGGGGTTGAACAATAAAACCTGGTTGTCTGGGGTGGCGAACCTGTCACTGGGAGGTTTCTATGAGTTCGACTCAATCGATAACGCGAAAAAATTCGTCACCGGCTACTTCCCTGCAGAAGCCCGCAAATTTGGCGTGGCGCAAACGACTAGGGTGTTTGCCATGGACGTGGTCGAGGAGGCCAGCCGACAGCTGAATTCGGTGCACTTCGGTGGTATCGCCAGCCGCACGCCGGGTGCATTCGTCTACACCGAAGTGCAGGTTTCGGTCCCGTTTGATCAGGCGCCTTGGCGCACCATGAACCCTATTCTTCGGGCGCAGCCTGGGTTGCTGCACAAAACCTGGTTGAGCGGTGTGGATAACCAATCCGTCGGTGGCTTCTATGCCTTCGATACGCTGAAAAACGCCCGCCGTTTCGTCACCGATTACTTCCCAACCGAAGCAGCGGGGCTGAATGCTGCCTACACCACACGCTTGTTCGATGCGTCGGCGACCGAGGTGGCAAGTCGCGAAATGGGTTCGCAGTTTTATCGTTAGCGTTGTTCGTCCTCAGTCGACACGTTCTACTCGCACCGGAACGACGCCTGCGCGCAGCATGTCGAGTTGCTCGGCGGCTTTTTGCGAGAGGTCGATGAGACGGCTGCGGGCGTAGGGACCGCGGTCGTTGATGCGGACCAGCACGCTTTTGTCGTTGTGGAGGTTGGTCACGCGGACTCGTGAGCCGAAGGGCAGGGTGCGGTGGGCGGCGGTCAGTTGGTTCTGGTCGAAGCGCTCGCCGCTGGCGGTGCGTTTACCCTGATGTTTGGCGCCATAGTAAGACGCCTGACCTTCGGCGCTATAGCCCGGGTGGTCGCTGCTCTGGCCGAACGGCAGTCCGGAGCAGCCGCTCAGCAGGCCAAGCAAACTGCCGATCATCAGTGTGCGCCACATGGTGTTCGCTCCAGATAAAACAACGCCGGGCATGCCCGGCGTTGTTATGGCAAGCCATCCTTGGCTGGTAAGGCCATCCTTGGCTGGTAAGGCCATCCTTGGCTGGTAAGGCCATCCTTGGCTGGTAAGGCCATCCTTGGCTGGTAAGGCCATCCATGGCCTGTCGTTCGCCGGGTCAACGCATGCGTTGACTGCTCACCCTTCCAGCTTCTTCTTCAGCAACTCGTTGACCTGGCCGGGGTTGGCCTTGCCTTTCGAGGCCTTCATCGCCTGGCCGACGAAGAAGCCGAACATCTTGCCGCGCTTGGCTTCATCAGAGGCTCGGTACTGTTCGACCTGCTCGGCGTTGGCGGCCAGCACTTCGTCGAGCATCGACTCGATGGCGCCGCTGTCGGTGACCTGCTTGAGGCCTTTGGCCTCGATCACCTGGTCGGCGCTGCCTTCGCCGTTGGCCATGGCTTCAAAGACCATCTTGGCGATCTTGCCGCTGATGGTGTTGTCCTTGATGCGCAGGATCATGCCGCCCAGTTGCTCGGCCGACACCGGCGATTGTTCGATCTCCAGGTTGCCACTGTTGAGCAGGCTGGAGAGGTCGCCCATCACCCAGTTGGCGGCCAGCTTGGCGTCGCCACATACGGCATTCACGGCTTCGAAGTAGTTGGCCAGTTCGCGGCTGGCGGCCAGCACGTCGGCGTCGTAGGCCGACAGGCCAAACTCGGCCTGGAAGCGCTCGCGCTTCTGCACCGGCAGTTCTGGCAGGGTGGCGCGCACTTCGTCGAGGAAGCTCTGCTCGATCACCACCGGCAGCAGGTCCGGGCAGGGGAAGTAACGGTAGTCGTTAGCTTCTTCCTTGCTGCGCATGGAGCGCGTCTGGTCCTTGTTCGGATCGTACAGACGGGTTTCCTGCACGACTTTGCCGCCGTCTTCGATCAGCTCGATCTGCCGTTGCACTTCGTGGTTGATGGCCTTTTCGATAAAGCGGAACGAGTTGACGTTCTTGATCTCGGCACGGGTGCCGAACTCGGCCTGGCCGACCGGGCGCACTGAGACGTTGCAGTCGCAGCGCAGCGAGCCTTCGGCCATGTTGCCATCGCAGATGTCGAGGTAGCGCACCAGAGCGTGCATGGCCTTCACATAAGCCACTGCTTCCTTGGCGGAACGGATATCCGGCTCGGAAACGATCTCCAGCAGCGGCGTGCCGGCACGGTTGAGGTCGATGCCGCTCATGCCGTGGAAGTCTTCGTGCAGGCTCTTGCCTGCGTCTTCTTCCAGGTGCGCGCGGGTGATGCCGATGCGCTTTTGGGTGCCGTCTTCCAGGGTAATGTCGAGGAAGCCCTTGCCGACGATGGGGTGATCCATCTGACTGGTCTGGTAGCCCTTGGGCAGGTCCGGGTAGAAGTAGTTCTTGCGGGCAAAGATGTTCTTGTCGGCGATTTCGGCGTCAATCGCCAGGCCGAATTTGCAGGCCATGCGCACGGCTTCGGCGTTGAGCACCGGCAGGGTGCCGGGCATGCCGAGGTCGATCAGGCTGGCCTGGGTGTTGGGCTCGGCGCCGAAGGTGATGGCGCTGGCCGAGAAGATCTTCGATTGGGTGCTGAGCTGGGCGTGGATTTCCAGGCCGATTACGGTTTCCCATTGCATGTCAGTCGTCCTCAAAATCCAGCCGGGGCTTGTTGATGCCAGTCAGTCACCTGTTGGTACTGATGGGCGACATTGAGCAGGCGGCCTTCCTGGAAGTACGGCGCGAGCAGTTGCACGCCCACCGGTAGGCCATCGACAAAACCAGCCGGCATCGACAGGCCGGGGATGCCGGCGAGGTTGGCGGTGATGGTGTAGATGTCTTCTAGGTACTGGGCGACCGGATCGTTGTTCTTCTCGCCAAGCTTCCAGGCCAGGTTTGGCGTGGTTGGGCCGAGGATCACGTCGACATCATTAAAAGCTGCGACGAAGTCGTTTTTGATCAGGCGGCGAATCTTCTGTGCCTTCAGGTAGTAGGCATCGTAGTAGCCGGCGGACAGCGCATAGGTGCCGACCATGATGCGGCGTTTCACTTCCGCGCCGAAGCCTTCGCCACGGGAGCGCTTGTACAGGTCTTCGAGGTTGACCGGGTTCTCGCAGCGGTAGCCGAAACGCACGCCGTCGAAGCGCGACAGGTTGGAGCTGGCCTCGGCGGGGGCGATCACGTAGTAGGCCGGGATGGCGTGCTGCATATTTGGCAGCGAGATGTCCTTGACGGTAGCGCCGAGCTTTTTCAGCTCTTCGATCACGGCCATGACCTTGTCGGCGATGCGCGGGTCGAGGCCGGCACCGAAGTATTCCTTCGGCAGGCCAATGCGCAGGCCGTTAAGCGGCTGGCTGAGGGCGGCCAGGTAGTCGTCGATCGGTTGATCGACGCTGGTCGAGTCTTTGGCATCAAAGCCGGCCATGGCCTGCAGCAGCAAGGCGCAGTCTTCGGCGGTGCGCGCCAGCGGACCGCCCTGGTCGAGGCTGGAGGCATAGGCAATCATGCCCCAGCGCGACACGCGGCCGTAGGTGGGCTTGAGGCCGGTGAGGTTGGTCAGCGCCGCGGGCTGGCGAATCGAACCGCCGGTGTCGGTGCCGGTGGCGGCTGGGATCAGGCGTGCAGCCACGGCGGCGGCCGAGCCGCCGCTGGAGCCGCCCGGTACGCGGGACAGGTCCCAGGGGTTTTTCACCGCGCCGTAGTAGCTGGACTCGTTGGACGAGCCCATGGCGAATTCGTCCATGTTCAGCTTGCCGAGGGTCACGGTACCGGCAGCAGCGAGCTTGTCGACCACAGTGGCGTCATAGGGCGCCTTGAAGTTGTCGAGAATCTTCGAGCCACAGCTGGTGCGGATGCCCTGGGTGCAGAACAGGTCCTTATGGGCCAGTGGGGCGCCGAGCAGGGCGCCGCTTTCACCGGCGGCGCGACGGGCGTCGGCGGCCTTGGCTTGGCTCATGGCCAGCTCTTCGGTGAGGCTGATAAAACTGTTGAGTTGCGGGTCCAGCGCCTTGATCCGGGCCAGCAGGTGGCTGCTCAGTTCGCTGGCGGAAAATTCTTTGGCGGCCAGGGCGCGGGCGATCTCGGCGAGCGTCAGTTGCTGCATATCCATTACTCGATCACCTTGGGAACCAGGTACAGGCCGTTTTCCACAGCTGGGGCGATGGCCTGGTAGGCCTCGCGGTGGTTGCTTTCGGTCACCGTGTCGGCGCGCAGGCGCTGGGTGGCCTCCAGTGGGTGGGCCAGAGGCTCGATGCCAGTGGTGTCGACCGCCTGCATGGCGTCGATCAGGCCGAGAATGTTGTTCAGTGTGGCGGTGGTTTGCGGAATATCGGCGTCATTCAGGCCAAGACGGGCCAGATGAGCGATTTTTTCCACGTCGGAGCGTTCAAGCGCCATCGGGGGTCTCCAATTAATAAGAGCGGCCAGTCAACACGCGTTGTCAGCAGGGGTGTGACGGGCTGGCCGGGCAAAGAAAAATTCGCGGAGCGAGCACGATACGCTGCTCTGGCGGTCATAAGCCGCGATGATGGGCTACAAGACCGGGGAAAAGCGGCAATCTAACATATTGGCGCCTTGCCCAAAATCCCTGTCGTTGTTAGAGTTTGCCGCACTTTTTACCCGTGCATTTATACCAGCGCGTTGCTTAGGGTCCCTATCCCATGTTCAAGAAATTGCGTGGCATGTTTTCCAGCGATCTGTCGATCGACCTGGGTACTGCCAATACCCTGATTTACGTGCGCGAGCGCGGCATTGTGCTCAACGAACCGTCCGTAGTGGCGATTCGTACCAGCGCCAACAACCAGAAGAGTGTGGTGGCCGTGGGTACCGAGGCCAAGCGCATGCTCGGTCGTACGCCGGGCAACATCGCCGCCATTCGCCCGATGAAAGACGGCGTGATCGCCGACTTCAGCGTCTGCGAGAAGATGCTGCAGTACTTCATCAACAAAGTTCACGAAAACAGCTTCCTGCAGCCGTCGCCGCGCGTGCTGATCTGCGTGCCGTGCAAATCCACTCAGGTTGAGCGTCGTGCCATTCGCGAATCGGCCCTCGGTGCCGGTGCCCGCGAAGTGTTCCTGATCGAAGAGCCAATGGCGGCTGCCATCGGTGCCGGCTTGCCGGTTGAAGAGGCTCGCGGCTCGATGGTTGTGGATATCGGTGGTGGTACCACTGAAATCGCCCTGATCTCGCTGAACGGTGTGGTTTACGCCGAATCCGTCCGCGTGGGTGGCGACCGTTTCGACGAAGCCATCATCACTTACGTGCGCCGTAACTACGGTTCGCTGATCGGTGAGTCCACCGCCGAGCGGATCAAGCAGGAAATCGGTACGGCTTACCCAGGCGGCGAAGTGCGTGAAGTTGACGTGCGCGGCCGTAACCTGGCCGAAGGCGTGCCACGTGCCTTCACCCTGAACTCCAACGAAGTGCTGGAAGCGTTGCAGGAATCCCTGGCGACCATCGTTCAGTCGGTGAAGAGCGCCCTGGAGCAATCGCCGCCGGAGCTGGCTTCGGACATCGCCGAGCGTGGCCTGGTGCTGACTGGTGGTGGCGCGCTGCTGCGTGACCTCGACAAGCTGCTGGCCCAGGAAACCGGCTTGCCGGTGATCGTTGCCGAAGACCCGCTGACCTGCGTGGCCCGTGGCGGCGGCAAGGCGCTGGAGATGATGGATCGTCACACCATGGACCTGCTGTCCAGCGAGTAAGCTGCGCGCAGCAAGACAAAACGTCAGGTCGGGTTTGCTACCTCACCTGACGTTTTGCGTCTATTCGGGGCTTCGCGCCTGACACCTGCGGCTTTGAGGAGCTCGCCATCAAACCGCTATTTGCCAAGGGACCTTCACTGGGTGTTCGCCTGCTGGTGCTGACCGTACTGTCGGTGGCGCTGATGTTGGTGGACGCGCGTCTCGATACTCTCAAGCCGGTGCGCAGCCAGCTCGGCCTGGTGTTGACGCCGGTCTACTGGTTGGCCGACTTGCCGGTGCGTCTGTGGCAAGGGGTGACTGAGCAATTCAGCAGCCATAGCGAATTGCTCGCCGAGAACGAAAAGCTCAAGGCCGAAGCCCTGTTGCTGCAGCGTCGTCTGCAGAAGCTGGCGACCCTGACCGAACAGAACGTGCGCCTGCGTGAGTTGCTCAACTCCGCGGCATTGGTGGATGACAAGGTGCTGGTCGGCGAGCTGATTGGCGTCGATCCCAATCCGTTCACCCAGCGCATCCTTATCGACAAGGGCGAAAAAGACGGCGTCTTTCTCGGTCAGCCGGTGCTCGATGCGCGCGGCTTGATGGGCCAGGTGGTGGAAGTCATGCCCTATTCGTCGCGGGTATTGCTGCTCACCGACACCACCCACAGCATTCCAATTCAGGTCAATCGCAATGGCCTGCGTGCCATTGCCGGCGGCACCGGCAACCCTGAGCGCCTTGAGCTGCGCCATGTGGCCGATACCGCAGATGTTAAAGAAGGCGATCTGCTGGTCAGCTCAGGCCTGGGCCAGCGCTTCCCGTCGGGCTATCCGGTGGCCACGGTAACTGAGGTCATTCATGACTCCGGCCAGCCGTTTGCCATCGTCCGGGCCATGCCTACCGCTGCCTTGAACCGCAGCCGCTATGTGCTGCTGGTGTTCACCGATGCGCGCACCCCGGAGCAGCGCGCCAGCGATGCGGCCAAGGCCCAGGAAGCAGCCGATCAGGCCGATGCCGCGGCCCCGGTGGCGGCGCCATCCACCCCGGCCAAGCCTGCGGAGGTGCACTGATGGTAGGACCCCGTTCACGCAACCTGTGGGTTATCTGGGTCAGCTTCGCCCTGGCCTTGCTGCTGAGTGTGGCGCCGATGCCGGCCTTTATGGAAACCGGTCGCCCGCTGTGGCTGGCGCTGTTTCTCACGGCCTGGACCCTGGCGCTGCCGCACCGGGTGGGCATGACCACGGCCTGGGTGTTGGGGCTGGCGGCGGATGTGCTGTACGGCACTTTGCTGGGGCAGAACGCGCTGATCCTGACCTTTATCACCTTCCTGGTGCTCAGCCTGCACCAACGCCTGCGTATGTTCCCCATGTGGCAGCAAAGCCTGGTGCTGCTGGTGGTGTTTGGCCTGGCGCAGCTGGTGCAGCTGTGGCTCAACGCGCTGACTGGCAACCGGCCGCCGACCTTGCTGTTTATCCTGCCGGCGCTGGTCAGTGCGCTGCTGTGGCCGTGGGTCTACACCGCGCTGCGGATCATCCGCCAGCGCCTGGGTGTCAACTAAGCAGCGGGCACCGCGTCTGAACAGGGAGAGGTTCATATGAGCATGCTTTATCTGGCCTCGGGTTCACCGCGGCGGCGCGAGCTGCTTGGGCAGATCGGCGTGCCGTTCACCACCTTGCCTACCGTTATCGACGAAACGCCTTTGCCCAACGAGCCTGCCCTCGACTATGTGCGGCGTTTGGCCTGTGCCAAGGCGCAGGTCGGGCTGGCCTCGCTCGTGGAGCCAGGCGCTGCGGTGGTGCTGGGTGCCGACACCAGCGTGGTGCTGGGCGGGCGGATTCTCGGCAAGCCGGAGAGTCGTGCCGAGGCGCTAAGCATGCTGGCGGCCTTGTCCGGGCAAACCCATGAGGTGTTGACCGCTGTAGCCCTGGCCAACAGTCAGCGCTGCGAGGTGCGCGTGGTCAGCAGTCAGGTCAGCTTTCGCACCTTGAGTACGGCTGAGATTGAGGCTTACTGGGCCAGCGGCGAGCCCCAGGACAAGGCCGGCAGTTATGCCATTCAGGGCCTTGGCGCGGTGTTTGTGGCTGATCTGCACGGCAGTTTTTCCGCCGTGGTCGGCCTGCCATTGTGCGAAACTGCGGCATTGCTCGCCGATTTCGGCATCCCCTGTTGGCAGCGCCTAAGCGAGACCGTCCAATGAGCGAAGAGATTCTGATCAACATCACCCCCATGGAATCGCGGGTGGCGGTGGTGGAAAACGGCGTGCTGCAGGAAGTGCATGTCGAGCGCACGCAAAAGCGTGGCATCGTCGGCAATATCTATAAAGGCAAAGTCGTACGGGTGCTGCCGGGTATGCAGGCGGCGTTCGTTGATATCGGCCTGGAGCGCGCGGCTTTTATCCATGCGGGCGAAATCTCCAGCCGTGAAGGCGCCTCCAGCGACAACATCAGTGCCCTGGTCCACGAAGGCCAGAGCCTGGTGGTACAGGTCACCAAGGACCCGATTGGCACCAAGGGCGCGCGCCTGACCACCCAGTTGTCGATTCCCTCGCGTTACCTGGTGTACATGCCGCGCACCAGTCATGTCGGTATCTCTCTGAAGATCGAAGAAGAGGCCGAACGCGAGCGCCTCAAGCGCATGGTCGCCGAATGTGTGGCCTCGGAAGGCATCGTCGAAGTCGGCGGTTTTATTCTGCGCACGGCTGCCGAGGGCGCGGGCGCCGATGAAATCCTGATGGATATTCGCTACGTGCGCCGCCTTTGGGAGCAGATCCGCGGGCAGATGCAGACCGCATCAACACCCACGGTGATCTACGAGGATCTGAGCCTGGCCCTGCGCACCCTGCGCGACCTGGTCAGCCCGAAGATCGAGAAGATTCGCATCGACTCGCGGGAAACCTTCCAGAAGATCGTGCAGTTCGTCGAAGAACTGATGCCGGAAATCGCCGACCGCCTGGAGCATTATCCTGGCGAGCGGCCGATCTTCGACCTGTATGGCGTCGAAGACGAGGTGCAGAAGGCCCTGGAGCGCAAGGTGCCGCTGAAGTCCGGTGGTTACCTGATTGTCGATCCGGCCGAGGCCATGAGCACCATCGACGTCAACACCGGCGCCTTTGTTGGCCATCGCAATCTTGAAGAAACCATCTTCAAGACCAACCTCGAAGCCGCCATCACCATCGCCCGCCAGCTGCGCCTGCGCAACCTGGGCGGGATCATCATCATCGACTTCATCGACATGGAAGATGAAGAACACCAGCGTCAGGTGTTGCGCACTCTGGAGAAGCAGCTGGAGCGCGATCACGCCAAGACCAACATCATCGGCATCACCGAGCTGGGCCTGGTGCAGATGACCCGCAAGCGCACCCGTGAAAGCCTCGAACAGGTGCTGTGCGAGCCGTGCAGCAGTTGCCAGGGCCGCGGCAAGCTGAAAACGCCGGAAACCATCTGCTACGAGATCTTCCGCGAGATCCTGCGTGAAGCTCGGGCCTATCAGGCCGAGGGCTATATGGTGCTGGCCAACCAGAAAGTCATCGACCGCCTGCTGGATGAGGAGTCGGGCAATGTTGCCGACCTCGAAGCCTTTATCGGCCGCACCATCAAGTTTCAGGTCGAGGGCATGTATTCCCAGGAGCAGTACGATGTCGTTCTGCTCTAAGGCTGGCGCTTGATCACGCGTATGGGGTTCTGGCTGGCGCGCCTGTTGCGCATAGGCCTGACCTTGTGCGGCCTGGGCCTGGTGCTGTTGGCCCTGTATGTCAGCCTCGGTCGTGAACTGACACCGCTGGTGGCGGAGTATCAAACCGAGCTGGAGGTGCGCGGTCAGGCGGCGCTGGGTATGCCCTTGCGCATCGCGCGCCTGGAGGGTCGCTGGCAGGGTTTTGCCCCGGTGCTGGTGGCCCATGACGTGAGCCTCGGCGAGGCCGACAGCAGCTTGCGCCTGGATCAGGTGCGGGTGATTCCGGATGTGCTCGGCAGCGTGTTGAGCATGCAGCTGAAGATTGCCGATTTGCAGATCGAAGGCCTGCAAGTGCACCTGCAGCAGGGCGAAGACGGTCAATGGACCGCTCAGGGCTTGCCGGTTCGGGCCGACGCCGAGCCGCTGGCGCCGGCGGTTATCCTCGCCAGCCTGCAGCGCATCGGCTGGCTGTCGCTGCTCAACAGTCAGGTGATTGTCCAGGCCCATGGCCAGGCGCCAGTGGCGCTCACCTATGTCAACTTCAGCCTGCGCAGCCAGGGCAGTCGCCAGCGCCTTGATGGTCGCCTGGTATTGCCGGATGGCCAGCCGTTGGCCCTGCGGCTGAGCAGCCGCTTGCACCCCAAGGTCTGGCGCGAAGCCGAGTTGGCGCTGTACCTGAGCCTGCCGCAAAGTGACTGGGCGCGCTGGGTGCCGGCGCAGTTGACGCAGCAGTGGCGGCTTGAGCGGCTGCAGGCCGGCGGCCAGTTCTGGTTGGACTGGAGCAAGGGCAGCGTGCAACGGGCCGCCTTGCAGCTGCATGCGCCGCAGGTGGTCGGTGGCTACGCCAAGCGCCCGGCAGAGAGCCTGCAGGACCTGAGTCTGAATGCCCATTACCAGCGCACCGATACGGGCTTTCAATTGCAGGTTGATTCACTGGCCGCCACCTTGGGCGAAACGCGCTGGGGCGACGCGCGCCTGGGCCTGGAATATCAGGCCGAAGATGCCGAGCATCAGCTGCAGTGGAAACTGCGTGCCGATCGCTTGCACCTGACGCCGCTGGTGCCGGTGGTCAAGGCGCTGGCGCCGTTGCCGGATAACCTGGTGACTTTGCTGGACGGCCTGCAGCCCCAAGGGGCCGTGCGCAATCTGCAACTGGATTACCGGCCCCAGGCCCTGGCCGATCAGCGTCTGCAATTCAGCGCCAACCTCGATCAAGTCGGCATCAGCCCGTTCCATGGCGCGCCGGGGGCCAGCAATGTCAGTGGCAGCATCAGCGGCGATCTGGGTCAGGGCCAGTTGCGCCTGGCGGCGGACAACTTCGCCCTGGAACTGGCGCCGCTGTTTGCCAAACCCTGGCAGTACCGGCGGGCCAACGCCCTGCTGCAGTGGCGGATCAGCCCGGACGACGTGACCATCAGCAGCCCGCTGATCCAGCTGGACGGTGAGGAAGGGCAGCTGGCCGGGGATCTGATGATTCGCCTGGCGCTCGATCCGCAGGTTGAGGACTACATGGACCTGCGGGTCGGCATCCGCGATGGCGACGCGCGTTACACCGCCAAGTACTTGCCCGGCGCGCTTAGCCCACCATTACGGGAGTGGCTGAGCACGGCCATTGTCAGCGGCAAGATCAACCAGGGTTATTTTCAGTATCAGGGCTCCCTGGCGAAAAACGCCGCGCCCACGGCCAGCACCCTCAGTTTGTTTTTTCAGGTGCAGGATGCCGAGTTGGCCTATCAGCCCGGTTGGCCGACGTTGCGCGGTGGCGCTGCGCAAGTGTTTGTCGATGATCAGGGCGTGCGGGTGCAGTTGGCCAAGGGCCAGGTGCTGGACAGCGAAGTGCGCAATGTCAGCGTCACTATTCCTCCGGCCAAGAATGGTGCTCCCGTGCGCCTGGCTCTGAACGGCGAATTGCAGAGCAGCGTAGCCGATGGCCTGAAGATCCTCCGCGAGGCGCCCTTGGGTGTCGAGCAGACCTTCGCCGGCTGGCAGGGCGACGGCGCCCTGAGTGGCCGGCTGAAACTGGATATTCCCCTGGCTGCCGGGCAGACACCGATAGTGCAGGTGGATTTTGCCACCCAGGAGGCGCGCCTGCAGATCAGCGAGCCAGCCCTGCAACTGAATAACATCAAGGGCGCCTTTCGTTTCAACAGCGCCACCGGCCTGAGTGCGCCGGATGTGCGGGCGCAGGTCTTTGGTCGTCCCGTGCGAGCGAAAATTGTCGCCGAGGGTAAGCGCGGCCAAGCGCGCACGCGCATCGAGGCCTCTGGCCTGGTGGCCCTGAAAAGTCTCAGCGACTGGCTGGCCGTCAGTCAGCCATTGCCGGCCAGTGGCGAGCTGCCTTATCGCCTGGCCCTGACCTTGGACGGTGCGGACAGCCAGCTGCGGGTCGAGTCGACACTCAAGGGCCTGGCCCTCGATCTGCCAGCGCCCTTCGGCAAGACCGCCGCAGAAGCGCGTTATATCGATTGGCGCATGACCCTGCAGGGCCAGGAGCGGCGTTACTGGCTGGCCTATGAAGATCTGGCCAGCCTGGCCCTGGCGGCGCCGCCGGGTGCCTGGTCGGCCGGGCGTGGTCAACTGCTGTTGGGCAAGGGGCAGGCGACGTTGCCCAGCAGCCCTGGGCTGACCGTCGGCGGCAACCTGAATGAGTTGGACTGGGATGTCTGGCAAGCCACGCTCAAGCGCTATGCCCCGGCGCAGAGCCCGGTGAGCAGCGACTTTATCCGCCGTGTGGCGCTCAAGGTCGGGCGCTTCCAGGGCTTCGGGGTGACCCTGGCAGGGCTGGATGCGCAATTGACCCGCGCCCAGGCTGCCTGGCAATTGCAACTGGACAGCGATCTGCTCACAGGCCAGATGCGTCTCCCCGATGCGCCGGGTGCCACCCTGGTGGCTAATTTGACTCGCCTGCAACTGCCGGCCCGCCAACCTGTCGACCCGGCTGCACCGCCGGCACCCGATGCCCTGGCCAGTGTCGATCCACGGCAGATCCCGGCGGTTGATTTGACCATCGCCCAAGTGTTGCAGGGCGACAGCGTGGTCGGCGCCATGGCGCTGAAAGCGCGGCCCACCGCCGCTGGGGTCAGCTTCAGTGAGCTCAGCATTGACCTTAAAGGTTTGCTGGTGACCGGCGGGCTGACGTGGGAGGGCGCACCGGGCGCTACCCGCAGCAGTTATACCGGGCGTCTCAAGGGCCAGGACCTGGCGGCTGTTCTGACCGCCTGGCAATTTGCCCCGAGTGCCACCAGTAAAAGCTTCCGTGTCGGGGTGGACGGTAACTGGCCGGGCTCGCCGCTCAACTTCAACATGCGCCACCTGACCGGGCGGGTCGACATCCGCCTCAACAATGGCCAGTTCCTCGAGGTCAAGGGTGGCTCGGCAGCAACCCTGCGCATTTTCGGCCTGTTGAACATGAACTCCCTGGCTCGCCGCCTGCGCCTGGACTTTACCGACCTGACCGACAAGGGCCTGGCCTACGACAAGGTTGAAGGCGTCTTGCAGGGCACCGATGGCCAGTTCACCACGGCAGTCCCCTTGACCCTCAAGGGCCCCTCGACCATCGTCGTCGATGGTCAAGTGAACATGCGTCAGCAGATGATCGACACGCGCATCCGGGTGACCTTGCCGGTGGCCAGCAACCTGCCGCTGGCAGCCCTGATCATCGGTGCGCCGGCAGTCGGCGGTGCCTGGTTTGTCGCCGACAAGCTGCTGGGCGGCAAGATGTCCTCACTGACCAGCGTCGAATACCGTGCGGTAGGTCCGCTGGACAATCCGACCGTCAGTTTCGTCAAACCCTTTTGAGCCTTTGCCGGCCTGAGCCCGCTGGCGATGGGGTAGCATGCATTTGTTGCCCGTGCCGGAGACTGCCATGAGTTTCGCCGTAATCCAGATGGTCAGCCAGGACGATGTCCTGGCCAACTTGCGTGCCGCCCGCCACCTGCTGGAGCAGGCAGCGGCAGCGGGCGCCCGTCTGGCCGTGTTGCCGGAAAACTTCGCCGCCATCGGCCGCCGTGATCTGCCGCAACTAGGGCGCGCCGAAGCCTTGGGCGAAGGGCCGATCTTGCCCTGGTTGCGCCAGGCCGCCCGCGATCTGGGTTTGTGGATTGTCGCCGGCACGCTGCCCCTGCCGCCGGATGATCAGCCCGAGGCCAAGCCTCATGCCTGTTCGCTGTTGATCGACGCGCAGGGCCAGCGCGTGGCGCGCTATGACAAATTGCACCTGTTTGACGTGGATGTGGCGGACAGCCGTGGCCAGTACCGCGAGTCCGATGACTACGCCCATGGCGCCCGTCTGGTGGTGGCCGATACGCCGGTGGGTCGGCTGGGCCTTACGGTGTGCTACGACCTGCGCTTTCCTGCCTTATACAGCGCCTTGCGTGCGGCGGGTGCCGAGCTGATCACTGCGCCGTCGGCCTTTACTGCGGTCACCGGTGAGGCCCATTGGCAGGTGCTGGTGCGCGCTCGGGCGATTGAAACCCAGTGTTACCTGTTGGCGGCCAATCAGGGCGGTATCCACCCTGGCGGGCGGGCAACTTATGGCCATTCGGCGATCATCGATCCCTGGGGCCGGCCGCTGGCCGAGCAGGCGCAAGGCGAGGCGCTGTTGCTGGCCCGCCGCGATACGGCAGAGCAAGCCGCCATTCGCCAGCGCATGCCGGTGCAGAGCCATTGTCGATTTTCTGTGGAGTTAGTATGAGCAACTTGTTGTTATCGGTAAGTGAGCACCTGCTGGGCCCTGGTGGCCTGACGATCGAGCGTTTGCCGGCGGTGCTGGGCGAGCTGGCGGGGCCGGGTATCGATGCCGCCGATCTGTATTTCCATGGTCAGGTGTCGGAAACCTGGGTGCTGGAAGACGGCATCGTCAAGGAAGGCAGCTTCAACCTTGATCAGGGTGTCGGCGTACGCGCGCAGTCCGGCGAGAAAACCGGTTTTGCTTACAGCAACGCCATCACTGCCGAGGCTCTGAGCCAGGCCGCCCGCGCAGCCCGTTCGATTTCCCGGGCAGGCCAGGAAGGTCGTGTGCAGGTGTTCGCCAGTCCTCAGGTCAGCGCCCTGTACGCACAGGACAACCCGCTGGATGTGCTCACTCGGGCGGAAAAAGTTGAACTGCTCAAGCGCGTGGACGTCGCAACCCGTGCCCTTGATCCACGTATTCAGCAGGTTACGGTGAGCCTGGCCGGTGTCTGGGAACGTATTCTTGTAGCGGCCACCGATGGCAGCCTGGCCGCCGATGTGCGACCGCTGGTGCGTTTTAACGTCAGCGTGATCGTTGAGCAGAACGGCCGCCGCGAGCGCGGTGGCCATGGCGGTGGCGGACGTACCGACTATCGCTACTTTCTCAATGAAGACCGGGCCATGGGCTATGCCCGCGAGGCGCTGCGTCAGGCCCTGGTCAATCTCGAAGCGATTCCCGCGCCGGCCGGCAGCATGCCCGTGGTGATGGGTGCTGGCTGGTCCGGCGTGCTGCTGCACGAAGCGGTTGGGCATGGCCTTGAAGGCGACTTCAATCGCAAGGGCAGCTCGGCCTACAGCGGCCGGATGGGCGAGAAGGTGGCCTCCAGCCTGTGCACCATCGTCGATGACGGCACCCTGTTCGAGCGCCGTGGCTCCCTTAGCGTCGATGACGAAGGCACGCCGACCCAGTGCACCACGCTGATCGAAAACGGCGTGCTCAAGGGCTATATGCAGGACAAGCTGAATGCCCGCCTGATGGGCGTGGCCGCCACCGGCAACGGCCGGCGTGAGTCTTACGCGCACCTGCCGATGCCACGCATGACCAATACCTACATGCTGGCGGGGGAAAGCGATCCCGAGGAAATCATCGCCTCGGTGAAGAAAGGCATCTATTGCGCCAATCTGGGCGGTGGCCAGGTGGATATCACCAGCGGCAAGTTTGTGTTCTCGACCAGCGAGGCTTACCTGATCGAAAACGGCAAGATCACTGCACCGGTGAAAGGCGCCACCCTGATCGGCAACGGGCCTGAGGCCATGGGCCGGGTGTCGATGGTCGGCAACGACCTGGCCTTGGACAGCGGCGTGGGTACGTGCGGTAAGGATGGTCAGTCTGTGCCAGTCGGCGTCGGCCAGCCGACCCTGAAGATTGATGTGATCACCGTCGGCGGCACGGGGGCGTGAATTCGTAGGTCAGGTGACGCACAGCGCCACCTGGCCCGAACACGATGGCTGTGAGGCTTAACGCAGACCGCGTTTGGCTTCATCCAGCTCGCGGATGTATTTGAAGATTTTGCGGCTGGCGGCGGGTGGTTTGCTTTGTGCGGCTTCATGCTGCGCCTGACGAATCAGCTGGCGCAGGTGCTGACGGTCCGCTTCGGGGTAGTCGCCAACGAAGCTGTCCAGTACGGCGTCATCGCCACCCAGGAGGCGGTCGCGCCAGCGTTCCAGGCCGTGGAAACGTTCGTTGTACTGGCGCGTGGAAGCGTCCAGCTGGTCGATCAGGGTCAGGATGGCGTCGATGTCCTGATCACGCATCAGCTTGCCGATGAACAGGATGTGCCGCTTACGGGCGATATTGGCCGTGTGCTTGGGCGCATCGGCCAGTGCCCGGCGCAGGCCGTCGGTGAGGGGCAGGCGGTTAAGTAGGTCGGGTTTGAGGGTGGTCAGGCGTTCGCCGAGATCCACCAGCGCATGCAGTTCGCGCTTGACCTGGGTTTTACTCTTCTCTTCGGAGAAGTCGTCGAGATAGTCAGACATGGGGCTGATCCAATGGGAAACGCTGCCATG
>RCMZ01000469.1_pt1 | contig 35180 bp, 27 predicted proteins | sample 2041141 | NCBI WGS metagenome assembly RCMZ01 (sample SAMN09708263, study PRJNA481090) | Wastewater metagenome, whole genome shotgun sequencing project. | biome: sewage; isolation source: Davis station wastewater (DW) | place: Antarctica: Davis Station | collected 2010-03-01 | reverse complement strand
CCTTCGAGTTCCTGGATGATCTTGCCGTTGCCGCGAACCGGGCCGTCGAGGCGCTGCAGGTTGCAGTTGATGACGAAGATCAGGTTGTCGAGCTTCTCGCGGCCGGCCAGGGAGATGGCGCCCAGGGATTCGGGCTCGTCGCACTCGCCGTCACCCAGGAAGCACCAGACTTTCTGCTTGCCGGCGGGGATGAAGCCGCGTGCTTCCAGGTACTTCATGAAGCGTGCCTGGTAGATCGCCTGGATCGGGCCCAGGCCCATGGACACGGTGGGGAACTGCCAGAAATCAGGCATCAGCCAAGGGTGCGGGTACGACGAGAGGCCGCCACCGTCCACTTCCTGGCGGAAGTTGTTCATTTGCTCTTCGGCCTTCCATGAACGCACGGGCGTAGACGCCTGGCGAGGTGTGGCCCTGGAAGTAGATCAGGTCGCCGCCGTGTTCGTCGGTGGGGGCCTGGAAGAAGTAGTTGAAGCCGATGTCATACAGGGTTGCGCTGGAGGCGAAGCTGGAGATGTGACCGCCCAGGTCAGAATCTTTCAAGTTCGTGCGCATCACCATGGCCATCGCGTTCCAGCGTACCAGCGAGCGAATGCGGCGTTCCATGAACAGGTCGCCAGGCATGCGTGCTTCGTGGGTAACGGGGATGGTGTTGCGGTACGGCGTGGTGATGGCGTAGGGCAGTTGCGAGCCGCTGCGGGTCGCGAGTTCGCCCATACGGGTCATCAGATAGTGAGCACGGTCTTCGCCTTCTTTGTCGAGGGCGTCCAGCCATTCCTGGGTTTCGACGGGATCGAGGTCTTGCATGGCTTGCTCCAGGGCGGAAAGGCTACCAGAATCGGTTGCCTGAGTTTGCGACTGGCCTTGTGGGCAGACGACATAAAATTCTTGGATGGCCGGCAGGTTGTTCCGGCGTCGTGTAGTTTTACTACAAATCGTCGGCCATTTCAGCCCTTCGGATGTATAGACGAGTAGTAAAACTACAGAAGAGTGACCCGTCTGCTCCTATTGGTTGATGAGAAAACACGTTATTGCAGGTCTTTGTCGAGCAATGAAAGGTGACGGGTTGATGTTCGCTACCAAAAAAATACAGTTTTCAGCTATTTCTAACTTTTGTTGGACAGTCAGTCAGGTAGCGCTTTTCGGGCGTTCACTACATTGCCCTCTTTCTAATGCCGACCAAGGATAGACCATGAGCCTGCCCCCGTTGACCGAACTGCCGGCCATTCTCCTGCCATTGGTCAGCCGCGCCGAGCAGGCGTTTCGCGCCGCCGTGGCAGCCCTTGACGATGACCATGGCCTGGCCGCCTGGCCCGCCGAGCGTTGGGCGGCGTTTGCCCGCGTCACGGCAGCCAGCGACTTCGTGATTGAACAGAGTGTGCGTGACCCTTTGATGTTGCTGGCGCTGGTGCAGTCCGGCGAGTTGGACCGCGCCTATGGGCCGGGCGAGTTGTGCGCGCAGATCGCCAGCGCCGTGGCGGCCGCCGACACCGATGATGAGCTGGCTCGCATCCTGCGCCGTCAGCGCACGCGCCACCAGGTGCGGATCATCTGGCGCGACCTGACCCGCCAGGCTGACCTGGTGCAGACCTGCCGCGACCTTTCGGACATGGCCGACGCCTGCATCGACCAAGCCTATCAATGGTTGTACCTGCGCCATTGCCAACAGTTCGGCACGCCCACCGGCGCGCGCAGCGGCGAGCCGCAGCCGATGGTAATCCTGGGCATGGGCAAGTTGGGTGCGGTGGAACTCAACCTGTCTTCGGACATCGACCTGATCTTCGCCTACCCCGAGGGCGGCGAGACGGTGGGGGTCAAGCGTGCGCTGGACAACCAGGAGTTCTTCATCCGCCTGGGCCAGCGCCTGATAAAAGCCCTCGACCCGATGACCGTCGATGGCTTCGTCTTTCGCGTCGATATGCGCCTGCGGCCCTATGGCTCGTCCGGTGCCCTGGTGCTGAGCTTCAATGCGCTGGAGCAGTACTACCAGGACCAGGGCCGCGACTGGGAACGCTACGCGATGATTAAGGCGCGGGTGGTGGCGGGCGACCAGGTGGCCGGCGGGCATCTGCTCGACCTGCTGCGGCCCTTCGTTTACCGGCGTTACCTGGACTTCTCCGCGATCGAAGCGCTGCGCACCATGAAGCAGTTGATCCAGCAGGAAGTGCGGCGCAAGGGCATGGCCGACAACATCAAGCTTGGCTCCGGCGGCATCCGCGAGGTGGAGTTCATCGCCCAGGCCTTTCAACTGATCCACGGCGGCCGCGACCTGAGCCTGCAACAGCGGCCTCTATTAAAGGTGCTTGGCACTCTCGAAGGGCAGGGCTACCTGCCGCCGGCAGTGGTCGGCGAGTTGCGCGAAGGTTATGAGTTCCTGCGTTACACCGAGCACGCGATCCAGGCGATTGCCGACCGCCAGACCCAAATGCTCCCCGATGGCGAGCAGGATCAGGCGCGCATCGCCTTCATGCTCGGCTTTGCCGATTGGGCGGCGTTCCACGAACAACTGATGTACTGGCGCAGCCGGGTGGATTGGCATTTCCGCCAGGTCATCGCCGACCCGGATGAAGACGAAGGCGAGGAAAGCGAAGTGGTGGTCGGCGGCGAATGGCTGCCGCTGTGGGAGGACGCCCAGGACGAAGAGGCCGCGTGCCGGCAATTGCACGAGGGCGGTTTTGTCGATGGCCCCAAGGCCCTCAAAGCCTTGGCCGGCCTGCGTGGCAGCCCGCAGTTGCGGGCCATGCAGCGTTTGGGCCGCGAGCGCCTGGATGCGTTCATTCCCCGTTTGCTGGCCCAGGCTGTAGAGCACGCCGACCCGGACCTGGTGCTCGAACGGGTACTGCCGCTGGTGGAAGCGGTGGCGCGGCGTTCGGCCTACCTGGTGCTGCTCACGGAAAACCCCGGGGCCTTGCGCCGCCTGCTGACGCTATGTGCCGCCAGCCCCTGGATCGCCGAGCAGATCACCCGTTTTCCGCTGCTGCTCGACGAGTTGCTCAACGAGGGGCGCCTGTTCAAGCCGCCCCTGGCGCCGGAGTTGGCCGCCGAATTGCGCGAGCGCCTGACGCGCATTCCCGAGGATGACTTGGAGCAGCAGATGGAGGCCCTGCGCCATTTCAAACTGGCCCACCGTTTGCGCGTCGCGGCCTCGGAAATCGCCGGCAGCCTGCCGTTGATGAAAGTCAGCGACTACCTGACCTGGCTCGCCGAGGCGATTCTCGAACAAGTGCTGGCCCTGGCCTGGCGTCAGACCGTGGCCAAGTACGGCGTGCCGCAACGCACCGACGGCACCCTGTGCGACCCGGGCTTCATCATCGTCGGCTACGGCAAGGTGGGTGGCCTGGAGCTGGGCCACGGCTCGGACCTGGACCTGGTGTTCATCCACGACGGCGACCCGCAGGCCGAGACCGATGGCGCCAAACCCATCGACGGCGCGCAGTTTTTCACCCGTCTGGGCCAGCGCATCATTCACCTACTGACCACCCAGACCAACTCCGGCCAGCTTTACGAAGTGGACATGCGCCTGCGACCTTCGGGCGCATCCGGGCTGCTAGTCAGCTCCCTCGGCGCCTTCGAACGCTATCAGTTGAACGAGGCCTGGACCTGGGAGCACCAGGCCCTGGTGCGGGCGCGGGTGTTGGTGGGCAGTGAGGAGGTGGGCCGCGCCTTCGAGCAGGTGCGCGCCCGGGTACTGGGGCGCGAGCAGGATCTGCCCAAGCTGCGCCAGGAAGTCAGCGAGATGCGCGCCAAGATGCGCGACAACCTCGGCACCAAGGCCACGGCGGCCGGCACGGGCGCCAATGCCTTCCAGGCCAGCGCACCGTTCGACCTCAAGCAGGATGCCGGAGGTATCGTCGATATTGAATTTATGGTGCAATACGCCGCTTTGGCGTGGTCTGCGCAACATCCGTCGTTGCTGCGCTACACCGACAATATCCGCATTCTGGAAGGGCTGGAGCAGGTAGGGCTGATGCCCGTGGCCGATGCCAGCCTGCTGCGCGAGGTGTACAAGGCCTACCGCGCCGCCGCGCACCGCCAGGCCTTGCAGAACGAGGCTGGCGTGGTGGCAGGGGACCAGTTCGTGGACGAACGCCAGCAAGTCCTGCGGATTTGGCGCGAGCTGGGGCTAAGCTGATGCGGGCGACGCACATCTAATGTGCGAGCGGCGCCCCACTGGGGGCGCCGCTTCACAATGACTATCGAGGCGGGGAGGCGTAAGCCTCCCCGTATCGTTTGTGGGAACTACATGAATATCCTGATCGTTGGACCCAGTTGGGTCGGTGACATGGTGATGGCGCAGACACTGTTCCAGTGCCTCAAGCAACGTCACCCGCAGTGCGAAATCGACGTGCTGGCCCCCGAGTGGAGCCGGCCGATCCTGGAACGCATGCCCGAAGTTCGCCAGGCCCTGAGTTTCCCCCTCGGCCACGGCGCCCTGGAGCTGGCGACGCGTCGGCGCATCGGCAAAACCCTGGCGGGCCAATACGACCAGGCGATCCTGCTGCCCAATTCGCTGAAATCGGCGTTGGTGCCGTTCTTCGCCGGCATCCCCCAGCGCACCGGTTGGCGTGGCGAGTTCCGCTACGGCCTACTCAACGACGTGCGCCGCCTCGACAAAGAACGCTACCCGCTGATGATCGAGCGCTTCATGGCCCTGGCCTACGCGCCGGGCGCCGAGTTGCCTACGCCTTACCCGCGCCCGGCCCTGCAAATCGACCCGCTGACCCGCGATGCAGCCCTGGCCAAGTTCGGCCTGAGCCTGGATCGCCCGGTGCTGGCCCTGTGCCCGGGCGCTGAGTTCGGCGAGTCCAAGCGCTGGCCGTCGGAGCACTACGCCAAGGTCGCGGAGCTGAAAATCCGCGAAGGCTGGCAGGTCTGGCTATTTGGCTCGAAAAACGACCACAGCGTCGGCGAAGACATCCGCAACCGCCTGATCCCGGGGCTGCGCGAGGAGGCGATGAACCTCAGTGGCGGCACCTCGCTGGCCGAAGCCATCGACCTGCTGTCCTGCGCGGACGCGGTGGTGTCCAACGACTCCGGGCTGATGCACGTGGCGGCCGCGCTGAACCGCCCATTGGTGGCGGTGTACGGTTCGACCTCGCCGGGGTTCACCCCGCCGCTGGCCGACCAGGTGGAAATCGTACGCCTGGGCCTCGATTGCAGCCCCTGTTTTGACCGCACCTGCCGTTTCGGCCATTACAACTGCCTGCGCCAATTGATGCCGCAACCGGTGGTGGACGCCTTGCAGCGCTTGCACAGCGCCCCGGTCGAGGTCCGTTAAGTTGCGGGTATTGCTCATCAAGACCTCGTCCCTGGGCGACGTCATCCACACCTTGCCCGCCCTGACGGATGCCGCCCGTGCCATCCCCGGCATCACCTTCGATTGGGTGGTGGAAGAAGGCTTCGCCGAGATCCCCACTTGGCACCCGGCCGTGGGCAAGGTGTTGCCCGTGGCGATCCGCCGCTGGCGGCAGAACCTCTGGCAAACCTTCAAAAGTGGCGAATGGCGGCGCTTCAAGCAAAGCGTGCGCGCCAACAAATACGACCTAGTGATCGACGCCCAGGGCCTGCTCAAAAGTGCCTGGCTGACCCGCTATGTTCGCGCCCCGGTGGCCGGTTTCGATCGCCAGTCGGCCCGCGAGCCGTTGGCGGCGCGCTTCTATTCCCGGCGCTTGGCGGTGGCCCGTGGGCAGCATGCGGTTGAACGCCTGCGCCAGTTGTTCGCCGTGGCCCTGGGCTACGACTTGCCCAAGGGCTTGGGCGACTACGGTTTGAGCATCGAGAAACTGGTGGAGCTGCCGCGTCGCCAGCCGTTCGTGCTGTTCTTGCACGGCACCACCTGGGACACCAAGCACTGGCCCGAAGCCTATTGGCGCGAGTTGGCCGAACGCGTGGGCCACCATGGCTTGGAAGTGAAGCTGCCGTGGGGTAGCCCGGCGGAAAAGGCCCGGGCCGAGCGCATCGCCAGCGGTTTTCCCCATGCCCAGGTGCTGCCCAAATTGAACCTGGCCGGTGTGGCCAAAGTGTTGGCCGCCGCCCAGGCGTGCGTGGCGGTGGATACCGGGTTAGGCCACTTGGCCGCGGCGCTGGACGTGCCGACCATCTCCCTGTTCGGCCCCACCAACGTCGGCCTGACTGGCGCCTACGGCAAGAGCCAGGTGCACCTGGCCAGCGATTTTCCCTGCGCGCCGTGCCTGCAAAAAAAATGCACTTATCAACCGACTGCGCGGGACCAGCAGCGGTTCGATCTCAAGCGCGAGTGGCCGCTGTGCTTCACTCGCGTCAATCCCGAGCGTGTTGCTAGCCGTTTAAGCACGTTGTTACTGGCTGAGGAATTGCGCTGATGCAACTGGCTTTCGTCCTTTATAAATACTTCCCGTTTGGCGGTTTGCAGCGCGACTTCATGCGCATCGCCCTGGAGTGCCAGCAGCGCGGGCACCAGATCCGCGTCTACACCCTGATCTGGGAAGGCGATATCCCGCCCGGTTTCGAGGTGCTGGTGGCGCCGGTCAAGGCGTTCTTCAATCACAGGCGCAACGAAAAACTCACCGAATGGATGCAGGCCGACCTGGCCCGCCGCCCGGTGGACCGCTTGATCGGCTTCAACAAAATGCCCGGCCTGGACGTCTACTACGCCGCCGACGGCTGCTTTGAAGACAAGGCGCAAACCCTGCGCAACCCGCTGTACCGCCGCTGGGGCCGCTACCGGCACTTTGCCGAGTACGAGCGGGCGGTGTTCGGCAAAGATGCGAAAACCCAGGTGCTGATGATCTCCGAGGTGCAACAGCCGTTGTTCATCAAGCACTACGACACGCCGCTGGAGCGCTTCCACCTGCTGCCCCCGGGCATCGCCCAGGACCGCCGCGCACCGGCCAATGCCGACGAAATCCGTGCGCAGTTCCGCCGTGAGTTCAACTTGGGCGACAGCGACCTGCTGCTGGTGCAGATCGGCTCCGGGTTCAAGACCAAGGGCGTGGACCGCAGCCTCAAGGCCCTGGCGGCGCTGCCGGCGGAACTGAAAAAACGCACGCGGCTGTTTGTAATCGGCCAGGACGACCCCAAGGTATTCCAATTGCAAAGTGCCACATTGGGCTTGGGCGACCAGGTGCAGTTCCTCAAGGGGCGCAGCGACATCCCGCGCTTCTTGCTGGGCGCCGACCTGTTGATCCACCCGGCGTACAACGAAAACACCGGCACCGTGTTGCTCGAAGCCGTGGTGGCGGGGTTGCCGGTGTTGGTCAGCGCGGTGTGCGGTTATGCCCACTACATCCGCGAGGCGGACGCGGGCCTGGTGCTGGACGAACCCTTCGATCAAGCCCAATTGGCGCAGTACCTGGCCACCATGTTGGCCGACGATGCGGCCCGTAAGGCCTGGAGCCTCAACGGCCTGGCCTTCGCCGACACGGCCGACCTCTACAGCATGCCGCAGCACGCGGCAGATGTGATTTTGGCGGAGCAAGCGCAATGAAACTGATTCTCGCCGAACCGTTCAAGCGCCTTTGGGCCGGGCGCGATGCGTTCACCGAAGTCGAAGCCTTGAGCGGCCAGGTTTACCGCGAACTGGAGGCCCGCCGCACCCTGCGCACCGAGGTCGAAGGGCGCGGCTATTTCGTGAAAATCCACCGCGGCATCGGTTGGGGCGAAATCTTCAAAAACCTGCTCACCGCCAAGCTGCCGGTACTCGGTGCCGGCCAGGAATGGCGGGCGCTGGAACGCTTGCATCAGGCCGGCGTGCCGACCATGACCGCCGTGGCCTATGGCGAGCGGGGCAGCAACCCGGCGGACCAGCATTCGTTCATCGTGACCGAAGAACTGGCGCCGACCATCAGCCTCGAAGACTTCAGCCTCGACTGGCGCGCCCACCCGCCGGCGCCGCGCCTCAAGCGTGCGCTGATCGACGAAGTGGCGCGCATGACCGGCATGATGCACCGCGCCGGGGTCAACCACCGCGACTGCTACATCTGCCACTTCCTGCTGCACACCGACAAACCGGTGCGCGCCGACGACCTCAAACTGTCGGTCATCGACCTGCACCGCGCCCAGACCCGCCCGGCCATTACCAAGCGCTGGCGCAACAAGGACCTGGCCGCGCTGTACTTCTCGGCGCTGGACATCGGCCTGACCCCGCGTGACAAGCTGCGCTTTCTCAAGGGCTATTTCCTGCTGCCGTTGCGCCAGATCCTGCGCGACGAAGCGCCCTTGCTGTCGCGCCTGGAGGGCCGGGCCAAGAAACTCTACGAGCGCAAGCAGCGTTACGGAGATGCGCTCTGATGGCGGGTTGGAACCTGGAGCCGGCCTACCGTCACCTGGACCAGGACTTCGGCAGCCTGGACGCCGTATTTGCCCTCAAGGGCGAACGCCTGACCCACGACCCCTTGTCGGAAGTGATCCGCGTCGAACGTGGCGGCATTCACTACTACGTCAAGCGCTACAGGGGCGCCGGCAAGGGCCTGCGCCGTTACCTGGGCAAGCCGCGGGTCAAGGCCGAATGGCAGAACCTCAAGCGCTTCGCCAAGTGGGGCATCCCCACCGCCGACGTCATTGCCTGGGGCCTGGAACGCAAAGGCCTGGCCTATGACCGCGGGGCGATGATTACCCGCGAGCTGCCGCACACCGAAGACCTGTCGGCCCTGGCCAAGCGCCAGGACCCGCGCCTCAAGGACCGGGCCTGGGTCGATGGCCTGAGCCGGCAACTGGCGCTCTACACTCGGGCGATGCACGAGCATTGCTTTACTCACAACGACCTGAAGTGGCGCAACCTGTTGATCGATAAAGAGGATCGCCTCTATCTGATCGACTGCCCCAACGGTGATTTCTGGCGCGGCTTCTGGCTCAAATACCGTATTACCAAGGACTTGGCATGCCTGGACAAAGTGGCCAAATATCATCTTTCGGCCACCCAGCGCCTGCGCTTTTACCTGCAATACACCCAACGCCCGCGCCTTAATGCGGCGGATAAGCAGCGGGTGCGGCACGTGGTGAAATTTTTCGAGGGGCGCGAATGATGGACTTTATGTCGGCGCAGGATCGCGCCTTGCTGGAACGTCATGGCCTGGGCACTTTCGACGCGCTCTGGGCCAAAGAGCTTGAGGCGGTGGACGAGCCCAACAGTAGCCGTGGCGGCTGGAGCAGCGTGTATCGCCTGGACCTGGAAGGGCGGGGCTTCTACCTCAAGCGCCAGAGCAACTACCTGACCCGCACCTTGCATCGCCCGTTTGGCGAGCCGAGCTTCGCCCGGGAGTTTCGTAATATCAGCCGTTACCAGCGCCTGGGCATCCCCGCGTTGGAGGCGGCGTTTTTCGGCGAGCGCAAAGTGCCCGGCGAAACCCGTGCGCTGCTGCTGACCCGGGCCCTGGACGGCTGGGACGACCTCGATTCGCTGTTGCAGCGCTGGGCCGAGCTGAGCGCTGTACAGCACCGGGCAATTTTGCAGGCCTGTGGCGTGCTGGCCCGCCAACTGCACGGCTTGCGCCAGATCCACGGCTGCTTCTACCCCAAGCACATCTTTTTGCAGGCCAGTGGCGACGGTTACCAGGCCCAGTTGATCGACCTGGAGAAAACCCGGCCCCTGCTGTTTGGCGTGCGCGACCGGGTCAAGGACCTGGAGCCCTTGTTGCGCCGCACGGCGCGAGTATGGAATGCGGCGGATGTACGCATATTGCTGGCGGCCTACCTGGACCAGCCCACCGATAGCACCCTGGTGGACGCCTGGCTCGTACGCCTGGGCGCACGCAGTAGCCATAAGGAGGCCCGTTGATGGGTTTGTCCGAACTCAAAAATGCCGGTCGCACGCCCGCGCTACCCATCAGCCTGACCCTGGCCGACGCCGCGGGGCCTGCTGATTTGCAGTTGCTCAGCCTGTTGCGGGTACTGCCGGGCCAGCGTTATGTGGGGGCCGGGGTCTGGCGCGGGCGGGCGGTGCTGGCCAAGTTGCTGGTGGGCAGCAAGGCTGCGCGGCATTTTCAGCGTGAACTGGCCGGCGTGCGTTTGCTCGCCGAACAGGGCCTGACAACGCCGCTGCTGTTGGCCGATGGCTTGCAGGAAGGCGCGGGCGGCTGGCTGCTGTTCGAGTACCTGGAAGGCGCGCAGAGCCTGGGCGAGGCCTGGCAAGCGGTACAAGCCCTGCCGGTGCTGGCCGACGAGCAAGTCGCGGTGCTGGGCGAAGCCCTGGCCGCCATCGGCCAGTTGCACGCCAAAGGCCTGTGGCAGGAAGACCTGCACCTGGATAACCTGCTGCGCCACGGCGGTGAGCTGTATTTGATCGACGGTGCGGGGATCTGCGCCGAACAGGCCGGTAAACCCCTGTCGCGGGACAAGGTGCTGGAAAACCTCGGGGTGTTTTTCGCCCAGTTGCCCAAGGCCCTGGAGCCCTTCACCGAAGAGCTGCTGGTGCATTACCTGCTCAGCAACGGCGAGCACGCCTTGCCCCTCGAAGCCCTGCAAAAGCAGGTCGATCGCGTGCGGGCCTGGCGCCTGCGCGATTGGCTGAAAAAGGTTGGCCGCGAATGCACCCTGTTCGCCGTGCAGCGTGGTGCGTTTATGTTGCGCGCCATCCGCCGCGAAGAAGAAGCGGCCATGTTGCCGGTGCTGGAGCAGGCCGACGCCTTGCTCGACCAGGGCCACCTGTATAAAACCGGCGGCGCGGCCAGCGTGGGCCGGGTGGACGTGGCGGGGCGCACCCTGCTTATCAAGCGCTACAACATCAAGGGCTTTGCCCACTGGCTCAAGCGCTTCTGGCGCCCGAGCCGCGCCTGGCACTCCTGGCGTGAAGGCAATCGCCTGGTGTTCCTGGGGATCGCCACGCCCAAGCCACTGGCCTTGCTGGAAAAACGCTTTCTGTGGCTACGCCGTAGCGCTTACCTGGTGACCGAGTACCTGCCGGGCCCGGACATTCTCGAGCGCTTTGCCCCCTACGTGGCCAGCGGTGCCGCGCCCGAGCGTGAGTTGCAGGCGTTGGATCAACTGTTCGCCGAATTGATCCGCGAGCGCATCAGCCACGGCGATTTCAAGGGCCACAACCTGTTCTGGCACGAGGACCGCTGGGCGCTGATCGACTTGGATTCGATGTGCCAGCACTCATCCGCCAGCAGCTTCGCCCCGGCCTACGCCCGCGACCGCGCGCGGTTCATGCGTAACTGGGCGCCGGACAGCGCCCTGTACCGGGTGATCGACCAGCGCTTACCTCGGTAAGCCCTGGTTCCGGCACAAGCCTGTTCCCGCGTCACGTCAAAAGTTGTACTCAGCCCCCGCCCCCGCATACCACGAGCGCCCCGGCGCGGCTTCGTAGTAGCGGTGGTTGCCGTCGCCGACGATCACCGAGCCCACGTACTGGCGATCCAGCAGGTTGTCCAGGCGTAGGGTCTGGTGGAAGGTCCAGTGCTGGGCCTTCTGCTCGAAGCGGGCGCGCCAGTTGAACACGCTGTAGGCCGGGGCCGCGCGCTGCTGGTTGGTGTCTTCGACGTAGACCTTGCTGCGGTACAGGCCTTCGACGGCGGTGCTGACCCAGTCCCGGGGTTTCCAGTTCAGCTCGGCGAAGAGGGTGGTTTGGGGCACGCCGGGCAGGTAGTTGCCTTTGTCGACTGGGTTTTTAGTCTTTCCGCTTACGCTGACAAAGTCGCTGTCATAGGTGGCCTGCAAGCGGGTGTAGGCCAGGCTGGTGCTCCAGTGCTCGCTGAGTTGGCTCTCCAGGCCCAGCTCGAAGCCGCGGCGCAGGGTGCGGCCGGCGTTTTGATAGCTGGTGCGGCCAGCGTCGGAGCCAGCCACCACCAACTCATCCTCGGTGGTGATCTGGAACACGGCGGCGTTGATCCGCGTGTCCTGGCCGACCTTGGCTTTCAGGCCGATTTCGTACTGGGTACTTTGCGAGGGCTTGAGGCCGAAGTTGAAGCCTTCGTCGCCGCCGGGGGCGTAGGCCAGTTCGGCCTGGGTCGGGGTCTCGAAGCCTTTGCCGGCGCTGACGTAGCCGTGCAGGTTCTCGGTGAAGGCGTACATGGCGCTCATGGACGGTGTGGTTTTCTGGTAGCGCTTGTTGCCGCTGGCGTCGCCGTTGCTGAGGAACTTGTCGTCAACGTCCATTTCCATGGTGCTGTGGCGCAGGCCGGCTTGCAGGGTCCAGCGGCCCAGGGCCCAGTTGGCCTGGATATAGGGGTCGAGGCTGCGGGCGGTGTCCACTTCGTCGCGACGCTCCTCGCCCTTGACCCCCAACTGGCTGCCTTTGTAATTCTGGTAGCCGTGGCGGTCGTCCTGGCTCTGGTCGAAGTCCAGGCCGCCGATCAGCGTCAGCTCGCCGGCCACGCCCTCAACCGGTTGCAGCCAGCGCACGCCGGCGCCGTAGAAGGTGCGGTCGAACTGCACCACGCCGCCGCCGCGTTCGTTGGCGGGATTGGGGATGGTCTCGCCCTTGTCGTTTTTAATCGTCTTGGGAATCGACAGGTACTGAATCACGCTGCGCTGCCCGGTGTAGGCGTTGACCTGCAAGGTCGCGTCGCCGATATAGCGTTCGTAGTTCATGCCCAGTTGCTGGTGGTCGATGCTTTTGCGGGTGTTGTAGTTCAGGGCGTTCGGCGTCACCGAGCGCGGGTCGGCCTTGTACCCCGCCCAGGTCTGGCCCAGCGGGTCCTGGGTGCCGTTCTGTTCCAGGCTGCTGTAGATCAGCGCCATCTTGCTGTCATCGTCGGGCTTGAAGTTGAGCTTGGCGAAGGTCTGGTCGCGGCGTGCGCTGCTGTGGTCGCGGTAGCCGTCGGTGTCCAGGCTGGAGGCATCGAGGACAAAGCCTGCGCCCTCCACCGCGCCTTCGGCGCTGAGGTGGTTGCGGTTCAGGCCATCGCTGCCGAACAGGGTTTCGGCGCCGATGCGCGGCGGGCCTTCGCCCTCGCGGGAGAACATCTGGATCACTCCGCCGGCGTTGCTGCCGTACAGGCTGGCGGCCGGGCCGCGCAGCACTTCGATGCGCTCGGCGGTGTCGAGGTTGAACGTGGCAGCCTGGCCCTGGCCGTCCGGGGTGCTGGCGGGGATGCCGTCGGCGATCAGTTTGATGCCGCGCACGCCGAAGGCCGAGCGAGCGCCGAAGCCGCGGGAGGAAATCTGCAAGTCCTGTGCATAGTTCTGGCGGTTCTGCACCACCAACCCCGGCACGCGTGACAGTGCTTCGGAGGCGTTGATGCCCAGTTGGCCGTCGCTGATCTGCTCGCGGCTGATGGCGTCCACGGAGTAGGGCAGGTCAAAGCTGGAGCTGATACTGCGCGAGCCGCTGACCACGCTGGGGTCGAGCTCCAGGGCGGGGCTTTGGGCATGGCTGGTGCCGATAAAGCCCCACAGCGTGAGGAGGACGAAAGGGGCGCGGGCAACTGTTTTCATTGGGGTGGTAAAGGTCCGTAGTGGGCCGCACGCAGGGTGGCGGCAAAAAAAGGGGCGCGAGTGTAACGATTGATGAGCGTGGCGGGCGGATTTATTTAGCACCCTATCGTTATTGACGGCCTCGCCATACTGTCCTTTGGTGGTGGTGGCGCGGGAAAAAGTCCCGGCGCGTCGCGCCCCTGTGAGCAGGGTAGCTGGCGAGTAGCGAACCGGTAGGCTCGATGTTGCGCGCCTGGGCTGGCTGCCACAGGGCTTGGCCTGCGTCAAAGGCGTGTCTACAGACCCTGGCCTTATTAGGCTATAATCCCGCCCTTTTACTGCCTGTCGCCGCTGTGCGAGGGCACATTCATCTCGGGCGCCCGCCGCCCGCATGCAGACAGAGGCTAGACCCCTGTGGCATTGACGATTCTTGGCCTGTCCGGCGCCCTTAGCCATGATCCTTCCGCAGCCCTGTATATCGACGGCAAGCTGATCGCAGCGGCTGAAGAAGAGCGCTTCGTACGCGACAAACATGCAAAGAACCGCATGCCCTACGAATCGGCGAAATTCTGCCTGGAACAGGCCGGCATCAAGCCCGGCGACGTCGATGTGGTGGCGATTCCGTTCGCACCCATCAGCCTGTTCGGCAAGGCCCGCTGGCACTATGCCAAGCGCTATTGGTACGCCCCGGACCGCGCCCTTGACGCGATCCTGATGGGCAACCGGCGCTACAAGCGTTATCGCAACAAAATCGTCTGGTGCCTGGAGCAACTGGGCTTCGACCCGAAGAAGATCAAGATCGAGCCGGTCGAGCATCACCTGGCCCACGCCTCCAGCGCCTACCACTGCTCCGGTTTCAAAGAGAAAACCGCGATCCTGGGGATCGACGGCAAGGGCGAGTACGCCACCACGTTCTTCGGCTACGGCGAAAACGGCAAGATCCACAAGATCAAGGAATTCTTCGACCCGGATTCCCTGGGCGGCCTCTACGGCGCGATCACCGAGTTCCTCGGTTTCGAGATGCTCGACGGCGAGTTCAAGGTCATGGGCATGGCGCCCTACGGCGATGCCAGCAAGTACGATTTCTCGCGTTTGGCCTCGTTCGAGAATGGCGAGTTGGTGATTAACACCGACTACGCCAACGTCATTGGCCTGCGTCGCTACAAAGAGAACGGCAAGGGCTTTTACTTCTCGCCCAAGCTGATCGAGTGGCTGGGCCCCAAGCGCGAAGGCGATATCGCCGACGAGCCGTACATCCACTACGCCGCGAGCATGCAAGCGCTGTTCGAGAAACTGGCGTTGCAGATGATCGACTACTACCTGGGTGACGTGCTCAAGGAAACCGGCAAGCTCGCTTTCGCCGGCGGCTGTGCGTTGAACGTCAAGCTGAACCAGAAAATCATCGCGCGCGATGACATCAAGGAACTGTTCGTGCAGCCTGCATCCGGTGACGCCGGCACTGCGGTAGGTGCCGCAGCCTATGTGTCCCATGCCCGTGGCGTGCCGGTGGAGAAGATGGAGCACGTCTACCTCGGCCCTTCCTACAGCAACGAAGATGTGATCGCGGCCTGCGCCCGTCACCCGAGTGCGCCAACGTGGCGCAAGCTCGACAACATGCCGGAAAAAATCGCCAAGATCATGGTGGATGGCAATCCGGTGGCCTGGTTCCAGGGCCGCATGGAGTTCGGCCCACGTGCCCTCGGTGGGCGCTCGATCATCGGTTGCCCAAGCGCCACCGGCGTGGCGGACCGAATCAACCACCAGATCAAGTTCCGCGAGCGCTGGAGGCCTTTCTGCCCGTCCATGCTCGACACTGTCGCGCCGCAGATGATTAAGGTCGATCACCCGGCGCCGTTCATGACCTTCACTTTCGAAGTGGCCGAGGAGTGGAAAACCCGCGTGCCGGAGGTGGTCCACGAAGACGGTACATCCCGCGCCCAGGTGCTCAAGCGCGATTACAACCCGCGTTACTACGACATGATGAAAGCGCTGGAGGTGCTGACCGGCAATGGCGTGTCGTTGAACACCTCGCTCAACCGCCGTGGCGAGCCGATGATCTGCTCGCCCACCGATGCGCTGAATATGTTCTTCGGCTCGGATCTGCAGTACCTCATCATGGAAGACATTTTGGTGGTCAAGGATGGCGCGGACGACTACACCGTTGACTGAATTACTGATTAGCGTTGTTATCCCGGCCTACAACTACGCCAAGACCTTGCCCCGTGCGGTGAACTCGGTGTTGGCGCAGCTAGGGCAGGCGAACGCAGAGCTGTTGGTCATCGATGATGGCTCCACGGACGAAACTCCTCAGGTGCTGGAGCACTTGCAGGATGAGCACCCGGGGCTTTTTCGCGTGATACGCAAGGTCAATGGCGGCCTGGCTTCTGTGCGTAACCTGGGCATCCTGAAGGGGAAGGGACAGTACCTGATCTTTCTTGACGCCGATGACGAGATGGCGCCGGGGGCGCTGAAGGCTGTGACGCAGCATATTGCGGCCGCTCCCCAGACGCGGTTGATTGTCGGCGGCCATTGGTCGGTGTTCGAGGACGGCTCCCGTACGCTGCATCACGTTAAGCCTTTGCCCGCCACGGCGCGCGAACGGGTGCGTGGGTACTTGCTGGACAAGACCGTGTCGCTGTCCAATGGCGCCTGCGCCATGCACCGCGAGGTGTTCGCGCCCGGTAATTATCCCGAGCATTTGCGTAACGCCGAAGACCTGCCGGTGTTCGCCCAGGTGCTGGCGCGGTTCCCGTGCAGTGTGCTCGACCAGCCATTGGCACTGATCTACAAGCACCCGGGCAGCATGCGCCACGACCTCAAGCAGAGCCTGGCGGCCGGTGTGGGCATGGTGGAGGAAGTGTTTTCCCCGGCGCGCATGCCCGCTGATTTGCAGGACTTGCGCCAGGCGTTCCTGGCCCAGCGCTGCCTGTCGTTGTTCCGCGATTGCTACAGCGCGGGTGATTACGCCAATGCCAGGAAGTTCTATGCCCTGGCCGTGCGCACTGACTGGCGTTCGCTGATGCGCTGGTCCTATACCCGCAAGGCCATCCGATTGCTTTTCGCGTGAGTGTGTTGATGCCTATACAGGGAAGTTGGGCACAAAAGGCCCGTGAGCTGGATCGTTATCGCTGGAAACTGCTGCGCGAGCGCCATGGTCGCTGCGCCAGTGCCCTGCGTTTGCTGCGCGACTTTCTGGTGGATGTGGCAGTTGGCGTCCGTGCCAGGCTTTGCTTGAGCCGCGTGCTGGAACCGACGCCTTGCGAGGTGCTGTTGCTGCACTCGGCGCCCAAGTCCATGGCGTTGCAGCGCAAGAATATTCTGATCGACGCGGTGCGCCATCGGGGCCTGCAATTGGCCGAGGCGGCGCTGCGCTCGGCGCCGGAGTCCTGCGCCAAGCGCATGCTGTTGGCACCGCCCGAACCGGTGCCGTTGCGCTATCTGGCCTACGCGGCCCACGCCCAATGGCTGGTCAGCCAGTATCAGCCCAAAGTCCTTGTCAACGAGCGCAACGGCAGCCTGCACGCGCCTTTCCTGCGCTTGGCGCTGGCGGCGCGTGGGGCCACGCTGCTGCAATTGGCGCACTCGGCGACCCTAGAGCCTTCGCGGCGCCTGGCGATGAACGATTTCGACTATTACGGTGTGTTTGGCCGCAGTTCGCTGATGGCGTTGCAGGCACGCGGCTTGCGCTTTGGTGAGTCCACCGTGGTGTTGGTGGGTTCCTACCTGGCTGATGAAACCTACGATTTGCCAGTAGCTGATCCCGCGCTCAAGACGCTGCTGATCCTCGGTGTCGGCCCGGACCGGGAGAAAGAGCCCGGTTACCAACGCACCTACGCCTTACTGCGCGACTGGGCCGCGGCACACGGGCATTATCGCGTGCTGTTCAAGCGCCACCCGCGCAGCAAGGCGCAGTTCTGGAGTGAGGCGGCGGCGAGCCTGGGCAATGTCGAGTTGTTGGCGCCGGCCTGTACCTTGGCCGATGCGTTGGCGCAGTCCAGTGTGGTGGTCAATATCATGTCCAACGCCGGGTTGGAGGCGGGCTTGGCTGGGCGGCCGGTGATCTATGTGAATGCCGGGGATGACGCGGATATCTTTTCCCACGAGCAGTTTTTCGGCGCTCAGGTGCGCGATGGCGAGGTGTTTTCCCGCCGCTTGCAGGCGCTGGAGCTCGATTATCCGGGGCATGTCGCCCAGGCCCGGGCCTTTGCCGATTTCCACTTGGTGTACGGTTCGCAGGGGCTGGCTAAAACCGTGCAACTGGTGGACCTCCTGGCGCGCGGCGAAGACCCGGCCAGGGTCTTCGAGACGATTACCCTGGCCGCCGTAGGCTGACGCCTCAGGCGTTGAGCGCCAGGCTCAATTCCCTTTCGTTGCACACACGCTGATGAGCCAGGTAATGCTCCAGAAACTGGTTGTCTTGGAGCAGCCACGCACGGTCCTGGCGGTAGCGCAGCATGTGCTTGAAGTTGCGCAGGCGCAGGCTTTTGCGCAGCGGCTTGCGGTAGGTGCGCAGGTCGGCGATGTCGATCAAGCCCAGGGTGTTTTGCGGGGTCAGGACCACGTTGCCCAGGTGCGCGGAGCGAAAGTAGACGCCCGCTTCATGCAGGCGCGCGATGAAGGTGCCCAATTGCCCGCGCAGGCCTTCGTGGCCCGGGGCGGCGAGCAACTGGCGTAGGGTCTGGCCAGGGAGCGGGTCGTAGTGCACGGCGTCTCGCTCGACGCTGGGGATGCGGTAGACCTGGCGCACGCGGGGGCACTCGATGGCGCGCTCGCGCAACGCCTGGCAATTGTCGGCGAAACGCTGTGCGTAAGGCGCCCATAGGGCCGAGGTGAGCAGGCGTTTACGGCGGAATAGCTTGAGCATCGAACCATCGGCCAGGCGCAGGACTTTATCCCCTTTACCATCGGCTTCGAGAACGTCGGCGCCCTCGCGCAGGTTGAGGTAGAGACTGTGGTCGAGCGTTTGCATCGAGGCTCCGGGTTTGGCCTGACAGAATGGGCAGCCGGCTATGGTAGCGCAGTGGGCATGCGGCCAAAACCGCTGTGCTACAATCGCCGCCCTTTTTCAGGCAAATTGGCTCGTATTGCGTGGATCCCACGGTTCTTGTGCGCTCCAGGCACCGCTGGTTTTCTCCCGCTGAGCATTTCTAGCTTCTATCCTTTCTGCACAAATCAGCGAGCAACAGGGAATTGTTGTCGACGAACCTGTTGTACGCGCTTGTGTCGTATTGGCGAGATAGATGCGGTCTTTTTTGGACACCCTATGACGACAATGCTGTTCATTTCCTTGGCCAAACACCAGGGTCTGTATTTCAATCGTTTGCTTAACGAGACCGAGCTGGAAGGCAAAATCGTCATGCCTGCCCAGATGCCCTGGCCTCGGTTGTCGCGGCTCTTCAGCGTGCTGCCGCGCATCGACTGGGCGAGCCTGGTCGAGGAAAAGTGCGAAGAACGGCGGGTCAAAGACAAGACCGCGGGGCGCCTGTACCGGGCCCTGTTGCGCCTGGAACTACTGTGGGTGGCCTTGCGTGCCCAGGCCCTGCTGGACCGCGAACGCCCCCAGGCGCTGGTGTTCTGGAACGGTTCCCACCGCTATTGTCGGCTGCTCGCGGCGCTGGCTCCCGAAGGCTGCAAAACCTTCTTTTTCGAGAATGGCCTGCTGCCCAGCACCACGACCCTGGATGAGCACGGAGTCAATTACCTCAACTCCGTGCCACGGGAGGCCGAGTTTTACCGCAACTACCCCTATCCCGTGGCGCAGGACAGCGCCCCAGCCGTGCTGATTCCACGCAAGCCCCGTACCGAGGGCCCGGCGCCGATCGAGTTGCCGCAACAGTTCATCTTTATTCCGTTTCAGGACGACCGCGACAGCCAGGTGCGTTTGTTTTCGCCCTGGGTGCGCAATATGCGCGAGCTGTTCGCCCTGGGCGAACGCCTGGTCGAGCAGACGGGTGCAACCGTGGTGTTCAAGGAGCATCCTTCCAGCCGCGAGGTTTACCCCGACCTGCATGCGCGTACCCATGAGCGGCTGTTGTTCGCCAATGGCAACCCCACCCAGCAGTTGATCGAGGCCAGCCAGTTCGTCATTACCCTGAACTCGACCGTTGGCCTGGAAAGCCTGCTATTGGGTAAGCCGGTGCTGACGCTGGGTCAGGCGTTCTTCACTATCGAAGGCTTGGTGATGCACGCTGACAGCGTCGATCAACTGCTGGCGTTGGTGCGGGCCTATCCGCAGTGGCCATTGGATGAGTCGCTGCGGCGCAATTTCTTGCACTACTTGACTGAACACTACTGCATCAAGGGCGCCTGGAAAGAGGCGGATGCAGCTCATTTGCAGCAAGTGGCCAATCGGATGCTGGGTAAGACAGGTTGCTGAAAAGCATGAAAAAACTGTTTGCAAAGGATGTGCTGGCGGTGTGGGCATCCCTGGGCTTGATCGTGATGCTGTGCGGGGCGTGGGTCTTGCCGAGCAACAAGCTCTATCACCAACTGCTGACCCTTTTACTATGGCTGCCGGCTGTATTGGCGCTGTTGCATCGCGATGTACGGCGGATGCTCAAGCAGCCGGAATGGTGGCTCTTTGCTGCGTTCATGGTTTGGACCCTCGTGGTGCTGGCGTTCAAGGGGGGCGAGGATGTGATCGGCAAGGCCAAGGTGACGTTGTATGTGGCCCTGACGTTGCTGGGCATCGTGCTGGCCGCGCAGAGTCCGAAGTGGCGCGTAGAAGCGGTGTTGTTCTATTCCTCGATCCTGGGTGGTGTGTTCGCGTTGGTTTCGCTGACGTCCTTCTATCTGTTGGCGGAACAACCGATCAAGGGGCGGCTGGTGGCTGTCGGTCTATGGGATACCGCGATCATGGCGGCCCACGCCGTGGGCGCCTTGGCGATTCTCGGGCTGTGCGTCGTCCAGGCCCGGCGCTGTTCGCCTTGGGTCATGCTGCTATTGTTGATTCCGGCGTTCGGCTATGTGGCGTTCCTGGGCTTTAGCCAGACCCGTGGGGTGTGGATCGCCCTGGCGACCTGTTTGCTGGTGATGAGCGTGGCGCGGCCCTCGCGCCTGGGCACAGGGCTGGTGGCTCTGGCAGTACTGGGGTTGGCGGCCATTGCCTTGCTCCAGCCGCACATCCTGTTGCAGCGCGGGTTGTCGTACCGCCCGCAGTTGTGGGGCGGGGGCATGCAGTTGCTGCTCGACCACTGGGCGATGGGGCTGGGGTTTCATGAGTATTGGATCCCTGTCGAACAACTGGACCGAGCGTTCAAGCACCCCCACAACCTGTTCCTGGACACCGGCGTGCGCGAAGGCGTGATCGGCCTGCTGCTGTTCGGCTGGCTGTGGTTGGCGGCGGGTTGGCGCGGCTGGACTTGTCGGGCACAGCCGCTGGGCCGGGCATTGCTGGCGCTGTGGGTGTTTGCCGGGGCGTCGCTGATGACCGATGGCATCGGGCTTTGGCTCAAGCCCAACGCAGACTGGTTGATTACCTGGTTGCCGATTGGCTTGAGCATGGTGCTGGCGGCGCGGGTGCGTTGTGAAACCGACGCTAATGCAGTGGCTTCCCCGCCTTAGTCAATGTTGGTAGGGGTTCGCTGTTACAATCCGCAGCTTGTCTGTCTTTTCAAATGTACGAGGCGTGCCGAATGGCCAATTCCGACCAGCAATCGAGTATGAAGATCTACCTGCGGTTGCTGAAATACGTGCTCCCGTACTGGGGCGCTTTTGCCATCAGTATTGTTGGTTTCGTGCTCTTCGCCTCCAGCCAGCCGATGCTGGCGGACATGCTCAAGCACTTCCTCGATGCCCTGCAAAAACCCAACGACACCAAGTTTCTCGGTGTCTCATTGGTGCTGGGGGTGCCGCTGTTGATCGTGCTGATTGCGATCTACCAAGGCGTCGGCTCGTTCCTGGGCAACTACTACCTGGCCAAGGTTGCCCGTGGCGTGGTCCACGACTTGCGCTGCGCGCTGTTCGACAACCTGCTGACCCTGCCCAACCGCTATTTCGACAACCACAACTCCGGGCACCTGATTTCGCGCATCACCTACAACGTGACCATGGTCACCGGCGCCGCGACCGACGCCATCAAAGTGGTGATCCGCGAAGGCCTGACGGTGGTGTTCCTGTTCGGCTACCTGCTGTACAGCAACTGGAAAATGACCCTCGTCCTGCTCGCGATCCTGCCGATCATCGCCGTGCTGGTAAGCAGCGCGAGCAAGAAATTCCGCAAGCAGAGTAAGAAAATCCAGGTGGCCATGGGGGATGTCACCCACGTTGCCTCGGAAACTATCCAGGGCTACCGCGTGGTGCGCAGCTTTGGCGGCGAAACCTATGAAATCGAGCGCTTCCACAAGGCCAGCGCCGACAACATGAACCGCAGCCTGGGCATGACCCGCACCCAGTCGATCTACACCCCTGTACTGCAACTGGTGATCTACATCGGCATGGCCGTGTTGATGTACCTGGTGCTGTACATGCGCGGCGACGCTTCGGCGGGCGAGTTGATTGCCTACATCACTGCCGCCGGCCTGCTGCCCAAACCGATCCGCCAGTTGTCCGAAGTCAGCGCCACGATCCAGAAGGGCCTGGCGGGTGCCGAGAGCATCTTCGAGCAGCTCGATGAAACGCCGGAAGTCGATACCGGCACCAAGGAGATGGAACGGGTCAGCGGCCGCCTCGAGGTGCGCAACCTGAGCTTCCAATACCCGGGCACCGACAAGGTCGTGCTCAACGACATCTCCTTCACCGCCGAAGAAGGCCAGATGGTGGCCCTGGTCGGCCGCTCGGGCAGTGGCAAGTCCACGCTGGCCAACCTGATCCCGCGCTTCTACCACCACGACAAGGGCCACATCCTGCTCGATGGTGTGGATGTCGAGGAATACAAACTGACCAACCTGCGCCGCCATATCGCCCTGGTGACGCAGCAGGTGACCCTGTTCAACGACAGCGTGGCCAACAACATCGCCTATGGCGACCTCGCCGGCGCGCCGATGGACGATGTGCGCAAGGCGGCCGAAGATGCCTACGCCGCTGAGTTCATCGAGCAGATGCCCCAGGGCTACGACACCCTGGTAGGCGAGAACGGCGTGCTGCTGTCCGGCGGCCAGCGCCAGCGCCTGGCGATTGCCCGGGCCCTGCTCAAGAATGCGCCGTTGCTGATTCTCGACGAGGCCACCTCGGCCCTCGACACCGAGTCCGAGCGCCATATCCAGGCCGCCCTCGATCAGGTGATGAAAAACCGCACCACCCTGGTCATTGCCCACCGCCTCTCGACCATCGAAAAAGCCGACCTGATTCTGTTGATGGACCAGGGCCGCATCGTCGAGCGCGGCACCCATGCCGAGTTGCTGGCGCTCAACGGCTTCTATGCTCGCCTGCACGAAAAAGACTTCGTCGAAGGCACCGACGAAGCGATGACGGAGTCCCTGGCTTGATCCTGAGTTACTGGCGTGGTTGGCGGGAAAACGGTTGGACGCCCATCGATGCCTCGGCCTATGCCCAGGCCTGGCAGGCGTTTGGTGGCAGCGTGGCGACTCACCCGCAAGTGGTTGAGCGGCTGTCCGGGCTGGCGGGCATTGCCGTGCGCTACCTGGGGTGGTTCGTCGAGGGCGAGTTGTGCGCCGCGATGCCGACCTGGGGCCGCCATGTCGCGTTGTCCAAGGACGTGCTCAAGCACCAGGGCAAGCGCGGCTTGTTCGACCTGGGCAACGCCGAGATCATCCTCCCGGCCGCCGATGACGCCCGCGCTCGCGTACGTCACCGCATGCGCTACGTTTCCGAACTCAACGCCGCCAACCTCACCGGCCTACGCGAGCAAGCCGAAGGCCTGGCGCTGGCTCGCCAGCCCGAGGATTACAGCAAGAAATTCCGCTACAACCAGCGCCGCGAACAGCGACTGTTGGAAGAGGCCGGTGGCAGCATCCGCCCCATGCTTGAATTGAACGCCAGCGAACAGGCGGCGATCTACGCCGATCTGTTTCAACGTCGCTGGGGTTTCGAGGCGCCGGGCAAAGCCCGGCTTACTGAAGTCTTCAGCCTGATGCGCGAGTTCATGACCGGCTCGCTCATCTACCTCAACGATGAACCGGTGGCGGTGCAAATCCTCTACCGCGTCGAGGCGCCCAAGTGGGTCAGCCTGGAGTACATCAACGGTGGGGTCGACCCGCAGAACCGCGAGTTCAGCCCTGGCAGCGTGCTCAGCTTCGTCAACACCCAGGCTGCCTGGGAAGAGGCGCGGGCGTTGGGCAAGCCGCTGCGCTACTCGTTCGGCCGCGCCGACCGGGAATACAAGGACCGCTGGTGCCACCGGGTGCCGGTCTACCAGGTGTGAGCGAGGTTATGCAGCCATGAGTGGACGCAAGCAACAGTTGCTCAAGCGCCATCGCCAACGCAAACGCCTGCTGCTGCTGGGCGCGTTGCTGGCGACGCTGGCATTCGGGCTGCTGGTAGCCTGGTGGCCGTTGCCGCTGTTCCTGCTGCTGGGCTGGATCGCCCATGAAGCCTGGTTCGCCGACCACCTGTTCTACGCCCCGGGTGATGATTACCGCTACGACTTCCCGCCCGGCACGCCGCAGTTTCCCGTGGCCCTGGCCAACGGCGTCCTGCGCGTGGAGGGCGACTTCGCCACGGCGCAAACCCTGGTCCTGCAAGTGTGGGTCAAGAGCCACTGGCTGGGGCGCCTGCTCGACCCGCAGGTGTGGATCGGCGACGACCGCCAGGACCTGGAGCGTGGCGTGGCGGGGGTGCGCTTCCTCAACCTCTCTGGGCAGGAGCAGGCCTTGGCGGCCGGTACCTTGCGCCTGCGCGGGCGCTTTTGTCGCCTGGCCCCGCAGGCCACCCTCCATGCCTTGAGCAACCCGGATTTCGCCCAGCAACGCCTGCTGGTCATCGCCCCCCATGCGGACGATGCCGAACTGGCGGCGTTCGGCCTCTATAGCCGGGCCGCCGAGGTGGCCATCGTCACCCTGACCCAGGGCGAGATCGAAGCCGAACGCTTTCGCGACATGGGCCTGGACGCCGCCGAGGCGGCGCGGCTCAAGGGGCGCCTGCGCAGTTGGGACAGCCTCGCGGTGCCGTTGTGGGGCGGTGTGGCGCAACACAACTGCGTGCAACTGGGCTATTACTGCCTGCAATTGCCGGCCATGGCGCAACAGCCCGAGCAGGCGTTCGGTTCTCGTGAGTCGGGGCAAAGCGATATCCGCACCGTGCGCCAGCACAACGCCATGCGCCTGCCCGGCGATGTCGATGGCCAGCCTACCTGGCGCAACCTGGTGGCCGACCTGGCCCAATTGCTGGAACAGCATCGCCCCGAGGCGGTACTCACGCCCCACCCTGAGCTCGACCCTCACAGCGACCACGTGGCCAGCACTCGCGCCTTGATGCAAGCCATCGAGCAGAGCACCTGGCGCCCACGCACTCTGTTGCTTTACGCCAATCACCTGCACGACAACGACCGCTGGCCCATGGGCCCGGCGGGCTACGGCATCGCCCTGCCGCCGACCATCGAAGCGCTGCCGGCCGATGGCCTGTGGAGCCCGACCCTGAGCGCCGCGCAGCAGATGGACAAGGCCATGGCCCTGGGCATGCAGCACGACCTGCAGGGCCGGCCACCGTTCAAGCGCCGCGTGCGCCGCGTGATCCAGCGCCTGCTGGCCGGGCGCCGCTGGCCGCGTACCGGCGAGGACGAGTTCTTCCGCAAAGCGGTGCGCCGCCACGAACTTTTCTGGGTGCGCCCACTCGGCCCCCTGCCACCGGATGACCGCCGCTGAGCCTTGGCTCAGGTGCGGCCGCACACTTTCGCTATGTTATTATCCGCGACGCTTTTATCGCCCCTGGAGTCTCCATGAAGTTATCCATGCCACGTTTTGAACAGGCCCCTGTCCTGGTGGTCGGCGATGTCATGCTTGACCGTTACTGGCATGGCGGCACCTCACGGATCTCCCCTGAGGCGCCCGTACCCGTCGTCAAGGTTGAGCAAATCGAGGACCGCCCCGGCGGTGCCGCCAACGTTGCATTGAACATCGCTGCCCTCGGCGCCCCGGCCTCGCTGGTGGGTGTCACCGGTGACGACGAAGCCGCCGATAGCCTGGCCAACAGCCTTGAAGGCGCGGGCGTTCGCGCCATGTTCCAGCGCATCGCCCACCAGCCGACCATCGTCAAGCTGCGGGTCATGAGCCGTCACCAGCAACTGCTGCGCATTGATTTTGAAGAACCTTTCGCCACCGACGCCCTGGCCCTGGCCGGCGAAGTTGATGCGTTGCTCGAAGGTATCAAGGTGCTGGTGCTGTCGGATTACGGCAAAGGCGCCCTGAAAAACCATCAGGCATTGATCCAGGCTGCTCGTGCCAGGGGGATTCCGGTGCTGGCCGACCCCAAGGGCAAGGATTTCTCGATTTACCGTGGCGCCAGCCTGATTACCCCCAACCTCAGCGAGTTCGAGACCATCGTGGGCGGTTGCGCCGATGAGCATGAGTTGGTGAGCAAAGGCGCTACGTTGATGCGTGAGCTGGAACTGGGCGCGTTGCTGGTGACCCGTGGCGAGCACGGCATGACCTTGCTGCGCCCCGAACATCCGCCGCTGCACCTGCCGGCCCGCGCCCGTGAAGTGTTCGACGTGACCGGTGCCGGCGACACGGTGATTTCCACCCTGGCCGCCGCTATTGCTGCCGGTGAAGACCTGCCCCACGCCGTGGCCCTGGCCAACCTGGCGGCGGGCATCGTGGTCGGCAAGCTCGGCACGGCGGCCATCAGCGCCCCGGAACTACGTCGCGCCATCCAGCGCGAAGAAGGCTCCGAGCGTGGGGTGTTGAGCCTTGACCAATTGCTGTTGGCCATCGACGACGCCCGCGCCCACAACGAGTCGATCGTGTTCACCAACGGCTGCTTCGACATCCTCCACGCCGGCCACGTGACCTACTTGGAGCAGGCCCGTGCCCAGGGCGACCGACTGATCGTCGCCGTCAATGACGACGCGTCGGTCACCCGCCTCAAAGGCCCGGGCCGGCCGATCAACAGCGTCGATCGGCGCATGGCCGTGCTCGCCGGGCTCGGTGCAGTGGATTGGGTTATCAGTTTCCCTGAAGGCACTCCGGAAAACCTGCTGGCCCAGGTCAAGCCGGACGTGCTGGTCAAGGGCGGCGATTACGGGATCGACCAAGTGGTCGGCGCTGACATCGTCAGCGCCTATGGCGGCAAGGTGAAGGTGTTGGGGCTGGTGGAAAACAGTTCCACCACCGCCATCGTCGACAAAATCCGCAGCCGCTGATGGTTGTAGCAAGCGAGCGTGCCCGCGCTGGAGTGCGCAGCGCTCCTGATTCGGTGTTGTAGCGGCCACAGGTTTAGGGTCGCTACGCAAGCCCGCTTGCTACCTAAAACAACAGTGTCAGTGCCCGCCGCCGGGCACGATTTTCTTCAGCAACTGCCGCGCCTTGCCCGTCAGGCGGCTCAGGCCCGAGGCGTTGGTCGGTGAGCTCAAGCCTTGCTGCTTGAGCCACTCCTTCCACTTGATCCGCTCATCGCGCACCACCCAGCCTTCCTGGCGGGCGAAGCTTTCGGCCAGGTACAGGCCGCGGGTGCTGGCCGGGTGCAGTTGATCCTTCTTCAAGGTGTACAACTCGGCGCAAGGCTGGCCGTCCGTCAGGGGCATCAGGTACAGGTCCGGGCGCTTGCGATCCAGGCGTGCCACCAGTTGATCGCCCTCCAGCCGCTCCTCGACATGGAACAAGCTCAAGGACTTGGCTTCGCGCGGCACTTCCAGGCGCAGGTCGTAGATCAACTGTAACGACGCCGTGGGCAGGTGCACGTAGGCCCGCGGCCGTTCGATCAGCGGCAGGCTGGCATTGCGCACCGGGCGCGCCGAGCCGGACAGCGGCGAGAGACGAAAGGGCAGGGCTTCGCGGTAATGCAGCGCGGCGGCGTAGGGCGCCGGCAGCCAGGTGTCATTGAAACGCCCGCCGAGCCAGCCTTCGGGGGTTTCCAGCAGGCATTCCTCGGCGATTTCCTGGATGGCGGTGTGCAGCGGCAGGTTCAATTCGTGGGCCGGGACGTAGCCGGAAATCAGCTTGAGCACCACATCGCCACGGTCCTGGCGACGCTGGCGCACCAGCACCCAGTAATCGCGGTTTTGCCAGTGCAGGGTCAGGCGCACCGAAACCCCCAGGTTGGCCAGCTCCACGGCAAAGCGTTCGGTATCGGCCACCGCCACCGGACGGCGGCGTTGCAGGGTCTGGGCGAAATTGAGCGGCATGCCGATGCTCTGGTAGCTCAGGCCTTCGGGCGTGGCCTCTACGAACAGTGGCAGGGTCTTGAAGTTACTGGGGTTTTTTCTGATGAGCGTGCGCGACATGTCGGCTCCTTCTTGCGTTGGGCACGGCGTTAGCGACTACCTAATACCTTGGCGACGGTCGCCACATTGTGGGCGAGGTGCAGCGGGTTGATGGTCCCGACGATAGCACTGGCCACACCGGGATGGCCAAACAGTAGCTCAAAACTGGCGCGCACCGGGTCCACGCCGGGCTCAAGGCAGACGTGGCCGCTGGCCAGGGCTTTTTTCACCAGGATGGCCTTGCCGTGGGCCGCGGCGTAATCGATCACCGCGCGCTCGGCCTGCTCGTTGAGGTTGTAGGTGACCATGGCGCAATCCCCTTGCTCCAGGGCTTTGAGGCCGCCCTCCACGGTTTTGCCGGAGAAGCCGAAGCCGCGGATCTTGCCCTCGGCCTTGAGGGCTGCAAGGGTCTGGTACACCTCGCTATCAGTGAGGATCGCCAGGTCGTTGCCGTCCGAGTGCACCAGCACCAGGTCGATCACCTCGGTTTCCAGGCGTTGCAGGCTGCGCTCCACCGAGCGGCGGGTGTGTTCGGCGCTGAAGTCGTGGCGCGACTGGCCGTTATCGAACTCTTCGCCCACCTTGCTGACGATCACCCACTGGTCACGCTGGCCGCGCAGCAGCGGGCCGAGGCGTTCCTCGCTACGCCCGTAGGCCGGCGCGGTGTCGATCAGGTTGATGCCCAGTTCGCGGGCCATTTTGAGCAGCCGGCGCGCGTCGTCGTCATCGGGAATGGTGAAGCCATTGGGGTACTTGACCCCTTGGTCGCGGCCCAGTTTGACGGTGCCCAGGCCCAGGGGCGAAACCATCAGGCCGGTGCTGCCCAGGGGGCGGTGGAAGGGGTGCAGGGTCGGTAGGCTCATGGCAGCAGTTGCTCCCAGGCAGGCACGCCCAGGGGCGGGCGTGGCAGTTCAGGCAACGGCGTGGGCGGATTCGCCACGATGCCGTCGCGTTGCAAGGCGTTGATGACCCGATCGGCGAAATCCGGCGCCAAGGCCAGTTTGGTCGGCCAGCCGACGAGTAGGCGCCCCTCTTCGGCGAGGAAGGCGTTGTCGGGGCGGCTCAGGCCCGATTGCTGGGGTTCGGCGCGATCCACCCGCAAGGTCGCCCAACGGGCGTCACTGAGGTCGACCCAGGGCAGTAACTGGCCCAGTTCCTTTTGTGCCGCGGCGATTTGCGCGGCGGGCTCGCGGGCCACGCCTTCGGCTTCGGCGAGGTCACCGCCCACGTACCAGACCCACTGGCCGTCGGCCGCCGGGTGGGTGGTCACGGTGATGCGCGGCTTCGGCCCGCCGCCCAGGCAGTGGGCGTACAGGGGTTTGAGGGTCGGGCCCTTGACCAGCACCATGTGCAGCGGCCGGCGCTGCATCAGTGGTTTGCTCTGGCCCAGGGCCGTGAGCAGTTCGGCGGTGCCGGCGCCGGCACTGAGGACGATGCGCTGGGCGCGGATCTCGCGGCCATCGACCCGCAGGCCCACCAGCACGTTGTGCTCCAGCCACGGCTCGATCACTTGGCCGGCGAGCAAACTGTCGCCGCCCAGTTCGGCCAGGCGTTGGATCAGGCTCGGCACGTCCACCACCAGTTCGGCGAGGCGGTAGACCTTGCCCTTGAAGCGTTTGTCTTGCAGGGCCGGGGGCAATTGCTCGCCCTTGACCTGGTCGACGCGGCCGCGCACGGCTTTGCTGGCGAAGAAACTGGTGAGGTTGCCGGCCAGGGTGCCGGGGGACCACAGGTAATGGGCGTCGGACAGCAGGCGCACACCGGTGAGGTCCAGTTCGCCGCTACCGGCCAGGGCTTCGCGCCAGCGCCGCGGCATGTCGGCGATGGCTTCGGAGGCGCCGGTCAGTGCGCCATGCAGGGCGTACTTGGCGCCGCCGTGGATGATGCCTTGGGATTTCACGCTTTGCCCGCCGCCCAGGCTGGCGTTTTCCACTACCACAGTCGAAAAGCCCTGGCGCCGCAGCCGCGCATTGAGCCAGAGCCCGGCAACGCCTGCGCCGACGATCAGCACATCGGTGGAAATAGGGGATGGCATGGGGCGACCTCTGCGTTCAAGACAAGGGGCGCAGTATACAGGGCCGCTTTAAGTTGCAAGCGGCGAGGGGCAAGTAAAAGCGTGATTGGCCGGCATGTAGCCAGGGTCGTCAGTGGCCAGCGGTTTTGGAGAAGAGCTGGATGACCACCACGCCCAGGACGATCAGCGCCATGCCGAGCATGGCCGGAATGTCGAGTTTCTGCCCGTAGATAAACAGCGCCGCCACGCTGACCATGACGATGCCCATGCCCGCCCACACCGCGTAGGCCACGCCCACTGGTACGGTGCGCACCACCAGGGTGAGCATCCAGAACGCAATGCCGTAGCCGCAGATCACCAGCAACAGCGGCAGCGGCGTGCTCAAGCCCTTCACCGCTTTCATCGAGACGGTGGCGATCACTTCGGCGCAAATGGCGATGGCCAGGTAGGAATAGGCGTTCATGGAGCAGTCCTCGGGGTGATGTGGTGCGTTCTGAGGTCGGCATTCTAGAGCTTGCGGGAATGGGGTAAAGTCATTACCTATCTGAATAGGAGATAGGTTATGCAGTGGAGCCTGGAGCAAATGCGCCTGTTCGTCAGCGTTGCCGAACAACGCTCGTTTTCTGCCGTGGCGCGGGACCAGCGCAAGGCGCAATCGGCCATCAGCAGCGCGGTGGCATTGCTGGAAGCGGACCTGGGGGTGAGCCTGTTCGAGCGTAGCAGCGGCCGCCAGCCACGCCTGACCGAAGCCGGCGCGGCGTTGCTGGAAGAAGCCCGCGAGGTGCTGCGCCAATGCGAGCGCCTTAACGGCCGGGCGATGGCCCTGATGCGTGGCGAAGAGGCGCGCCTGCGCCTGGCCCAGGATGAGGCCATGCTGTCCCAGGAGGTGCTCGACGCCCTCGAAGCCCTGGCCGGGCAATTTCCCAGCCTGGAGGTGCAACTGGCCAGCGCGGCCCAGGGCGATGTGGCGCGCAAACTGGTGGAGCGCAAGGCCGACCTGGGGCTGCTGTTCTACCACGACCAGATCCCCGAAGCCCTGGAGCGCCGGGCCCTGGGCAGCGTGGAAATGGTCACGGTGTGCGGCGTCGATCACCCATTGGCGTCGGCCCAGGGCCAGGTGGATAGCCAGCGCTTGGCGCAGTTCCGGCAATTACTGATGTCGACCCAGTCCAGCTCTTATCCCGGCAGCGAGGCGGCGAGCCCGCAGGTGTGGCGCGCCGACAGCTTCTACGTGATGGCCGAATGGGTGGTGCGCGGCTTGGGTTGGGCCTGGCTGCCCCGGCATGTGGTGCAGTACCCGGCGTATCAAGGGTTGATGGTGGAACTGGTGGGCGAATGGACGCCGCCGCCGCTGGTGGTCGAAGTGGTGTGGCGCCGCGACGAGCCGTTGGGGCCGGCGGCGCGGTTTCTCTCCGAGCGTTTTGCCGCGCACTTGCAGGCCACCCATCAAAAAAACCGATAGACTCCGCCGCCATGAATAGAACTCTGTATACCGCGCTGTTTTACCTGGGGCTGCCGTTGGTGGCGTTGCGACTCTGGCTGCGGGCGCGCAAGGCGCCGGCCTACGCCCGGCGCGTGGGCGAGCGGTTTGCCTACGGCTTGCCGGCATTGCAGCCGGGCGGCATCTGGGTGCACGCGGTGTCCGTGGGCGAAAGCATCGCGGCGGCGCCGATGATCCGCGGCTTGCTGGAACGTTATCCACAGCTGCCGATCACCGTGACTTGCATGACCCCCACCGGCTCGGAGCGGATCCAGGCGTTGTTCGCCAACGAGCCGCGCATTCAGCACTGCTACCTGCCCTATGACTTGCCCACAGCGGCGGCACGGTTTTTGGACCGGGCTCAGCCCAGGTTGGCGGTCATCATGGAAACCGAGTTGTGGCCCAACCATATCCACCAGTGCGCCAAGCGCGGTATCCCGGTGGCGCTGGCCAATGGCCGGTTGTCCGAGCGTTCGGCCAAGGGCTATGGACGTTTCGCCCGGTTGACGGCGCCGATGCTGGCCGAAATGAGCTTGCTGGCGGTGCAGACCGAAACCGAGGCGCAGCGCTTCCGTGACCTCGGCGCACGCCCAGAGACGGTGCAGGTCACCGGCTCGATCAAGTTTGACCTGAGCATCGACCCGCAACTGCTAGTACGTGCGGCGGCCTTGCGCGAGCAATGGCAAGCCGTGGAGCGCCCGGTGTGGATCGCTGCCAGCACCCACGAGGGTGAGGATGAAATCGTCTTGGCGGCCCACCGGCAACTGCTCGCCAGTTACCCCAATGCCTTGCTGATTCTGGTGCCGCGCCACCCGGAGCGCTTCGACCGCGTGTTCGCGTTGTGCCAGGAGCAAGGGCTGGCCACGCTGCGCCGGTCCAGCGGCGCAGCCGTGGCGCCGGGCACCTCGGTGCTGCTCGGCGACACCATGGGCGAGTTGCTGTTTTTGTATGCCTTGGCCGACAGCGCCTTTGTCGGCGGCAGCCTGGTGCCCAACGGCGGGCATAACCTGCTGGAACCGGCGGCCCTGGCCAAACCGGTGCTGAGCGGGCCGCACCTGTTCAACTTCCTGGAAATCGCCGCAATGCTGCGCAGCGCCGGCGCTTTGCAGGAAGTGGACGACGCCCAGGGTTTGGCAGTGGCGGTGCAACGGCTGTTCGAGCTGCCCCGCGATGCGCAGAAAATGGCCGAGGCGGGGTTGCAGGTGATGCGCGCCAACCAGGGCGCGCTCAAGCGCTTGCTCGATGGCTTGGGGCGGTTGATAAAACTCTGATAGCCCCTGAAAACCTCAGTGGGAGCGAGCCTGCTCGCGATGGCAACGTCTCAGTCAGCCGAGATGCAGGCTGATACACCGCCATCGCGAGCGGGCTCGCTCCCTCAGGTTTTGGTTTTAGCTCACTTCAAGGCCTGGCCTTGAGCTGTTCCTGCGCGGCTTTGGCCAGGTCTGGCGGAAGGAAGTCGCGGTCGGGGTTGTAGTCGGCCTTGAGGTAGCGCGACAGGTCTTGCAGGTCGCCCGGGCTCAGGGTGCCGGCGGCTTGCTTGAGGCGCAGGTTGTCGAGGATGTAGTCGTAGCGGGTGTTGTTGTAGTTGCGCACCGAGGTGTAGAGCTGGCGCTGGGCGTCGAGCACATCGACGATGTTGCGCGTACCCACCTGGTAACCGATTTCCGTAGCTTCCACCGCGCTCTGGTTGGAGATGATCGACTGGCGGCGTGCTTGCACCTGCTCGACGTCGGTGTTCACTGCGCGGTGCAGGTTGCGGGTGTTTTCCACCACTTGCCGGCGCAGGGCTTCGCGGCGTTGCTCGGTTTGGCTCAGGCGCGAGTACGATTCGCGCACCTGGGAGCTGGTCAGGCCACCGCTGTAGAGCGGGATGTTCAGTTGCAGGCCGATGCTGCGCTGCGACACATCGCTGCCGTAGCGCAAGCCCGGCTCCGGGTTGGTGAAGCCGAAGGCGTCGTTGTCACCTTTTTTGTACTGCGCCACCGCGTCCAGGGTCGGCGCGTGGCCGGCCTTGCGTTGCTTGAGGGTTTCTTCGGCGGCATCGACGGCGTAGTTGCTGGCCAGCAGGTTGAGGTTTTGCTTGGCAGCGGTGTCTACCCAGGCCTTGGCGTCATTGGGCGTTGGCGCGAGCACCGGCAACGTGTGGACAATGCCCTGAATCGAGTTGTACTGGCGGTTGGTCAGGGTAATCAGCGCTTCGAAGGCGTCGTCTACCTGGCGCTGGGCGAGGATGCGGTTGGCCCGGGCAGTGTCGTAGCTGGCCTGGGATTGCAGCACGTCGGTCTTGTCCGACAGGCCTACGTCGAAACGCTCGTTGGACTGGTCGAGCTGACGCTTGAACGCCGCTTCCTCGGCCTTGGTCGAGGCCAGGTTGTCTTGGGCACGCAGCACCGCGAAGTAGCTTTCGGCACTGCGCAGGATCAGGTTTTGCTCGGTGGCCGAGAGCTCCAGCGCCGCTTGTTCGTTGACCGCTTCGGCAGCCTGCAACTGGAACCAGCGGTCGGCGCGGAAGATCGGCTGCGCCAGGGTGGCCTGGTACACCGTGCCGCTGCGGGTGGAGGTCATGGACGGCTGGTCGAGTTGGGTGCGGGTGTTGTTCAGGTCGGCACCGGCCGACAGGTTGGGCAGCAGGCCGGCGCGGGCCTGGGGCACGATTTCCTTGCGCGCCTGATAGTCGGCGCGGGCGGCGGCCAGGTCGGCATTGTTGTCCACGGCTTCCTGGTAGACGCTGACCAGATCGGTCTTGGTGGTCAGGGGCGCTTCTGCTGCCCAGGCCAATCCATTGGTCGCACAAGACACGGCGAGGGCCAGTGAAAGTTTGCGCAGCATGAGGCAATCCCTAGGTAAATATTACGGCGATAATTTAAACGCCAAGGCTACGGCGCACGATCCAGAGCGTCAAGGCCCGGCACAGCCTTGCGAGTGTAGTAGCGGTAGCAATTGGCAACAATCCTGCAATTGCGCCATTCATCACGCTGATTGCACCGGAGTTGGCGTTCTCTACCCGTTGTGTCTAGACTGGCCGCGTTCTTGTCGGGGTGCCTTGCTAAGAGGCTGAGATCGAATCATTTCGGATCCCGTTGAACCTGATCGGGTTAACGCCTGCGTAGGGAACAAGATTTCTCGTCACCCGGCGAGTCCTCTTGTGCTTCGTCCGGGATTTGCGTTCGACAATCGAACACCTCTCGTACGCCAAGCACAGCACCAGCCTCGGTGCGTCCGTCCGTTTACAGGTTCACTCCGACAAAAATCCACTGCCTGGATGTGTCTGGAGAGCCCGTGATGACCACAAAAGCAAAAAACGCCCCGCACCTGAGTGAATCGGCCAAGGTCGACCAACAATCGGTGCAGCCCTTTACCCGCTCGCAAAAAATCTATGTCCAGGGTTCGCGCCCCGACATCCTCGTGCCCATGCGCGAAATCAGCCTGGACGTGACGCCCACCGATTTTGGCGGCGAAATCAACGCGCCGGTGGTGGTCTACGACACCTCCGGCCCGTACACCGACCCCAACGTGCTGATCGACGTGCGCAAAGGCCTGGCGGACGTGCGCTCGCCCTGGATCGAGGCCCGTGGCGACACCGAGCGCCTGCCGGGCTTGAGTTCCAACTTCGGCCAGGAACGCCTGGCCGACGCCGAGCTGACCAAGCTGCGCTTCGCCCACGTCAACAACCCGCGCCGCGCCAAGCCTGGGGCCAACGTCAGCCAGATGCACTACGCTCGCCAAGGCATCATCACCGCCGAGATGGAATACGTCGCCATCCGCGAAAACATGAAGCTGGAAGTGGCCCGCGCCGCCGGCCTGCTGGACCAGCAGCACGCCGGCCACAGCTTTGGCGCCAGTGTGCCGAAGATCATCACCCCCGAGTTTGTGCGTGACGAAATCGCCCGTGGCCGCGCCATCATCCCGGCGAACATCAACCACACCGAGTTGGAGCCGATGATTATCGGCCGCAACTTCCTGGTGAAGATCAACGGCAACATCGGCAACAGCGCCCTGGGTTCGTCCATCGAAGAAGAAGTGGCGAAACTGACCTGGGGCAT
>RCMZ01000226.1_pt1 | contig 35210 bp, 42 predicted proteins | sample 2041141 | NCBI WGS metagenome assembly RCMZ01 (sample SAMN09708263, study PRJNA481090) | Wastewater metagenome, whole genome shotgun sequencing project. | biome: sewage; isolation source: Davis station wastewater (DW) | place: Antarctica: Davis Station | collected 2010-03-01 | reverse complement strand
GCCCTGGGAGGCATCACACCCAAACAGAAGTTGGCCCTCGCGGCCTGACCTCTACTTCTGGCAAGCGCTAAAAATGGGGGGATTACCCAACCGATTCCTACCTTAGACACGGTGCCGTTCTAAAACCAACTGACAGTTGGCCATTCCGTAGTTGGGATCAATGGCTGCAGTGTTCAACCAATCCATCGGCCGATCGGCATGTGGATTTCAACAACAAGATTGAATCAAATGCATATATCCAAGCTCAGCCTGGTCAACTACCGGAACTTTCCCAACACGAAGCTGCTGTTCCAGAAGGGTATCAACACTGTCATCGGCGAAAATGGATCTGGCAAAACCAATCTCTTTCGCGCAATCAGATTGCTGCTTGATGACAACATGATTCGCTCTGCCTACCGGCTGGAGCATACCGACTTTCATCGCGGCCTAGGGCGCTGGCAGGGACATTGGATCATCATCAGTCTTGAGTTTGAGGAAATCTCTGCGGATGAATCAGTGCAGGCGCTCTTCCGACATGGGACGGGCGTAATTGAGGAAGAGGCGAACGGCAAGGCCACTTACAACCTGATCTTTCGTCCGAAGAAGGAAATCAGGCTGCGACTTTCTCAATTGAACGATGGTGATCAGGCAGGCCTCGACGCTATCCTGAACCCGGTCACCATCGACGACTATGAAACGATTTTCACAGGTCGGAGTGAAGCCGACTTCAACGACGAGGCCTTCTATAAGGATGTGGTCGGCGACTTCGCGAATGTTCGATTCAATGAAGAGGTTGAATTTCGTGTTATCGGCGCGAAGATTCCGAACGTGCTGTCCGTCTCCAAAGAAATTTCGTTCACTTTCGTCCAGGCGCTACGGGACGTCGTCTCCGAATTTCACAACAACCGGACAAATCCGCTCTTTTCGCTTCTGAAGGGCAAGAGCGGCGATATCGACCCCGTGGCGTTCCAGGCTATCACCGACGGGGTAAAGGCATTGAATGACTCCATCGAAGCGTTGCCAGACGTGCAGGTCGTCCGGACGGATATCAGAGACACCATCAAGGATGCGGCGGGTGAGGCGTATTCGCCGTCTTCTCTTTCTATCAAGTCGGATCTGCCAGACGAAGCTGACAAGTTGTTCCAGTCGCTCAAGCTGTTCGTTGGCGAATCGGGGGAGAGCCACGAAGGACCGATCCACGAGCTGAGCCTTGGTGGAGCAAACCTGATATTCCTCACGTTGAAACTGCTTGAATTCAAGTATCAAAAGGCTAAACAGTCGATCGCCAACTTTCTGCTTATCGAAGAGCCGGAAGCTCACATTCACACACATATCCAGAAAACACTGTTCGACAAGCTCAAATACGACGACACACAGATCATTTATTCGACCCATTCGACGCACATCTCTGAGGTCAGCAATGTTCAGAACGTGAACATCCTCGGCAGAGAAGGTGATCGTTGCGAGGCATACCAGCCTGCAATTGGCCTAAACCCAGAAGAGATCGGCAACATTCAACGCTACCTGGATGCTGTCCGTAGCAACTTGTTGTTTGCCAAGAGCGTCCTCTTAGTGGAGGGCGATGCAGAAGAAATTCTCGTTCCGATCCTGATCAAGAACGTGCTAGGCGTCAGCCTTGATGAACTCGGCATCAGTTTAATTAATATCCGCAGCACTGGATTTCAGAACGTCGCGGTTCTTTTCGATGATGCCCGAATCCGGAAGCGGTGCAGCATCGTCACCGACCTTGACAAGTCCATCATTGACACAACGCCGGCGGCGGGAGACTCCGAAGGGCTGCTCCGGCGCAAGGGCAAGTATCAGGCATCCCAGGAAAAAGGGGTCGCCAGGAAAGCGTTATTGGAAGACACCTTCAAAGATAACGGGTGGGTTTCTCCATTCTTTGCCCCCCATACCTTCGAGGTCGACTTCATTGCCGCCGGCAATGCGCGTAAGGTGGTCGGCATCCTTCCTGATGTCTACAAGGATGCACCAACCATCGCGACGGCCAAGGCGGAGCTCGAATCAGCGGACATCGCGTTGTTCGGTCAGCGCGCATTGACCATGGCGGACAACTACGGCAAGGGATGGTTTGCCATCTTGCTGGGAAAGAAGATCGATCCGCAGACCGCCATTCCGAAGTACATCTTGGACGCCATCGCTTTTGCGCATCCGGTGGTCACTAAGGAAGTCTGGTTTAACGTGCTGAGCTACCGCGTGAACTACATCGATGCAGAAGATATCTTCACTGCGTCTGCCGTATTCGACGACTTTAGGGCCAAGCTGCTGGCCTTCCGAAATGGAGACATCGACTTCGTCGGCATCCGAAACGAGATGCTTGCCACGTTCCCAGATGATCGCATCAACGATGTACTCGCGGTGTTCTGATCATGTTCATGTGGAACAAAGATGATCTGAATCCCGAGCAGGAAGCAGCCATTCTGAAGCCAGGGAGCGTCTTTCTCATCGCTTGCCCGGGCAGCGGGAAAACGCGCACGCTCACCTACAAAATCGCCTATGAGTTGTCCAGGCTGAAATCGAACAAGCAGTTTGTCGTTGCCATCACTTATACGCACCGTGCCGCCGACGAAATCCACGAGCGCATTGAGAGCCTTGGGGTGGATACATCCCGATTATGGATAGGAACGATACATTCGTTCTGTCTTGAATGGATATTGAAACCGTACGGCATCTATCACGAAGCGTTGGATCGAGGCTTCCGTGTGATCGATCAGCATGAGCGCGAGAAAATCCTGGAGGCATTGTGCAAGCCTTACCAGAAGCCAAAAATAACATTCTGGGATTGTGAGTTTTATTACACCGAAACTGGATATGTGCTCTCCTGCCCACAAGATTGGAAGCATTCGGGTCTTCACGTCATATTGGGCAAGTATTTTGAGATTCTGCACGAAAGTCGGCAGCTAGACTTTGAGCTCATTCTTTACTATGCGTACCAACTGATCGCACGTCATCCTGCGATCAGCACTCTTCTGGCACAGTTGTTCTCTTTCGTGCTGATCGACGAGTATCAGGACACCAAACGAATTCAGTATTCGATCATCACCGCCATTCTGAAAGCTGGTCAAGGTGCGACCAAGGCCTTTATTGTCGGAGATCCTAACCAGGCGATTTATCAATCGCTTGGCGGATATCCGATTGCCTTCGAGGATTTCAAGGCGATGGCCAATATCGATTTGGACGAACTCGAACTGTCGCGGAACTACCGTTCTTCTGAGCGCATCATTGAGTACTTCGGAAACTACAACGTTCACAACACACGCATCGAAGCCGCATCCGAGGACAAGGCGTACCCAAGCCTTATTTCATTCGACGACACAGTGAGCAAAAATGATCTGGACGCTGAGCTCATCCGGCTCATCCGTTTCAACATTGAGACTATGGGCATCTCACCTCACGAGGTGTGCATTCTCGCGCCACAGTGGACGCATCTTGCAAGCATGACACGTCGTTTGGTCGCCAGCATGCCGGAGTACTCATTCGATGGCCCCGGTATGGTTCCCTTTGCACGGGACACAGAGAATTTCTGGTACAGGCTTTCTAAGATTGCACTTACTCAGGCATCGCCGGGAATGTATGTGCGCAGACTGCGGTGGGCCGGGGAGATTCTGAATGACCTAGAGGCGGCCGGGGCTAGCGTGTCGAAGCTCACGCGGAGGTCCTTGTTGAGGGAGTGCAATGCAATTAAGATCGATGAAACAGATGGTCTTACCTACTTGAGCGCATTTTTCGAGCGTCTGTTTGCAAACTTAGCAATCGACTTTCGCCTTTTCACGCTGCTTCAAGAGCATCACGTTGCCTTCTTCGATAGTTCGCAAGCCCGGGTAAATCGATTGAAGAGTGAAGGTAGCGAATTTATAGGCGATATTGAGACATTCAGGAAGGTATTTCAGCATAGGACTGGAATCACCATCTCGACGATACACGGCGTCAAGGGAGCCGAGTTCGATGCAGTGATCGCTTATGCATTATTAGAAGATATGGTGCCGCATTTCAATGATCCGAACGGTCAAGAAAGCGCGATGAAATTGCTGTATGTCATTGGTTCGCGGGCAAGGAAGAACCTGCACCTTGTTTCGGAACGAGGTCGAGTTCGCCAGTATTCTGGCGAAGAGTATCAAGTAACTCGCAAGCTTGCCTCATGCAGTTTTGGATACGATCAAATTCCATAGAAATCACGAGTAGCGCAACCGCGCTCTCTATGGGATGCCCTACAGCTTTGTTTAGCGTTTGGCTGAATCATCTGCGCGCGGCTCGCTCTGCATGCCCTGCTGTCGCCAGCTCAACATGCAAGCGGAGCGCGCAGGCCCGGATCACAGTGTCGGGCCGTGGAGGGCTGGCGAATGCCAGTCCCGTCAGGGATGAGCGAATAGCGAACGTGGAGCAGCGCGATCCACAAAGTGGAGACGCTCAAGGTTCCGTCGCTTACTATTTGGACTACGGCGAGTTGAGTAAAAAATATGAAAAATATCTTTGAAGAAATCAATGAATTTTCTTCGGAAAAAATCGCGTTATTCAGCTTTGGGAAATTTTGCTACGTCTTTCTTAATAAAGACCCGATCTTTGTCAAGAAATTGCTTCCCCTCATCCAAACCTCTCTGGCAAATGAGAGCTTTCAGGCAGACGTAATGCGTGCTTATACGGAGGGCTGCATGAATGAAAAGGCGGCCATTCTGAAAGAATTTGAAGCCAAACGCGACCATCCAAACGCAGCCAAGTTTTATGGGCCACAGCTTGATCTAGTGGACAAGCGATTGGCTATAAAGACAATCCAGCATTTAATGGACTACTTAAATAATTATCTCAACGAGTATCCGGGATCGCTAGAAATTCTCAACAATTCCTACAAGCATATCCATGACGAAGATGGTGTTTCGTACATAAAAGAAAATTACGCAAATTATCGCATTGGCTGCATTTTTTATTCCAAGCACCAATCAATCATGGGGAGGGCTGAGATGCTGGAGCTAAAATATTCCAAGGTAGTTGAACGTGAGTACGAGAAAATTGGAATTGACATAAGAAAGGAAGATGCTCAGTTCTCTAAATATAGTCTTGTCAGCCTGAACGAGAATATTCAGATATTCAACGACAAGGATAGTCAGACAATACGCGATGAACGCATAGGGCGACACTTCTGGATAAAAGTTCCGAGGAAGCTGCTTACCTCTATCGAGGAACTCATTGAAAAAGGAATGCTGTCCGAAATAGCATTCAGGATTGATTACGTCTCCGATTATGTCCCTGCAATGGAGGAGATGGAGTTTGGCGCTCCGTTGCGATTGAAAATATCTTCCCTTCCTAGATTGTCAAAGTTCTACTCCACCGATAAATATGAGAACAATCTATGGATTCACCATGACGCAGAGAAGCTAAGTTTGACTTTTGAAGAATTGATGGAGGACTTTGAGGTGGCAGGCGACGACGTCGTAACGCAAGTCATCCATCTTGAATACAGTTCAAAAGGCGATGATTTTTTTATAACTCACTTGGATCACGAATTTATCGTATATACGTTGGATAGCTATCAAGAAAGATTGAGCAATGCCAACATCAAGGGGCATAGAAAAATAAAGACATTCAAAATAGATAACTCAATGATCCCGTTTGATATAAATATTAGCGGGGATCTTTTTCTGTTTCAGGTTCTCGATTCGTATTTAAAAAATGATGACTTGATTCGTGAATATTTTGAAAAAATTAACTGACTTTATAGTTTGAGATATTTAATTAAAACAGCGATCGGCATAGAACATGGCGCTGCTGCCCGCGATAATCATGTGATTGGGCGCTCGCGCCCACTAGCCCCAGCGCATCCTTGAGCCGCAGGCCAGTTCCTTATCGGCCTATGGCGATTCCACACTAGCATGGAGCCTCGATAGAGCAAGAGATCCGTTGCCACATGCTCGTGCTGTGGTTTGGGTGTACGGTTGGACAGATGCTGCTGTCAGGACTTCTCGCCAGGCTGCCGCTGCTCGATCTGCAACCGCGCCCGTTCGGTCGCCTGCTGCAACCGCTCCCCCAGCACCGCACGCGGCGGCAGGGTCGTCAGGTATTCGGCTACGTGGATGCCCGACTTGTCCAGCTCCAGCAACTCGATCTGCTCTGACTTCTTGCCGGTACAAAGAATGATGCCCAGCGGCGAGGCTTCCTCCGGTTCGCGTTCGTGCTTGTCGAGCCAACGCAAATAAAGCTCCATCTGCCCCTTGTATGCTGCCTTGAACTCGCCGATCTTCAACTCCACCGCCACCAGCCGCCGCAGCTTGCGGTTATAGAACAGCAGGTCCAGGTGGAAATCCTCGTCGTCGATCTGGATGCGTTTCTGCCGGGCTAGGAAAGAGAAGCCCGCGCCCAACTCCAGCAAAAAAGACTCCATTTCGCGGATGATCGCGGCTTCCAGGTCGCCTTCCTGCCAGGTATCGCGCAGGCCCAGGAAGTCGAGGATGTACGGGTCGCGCATGACCAGCGCCGGCGACATGCGCTGCGCATCGCGCATCGCCGCCAGCTCTTGCGTGATCGTCTCGTCCGGCTTCTTGGACAGCGCCGTGCGCTCGTATAGCATCGAGTCGATGCGCTCGCGTAGCGTCCGCACGCTCCAGCGTTCGGCGCTGGCCATTTGCACGTAGTAGTCCCGCTGGAGCGGGTCTTTTAGCGGCAGCAGCGCCACGAAATGCGACCAGCTCAATTGTCGTGACAGCGTCACGACAATTGGCTCGTCCGAGAAGGTGGCGGCGAACTGCACCATCCGGCGCAGGTTCTTGTCCGCGAAGCTACGTCCGTAGTCGCGGACAAGCTGCGCCGCCAGGGTCGGCAGGATTTCGTCGCCGTACCCGGCCCGCTGCCCGGCAAGCACTTCCGTATGGATGCGCTGGCCAATGCGCCAGAACAGCAATGTCAGCTCGGCATTGACCGCCGAGGCGACGCGCTGGCGCGACGCTTCGATCAGTGCCCGGATGTCGCCCAGCAGCGCGGGCGGCGCTGCTGGCGCTGAGACGGATGCCTTGCGCCGGGTCATGCGGCCACCTCCTTGGCTCCCTGCATCCCGGTGATCGTCTTACGCCGATTCGCCACCAGTTCGGCCGCCTCTCGCACCGGCTTATCCTCGGTGTGGACGTAGCGCATGAACATGACGACGGTCTTGTGCGCCGTTAGCGCCATGCCGACCTTGACCGGGATGCCCGAATTGGCAATGTCGGTCGCCGAACGGTGGCGGATGCCGTGCGTGCCCACGTGCGTAGCGCCAGCCGCCTTGAGCGCACGGCTCCAGCCACCGTAATACTCGCCCGTGGTTAGATGCTTGCCAGCGTGGCTAGGAGAAGGCAGCACATAGCGGCTACCCTCCTGCCGGGGTGCCGTCGAGAGTAGCCGATAGGCTTCCTCGCTCATGGGCTTAGACATGCCGCCTGTCTTGCTGTCAGGCCAGACGACGCGCCGGTTCTGCAAGTCAACCCAGTTCCATTCCAGCGCGATGATTTCCGAGCGGCGGCCGGCGAACTCGAACTGCAGGCGGATTCCCAAAGGGATGACGTAGTTCTCCAGCCCCTCCGACTCGATCTTGTCGAGCTGTCGGAACAGGTTGCCCATTTCTTCGTCGCTGATGAGGTGAGTCGATTTGCCGGCAGGGAACATCGGGACGTGACGGCAAGGGTTGGTACCGTCGGGCCGATAGCCCCATACCTCGGCCATGTTGAACATCTTGCGCAAGACGCTGAATACCTTGTTCGCCTCGGTCTGCTTGTACGAAAGCTTTTCCATCAGTCCGGCGATTTCAGGACGCTTCACGTCCTGAACTTTCTTGCGTCCCAGCAGCGGAATAATGTTGCGATTGATGACAGCCTGATAGCCGGCTTGGGTGCTGAGCTTGTTGCGCTTCTTGGAGTAGTCCTCCATGAACTTCGTGCATAGCTCCTTGACCGTAGGTGCCTGGCGCGCCTCCGCCTTCTCTGCGGCGGGATCTCCGCCTCGGCGGACTTGGGCCAGCCATTCCTGCGCCAGCGACCGCGCCTGTTCGACGGTCAGCTCCCCGTACAGTCCTAGCGAGGGCTTGCGGCGCTCGCCAGCGTTCGTCCGGTACTGGAGCATGAACACCTTGCGACCCGCCGGGGTAATCTTGCACAGGAAGCCGGGGACCAGCGTGTCCCGGAGTTCGACGGCCTCTGCCTGGGGTTGCGCCGCATCGACAGCGGACTTAGTGAGTTTGATCTTAGCCATGATGACTCCTTGGAAAGACCTGGATTCCAAGGGCCGGATAGGAGTCAGGCGGTCGGAAGTCAGGTCAGGTTTCGGAAAGCACCGGCATATGTTGAACTCGCTTAAGTCATTGATAAACCTGCTGTATCGGGCTGTAGCGTAGTCCAGCGAATTTCGGTGCTGGAGTCATGGTGAAATAAAAAAGGGGGGTTACTGGGTTACGGCGTGAGCGAAGAAGCGCTCGGGCAGCAGGCGGCGCGATACCACGCGGTGGAAGCCGTCGCGGGAGTCGATCAGCACCGCGACGGTTTTGTCGCCGTGCGCGCCCCAGTCCACTCCCACGCTGACAGTCGGCGGCATGATCTTGCTCATGGCCAAGTACACCAGGCGCTGCGCCATAAATACCGGCACATCGTGGGCCACCAGGTAGCGGCAGGTGCGATCGAACAGCTGGCCTTCGTCCAGGTGCTCATCCCAGTGGCGCTGCAGGTAGCCATCGGCCATGGCCTGCATGGTGTCGCGGTAGTCGGTAAGGGCTTGGGCGGTGTGGGTAGTGGTGTTCATACAGAGGCCTCCAACTGGTCGAGCAGGTCTGGTTGGGCGTTGCAGTCGCGCAGGTTGCGTGTGGCTTTTAGGCGTTCCATGCCCGGCGCCACAGGCAGCTGCAGCAGCGGCCGCTCGATGCCGGATGGGCTCAGCTCGAAGTCGATGGTCATCGAGCCAGTGAACGTGGCCCCGCACAGCAGGTCAGTGCACTGGTAGTAGATCGAGCGAAAACAGGGCGTTTGCCCGGTGCTAGTACGTATGCGCATAGGCTTGCGGCAGGCTGGGCAAACGAGTTTGTAAACGCTCATGCTTTCACCTCCGTGTGCAGTGCCACCACGGCGCTCACTTCGGCATGGCGTGCGGCAATGTGTTGGCGGTGGGCTTCGATGATGTTGATCAGCTCTTTCGGGCTGATGCGCTCATCAGCCAGTGCCTTAACGATGATCTGGTCGACGGCGCCTTTCTTGACGTCGGTTTGTAGCGCTCGGACGTACAGGTCGATGTTGTCCAGCTCATCGGCATTTGGCATGTGCACAAACACACCGCCATACAAGCCGCTCAGGTAGCTAGGCAGGTAGGTGGTGCCAGCCACTTGCTCAAGGGCGTGTAGTTGCTCATCAGCCAGCGGGCGGGTGCCGGCGTTTTCGTAGGCGTGGTTGTCAAACTTCTTGAGCTCAAGGCCCAGCAACGCGGCGGCACATTCACGGCCACCAGGGAACGCATGAATGATGGCGCTGACTACTTTGCGGCGGCTGTCGAGAATTGATCTGGCCATTTTCTAGTTTTCCCCTTGAGCCGGCGGCACTACTGTGCAAACCACGCCATCTTTAATGCCGAGCAGCACGGCCGCTTTATGGGCTTCGCCGCGCTTACCTTTCTTCCGGCCGTTGAGCAGGTCGCTGACCAGATTTTTGTTCAAGTCATGCTTGCGGGCGAATGCCGCAATGCTCTCTCCCTCGCGGTCAAGGGCCGCGCGGGCTTGCTCAGGGGTTAATAGGGCATGCATAGTGTTTATCCGTGTTTAATCGTGTTCGACGGGAAGGATTCTTGGCCAGAAAACTGGTCAAGTCAACTGGTATTGATCAAAAAAATGCTCATTGCGTCGAATGCAGGTGAACGCCTGCGCGAAGAAAGGGACCGGCTTGGCCTGAATCAGACCGACTTTGGTGTGCAGGCGGGCGTGAGTCGTGGCACCCAAAAAGCCTATGAGCTGGAGTCCAGCTCGCCGGATATCCGGTACCTCATGGCCCTGCAAGGGCTTGGCGTAGACGTGCAGTACGTGCTGACCGGCTCACGCATTTCTACCGAGGTGGGCAGCCTCTCACCGGATGAGGCCGGCTTGCTTGAGCACTACCGACAGCTGCCGGATGCAGACCGGGTGGGCGCGGCCAAGATGATCACAGCGCTGGCTGAGATGGCTGGGCGCTATGAGGTGAAGAAGTAAGCCTCAAAGGAGATGAGTGATGCACAAAGGACTTTTAGGCCTGGCGATCGCTGGGTTTTTTTCGGCAGGGGTCTACGCCGCTGGCCCGCAACTGATTAGTGCTGATGACTTCGGTGCCGCCTGGCCATTTACCGTTGAGGAAATGCACCTGTCGTGCATGAACGGCAACGCAGTGGTGGTGGCTGACGCTGAAACCGGCGTGATGTACGCGCTAAATGGCATCGCCCGCAACAATGCCAGCCGCTTGGCTCTAGAGCCGCTGGACAAGGTATGGCGGGCAGATCCCGCCAACCAAGGCGCCAAGGTTGATCTTGGGCCGGTGATCGAGCAGGGGCTAAAGCTATGCAAGTAAATGATCTAGACGATGACCAAGCCTTTGGCACCCGCCTGCGCGCAGAGCGTGAGCGCTTGGGCTTGCAGGTACATGAGCTGGCGCACCTGTGCGGCCGCACTGACCACACCCAGAAGCGTTATGAGGATGGCCGCGAGGCCATACCCGTCGACTACCTGCAGGCATTGCACCGGCGTACGGATGCTCGAGCAATGTGGATTGTCACTGGCGAATAGCGCGGCCATATCACCTGTGATGCCCATTCTAGAGCCGCTTGCATTCTGAAAATTGGCTGTATGTTCAAGACTCACTGCCAATGACGGAGTATGCAGATGAGTACCGAAGTTCTTGAGGCTGTAGGCGATCAACCAGGGGGTAAGGTTGCGCAGCCCATGATGGAGTGGGTCACGCTAGAGGAGCGTTTGCTGTTGCGGTTTTATCGCCAGCTAACCGAGATTGATCAGGTGTTTATGCTGCGGGCAATTGAGGCGGTTGCACTGCGCTCGGCGCCAAGTTGAACGCGATGGGCGCCAAAGTGGCGCCCTGATTACTATGACCGAAGCAAGGATTGCCGATATGGATCTTCACCAAGAGTTCGAGAACAGCCGCTTCTTCAATTCTGCCCGCATGGATCGCCGTGCAGCTGACGCTTTAGCTGGCTTAGCTGCAGGTATCGTTGCTGATGACGTGGTCAGTCTAGATGAGGCTAAGTTCCTGCAGAGCTGGTTGCAGGCCAACCTAGTCCACCTGGAAGACCCTGTGATCAATCTGCTTTACCAGCGCCTTGGGCTGATGCTGCAGGACGATGTGCTGGATGCAGATGAAGCCACCGACTTGCTTAGCATCCTGCGCCGGTTTGGTGGGCTTGAACTGGCACGCGCCGGCAATAAAGCAGCCTTTGCTGCGGCTAACGATCTGCCGCTCAATTCTCCGGTGCCTGAGCTGGTGTGGGACGGTCGCATCTTTGTATTCACCGGAACCATGGCCTACGGCCCGCGCAAAGAATGCCAGAAGCTGATTGAAGAACGTGGCGGCCTGATTGGCGGCGGCGTGAACAAGAAAACGCACTACTTAGTGATTGGCAGCGTCGGCAATGAGCAATGGCGGCACAGCAGCTACGGTCTGAAAATCATGAAAGCGGTAGAGCTGCGTGAAACAGGTTTACCGATTGCCATCGTTGGTGAAACGCAGTGGCAGCAAGCCATGTTTGGCTAACCGTAGAGCTTGTCGATCGACTTATTCACTATCACCAACGCAAGGACGCGAGCATGGGTTACCTAGCGCTAACACGTACCGAAGGCCAGCAAATACGCTTGACCATTGACCCTGGTGTGGATACTGAAAAGTTGCTGCAGCACCTGCTGCGCGATGGCATCACCATCACGATTGGCGCCATCGATAAACGCAAAGTGAAGGTGGCGATTGAAGCGCCGAAGGAAGTGCTGATTTTACGCGAAGAAATTATTCTCTAATGCCATATTGGTATTAATGCTGTTAATAATATAACTGTAGGCTAGAGGGGTGTTGATGTCCGGTTCTTATGTAGTTGAGACGCGCTATAGTTACAAATACACAACCAAAGACTCAGTGCCAATCAATGATATTATTGACAGCCTGAAATCTATGGAGCGCTTAATTAAGCGTACTCCTGGCTTTATCGAAAAGCGCTTTGATACTGTTAAAATTACAGAGACGCAAGTTTTTGTTGAAAGATTGGAAAGTGGAAGTCTTAATTTAGATTTTATTGTAAAATTTATTTGTAGGACTGATGATAGAACAGAACGTGCAAAGCTAATCATGAAAGAAGTTATGGAGGAGAATGGGTTGGTTAGAGATATCGTTGCCATTGGCGTCGGTAGCATGCTGACCATTGGTGCATACCAAATACTCTCGCCCGGCACTGCAGCGCCGAGCACTACGATTAACGCATACCAGAGCGTGGTGTTCCAGGCCGGTGAAACGGTTGGCCTTGATCAAGAAGCGATGGCCGCAGTGATTAAGAAAATACCAGACCAAAAAAGCCTGGGGAAAGACGCATTTAATGTATTAAAACCAGCAGCGCAAGACAAAGATGCTAAAATTGAAGTGCATCACTTTGAAGAGTTGAATATAAATCGGGATATCATTGATCAATTGCCTGATGAGTATGAAGCGCCTCAGCCATCTGAGCGCGTAACCTCATATGATAATGTGAAGGTTATTATTGATGCCAGTGATAGGCATAATCATGATAAGGGCTGGGCTGGTTCTGTTGATGGCGTTACCGAAGGCCGTGTAAAATTTAAACTTGATGAGTCTCTAGATCCTGCAAAGTTACATGGGCGAACTAACGTGCTCGCAGATATTTCTGTCGTTGAGAGATATGTTCCATCTAAGAAAAAATACGACATTAAAGAAGTCATGCTTAATGATCTTAAAGAAGAGAGAAAATAACTTCTTTAAGTTTGCCTATGAAAAGCTCTGCTATTGCGGGGCTTTTTTATGCCTTGCTGTTTTGCACCTTTAACCACTCCCGATCCACCGCCCTCTGTGCATTGGCCTTGCTGGCGTACAGGTGGGTGAGCCGCCGTGGTTTGGCTTGGTCGCCGGCGGTGATGGTTTTTTGGGCGCCGGTTTTGGCCTCGCGGTAGTAGGCGATGATGCCGGTATAGGTGGCGGTGCCTTCTTCGTACAACTCTTCGACGGTGTCTTCGGGCAGCTGGCTTTCTAGCTCCAGGCTCATGGTGTAGCCGTCGTCGGCGGTGAGGCTGTGTTGCACGTTGCCGCCGTGCCAGATGATGGCGTCGATCTCGGGTTTTACGCCCACCAGCGTGTAGGTGAGTTCCGGTATTAGCTCGGGGCGGGCTTTGCCCAGGTTGTAGCTGAGCGTGGCACTGCCGCGTTGGATGCGCTGCCACTCGGCGCGGGCTGCGCGTAGGGCGGCGGTGCGGTCGCTGTAGCTGTGGCGCAGGTCTTTGAGGTTGTCGCCGCCGCCGGCGATGGCCTCCTGCTTTTTGGCGCTGTTGATGTCGTAGTAATACGCCCGCACGCCGTCGTAGCTGTCGCGGTTGGCTTGCAGGTAGCGGTGGTTGTCACCGTCGGCGCGGGTCAGGGTGATGTGCGGCAGGCTGATGCCGCTGGGGGTTTGTGACTTGCCCGCAGGGATGCACAGCAGGCAGCCGGCTTTGACGGTGGCCACCGCGTCGTACTCTTCACCCAGGCGCGTGAGGATGTTGGCGTCGGATTCGTTGGCTTGGTCAAGCTGCAGAATTGGCAGCTCAGCCAGCGCGGCGCTGATGCGTGCAGCCAGCTGGTTGCGCCCGGCAATGGTTTGCAGCACAGCGCCCAATGTGGTGTTGGCCCAACTGCTTTCTCGCTTGGTTTTTAGCCCTTTGCGCAGATCCGCACTGCGGGCGCGAATGTTGAGCACGTCGGGTGCGCCGCTGTGCTCGGTTTCGTCCACGGTGTAGGTGCCTTTGTTGACCAGCCCGGTGTCGGCCCAGCCCAGCCACAGGCTTAGCACGGCGCCGGTGGGTGGGATGCTGAGCAAGCCGTCGTGGTCGCTGAGGCTGATGTCGAGCGTGTCGGCGTCCATGCCGCGGTTGTCGGTGAGGCTCAGGCTGATGAGTCGCGGGCTGATGAGGTGGGCAATGTCGACGCCGTCGACGGTCAAGCGGTAGATGGCGGCGGGGTAGTTGTTGTCACCCAGCAGGCGTTTGCCAGCATCGCTCACCACGCCGATCACGTCGCCGATGGCGGCTTTGCCAGCGGCCAGTACGGCATCGATCACAGCAGGCCTCGCAGTATGTTTGCGCCGGCGCCGATGGCTGCGCCGAGCATGTCGAGTTTGCCGTCGTCGATGCGCTTGAGACTGATGCTGAACTCGATCCGCCGCGCGGCCCCGTCACGGAAAAACAGCGTGCGGGTTTCACTGAGGCTCTCAATCACCCAGATGCCGAGGATCCGCCCGGTACCTTCCACCAGCGGCCAGGCCTTGCCCGTGTCGGCCATCATGCGCAGGGCGTCGAGGCTGAGCGCGCTGCCGGCCAGCTCGGGCAGGATGATGCCGGGCAGGGTGATGGCGTCTTCGCCACGGCCAGCAAACTGGCGGGCCGGGTTGGTACCCACACGGCTGTTGCTGGGGTGGCGCCAGTCGGTTTGGCGCTGCAGCTCTTGGTAGGCGAGGGTGGGCAGGCTGAACACGAACATGCCGAGGGCCATCATCATACGAATTACTCCAGGTCGCCGAGGCGGCCGCGTTGTTTGGCTTGGGTGGCGCGTTCATGCTTGGCCATAGCTTGCGCAACTGCCTGGGCGATGGCGTTGGCGTCTTGTCCGGGTGCGGCATACACGTTGATGGTGATGGGCGCAGCGCCTGCAGCGGTGCTGTTACTGCCAGCAGATATCGGCGGGCGGCTGTCGAAGGTGATGCCCTTGCCGCTGAGCATGTCGGCGCCGGAATTGACCAGGCCTTTTGCGGTACCGGCAATTTGTTTGAGCACGTCGCCTTCGCCACCGGCCAGCCCGTTGGCCAGCCCCGCCATGGTGAAGCCGCCCAGCTCAGCGAACACCCGCGACGGGCTGTGAATGCCGAGCTTTTCTTTGAAGTAGTTGATGCTGCTGTCAGCCGCGCCCACCACGGCATCCTTGACGGCGCCGGCGGCGTTTTTGATGCCGTTGATTAGCCCCTGCATCATCATGCTGCCGAACTCAGTGAACTTGCCCGGTAGCTCAAAGCCGAAGTAGTTCATGACCGCCGCAAAGGCCCGGTAGAACAGGCCAATGGGCGAGAAGTCCACCAGCAGGCCGAGAATGCCGCCCAGCCCGCCGCTAAAACCGGCCTTTATCTCTGACCACAGGCCCATAAAGTACGGCCCGATGGTGTCCCAGTTGGCGTAGATGAGCGTGGCGGCCAGCGCGATGCCGGCGATGATGGCCAAGATAGGGTTGGCCATTGCCGCCGCGCCCATAATGCGCAGCCCGGTGGCCACCATGGGCAGTGCGGTTTTGCCCAGGTTGAACAGGGTGCTGGCCAGCCCGGCGCCTTTGATGCCGAACAGTGCCATGCCGTAGCGAACCATGGCGAACGGCCCGAGAATGCTTGCCATCGCCAAGGTGATACCACCCATGCCCGCCATGAGAATGCCAAGCCCTGCCGCTGTTTTGACGATGCCGGCGGCCAGCTTTGGGTTTTCAACCACCCAGCTTTTAATGCCGCCCACAACGTCGGCCAATGTGGTGACGATGTCGCGCATGGGACCGTTCTGTTGGTCAAACAACTGAATGCCTAGGTCTTCCCACGCCGAGGACAGCTCGTCCAGATCGCCCACCAGGTTGTCACCCATTACCTTGGCTGTTTTGCCAGCCTCGCCTTGGGCTTCGCGTAGGGTGCCAATGAAAGTCTGCAGCTCACCACTGCCGGCCTGCTTGACCAGTACCTGCAGGGCGCTGACGGCCTCTTCGCCGGCAATACCCTTGAGCAATCCCGCGCGATCGGCGGTGCCGAGGTCTTTGGTTTTTGCGTAGATCTCCGTGAGGATCTCGGGCATCTGACGCATGTTGCCCTGGGCATCTTTAGCGCTGATGCCGAGTTTTTTCAGCGCCTTGGCGGCAGCTATTGGCGGTGCACTGAGGCGGTTAAGAATGGCGCGCAGGGCGGTGCCGCCCATGCTGCCCTGAATACCCGCGTCACCCAGCTTGCCGGCCATGGCGGCCACGGTTTCGATGTCTTGGCCAACGCTGGCGGCAACTGGCGCCACGTACTTCATGGTTTCGCCGAGCATCTGCAGGTTGGTGTTGGAGCGGGTGAACGTGCCCACCAGAATGTCACCCACGCGGCCCATGTCTGAGGCTTTGAGGTTGAGGCCGGTGAGGATGTTGGAGGCGATATCAGCCGTTTCCGCCAGCTCAGCGCCACCGGCTTTGGCCACGTCGAGCATGGCCGGCATGGCGGCTTTGATGGCGGCCGGGGTGAAGCCCGCCATGGCCAAAAAGCCTTGGCCTTGGGCTGCATCGGTAGCGCTGAACATGGTGTCTGCGCCCAACTGCCGGGCTTGCTCGCGCAGCTGGGCGAGTTGCTCGTCGTTTTTGTCCAAGCGGGTGAGTGCTTGCACCTTGGCCATGTCTTCGTCGAACTGCATGCCCGGTGCCAGCATGCGCGCGCCGGCGTACAGAATGGCGCTGCCTGTGGCTACGCCAGCCGCACCGGTACCGGCCATGCTGCCGGCCATGCTTTGGGTTTTCTCGTACTGAGACTTAGCCGCCGCTAGGCGCTTTTGCTGAGTGGTGATGCGTTTTAGGCGGTTCTCTTGCTGACCCAGTGCGCTATTGGTGGCGGTGATCTTGGCGCGCAGGTCACGTTCGCCTGCGCCCAGGCTGCGGGTGCTGATGCCGGCGGCGTTGAGTTTGCTGCGTAGCCCCTGCAGCTGGGTTTGCTGGTTGCCGTGGGCTTGCTTGAGCGCGTTGGCCTCACGCACGGCAGCCTTGAAGTCGCGACTCATTTGCCGGGTGGGTGCACCACTGGCGGCAATGTCGCGGCTGAGCTGTTTGACTTTGTTGCGGGCGGCGCCCAGGGCTTGTTCGGTTTGCTCAGCAGCGGCGCGTTGGGTGCGCCAGGCGCTGACGTCCTTCTGCTGGTTGTTGAGTTCTTTGAGGCGGTCGCGGGTTTCTTTCAGGGCTTTGGCAGCGCCGAGGCTGCCACCCTGGATGCGTTTGAGCGGGGCGGTGGCTTTGTCCAGTGCGGAGAGGATGACCTTGAGTTGCAGACTACTTTCGGACATCGCTCTGGCTCCGTACCCGCGCCCGTTCGCGCCATTTCATTAGTTCAGTCAGGCTGAGGCCGTCCATGGCGGACGGCTGCCAGTGAAACACCACGGCCAAGTCGGCCATGGCATCGTCTACGCAGTGAGGAATGCTTCCGCCTTCATCGACTTCCTCAACAAAAAAGTGGCCACCTTGCTGCCTAACTCCAGCAGGTCGGCGGGGTCCATGCGCCCCACCTCGATGTCGGTCAGGGTTGGCGTGGTGATGCGTGGCAGCACTTTGCGCAGGGCGTTGACTTCAAGGTTGAGCAGGTCAGTTAGAGCAACGCCGCGCAGTTCGCCGGCCATGGGTTTGCGCAGGGCGACTTCGGTGATGGTGGTGGTACCGCGCACGATCGGCTCATCGAGCAGCACGACGTTGTCGGGCAGGGCGGTGCTGGTTTCGGCGGCGGCGGGTTGATCGTCTGGCGTTTTCATGGGGTGGCTCCTTTGGGGTTCGATTGGGCCAGGGTTGCGAAACGGTGGCCTCTGGGTACCGGCCACGGCTTAGATGCCGATGGCTTGGCGCTGGGCTTCGAGCAGGTCGACGCCGCCGACTTTCTCGATAAAGTTAATCAGGTCGATTTCGATCACTTCTTCACCGTCTACGGTCAGCTTGTAGTAGCTGCAGGTGGTGGTGATGCTGTGTTCGGTGTCTTCGCCTGGTGCGGCGTCGCCCATTTCGATGGTTTCGTGACGGCCACGCACGACGATTTCTACGGCCGAGACTTCGCCGGTGTCGTCCTGTTGGTAGGCGCCGGCAAAGCGCAGCATCACGCCGTCGGCTTTCACCGCGCCAAACTGCTTGAGCACGGTGAGGTCCATGCCGCCGAGGGTCCACTCCAGCTGCAGGCCGTCGTCACCAAAGCCGAGGTCGGCTTTCACCGAGCCATTCATGCCGCCGCCACGGTAGCTTTCCATTTTGCGGCCCAGGGCCGGCAGGGTTACGGATTTGCAGACGCCCATGTAATTGGTGCCGTCGTTAAACAGGTTCATGTTTTTCAGTTTGCGGGGCATAGCCATGGGGGCGTTCTCCTACGGCGCGGCCGGGGCCGCGCATGGCAAATGGGTTAGGCGTTGATGCGTGCGGCGAAGTCGACCAGGTAGCGGTCGGTGATGCGCTGGCGCAGGGTCAAGTCTTCCAGCGGCGGCACGGGGGTGTAGTCGTAGTCGATGAACAACTTGCCGGCCTTGAGCGTGGTGGCGTCGTTGGCGGTTTCGTCGTACCAGCACTGGCCGTCGATGATGTAACCGGCGCTTTTTAGCTCACGGAACTTGGCGTTGATGCCCTCGATGATGTCGCGCACCAGGGACGGGTGCATGGGCTTATCGACCGCCCAGAAGTGCGCTTCGGCCATGGTGTCTGCCAGCACCTGGGCGGTGCGGGTGTAGTTCTCGAAGGCGAACAGCGGATCGATGCTGCAGGTACGCGAGCCCCAGAAGCGAAAGCCGCTCTCTTGAATGAGGGTGGTGACCTCGGCTTCGTTGAGGTAGTTGGCGTCGGTGGCGGGGTTTTGCAGATCCCACCACACGTCGGCAGTGATGCCGGTCACGCCGTCCACCGCGATGTTGGACAGGGTTTTGTGCCAGCCAATCTCTTTGTCCAGCTTGGCGCGCAGGCCAAGGGCTACGGCCACGGCTGGGCAGGCGACTGGGGCGCTGGTGACGGTGTCCCATTTCTGGAAGTTCGGCCAGATGACCATCACTTCACGCGCGCCGAAGCCATCGCGGTAGGTCACGGCGTCTTCTTTGGTTTTGCAGCCATAGGCCGACACGTAGGCGAAGGCGCGCAGGTCTTTGGCGATGCTGACCAAGGCGGTGGCCACAGGCAGGCTGTCGAGCCCCGGCACGCCAAGAATACGCGGCACCATGCCGAGCTTACCTTTGGCGGCCAGCAGGGCTTTCATGCCGGTGTATTTGCCCTCGGCGGTGGTGGTGCCGATCAGGTTGGTCACGGTGGCGGCTTCAATCGCGGCTGGGTCGGCACCTTCGCCCACCGCTACGCGCACCACGATGGTGAACGGCTTGGTTTGGTCGGCAATGGCTTGCAGGCTGGCGCGCAGCGTGCCGCTGGTACCGGCTTTGCCGAGTGCGGTTTGCACGTTGGTGATCAGTACCGGGGTGTCGAGCGGGAACGCCAGCGGGTCAGCATCCGGGCCGGTGCAGACCAAGCCGACTACGGCGGTGGAAATGGTGCGAATCGGGCGGGTGCCTTCGTTGATTTCGATGACGCGGACGCCGTGTAGATAGTCGGCCATGGGTTTGCCTGCACAGTTGTGGAATCAGAGTGCACAGGTTGCCGCGCGCGCGATGGCGGGGCGAGCGGCGGGGGTTGTAGGGCCGTGGGCGACAACGCGCAGGCAACAAAAAACCCGCGCTTGGCGGGTTATTTGTGGGTGCAGACCATTGTGAGGTGATGCGCCAGATGGTTAGGCGTTGTTGCCGATGCCGGCCACGGCGGCTTGGATGCTGGCGATGGCCTCAAAGGTGATTTCTTGCGCGTGCTCGACGTTGCCAGCGGCCATGGCGTTGCGGATTTGCTCTTTGGCATTCAGGCGCACGGTGCGCAGGTACACCAGGGCGGTGGTGTATTGCGCGGCCTCGGCCAGGATGCTGTCTGCCGCTTGTTGCGCAGTGCGGCCATTGATGGCCCAGGCGGCGACCATGGGTGGCACGTCGCCCTGGTAGCCGGCAGCGGCGAACTGCTCGGCGTCGATGCGGGCGCGGTCGTATTCCACTGCGCGTAGCGGGTCACCGGCTACGGTTAGGCGGGCTAGGTCGGCGGCGGTGTCGATGGCGATGCACAATCCGGCGGTGGTAGGCGTTGCTGGAGCTGAACTGGTCAGTAATGGGTAGCCGCGCTCGTCTGCCATTAGCGGATGCCCCGCGAAAGCTTGGTACTGATGCTCGGTGATTTGGACGCAAGGCTTACCAATTGCATCGCCGTAGGGTTCGCCCGGATACAACCCAAGCGTCTGTGCGCAGAAGAAATATTTCATGTCAGTTACCTATCGAGATATAGAAAACTTCTTGCGCACCGGTTGGCGTGCCGGACGCCGTAGCCGCATCTAACACCAGTGTCACTGTACTAAGACTGGTCGGGAATGCGTTAACTGAAAACGCGTCGTTGATCATGCTGTTCTTCTTATAGTTACCGACTGCGCCGAAGTGGCTGTTGGGATAACTGCGTGCAAGAGATACCGTGGAAGATCCGCCTAAACTAGTAGTAGTGATTGCTGCAGTGCCCCATTGAACGATCAAACCACCAAGCCACATAGGTAGGCTCACATGGCCGTTCGCGCTGATTAGAAAGGACGCCCCCCAACGCAGTTTTTTGGGAGTCACAGCAACGTCATCCAGCGTGCCGGCGTCCACCTCAGCCTGAGTTCCAATGCGTAATACACCACGGAGAACTTCGGTCGCTGCTGCCGCAGCCGATCTCATGGCCTCAAAAACGCGCAGGGGCGACATCCATTTACCCAGAAGCGAGCCCTCTTGAGCTTCGGACTTGCTCGCTTCGTCATCGCTAGACATTAAGCGGGACCAAAATAGTTGGCCGCTGTTGTACTGGCCGACCCAAAAGCGGCGCAGGCTTGATCCACCGCCGTTCTCAAACGCTAGGTAGTATGTTGCATCCCCCCGAGGACAAACCGCTAATACACCTAAAAGGTTGTAATTGCTTCCAGCTGGGGAATTCGGGGTTGAAGAACCCTGAACTGTCCCCCCAATTGCTTGGTAAATCCCCCCTGCGGTATAAGCTTTGAAATCTTGAATAGCCGGTGCGCTATTGGCGGCTAGGCCAACCTGCCCGATCTTGAGGCCGTCCGTAATACCATATCCCGCCAGAGTCGTTGCCAAGTTGGCCTTGAGGTCTATGGCGTTGGTTATGGTGGTGGCGAAGTTCGGGTCGTCGCCCAGGGCGGCTGCAAGCTTGTTGAGGTTATCCAGTGACGCGGGCGATGAGTCGATCAGAGCCGCAATCGCGGCCTTGACGAATGCGGTAGTGGCCAGCTGGGTGTTGTTGGTAGCTTGCGCCGCTGTCGGCGCCGTTGGCGAACCGGTCAGACCTGGCGATTTGAGTGGTGCGGCGCCCAGCGTCGCCAGGGCGGCCGTGGCGTTGACGTCGTCCAGCAGGGTGCGAATGAACGCCGATAAATCGGTCATGCCAAAGGTGTCTGTCCCGGTGGCGTAGATCATTTTGTCGGCGGCGGTTGCCAATTCGGCTAGGGCCGTCAGCGTGGCATCTAGCGGTTGCTTACTGTCCTGCAGGGTCTTGCCCTGTTTGGCGGTAAGAGCCTTGCTGGTGCTGCTGCTGGTGAGGCTGTCTTCCAGCTGGACCACGCCGGGTTTTTCGGTAGTGGCGGGCGGGTTGATGAAGGTGACGTCGCCGAAGGTCAGGTTGGTGGCACTTAGCGATTCAAGAATGATGTCGACTGCCAGCAGCAAGGTTGAGGCACCGGATTTTTGGATGATCCAACCCGATGCCGCCACCTGCGAATAAACCGCGACCAGGTTACCACTGGCGCTGAACAGGCCGAATTCACCGACGTTGTAGGTGTCTGGGCCTTCGTCCTTGGCCATAACGTGGATGGTGTCGTTTGCCACTACTAGGCCGGCAATTGAGTTAACCCGCTTGACCTGGTTGGTGAGCGCCGTCTGCGCCTTGCTGGGGGAGTATTGGCCGGTGCCGAAGCCGATTTGGGTGATGACTACCGGGCCGGTGCCGGTGTTTTCGGCGTTGATCATTTCGGCGCGGCCGGCGTTGGTGATGGTGATGAGTAGTGCCATTAGGGTGCCTCAGCGCATTGCAAACGGCGGTAGATGATTGGGCGGGCCGCGCCTTGTAGGCCGAGGCCGCCGGTGGCCGCCATCCCGAGGGTGAAGGTGAAGTGCGAGCGCACGGGCTTGGTACGCTCGATTTCGGCGATGACGTCTTGCTGGTAGGCGGCGGTTTTGGGTACGCCTGCACCGATGGTGAGCACCACCTCGAAGGTGTGCGGGGGGCCTTTGGGGCTGAGCTGCCACCACTCGCGCAGCGCCAGGGCGCTGCCGAACGCGGCAACCACATCGCGTACGGACTTGGTGGTGCCTTTGTGGCGCTGAATATCGACTGCAGCTTTGATGCGCTGGCGTTTGATCGCCACCGGCCAATAGGGCTGCCAGCTATCAAGCCCCAGCGACCAGGCCAGCCAGGGCAGCAAGTACTCGGGGCAGGTGTCGGGGTTCCATAGCTCACGCAGGGGGACGGGCAGGTTGCCCAGGCGCGCGGTGGCTTGCTCGATGCTGCGCTCTAGGGCGGTGGCATTGCGTGGCAGCAGGCTGGGCAGGTTACTCATCCAGGCCACCATCGGTGAGGGTGATGGCGGTGCAGTAGGAGGCCTGCTGGCGGCTGATGACTATGTTGGCGGCTGGGCTGGCGAGCTGCACGCGCTGCACACCTGGTTGATGCAGGGCTGCATAAATACCCGACAAGGTGACGTCGAGCCCGATCCGGTGTTGCCCAGCTGCATACGCTTCAATGGCGGCTTGGGCGTTGGCCATGATGACGGCGCGGTCGGGGCCTGCATAAAAGTAAAGGGTGGCCGTGATGGCGTAGTTGACGATGCTGGCGGCTTGCACCTGCACGTAGTCAGTGAGGGGGCGCACGCTTTCATCTGAGAGCCGGGCGTTTACGGTAGCGAGCAGCTCTGCGCTGGGCTCGCCATTGCCCATGCGCGATAGCACGGTTACCCGTACTTCACCTGGGGTTGGGCTAATGGCGCTGGCATCCAGCACTTGGCCGGAGGCACTGAGCGCGTGGTAGATGTAGGCGCCCTCTGGTCCTGCGGTGCTGAGCCCTTCCAGCGATAGCTGTACGCGGTAGCGCAGTTCCTCATTGCCTTCATATACGGCGGCCACGGGGGGCACGGCGGTGAGGTCTTCCGGAGTGATAAGCAGGCGGGAGACGCCGAACAGGGTGGCGAGTACGTCGAGGTCTTCATCTAGCGCATAGGGCAGCATGACGGCGCGGGCGGCGTCGTTGATGCGTTGGCGCAGGACGAGTTCACGGTAGGCGGTCACCTCGAGCAGTTTTATGGCCGGGTCTGACTCAAGGAATGTGGCGTACTCGGGCTTGAGTGCGATCAGCGCGGTGAGCATTTCCGAAAAAATGGCTTCAAAGTCGAGCGGCTCGATGACTTTGGGCGCGGGGGTGAGGGCGAGGTTAATAGCCGTGAATTGGCTCATGCAATGGCCCCCATGCTGAGTGGTATTTTCAGGCTGAACGGCGCGTTGTTATCGACCAAGGTCCCTTCGATTTCCAACTCGCACTGGCCGGCCATGGTGAGGTTGCTGAGCTGCACGCGGCTAAGGCGCACGCGCGGCTCCCAGCGGATTAAGGCCATGGCAATGGCGGCATAGGCCAGCAGTTGCGTGGCGGGGTTGCCGGGCTGGTCGATTAAGTCCACCAGCTGGCTGCCGTAGTCACGGCGCATTACACGCGAACCGAGGCGGGTGGTGAGGATGTCGCCGATGCTTTGGCTGATGTGCGCCAGCGTGGTGATGGGGCGGCCGGTTTGTCTGTTCATACCGGTTTGCCTGTGTTCGATGGGCCAGCCATCACGCCGTTGTGCAGGTGATTGACCAAGCTGATGCCGGCGGCAATCACGTCTTCGCTGACGGTGACTTTGCCGGTGACGGTTTGGTTGCCGGTTTGGGTGTAGTCGCCCTGGTGGGTGATTGGCCCTTTGATGCTGATACCGCCGAGGCTTTCCAGCTCGGTGGTGCCTGCTGCCGGCAGCATGGCGCGCAGGTGGTGGGCGATGCTGTCGTATTCGATCACCGCGCCGTCGCGGTAGCTGCGGCGGTGCAGGCCGTCGCGGTCGCCATTGGCAGGGATCAGGTCGGAAAACAGGCCGGTGATGGCCACACCGTTGGCAAGTTGGCCGGATGGGCTGAGCAGCAGCACCTGTTCACCAACCGTTGGCGGGTCCCACTCACGATCTGCGCCGGCGCGCGGGTTTAACCAGGGCAGCCAGGCGGTGGTGAGGGTGCCGGTTAAAACCTTTACGCGCGGCGGCGCCATCTGCACGGCGGCGATGATGCCGAAGCGGATGAGGTTTTCCAGTAGGCGGGCGAGGGTGGCGAGATCGTTCATGCCGGTTATGGTGCCGCGCGCGCGTAGGCGCTGCAGCCGGCTTGGCTTGTAGGGTGTTGGGCTACAAGCCAAGCCCGGAATGTTTAGCTAGTTGGTGAGGTGCTGCAGCAGTTGGTCGCGGATAAAGGCTTTTTCGGCAGCGTTGAGGCCGAGCAGTTCGCGCTTGGGGTACTGCACATCGGGGGCGTTTTTTTCGGCACGGTCGCGCAGGCCGTATTGGTGCACGCGGGCAATGCGGGTGATGCGCCCGGCAAAGCTGACGCTGGCCTCACTGGCGTTGCCACGGGCTTGGATGTAGCGAGCGGTGCGCAGTTTGGTGAACATTTTGGCTTGGCGTTTGATGCGCCCGACCTTGCCGCGCAGGGTGCGCTGTTTACGCGGGGCATAGGCGCTGCCGTCTGGGTTGCGTTGGGCGCTGATGCGTTGCTGTTGGCTGCGGCGCAGTTGCTGGGCAATAGAGCGCGCCAGTTTGCTGCGCTCGGTAGGCTCTAGCCGGCTGATGAGCGGGGTTAGCCAGCTGCTGAGGTCGTCGAGTTGGTCAGCCATTTTGGCGCTTCTGTTGTGGGGTTTCTAGCAGCAGCACGTCTACCGGTGGCGGCGCTGGCCAGCTGGTGAGTAACTCGCCGTCGGCATAGATTTCGATGTTGCCCTCTACCTCGATTTGCGCTGTGTACTGAGGTTCGGCCGGGTGAGTGACATCGTATTTGCCATCAGCCTCGCGGCGCACCACCACGCGCTCGGTGAGCGGCAGTTTTAGGGCGAGGTCAACTTTGCTGGCGTCGATCACGTCCGCTTCAAACTGAATGCCTTGTTCGGCTTTGACCAGGTTGGCCAGCAGTTCGCTTTGGTTGACGCGCAACCAGCCGAGCAGGGGCAGCATGACGGCATCCGGGTGGCCGGCGTAGTCGGTGAGGATGACTTGCAGGTCGTAGGCGTATTCAAACGACAGGCTGACGGCGGCGGTGCAGCGAATTCGGCCGTTGTCGATGAATATCAGCAGGCGGTCTGGGTTGTTTTTCAGCTCGGGCACGCTGGCCAGTAGGTGGCTGCGCAGGCTTTCGGGTTTGTTCACGGGTCGGCCCTCGGCTGTTGGGTGGCGTGGAGCATGTCGACCTGGGCGGCACATTCGGCCCAGGCCAGTTCGGCGCGTTCTAGGTCGGTGAGCAGCTGGCCGTTAGTGCTCGGGCTGCTGGCTGGCAGCACGCACGGCACCACTGCCGGACAGCCAGTCACGGTAAGCGACTGCTCCGGTGATGGTTGGACGGTTGCGCAGCCGCTGAGCAGTGCTAGGCAAAGGCTGAGCCGCCCACTGCCTAAGATCATAATTTTCACGTTTAAGCACCTCGATCTGTTGTTCACGTTGGCTGATGCCTTGGCGCAGTTGGTTTTGCGTGGTGCGCAGGGCGGTTTGCGCGGTGCGCTCAGCCGCCAGCGTGGTGGCCAGGGTGGTGATGGTGCTGGCTTGGCGTTGAATGCGTTGCTCGGCGGTTTGCAGGCGTTCAGCGGCCAGTGTTGCGCGCGCTTGCACCGCTTGGCCCTGCTGGTGGTTGCCCCACAGCAGCAGACCAAGGGCGCCGAGCAGAGCGAAGCCGTAGAGGGCTTGGCGCAGGGTGGTCATTGGTTGGCCATGTGCTGCTGAGCCTGTGTTTTGGCTTCATTTACGCTGGCGACCGCTTGACCGATAAAGCCACCGCCATGGCTGGCGCGATACTGAGCCACGCCGGCCACGCTGCTTTTGAAGATGCGGTAACCGTTGCCAGCGTCTAGGACGTAGGGGCCAATCCGTTGCCAGTTCACGCCGCCACCTTTTGCCCACAGCCGCACTCGGCGTGGCGCTGGTAGGCGCGTTCGAGCTTTACGTCGTACAGGTTGCGGGCATAGGCGGGACCGTTGTAGCGCTTGGCGAACTCAGCCCACTTTTTGCCCTTGAGGGCTTTGTGCAGGGCAGGGTCTGCCTCGATAAAACGCACGAACGCCTCAAACTGCTCGGCATCGCTGGCGGCCATGCGGGTGGTGAAGTCGTCGATGCTGGCATAACCCAGAGCTTGCCAGTGGTAGCCCATGATCTGGAACGCGCCCCAGCTGGCGGACTCGGCGGCGCAGGTGGCGTCGATCAACCGGGCTTGGGCTAGGCGCTGGTGTTCGGCGGCGCCGCCGGCATAGCCACCGGGCAGGGTGTTGACCAGGGCGGGGTAAGCCTTGGCCAGTTCATCGGCATGGGCTTTGAGCGCAGCGGCGTCGTCACCTTTGTGGCGGGGCGTGCTGAGCTGGCGGTGCATGATGTGCCGCTCGAAAAGAATTTTCGGTTTGCCGGTGTCGAGAAAACCACTGCCGAGGCTTTCGACTTCGTTGACCGCGTAGACGCTGGCCAGATCCACGCCCAGGCGTTTAGCCGCGGCCACTAGGTGGGCATTGCCGAGCAACTTGCTGCAATCGGCGCCGGCCAGTGCGGCTTGGGTTTTGGGGCCTGCAACGCCGTCATCCACCAGGCCAACTTTGAGCTGGTAAGCGCGCACGGCTCGCTCGGTTGCGTCGCCGTAGTCGCCATCTACAAACAGGCTGGCGCCGGCGCGGTTGAGTTGCAGCTGCAGGTTGCGGACGGCCTGGTTGCGGTCGCCATGGCGGAGGGTGGTCATAGGGTGTCTACCTTTTTATCCAATACTTTTTTGGCGGCGGCGCGGCTGGTTTCGACTCCCAGCAGGCCGACCATGCAGGCGAAGAACACCCCGGCGCTGTCGGGCGCACCGATGAGTGCGGGGGCGTAGGAAACACCCACGCCGAGCAGGCCGCACAAGGGCGTCTCAAGCGCCAGCTGACGGAGGCGGCCGCCGCTGTAGATGATTCGCCACGCCCCAACCAAAACGGCCATAAGTCCGGCATACATCGCAGGGTGGTTCTGCTCTAGCCAGGCGGCTAAAAAGGCCCAGGTTTCAGGACGATCAGGCATGTGCGGCATTCCTTAGCCCTCTTTTAATGAGTGGCCTAGCTGGACAAAGGGCAAACGGTTGATGCGGTTGACCACTTCGCCGAGCTGGGCCGGGGAGTAGCGCTGCGGGTTGGGAAAGCCCAACGCGCCGGCGCAGAACTCGCTGCAGAACATGCGGCGTTTGTTGTGCAGGCCACTGGCGAGCAGCTGGCTGAAAAACAGCCCGGCCCAGTCGTAGCCCTTGCCTTCGTGCATGTTGTAGAGCCGCAAAATGGGCGCAGCGCTGGCCCATGGCAGAGGGATTAGGTCCCAGTGCTCGAAGTTGAGTTCGATGTGCTTGGTGCGCACGCCGCCGTCCATGGCTGAGGCCGATAGCCAGCTGCCGTCGGGCATGACCACCTCGCAGTGGCTGTATTTGGAGCGGGTCCACAGGCGAATAAGGCGGTTGAACAGAGTGCCTTTGCCTTTGTAGAGCGCGAGGTAGATCAGTCCCATAAATTCACCATTTGCACTTGCGGTTGTGGGGCTTCGTCGGGCATGAGCACCAACGTGCCCTGGGGGATTTGTGCGCCGTGGTCGGCTAGGCCTGGGTTGGCATCGAGTACGGCCTCGGTGACGGCAGCGGTGCGGCCGTAATGACGCCAGCAGAGCGCGTCGACGGTTTCGCCTTGGATGGCGCGCAGGGTGGTGGCCATCAGATGAGATCCACGGTCATGCGGCCGACGCCGAGCAGGTCGCGGATGGCCCAGCGTTGGTCGCGGCGGTATTCGTCGATGTTGAATTGCAGGGCTTCGGCTTTGTTGTCGCCGGTACCGGTACTGTCGTAGCTGCGGTAGCGCTCGCACACTTCGGCGCCGGCAGCGGCTTGGATGGCGCGGGCGTAGAGGTGGACCAGCTCGGATTCGCTGTTGATGGTTTCGGCGGGCACGGCGGCCAAGGTGGCGTGACCTGCTGCCTGTTGCTGGGTGCGCCATTTGCCCAGCTCGCGGTTGACGCTGATGGCGGCGGCGACTACGGCGGTTTCAAGGCGGGCGGCAGTGACGCTGGCTTCGATGCGCAGAGCCTCGCGCATTTTGTCCAGGTCAATCGACGGCCAAAACGAGTCGGTGTTGATGTGGTTGGCGGTTGGGGTGCTGCCGCCGGCTACAAATCCGCTCATGGGGTGGCCTTGGGTCATAAAACGGCGGTGGTCGGGGCGTTACAACTGGGAAAGGAGATAACCCGTTGTTCGGCCCCGAGCCGCCGGTCGCGTGGGGACGCTCGGTTAGCTGGCCGGTGGTGTTGCTGGCGCAGCGTGTTTTTTCAGGAGGCGGTCAACGCGCTCCAGATCTTTTTTGCCGCCGCAGTTGCTGTGCAGGTCGATGGCTTTGGCCAGGTGTTGCTTGGCTTCTGCTAGGGCGTCGAGTGCGTCTGCAGCTGTGGCGTCTGGAATAGCTGCCAAGGCCTTGCCGATTGCCAGGTGCAGCTTGGCGCGGGCTTGGTCGGGCATGTCCTGATTGGCGGTGATGCGGGCGGTGTTTTCCAAAATCGACAGCGGGAAGCTGTTGCCCGCTTTTTGGGCTTTGAGGGCAGCTTCGGCGATCTCTTCGGCGATCAGCGTGCCGGTGGATCGGGCGAAGCGTTCCGACATTTTCAAACCGTGCTCGATCACGTATTCGGCCACTTCCAGCGCGCCGGGGTAGTCGGCGGCGTCGATGCGCCAGAGCATGACGGTGGTGAGCACTTCGTCCTGGGCGCCGTTACCAGCCTCCAGCACGCCCTGCACGTAAGGCACGTATTCGGGCAGCAGTTGCACCTTGAGTTCGGCCTTGCCTTGGTCGGACTGCACCTGCTTGAGGCGTAGCCGGTGTTGGGCCAATTGGGCGAGCTGCTGCTCGTAGGCGGTGGCGCCGTGCATGCTCATGGCCGGCGCGGTGGCGGCGGCCTGCATGGCTGCGCGTTTGCGCAGCTGGTTGCGTTGGGCGGGCGTGAGGTTCATGGCTGGCCTCTTAGGCTGCTGTCGGCGCTGGGTAGACGACCGCGGTGATGCCTTCAACTAGGGCGACCAGACCGAAGTCTTCGATGACGTAGGCTTCGTTGGACGACTGGTAGTCCGCGATGCGGTCCAGCTCGGGCTCATCTTTCAGGTGACGGCGGCGGGCACCGTTCTGGTAGTAGATGGACAGGTTGCTGAGGGTGGTGACCAGCACGGTGTTGTCCGGGAAGAACGGTGCGTCGACTACTGGCAAACCACCCAGGCGGGCCTTGTTTACGATTTCGTCGGCGGCGTTTTCTTCCTGGTTGGAATCAGCACCTTTTTCCACGGCGGCCAGCAGTTTGCTGTGCATCAGGTTGCGAGAAACCATCACGCGCAGGTCTGGGCGGCTGCGGTGTTGCGGGTCGAGCATTTGCACAGCATCGAATACCAAGCCGTCGAGGTTGGCGTAGTCGCCCTCGAACACGGTGTCGACGCCCAGCACTTTGATAACTTTACGTGGGCCGATGGTGGCGGGGCTGAGCACACGGTCGGCGGCGCCGGTGCGGATCTTCTGCAGCCAGCCAATGTTGACGTCTTGCAGCAGCGGGTTGGTGGCGATGTTGGTGGTGACTGCTGCGCTGGTGCCGTTGAAGCCGATCATGATGCGGTCCAGCGCCTGGCGCAGGATGATGGCGTTGCTCAACTTGACCTGAAAGTCTGGGAACTTGGCCCAAGCATCCAGCAGCGCATAACGGAATGCGCTGTCGAAGTTGGTTTGCTTGCAGGTGTAGGCATCTTTGCTCAAGGCGCCACGGCTCTGCGGACTACGCGGGGTGCCGGCGGAGGTGTCGGTGCGGCTGGCCACTGGGCCGTTGACGCCGATCTGCAGGGCCTCACCGGACTGTTCGTCGACGCCGATGATGTTGATCATTTTCAGGAAGCCATCGGACTCCTGCACAGCCACTTCGAGCTTCTGCTGGATGCTTGGGTCGACGCTGAATTTTTCGTGTGCGCTGGCGACGCCGTTGAGCAGGGCGATTTGCACGGCCAGGGCGGCGAAGGCGAAGCGGGTTTCTTTACGCATGGGGGTGTTCTCCGTGAACGGTTCGGGTTGGGCCGTGGGTCAGTAAGCGGTCAGCACGGTGCCGTCGCCGCCAGTGGCAGTTGGGCGCGTTTTTTGGCTGTGGTCAGCGGTTTTGCCGAGCGTGGTTTTGAGCGTTTTCAGCTCGGTGTCCAGGTCGGTGTATTGCTGCTGGAGTGCTGCCAAGGCCTGAGCTGATGCGTCGGCTTTTTCGGCCTGCTGGGTGGCGAGGGTGAGCAGGCTGCCCATGGCTTCACCGATGTCGGCGAACTTGGCGGCGTCCATGCCTTCTTTGTCCTTGCCCTTGCTGATGAGCGCACCGATGGAGTGTTTTAGCGCGGCGAACATGCCGGGCTGGTCGGTGACTTCTTCAAATTCGAGGGTGGCTTCCTCAGCAGCGGTGAACAGGTTGTCTTTGTCCTGTTTGCGGTTGGCGAGGTTGCCGTGGGTGGCGCTAAAGCTCAGGGCTTCGGTGCCCAGACTGGCCGGTGTATCAGTGAGGGCCAGGCCGACCAGATAGGCTTTGCCGGTGTTGGCGAACTTGGGCTGCACTTCAATCGAGGTGTAGACCTTCTGGCCTGCTTTGTTCAGTGCGAGCAGGGCGTCATTGGGTTCGAGTTGGGCGAACAGGGCCAGCAGCTTGTTGCCGGCGATATCAACTTCTTCGGCCTTGAGTGCCAGTACGTCGCCATAGGCACCAAATTCACCACCTGGCCAGGCCCACTTGATGTGCTCGCAGTTGATGCGTGCGCCATAGGTGTTGGGGCTGTACTGGGCGGCCATGTCTTCGATCCAGCTGCGCTCGATGTTGCGGCCATCGGTGGTCGCGCCTTCAACGGCAATGCGGGTCCACTTGGATTTGTACTTTTTTGCGGCTGGGTTGGTGGCGGCCATTGGATCTGTCCTCGATGCGGTGTCGGCGTGCTGCCGTTGCGTTGAGGGCATGTTCGTGAGCTGGGGCGTTACGGGCAACGAGCCGAACTTGTAGGCCTGTGGGTTACAACGTGCGGCGCGGGTACGCCACGCGCGTGCGAGGCAGCATCTGCGCCATGAATGCTGCCGTTGAAATTCCTACCCGTGATAACCGTCGCCAGGCCAAATTTTTGTACTGGACGGGCTGGCGTGTCACCGAGATTGCCGAGCACCTGGGCGAGAAAGAAAAAACCGTCCATAGCTGGAAGGGCCGCGACGATTGGGACCGGGCCGACAACGTAGAGCGAATCGGCGGGGCGTTGGAAGCGCGCCTGGTGCAGCTGATTTTGAAGGACGGCAAGTCGGGCGGGGACTTTAAAGAGATTGACCTGCTGCATCGCCAGCTCGAACGCCAGGCGCGAATTGAGCGCTTCCAGGGCGGCGGTACCGAGGCGGAGTTAAACCCGAAACTGGACAACCGCAACAGCGGGCCGAAGAAAAAGCCCAGCCGGAATGAGTTCAGTGAAGAGCAGATCGAGCTGCTCACTGAGGCGTTTGTTGATGGCTGTTTTGGCTATCAGCTGGACTGGTACAAGGCCAGCAACCAGCGCACCCGCGCCATTCTGAAAAGCCGGCAGATCGGTGCGACCTACTATTTTGCCCGCGAGGCGTTTATTGATGCGCTGACCACGGGGCGCAACCAGATATTCCTCAGTGCCTCGAAGAACCAGGCGCACATCTTCAAAACGTATATTCAGAAATTCTCCCGCGAGGTGTGTGGGGTTGAGCTGACGGGTGATCCGATCATTTTGGCCAACGGCGCCGAGCTGCACTTCCTCGGTACCAATGCGCGTACGGCACAGGGCTACCACGGCAACTTCTACTTCGACGAGTTCTTCTGGACGTTCAAGTTTAAGGAACTGAATAAGGTCGCCAGCGGCATGGCGATGCAGCAGCAATACCGCCGCACGTATTTCAGCACGCCGTCGAGCATGGCCCATGAGGCCTACACGTTCTGGACGGGCGAGCGCTTCAACAAGGGCAAACCGGCGGCCAACCGCATTTCGGTGGATATCACCCACGACGCACTGCAGCAGGGGCGGTTGTGCGAGGACAAAGTGTGGCGGCAGATCGTCACCATCCTCGACGCCGAGCAGCGCGGCTGCGATTTGTTTGACCTCGAAGAGCTGCGCCAGGAGTACGACGCCGAGGCCTTCCAAAACCTGTTGATGTGCCAGTTTGTCGACGACGGCGCGAGCATTTTTCCGCTGGCGATGCTGCAGCCGTGCATGGTCGACAGCTGGGTCGAGTGGGCTGAGGACTACAAGCCGTTGGCCGCGCGGCCATTGGCTGACCGGCAGGTGTGGGTGGGCTATGACCCCGCCGAAACGGGCGACAGCTCGGGCTTGGTGGTGGTGGCGCCGCCGATGGTGCCGGGCGGTAAGTTTCGGGTGCTGGAGCGGCATCAGTTCCGGGGCATGAACTTCGACGCGCAGGCTGAGGCCATCCGCATGGTGACCCAGCGCTACTGGGTGACCTATATCGGCATCGACACCACCGGCATGGGCAGCGGCGTGGCGCAGCTGGTGCGGCAGTTCTTCCCAGGGCTGACGACATTTAGCTATTCACCCGAGGTCAAGTCGCGCCTGGTGCTGAAAGCCTATGACGTGATCCACAAGGGCCGGTTGGAGTTCGACGCCGGCTGGACGGACTTTGCGTCGTCACTGATGGCCATCCGCAAAACCATCACGGCCAGCGGGCGGCAGTTCACCTATACCGCTGGGCGCAACGAAACCACCGGCCACGCCGACTTGGCCTGGGCGCTTTTCCACGCACTACACCACGAACCGCTCGAAGGGCAGACGGCTGCCAATACCGGGCGGATGGAGCTTTTTTGATGAGTACAGACAATGAGGTGGCAGTCGCCACGGCGCCGGCGAGCAATCACCGGTCGGTGGCGTTTACGTTTGGCGAGCCTGAGTCGGTGCTGTCGTCGCGGGAGATTTTCGACTACCTAGAGTGCTGGTTTAACGGCCGCTGGTATGAGCCGCCGTTGTCGCTGGATGGGCTGGCGCGCTCGGTTAAGGCCAGCGTGCACTTGGACTCTGGCCTGCGCTTCAAGCGTAACCAGCTGACCCGCACCTTTATTCCGCACAAGCTGCTGAGCCGTGAGGCGTTCGACCAATACGCCCAGGACTATCTGGCTTTGGGTAATGGCTACGTTGAGGCGCGGCGCTCGGTGCTGGGCACGACCATGGCGCTCAAGCCGGTCTTGGCCAAGTACATGCGCGCCGGCAAAGACGACCGCTACTTTCAGGTGCAGAGCTGGCGCGATGAGCACGAATTTGACCAGGGCAGCGTGTTCCACCTGCGTGAGCTGGATCTGCACCAGGAGATTTACGGGCTGCCGGAATGGCTCTGTGCGTTGCAGTCGGCGCTGTTGAACCAGTCGGCCACGTTGTTTCGCCGCAAGTATTACGAAAACGGCAGTCACGCCGGTTTCATCCTGTACATGACCGACGCCGCGCAGAACGAATCCGACATCGATGACCTACGCACGGCGCTGAAAAACTCCAAGGGCCCAGGCAATTTCCGCAACCTGTTCGTGTACGCGCCGAACGGCAAGAAAGAGGGCATCCAGCTGATACCGGTGAGCGAGGTGGCGGCGAAAGATGAGTTCAACTCGATCAAAGACCAAACCCAAGGCGACGTGCTGGCTGCATTGCGGGTGTATCCACAGTTGATGGGTATCGTGCCGAAGAACGCCGGCGGCTTCGGCTCGCCGCAAGAAGGCGCCCAGGTGTGGGCCACCCTGGAACTCGAACCCATCCAAACGCGCTTGGCGCTGTTGAATGATTGGGTGGGCGAGGAGGTGGTGCGCTTCAAGCCGTTTGAGATTGGCGGCAAAGCCTAACCACCGCAGCACCCGCACCAAACCAGCCGCCTTCGGGCGGTTTTTTTGTGCCTGGCCGCCAGGGGCTGGGCTGGGCCATCCAGCACCCGGCGCGCGCCGTCGTCCCCCCACCTCGCCTGCGGTCTAAATGGGTCGAATAGTCTGCACGCCTGCAGCGGGCTCTGTGCGGCTCAGGCTGTGGGCTGCATGCGGTTTTGCCGGTCGCTGAATACCTGCGGTTCCCTGCGCTACTGGCGTATTCCTAGAGCCTTACAGGAGGCTTTAAGGGTATGTGGTTTCAGTTTCGATATCAGATCGGGGTAATTTTGGTTTTAACTGCGGTTTTATGAGCTGCAGGCCACGTATTTGCTGGCGTTGAGTGATTACCTAGACGGGTAATTAAAGGTAAGGGTTGAGGTAATTTTTCTGTAAGTGATTGATTTTAAAGGGGTGTGGCTTCTTGCTCTGTTACCAGCGTTTTAGGTAATCAGCTAACCTTGTAATTACCATTTTATTACCTTTAAGAATTTGCTCTAAGCTATTGAATTTAAAGAGATATATAGTTATTTAATCGTCTGGTTACCTAAATTACCTCAAAAAAGTGGGTCAACCTAAAAACAGTTGACCGGCATTGCGGCGTCTCTTAGAGTGCCGCCTCGGTTCATCCACTGGGAATGAGCTGGGAACAAATTCAGGCTCACACGTAGCGTGTGCGCCACAGGGAATGAGGCCTCCAGCCGTGATGCTTGCGCGTTGGTGAGTTCGAGTCTCTCCGTCCGCACCATCTTTAGCTTTTCCCTTCTTTTAATGCCGCCTGTTTCTGTAGGGTGACTTCTGCAATTTCCCCCTCTAGAATGTGTGCCCTTGATTCTAGGGCCACAACGGCCGCCTACGTCTGTGCAATGAGGAAAATCCATGCAAGTTTCTGTTGAAAGCACCTCCGCTCTTGAGCGCCGCATGACCATTGGTGTCCCGGCTGAGCGTATCGAGACCGAAGTCAACAAGCGTCTGCAGCAGAC
>RCMZ01000225.1_pt1 | contig 35225 bp, 36 predicted proteins | sample 2041141 | NCBI WGS metagenome assembly RCMZ01 (sample SAMN09708263, study PRJNA481090) | Wastewater metagenome, whole genome shotgun sequencing project. | biome: sewage; isolation source: Davis station wastewater (DW) | place: Antarctica: Davis Station | collected 2010-03-01 | reverse complement strand
ATGCCGCAGCTGCATAGACTACCTTTTTAAGATTCTTTATATCTTTTAGGCGATCAAATAACTTAAGCGAGGTGTAAGTATTGTTGTCGTGATCAGCAAACGGATCAGCAATAGAAGACTGATTACCATGAAAACATGCGAGATGAAATGCATAATCCAGATCATCCGGTAATGAGGCAAGTATTCTGTCATCCGTAATTGAGCCAAAAATAAAGCGGACTTTATTATCTGATGGAACATTGGAAATATCTGACGAGAGTAGATTATCTACGACGATGATTTCTCGTGGGTTTTGCTCCAAAATTTGGTGTACCAGATTGCTACCGACAAATCCTGCACCACCTACTACAAGCACGCGCGCACCAGAAAAGGTTGATTCGTTCATTTTGTTCCTTGTGTGAGATTAGGTGCTTGAAGATGTGAAAATACATCTGTAACACCATATTGATCGTACCAAGCTAGTTGACGGTTAATGGTATCGGCAAAGCTAACTTTTGCTTTCCATCCAAAAACCTTAAAAGTTTCTGAGGCGTCTAGAGAAACAACTGGTACATCATCGTTAGCCGGTGGCACAACGGGTACATCAATAGCACCCAAGCCCAGATACTCAGCAACCAAATCAAAGATCTCCTTGATTGAATGCGCCTCCCCACTGGAAATATTAAAAATGCCAGTTGGCGCATCATCCTTGATAGCAATATCCATAAACGCCAGGAAATCACTCATATCTAGAAAGTCACGGGACGTATCGGAACAGAAACAATTCTGGCCCGCCTTTAGTCGCTTGTAGAAAGTTGGGATAGGGCCAATAGCCAACCGTGGTCCGGTTACGTTAGCAATACGTAGAGTAACTGTAGGGATGCCAGACAAAAGCATCAACTGCTCTCCTGCAGTTTTGGTAATGCCATAACTGGTAAATGGGGCTACAGGGTGGTCCGCAGGAATAGGAAGGCTCTGAGGACGGCCATAACAAAGTGCAGTTTGAAAATTGATAAGACGCTTTACCTCATGAGCCTTAGCAGCTTTTGCAATATAGGCGCTACCAATTACATTGGTGTTTACATCTTCGACCCAATCGTCCGGGTCTTTATAAGATGCCGCTGCATGAATTACCAAATCAGGTTTGAATTTTGCAAAGCACTCATTTACTACAGCTTCGTCTGCAATTGATCCTTCATAAACAGTTAAGCCAGCAGTTTCTGGAACGACCTCTCGCTTACCTGTGACGAAATTATCAATGACAAAAATCTCATGGCCCTGTGGCAGCCAATGTTCAATCAGATTGGACCCTAAACACCCTGCTCCACCAGTAATAAGGATTTTCACAAGCTACTCCTATTTCTTATCTTGCAGGCGAAGATGGGTATATTCACCTAACGTGCCATGTTTCTTGTAGTAATTAATCGCGTCAGAGACCGTATCTTGTAAAGATGTAAATTCAAGTTTACCGAAGTCTTCAAAGGTGCGAGATGGGTCGAGCAATATCGAAGCAACGTCATCTGGACCCAATTCTTTAACTTCAGCTTGAGGCTTATTCGGTAGTTCCATGGCATTTACAACAGCATCGTAGAGCTCTTGAATCGCAATATCGGTACCGGATGAGAAATGGTAGGCGCCATGTCCAACACCATCACAGGCTCTGAGCACAACACGGGCAAGATCCTTGACGTATACGAAGTCACGACGTGCTTTGGTGACAAAACACTGCTTACCATCTTTGAGTCGTTGATAAAAAATTGGCAAAGGGCCTGCCACGTTCCTAGGACCAACAACATTTGCCAGACGGAAAGTCACGTAATCAACTCCCGAAAGCTCCAGGTAATACTCGTTAGTTGTTTTGGAAATTGAGTAGCTGCTGCTTCCCGGAAAACGTGGGTGATCCAGACGAATTGGCTGTTGCAATGGCTTCAGGCCATAGCAAAGAGCCGTTTGAAAATAGACGAAGCGTTTTACAGCAAACTTCTTAGCTGCATCAACCATGTTTGCACCGCCAACACAGTTAGTTAGTGTGTCGTTATACCAATCATCTGGATCTTTATAAGAGGCTGCAGTATGAACGATTGCATCTGGCTTGAACTCCCCAATCAATGCATCCATAGCTTCTTTATTGGCGATAGAATCAATGACAATTTTTAAGTTTGCATGCTCTTGCAAGTGTTCGCGTCTACCGGTAGCAAGATTATCAACTGCCACAACCTCATCACCTCGTTCTAGCAGCATCTCAACAACATGAGAGCCTATTTGACCTAGGCCACCTGTAACAAATACTTTCATTTTATCTAACCTCACATCTGATTTTAAATATTGTTTAACTTAAGAAATTAGCGCTGAAACAATTTGTTGAGCAGCATCGCCATTACCATAAGGCTGTTGTTTATTTGCGACTGAATTAGCTTTGGCTATTTTAGCAGCATGACTTATCTTTTCTGACGAAGCGCCTACCAAGGTATTCCAACCCAAATCTACCGTTTCCACCCATTCCGTTTCATCACGCATAGTGACGCATGGGACACCGTAGAAGAATGCTTCTTTTTGAACACCGCCTGAATCTGTCAATATGAGAGCAGCCGATTGCTCTAATGCAATCATGTCAAGGAATGCCAAAGGTTCAACCACAACGAGCTGATCAAGGTACGTCTGCAAACCATGCTGATTGATGATTTTTCTTGTTCTTGGATGCAGTGGAAGTACGACTTGCATATGTTTAGAAATCGCTGACAATCCTTTTAATATCTCAGCCAGTCTACTGAGATCATCAGTATTTTCTGCACGGTGACAAGTTGCCAGGGCGAAACTCTTCTCTTCCAACCCCAATTCTTGCTTTATTTTGCTACGCTCAGATGCAATATCCTTGTAAAACAGCGCAACGTCATACATCACATCACCTACATTGTGTACGCCTTGAGTAATGCCTTCAGCTTTTAGATTCTCTACTGCTGTTTCAGTTGGGCAAAACAGCTTTGTTGAAACGCGATCCGAGAGTATGCGGTTAACTTCCTCAGGCATACGCATATTAAAGGAACGCAGACCAGCCTCAACGTGAGCTACAGGAATATGAAGTTTTGCAGCTGCCAGAGCACCAGCAAGTGTTGAGTTGGTATCTCCGTATATCAACACCCAGTCAGGACGCTCAGAGCTCAATATTTTCTCCACACCCTCAAGCATTCTGCCCGTCATCTCGCCATGTTGACCACCAGAGATTTCAAGGTTGAACTTAGGCTCCGGAATATCGAGATCTTCAAAGAACACCTTGGACATATTGGCGTCATAATGCTGTCCAGTGTGCACCAAGATTTCTTCAATACTTCCTTGGTAATGATCCCGAATGGCTCTGGAAACTGCTGCAGCTTTAATAAACTGCGGACGAGCGCCAACAATAGTGAGGATCTTCTGCATTACACGCTCACTGCAGAAATCAATGCGTCAACAACCTTGCTCTGTGTATCTGCATTCATGTATGGATGCATTGGCAGACTCATTACACGTTTGGCAATGCCACTGGCGATAGGTGTGCAATCTGGGCAGCAAAGATGCGCATAAGCCGGCTGCTCATTGAGCGGCACTGGATAATGTACAGCAGTAGGAACACCAACCTCCTGCAGGCTTTTTTGTACTGTATCTCGGTTGTCTACAAAAACAGTGTATTGCGCATAAACGCTGTTGCGATCGTCTTTTTGCTGCACAACTGGAATGCCTGCATCGGCAAGAAGGCGATTGTACTCAGCGCCCACTTCAATTCGGCGGGAAATTTCCCAATCAAACTGTTCCATCTTTGCCAATACCACTGCACACTGGATGGTATCCATACGACCACCCACCCCCACGCGTGTGTGCACGTAACGCTTGCTTTGCCCATGCACGCGAATCTCACGACAGGCTTGAGCAATCGCATCATCTTCGGTGAAGATGGCACCACCGTCGCCATAACAGCCGAGTGGCTTGCTAGGGAAGAAGCTGGTGCAGCCAATTTTTGATACGTTACAGCTCTTTCTGTCTTTGTAATCTGCGCCAAAACTTTGCGCGGCATCTTCAATCACGGTGAGTTGGTGTCTGGCTGCAATCGCGCTGATCTCATCCATATCTGCAACTTGACCATAAAGACTGACCGGCATGATGGCTTTGGTATTTGGGGTAATCGCTGCTTCGATCTTCTTAACGTCGATATTGCAGGTATCAGGCTCAATATCGACAAACACGGGTTTGGCACCCAGCAGAACAATGACTTCGGCTGTGGCCACAAAGGTGAATGGTGTAGTGATGACTTCATCGCCGGGCTTGATGCCAATTGCCATTAACGATATCAGCAATGCCTCAGTGCCGGAGGCTACGGTAATACAATGTTTCGCCCCGGTGTACGCCTCTAGTTTTTCCTCCAATTCGCGCACTTCGGGCCCCATGATGTATTGACCATGGTCGAGCACTTTGTTGATTCGACTTTTGATGCTGTTTTCCAGCGCGTGATATTGAGATTTAAGATCAATGAATGGAATGGAGTCAGCCATGGTTTACCCAGCAAAAATGCATTGATTGTTTAACAACTGATATTGATCACCTGTTTCCGGACACTTCGCTGTACCTTCGCCCTTCAGCGGCAAATCAAGACGCGCACCGTTACGGCTCATCCAGCCAATCTGCTTGGCCGGAACGCCAACCATCAAAGCATATGCCGGCACATCACGGTTGACTACTGAGCCTGCCCCTATAAAGGCATATTCACCAAGCGTGATACCGCAAACGATGGTGCAATTGGCGCCCATGGTGACCCCACGCTTGACCAGCGTGTTGCGATACTCATCTTTGCGCGGAACAGCTGAGCGCGGATTGTAGACATTGGTGAATACCATGCTGGGACCGCAAAACACGTCCGACTCCAGCGTCACGTTGTCATATACCGAAACATTGTTCTGAATCTTGACGTTGTCGCCAATGATGACCTTGTTGCCGACAAAAACATTCTGTCCCAGTGAACAGCCCTTGCCGATTACAGCGCCGCCGCAGACATGTACCCAATGCCAGACTCTCGTGCCATCACCGATTTTGGCGCCATTATCGACGATAGCTGTGGGATGTATGGTAACACTCACGTTCAGTAATCCAACGGTAGTGCGACACGCTTACCATCTCTGGCGGAGAGATAGATTGCAATGATGGTTTCGAGCGACTTAAGGCCCTCACGACCATCCGTTTCAGGCTCTGCTTCGCCACGCAACACATTGATTACGTTGTCGTAATAGAGTGGATGACCAAAACCGTAAACGGATGTTGTCTCATAGCTGGCTTGCTTGACTTTTTCATCATCAGGATCCGGCTCGGCGAACTCCCAGTGCTGGACTTCGTTAACGGCCACACCACCAACACGCACGGTACCCTTTTCTCCCAGAATGGTAATGCTGCCCTCCAGATTTTTCGGATAGGTCAGCATGGTGACATTCATTGAGCCCACTGCACCACTGCGCCATTTCAAACTCACAACGCCTGTATCTTCCGCCTCGATGTCTCGCTCAAGGGTTGTCGTATAGGCATGAAGACTTTCCAAAGGACCAATCAGCCAATCAATCAAATCCACATAATGACTGGCCTGATTCATAAAGGCGCCACCGTCATATTCCCACCTGCCCCGCCATTTTCCCTGATCGTAATAAGACTGCGGGCGAGTCCAGAACACATTGAGGTTCACCATGTAGATCTTGCCGAAGCGCTTATTCTCGATTGCTTTTTTAAGCAATTGCAAAGTCGCGTTACGACGGTTCTGCTTAACGACGAATAGCCGCACCCCCGCTTCATCACAGGCTACCACCATTTTCTTGCCGTCTTCCCAGCGGGTCGCCATGGGCTTCTCTGTCACCACATGGCGACCAGCCTTTGCGACTTGAATTGCCTGCTCCGGATGCAGACCCGATGGCGTGGTCAGGATAAAGGTATCGGCATCACAAGACGCCAGCATTTCCTTCAGGGATGCGTATGGGGTAGCACCTGTGGTTTCGACTGCAGCGGCAAGTGCAGTAGGGTCAATATCGCACACACCGACCAGTTCAGCCCTGTCGCTGTGATGCTTGATTGCGGCAAAATGGTTTTGTGCAATTCGCCCACACCCGACAAGTGCGAAGCGGATTTTTCGATCAGTAATCGGTGGTAGGAAGTGGTACATATTGTTGGCCCGCTTATTAAGTTCGTTTGAGATTATTTAGAATCTGAAGACTGTCAGGCCCATTTTTGCGGCTTGATGCCTATCGTAAAGTGCCTTCAAGTCAGCGAGCACAGGCTTGTCCGATTTCAACATCTGTTTGAGCTGGTCGAGCGGCATATTCCTGTAAACCTTATGCCCAACAGCCACGACAAGCGCATCGACAGATGTCAGATCATCCATTGTATTCAATTTCACGCCATATTCGGCTTTGACCTCATCAGCATCGGCATATGGATCTGCAACAACTACACGCACGCCCCAGTTCTGAAACTCTTTAATCAAATCAACCACTTTGCTGTTACGAATATCCGGACAATCCTCTTTGAAGGTGATGCCCATTACGCCTACCGTACTACGAGCAACATCAATGCCATTACGTAACATGAGCTTGATCACGTTTCTTGCGGCATACCTAGCCATATTGTCATTCATTCGGCGACCAGCTGCGATAATCTGTGGGTGGTAGCCAACTTCTTCCGCTTTGTGTGTGAGGTAATATGGATCCACCCCGATGCAATGCCCGCCAACCATCCCTGGCCTGAATGGCAGGAAGTTCCACTTGGTACCGGCAGCCTCCAGCACCTCCAAGGTATCGATGTTCAATCGGTCGAAGAGAACTGAAAGCTCGTTCACTAGCGCAATGTTTAAATCACGCTGAGTGTTTTCAATGACTTTCGCTGCTTCTGCAACTTTGATACTAGAAGCTTTGTGCGTACCCGCAGTGATGATGGAAGCATAAAGCGCGTTCACCTCGTCAGCCACCTCAGGCGTGGAGCCGCTGGTGATTTTCTTGATTTTTGTTAACGTATTGACCTTATCACCTGGATTGATGCGCTCTGGACTGTAGCCACAGAAGAAATCAACATTGAACTTTAGACCAGAGAATTTTTCCAGAACGGGAACACAATCTTCCTCAGTGCAGCCTGGGTAAACGGTAGACTCATAGATAACGATGTCGCCTTTTTTAAGCACCTTGCCTACAGTCTCACTAGCCTTCAATAGAGGCGTCAAGTCCGGTCGATTGGCCTGATCAATAGGAGTTGGTACTGTAACGATGAAAATCGAGGCTGATTTTAGTACTTCTATATTGTCCGTATAGGATAGTTTGTCTGCAGACTTGAGGTCTTGAGGAGACACCTCAAGGGTGTGGTCCTCACCAGCACATAACTCATCAATGCGCTTTTTATTGATATCAAAGCCAATCACTGGCCTTGCTTTTCCAAACTCTACCGCCAGAGGCAAACCGACATAGCCTAACCCTATGATTGCAATTTTTTTATTCTCAAGATTCATTTAGATTTCACTTTGGTTAACTTATAAATCAGCAAATTTCTTAGCTTCATAGACACATATCTATTTTAACTTCGATAACATTGATTTTGATGCAAGGTAGTCCATGATAATGCTCATTTCATCATCAACAGTTTGCGTATCCGATTGAATAGTAATTTCGGGCGATTCGGGCTTCTCATAAGGAGAGTCTATTCCAGTAAACTCCTTGATAACACCATCTCTAGCTCTCTTATACAAGCCTTTGGAATCTCTAGACTCACAAACTGACAAAGGCGCATCAACGAATATCTCTATAAATTCGTGTTGCTCAAACATCGCCCTAACCATGTCACGGTCAGATTTAAAAGGAGAAATAAATGCTGTAATAACAATCAAGCCTGCGTCGACCATCAACTTAGAAACTTCGCCAATACGGCGTATATTCTCTGCACGCGAATCATGGTCAAAGCCTAGATCCTTATTCAATCCATGCCTAACATTGTCACCATCTAGCAAATAGGTATGAAAACCCTGACTGAATAAGTGCATATCTAAGGCACTGGCGATGGTGGATTTACCAGCCCCTGACAATCCAGTAAGCCATAACACAAAGGGTCTTTGATGGTTGAGTGACGCGCGCTTTAATTTGCTTATTTTTTGCGATTGCCAGACGACATTGCTCATGATTTTTTCACCCTATCAAGCTCCGAAACTTCCTTACGCAGATCTCCGAGCTCCTTGAGCAAGGCATCATGCTCCTCAATCTTGCGCTTGAGAAAACGCAAGGTAATGGCAGACTTGGCTTCGATACCGCTTGGCGTCAATAGATACATATAAGCCAGCTTGTTCTTGCTGTTGCGAAAATTGCTGGCCTTGACCATACCAACTTCAATCAGCGCCTTGAGACAGAAATTGGCCTTGCCGAGGCTGACACCTAGTTGTCTGGCAATCTCACGCTGGCTGATTTCAGGATTGGAATCCACCAGCTTTAGGATCTTGTAACGATACTCATCAGTGAGCATTATTGAAGGGACATCTTTCTGCGTTCATTAATTGAACGCAGTTTATCAAGAGTTGCTTAAGGAAAGCAAGAAAAAATGATTTTGGTGTTTCCCAAATCAGCTATATATTTCGGCTTCACTGAACTTCAGCGCGAGTTTATCTTTGCCTGCCAAGGTGGGTTCTTGCTGCAACGGCCATGCAATCGCAATATCGGGGTCGTTCCAGATGATACTACGCTCGTAATCAGGAGAATAATAATCTGTTGTTTTGTATAAAAAATCCGCTGTTTCGCTTAATACTAAAAATCCATGTGCAAAGCCGGGCGGCACCCACATTTGCCTGGCATTTTCTTCCGAAAGCTCTACTCCTACCCACTGACCAAAGGTGGCAGAGGATTTACGCAGATCAACGGCCACATCAAAAACAGCCCCACGTACCACCCTGACTAACTTGCCCTGCGGATGTTTTATCTGGTAATGCATACCACGTAGTACGCCTTTAGCGGAGCGGGAGTGGTTATCCTGCACAAAATCGACTTTCAATCCTGTCACGTTTTGAAAGTCCTTCTGGTTATAGCTCTCATAAAAAAAGCCTCTTGCATCACCAAACACTTTGGGTTCGATAATCAAAACATCGGAAATAGCTGTGGGGATAACGCGCATCGATTCAAACACTTTCTTTCAATAATCGCAGCATGTACTGGCCGTAACCGTTTTTCGCCAGAGGCTGCGCCAAGGCTTCAAACTGGCCGGCATCAATGAATCCGTTTCGCCAGGCGATCTCTTCCGGACAGGCGATCTTGAGGCCCTGCCGGTTTTCCAGCGTAGCGATGAACTGGCTGGCATCGAGCAGACTCTCGTGGGTGCCGGTATCGAGCCAGGCATAGCCACGCTTGAGGATTTGCACGTCAAGTTGACCCTGTTGCAGATAGGTCTGATTCACTGTGGTGATTTCCAACTCGCCACGGGCACTGGGTTTAACTGATTTGGCGATATCGACCACTTGGTTATCGTAGAAATAGAGACCCGTGACGGCGTAATTACTTTTCGGCTGTGCCGGCTTTTCCTCGATGCTGATGGCTTTACCAGCCTTGTCGAACTCCACCACGCCGTAGCGTTCAGGGTCCTGTACGTGATAGGCAAACACAGTACCGCCGGACGGTTGTTCATCTGCTTGCGCAAGCAGGATGGAAAGATCATGCCCGTAGAAAATGTTATCGCCCAGCACCAATGCACTAGGCGAATTGCCGATGAACTTCTCACCGATGATGAAAGCCTGCGCAAGTCCATCTGGACTTGGCTGCACTGCATACTGCAGGTTGATCCCCCACTGGGATCCATCTCCCAGTAGCTGTTGGAAACTGTGCAGGTCACGCGGCATGCTGATGATCAGAATCTCACGCATACCGGCCAACATCAGCGTACTCAGCGGATAGTAGATCATCGGCTTGTCGTAGACCGGCAGCAATTGCTTGCTCAGTGCCAGCGTGGCCGGATGCAGCCGGGTACCGGCGCCGCCGGCGAGTATGATGCCTTTTCTCGTGAGTGGTGAGTTGGGAGTGGCGAGTTGGGAGTTGGTCATGGTGGCTTTTTAGTGGCGAGTGGTTAATGGCAAGTAGTCAGTGGTCAGTGGTAGTGGTCAGTGGCGAGTAGTGAGTGGTCAGTGACAATCAAAGAATGGTGAAATGATCAAAGTAAATAGCCATCAGCTTGTGAAATCATGATGTGCCCAATTTTTTATGTAATCCAGTTAATAATTTTCCTGTTGCCTCTGCCAAATCAAAAGCCGAATGATCCGACGATGCAAAATCCAGCATCACTGCCAACTGCATCTGGGTTTCTAGTTCAGCCAGCGAACCCCGAGCTATACCTACAAAATTCAAAAATTCTCTGGGGTCGTTTCTACCTGCGCCTTCGGCTATATTGCTAGGTATTGAAACAGCAGCCCTTCGCATTTGCTGAGACAAACCATATCGTTCCTCTACTGGAAAGAGAGATGTCATTTCGTAAACGGATTTCACTAACCGCATGGCTTGCTTCCAGACTTCAAGATTTTCATGTGGTTTTGCCACTATCTACTCCCCGCTAACAACTCTCTGCAACAACCCCCTAATACACCTGATGATGGTCGCCTATGTTCACCAAGATAATTTCACGTTCCGTTACGATCATTTCCAATGTAATGCGATATTTAAGGTTGATTGAAATACTGTGCAAACCTTCAAGCCTGCCTTTCAATGCATGCAATCTGAGCGAGGAGTGATGCGGGTTGACCTGTAACAACTCGAGTGTTTTGGCATATTGAGCAACTGCATCGGGATGACGTTTTATAAAGCCCAGTGCTCTTCGTTGATATTGTTCAGTAAAAATGAGTTGCCACTGCATGTTACTGATTTTTTTGAAGCGCCTGAATGTGCTCGGCCACTGAGCATTTAACAAAGCGCCCAGCAGCCATATCCGCCCTGGATTCAGCCAAAGCCGCCTCGAGTTCACATTCTCTCAAGTGCTGATACTGCTCCTGACTCATCACCACATATTTGGCCTGTCCACGCACACTGACTGAAGCCTCTGGCTCCGACATCAACGCCTCTTCAATCGCTTTAACGCCTCTGGTTTTCAGATCATTTGCGGAAATCATGTTTACTCCATTTATAGTACGATTAACAATGCTGTAAATCACACTATAAATAACACAATCAAACCAACACTACAAGACCATACTCCAAAGAGAACGCGCTCGTACCGTCACATGGTAGCCGGAAAATTATCTGTTCGTGCATATATCTTCGAGCATTTCTTCAACACCAGCCTGCCAATATGGAAGTGCGACACCGAACGCCTCACACAGCTTACCTGTGTCCAAGCGCGAATTGGCTGGGCGCTTTGCCGGCGTTGGGAATTGATCACTGCCAACAGGATGAATATTTTCATTCTTTACCTTGATCGCGACACCCTGTCTTCTGGCGCTATCGATCACAAGTCTGGCGTAGCCGTACCAGGAGGTTTCACCCGCTGCGACGGCATGATACAAACCTGCCAGACTTGCATCCTGCATTAGCCTGGGAATGATATTTGCTGTCAACTCTGCCAGCAATCTCGCGCCGGTCGGTGCGCCAATCTGGTCATCCACCACCGACAACGACTCCCTTTCCTGCGCGAGCCGCAGCATGGTCTTGGCAAAATTGGCGCCCTGCGCCCCATACACCCAGCTCGTTCGCAAGATAACGTGCTTGCTGCAATTGGCAGCGATATTGCGCTCGCCTTGCAGCTTGCTTGCGCCGTAAACATTCAATGGATTAGGCGCATCAGTCTCTTTCCATGGCTGAACGCCAGAGCCGTCGAACACATAATCAGTGGAATAGTGAATCAGCCAGGCGCCGAGTTTCTCGGCCTCTTGCGCCAAAATGCCCGGAGTCTGTGCATTGATGAGAAAAGCCAATTCCGGCTCGCTTTCGGCCTTGTCTACTGCCGTGTAGGCCGCTGCATTGACGATCACATCCGGTTTGACCCTGCGTATGGTCTCGGCAATGGCTTCAGGTTTTGTGAAATCGCCGCAGAATTCGCTGCTAGTCATATCCAGTGCCACGACCTTGCCTAGTGGCTGCAGCGATTTTTGCAGTTCGCTACCTACCTGGCCATTGCAGCCGAATAGCAAGATATTGAGTGATTCAGCCATGCTCAGCGGCTACCATAGTTACTGGCCAGCCATTCGCGGTAGGCACCGGTCTGCACGTTTTCGACCCATGCACCGTTATCCAGATACCAGCTTATGGTCTTGACGATACCGGTTTCAAAAGTTTCCTCTGGTTTCCAGCCCAGTTCACGCTCGATCTTGCTCGCATCGATTGCGTAGCGCCGATCGTGGCCGGGCCGGTCCTTGACGAAAGTAATTTGCGCGGCATAGGACTGCCCATCGCTTCGCGGCTGCAACTTACCCAGGTGCTGGCAGATCAGTTTGACGATATCGATATTGGCTTTCTCGTTCCAGCCGCCGACGTTGTAGGTCTCGCCCACCCTGCCCGCTTCCAGCACGCGCCGGATGGCGCAGCAATGGTCCTTGACGTAGAGCCAGTCGCGGATCTGCATGCCGTCACCGTAGACCGGTAGCGGCTTGCCCGCCAGCGCATTGACGATCATGAGCGGAATCAGCTTTTCGGGGAAATGGTAGGGGCCGTAGTTGTTGGAACAGTTGGTGGTCAGTGTCGGCAGGCCGTAGGTGTGCTGATAGGCCCGCACCAGGTGGTCGGAGGCCGCTTTCGAAGCGGAATACGGGCTGTTGGGCTCATACTGATGCACTTCGGTGAAAGCCGGCGCATCGGGGGCCAGCGAGCCATAGACTTCGTCGGTCGAAACATGCAGAAAGCGAAAATCGTCCTTTTGCTGCCCGGACAAGTTCTGCCACCAGCCACGCGCCACCTCCAGCAGGTTGAAAGTACCGACGATATTAGTCTGGATGAAATCATCCGGGCCGCTGATCGAACGATCGACGTGAGATTCTGCGGCAAAATTAATGATGGCGCGGGGCTGGTACTGTGCGAACAAGTTGGCCACCAATACTTTGTCCCCGATATCGCCGTGCACAAAAACATGCCGGGGATCATCTTGCAGACTAACGAGATTCTGCAGATTGCCGGCGTAGGTCAACTTGTCCAGATTAAGCACCGGCTCGTCGCTTTGCGCCAGCCAGTCCATGACAAAATTCGAGCCGATAAAGCCGGCGCCGCCCGTGACTAATATCATTGATTTTCGATCTTTCGTTTTATAGTTTTCAAAGCAGATCAAACCGCTATCAAAGCCAGATTGCTACATTGGTAGAAACAAATTGAGCGGGTGGTCCGGCATCTGTTCAAAACCGTATTGTTTGTAAAAATCGACGGCAGCCGGTTTCGCGTTGACTACTATACCGATACCGCCAACTTCCTGCGAAATGCGAGTAATTCGATCTATGGCGTCGAACAGCAATGCTTCGCCAATTCGTTGTCCTTGATGTCGAACCGAAACCGCCAATTTTCCTAACCGGAAAACAGGTACTCTTGCCGGCAACCGCTTTTTGTACTGGGCGGGAAGATCGACATTCACCAGTTCTGCAACCGTGATTGCGTAGTAGCCAAACACCTCAGTGCTCACATTATCGGCAACAGCCACAAAAGTCGAGGAAACCCCTCTATCCTTGTGCTGCCTGGCCACTTGATTGAACCAGCGGTTTAAATCCTCATTACCGCAATCAAAGGCCTTCCGGTCATGCTGACTGTTCAGTGGCAGGAAGATCATTACTCTTCATCTTATGATAACGCGCCAGTGCCTGAATAAATTTTTCATTCCTGGGTGGCGGATTTTCGATCAGTTCGAGCAATCTCATCGATTCCCGGCGCGTCATTAAAAGTGTGGATTCGCTTTCAATCACTCTTTCCGCTTTTTCCAGGGCAGCTTGAACAACAAACTGGTTAATCGTTGCACCAACGAGATCAGCTGCCGTTTGCAGTTTATCCTGCACATGTCCGGTGACTCTGGTTGTGATTCGCTTTCCGTTTTGAGCAAGCATGGCAACCTCCCTACTTAGCAAATTTTCGATTGAACCAGCATAACAAAGTGACGTCATTTTGTCACCTCAAGTGAGGTAGATCGAATTGGTGAAGCCACTTATCAGAACGATAAAATTCCAGGACGCATAAAGCCGAGGCTCACAAAGCGAGCATCCCGATTAGCGTTTCAAATCACGGTAGAAGTTTTCATGCGACCCGAAAGATTCCAGATAAATCAGGTGTATTTTTTGTTTTAGGGTATAGCCAAGCAGATAGAGCTGCCCCTGGCTGCGGAATTTGAAGACCAGCAATTGAGCCAGATTATTATTTTTTGTTATTAATATCCGGATTTTCTGCAATTTTTTCTACGGCAGCATCAACATCTGCCGCTATATTGTCATGCAACTTCTTGTACTGCCGGGAAAAGCGCCTGGTCTGGCGAACCTCGCAGCTCATTCGGCGCGGCTACGCGCCACAAAGGGCATGGCATCCTCTCGCGATTCTGCCATTGAAGCCAACGACTCGGCAATAAAGATCACTGGCAGATCAGGATTGCCCAGCGCAGCACGCCCTACTTTCGCCCAGTACTCTACCTGGCCCGAGATTGTATGATGCTCTGCCGCCGCATCCGCCTTGGCCTGATCATAGAGCGTCTGTTCAATACGAATTGAAGTGGTTGCAGTTATATCAACACCTTACTGCATTTGTGGCAAAGTCATCTTGGCATAGCCTCCATTCAGCAGCAAACGCGGAGACTGCATATTCTGAACATTACCAGTTATCCGTAAAACCCTTGATCTCCCGGCGCTGGCGCTTGGTCGGCCGGCCGCTTCCGCGTTCGCGTTGTGCATGGTCATTTTCGCGTGTGACTGCCACCTCGGCACGTCTGGCACGGCTGGATTCGGTTTCCTCATACAGCAACTGCGCTTCCGGCGCTCCGCGGCGTTGGTTGGAAAGCCCGCGTACCAGCACCTCGATCTCGAAATCCTTGGTGCGGATATGCACCGATGCGCCAATTTTGACTTCTTTTGCCGGTTTGACACGGTCGCTATCGACCCTGACCTTACCACTGTCTACTGCGTCTGCAGCGATGCTTCGCGTCTTGAAGAAACGTGCGGCCCACAGCCATTTGTCGAGCCGGCATTTTTCCTTATCGGCTTCAGTCCTGTCCTGATTGGCCATCGTGTTGCCTTAATCGTCCGACTTGTTGCTATCGTAAATCCTGCGAAAGCCTTCAAGCACACGCTGCACCCGGCCCATGACGCTTTCCGGGCGGTAATCGCCCTTTTCGTCCAGTTCACCCGCACTGAGTCCGGTCAGATATTCCAGGCCTTCCAGCACATGGGCAAAAGTAACGATACGGAACTTACCCGCAGCAACCGCTGCGACGACTTCCTCATTCAGAACCAGATGTGCGGCATTGCGCTGCGGGATCAATACGCCCTGCGACCCGTCCAGCCCCATGGCCTGGCAGACTCGGAAATAACCTTCAATCTTCTCGTTGACGCCGCCGATGGCCATGACTTCGCCATGCTGGTTCATAGCCCCGGTAACGGCGATACCCTGCGGCAATGGCAGGCCGGAAATGGCTGACAGCAGTGCATACAGTTCGGCACAGGAGGCCGAGTCACCTTCGACGCCATGATACTCCTGCTCGAATACCAACGAGGCATTGAGAGAAAGCGGCGTCAATTTGGCAAAGCTTGCTGACAGCCAGCTTTGCAGTATGAACAGGCCCTTGTCGTGATTGGGGCCGGTCATTTCCACTTCACGGTCAATATTGATAACACCGTCTTCGCCCGCGAAGCAGCGCGCCGAGATACGCACCGGCGAGCCAAACCCGGCATCGCCGAGATCGATATGGGTCAGACCGTTGATCTGGCCCAACTCGCGTCCCTGTACACTGATCATCAGGTCTCCATCGACGATAGCACGTAGCAGTTGCATTTCCGGATGACGGTGGCGCTTGTAACTGGCCTGCAGCACGGCAAGCACATCCTGCTTTTCCACCAGGTCGTCTTTAAGGTGCTTGGCCTGCGCCCTGCTTCCGGCCTCGGCTGCAGCAGCAAGAATCAGGTGTTGCAGATCTGCCAGACAGCTGCTGATGTGGGCCTTGTCTTCTACCCAGCGATGCATAGTTTCCAGCACCTTGGCCACCGCTTCAGCACTGAAGTGCGGCAAAGCGAAATGCTCGCAACGCTCGGCGATATAGGCGGAAATTTCACGATAAATCCCGGCATCAGCCGGAAAATCGTCTGTGAAATCGACTTTGACATTGAAAAAACGGGCAAAACCCTCGGCTTCGAGCTGCAGCCCGTAAAACTCCTCACGCGTGGCGATCAGCACCAGCCTGACCTGAACCGGCAGAGGCTCGGACACCGGATGCGTGATTGCAGCCTGGCCACCGTGGCTCACGGATTCTTCGATCTGCACCCGGCCATTGCGCAGGAAACGATGCAGCTTTTCGAGTATCTGCGGCCCATTGTGCTGGTCGTTGTGTATATCGCGCAAATGCAGCATCAGCATGCCACCGTCTGCCCGTAATAGATTGCCAGCACGCAGTCGCATGAATTCCGGCAGGCTGCTTGCCTGTTCCGAACCGGATTCAAAAGAACCAAACAGGCTCTGATAGGTTGGATCGTCATCATAGATCACTGGTGCCGCGGTCTGTTGCCGATGATCGACCAACAAATTTGCACGAAAACGCGAAAGATAGGACTCCAGCATGCCCTCGTTCTCGGCATTCAGGATCAACTCTGTACCCAGGTTTTGCGGCAAATTCTGCGCTAGTGCCTGCGCATGGGCGATACTGTGTATCTGTAAAAACAGGTCAATGTTGTCAGCAATATCCTGCCGTAGCGCAAGCAGGTAAGCTTCAAATTTCTGCACCTCGCCGTTTTCCGCCTCTAGCGCCCGCCTGATTTCGGCAAATTCCTTTTCCAGCAAGTCCTCGACAGCAGGGCTATTGCTGGCCAAGGTCGGCATGGATCTGGCAAGAATCCGGATGAATTGATCCAGCGCCTGACGCAGTTTTGCGCCCGTCCCGGCGGCAACCCGCAAAGCCATGGGCTTGTCCGGATTATCGAAATTGTGCAGATAAACCAGGTCACGCGGCACCGGCAATTTGGCCGCGTGTTCATGCATCAGTCTCAGCATCAATGAAGTGCGGCCGCTGCCTGGTTCACCGATCACGATCAGGTGAAAGCCGGGGTGATGCATGCCGAGGCCGAATCTTGCTGCTGTCTCTGCCTCCTCCTGCCCGATCCAGACACCTTTCAGCCTGGTTTTACCGGCTAGCTCAGCCGTCGTGGCAAACCCCAGATTTGCAGGATCTATGCTGTATGTGAGTTGTTCGGCGCTAAGTGTCTTGAGCATTGAGAATGAGGGAATAAGTGAATATGAATGAATGGTGTTTATTGTTTGTTCCAGCGTTCGCGTGCGCTATCGTCGCTGGCTTTGGCTTCTACCCAACGTTCACCTGAGGGTGTCTGCTCTTTCTTCCAGAAAGGCGCCTCGGTCTTCAGATAGTCCATGATGAATTGACAGGCAGAAAACGCTTCTTCTCTGTGCGCGCCGCTCACCAGCACCAGAACGATCTGATCGAGCGGCTTGAGCTCACCGATGCGATGAATGACCAGCGCATCGAAAACATTCCAACGCTGCTTTGCCTGCTCGACAATCTGCTCCAGCGCCTTTTCCGTCATGCCCGGATAATGCTCCAGCGTCATGGTGGCGACTTCATCGCCGTCGTTCAGGTCACGTACCTGGCCGATAAAGCTGGCAACGGCGCCGATATCCTTGCGTGCGAGACGCATGTTGCGAATCTCCGCACCAATGTCAAAATCCTCATGCTGCACGCGCACTGTCATCTCAGCCGCCCGTTACCGGAGGGAAAAAAGCAACTTCATCGCCAGCATGTATGCGCGCATCCTTCGACACCAGTGTCTGATTCACTGCCGCACGCAGTGGGCGGCAGCCATCAAACTCCTGCCGCCACTGACCGCCGCGCGCTGCCAGTAGCACCATCAGTTCTGCAACGCTGAGGCCGTCAGTCGCCTCAACAGACTCTTCAGCAATCCCAAGCGCTTCTCGCAACCGGGCAAAATACAAAACCTTGATCATATCCTTGCGTGCTTATAGCACATCCTCGTCCGTTACCGCGCCACGCTTGCCCATGATGGCCTCCGCCATCAGTTGCAGGAGCTTTTTCCTGGCGTCCGCGTCATCCATCAGCCTGGAGCTGAACGTGATACCGAATTTGCCCGCGTACTGCTGCACCAGCATCACAACGCCGGCTTCGTTTTCGTCTACAGTTTCCATGTTCACTCTTTAATCCTCACCGGTTTCATCCAGCCAGTTTTCTACTTTCAGGCCGGGGTACTTTATAAAATCCCTGACATTGTTGGTCACCAATACCAGATCCAACGATATCGCATGAGACGCGATCAACTTGTCGAGATGATCTTTCTGACTATTTCGCGTTGCGTATCGAAGTGGGCCATAAGCCACCCCAGCTACCGCATCGAACGGCGCAACAGGTATATCCTGAATCAGGGCATTAAGATCGCTTCGTCTTTTTGCCTGCAGATCCGATATCGATACGCCATATTCCAGTTCTGCATAGGTAATCGCCGACATCACAACGTCACCAACGTAACATTCTGCAAACCTGCGTGCCACCTGCTCCGGCTGGTTTTTCATCAAGTAGATGCACATGTTGGTATCCAGCATGTAACGCGTCATTACATGGAATCCCGTTCCGCCTGCTGCTGTTCGCCGCGCCCTTCGTCCATGAAACCGGCACCCAATTGTGCGAACTTGGCCAATACACCAGACAATGAGCGGCGGGCGGGTCTGATATGCAGCTCAGCACCGACACGTTCTATCTCAAGTTCAATATCGGTGCGCTCGAAAGCCAGCTCGGCAGGAATACGGACAGCCTGGGAATTACCACTCTTGAAAGCTCTGGTCGTGTGCATTTTGTACCTCTCTAACGTCAATTACACACTTACTTTATCCGAAGCAGATCAAAATGTAAATACACGTATATACACACGTCTGAACTTAAACTACTCTTCCTCCAGCAAGGGCGTTGAGGTCGATCCTTCCAGTTCAACCCGCTCAATCCGGGCGAAATGGCCGCTGATCTTGCGGCTGCTAACCTGCACTTTTTCCGCATCCTCATGCGCCTGGCGGATGTGGTCAGCAAGTTTCTTCATGCGCCCGTCGAACAGTGCGAAGTCCCTACCCAGCTTGGACAGCTCTTCCTGAATAATGTGCACCTGCTTGCGTGTTTCAGTATCCTTGAGCACGGCGCGCGCGGTGTTTAATACTGCCATCAGCGTGGTAGGAGACACAATCCAGACGCGCTTCTTGTGGGCATAGTCCACCAAATCGCGATGATGGGCATGAATCTCGGCAAACACCGCCTCGGCCGGAAGAAACATAACAGCACCATCGCTGGTCACGCCGGGAATGATGTATTTGCTGGCAATATCATCGATATGCTTTTTCACGCCGGTCTTGAAAACGGCGGGGCTGATACGGTCAGCCCCATCGGCAAACATGCCTTCGTAATTTTCCAGCGGGAATTTGGAGTCCACTGCCACCAGCCCGGTCGGCTCAGGCAGCTTGAGTACGCAATCGGCGCGGGTCTTGTTGGCAAAGGTATATTGAAACTCGAAGGCGTTCTCTGGTAGCAGATTGCGCACCAGCCCTTCCAGTTGCACCTCGCCAAAGGCGCCACGTGAACGCTTGTCACCCAGCAATTCCTGCAGACTGACAACATTGGTGGCAAGGCCGTCGATCTTCTTCTGCGCCTCGTCGATCTTGGTCAGGTGCGTCATGACGTTAAGGAAAGTCTCGTTGGTTTTCTTGAAGCCTTCGTCCAGCCGTTCGGAAACCTTGCCGCTGATCATCTCCAGTCGCTCTTCCACCGTTTTGGTCAGCGCTTCGATACGCTGCGCCAGCAGTTGGGTCGCGCCGCCCATGGTGTTCTGAATCAGGACCTGCTCTGCCTTGCTCTGCTCGGCGAGGGTCAGGTGCATTTTCTCCAGCACGGTTTCACGTGTTGCGGCCAGGCTCTCGACCTGGCTCACCTGCAATTTCTGCATGGCTTCGCGGGTCTGACTCAGTTCCTGCGTCACCTGCGTACGCAAGCGGTCGCTATGTTCGTTGGAAAGATTGATCAGGCGATCGCCCAGATTGTTGAGGCCGGTATTGAGATCCATCAGCATGGTGCGATGCTTGTCTTCCAGCTGAACGATCAGATTCCGCTCCGCCTGCTCTGCGCGCAGGGAACGTACTGCCTGCCAAAGCAAAAGCGCCAAAATAATCAGCAGAACAATCAGGGTAAGGTTATCAATCATATGAGGAGAAATTATACCTCATGCACCAGTGCTGGCACGCTCTGCGGTACAAGGTTTACCTGCGTTCAGAGCAATAAAAAACCCGGCACGAAGCCGGGTCTTTTATTGCAGCCCTTGTGTCTTAATCCTTGGACGCGCGTTTGCGCTCGTGTTCCAGCAGGTAACGTTTACGCATACGTATGGTTTTCGGTGTAATTTCTACCAGCTCATCATCATCTATAAACTCGACTGCGGACTCCAGCGTCAGTTGTACTGGTGTGATCAAGCGCACCGCTTCATCAGTGCCAGAAGCACGTACGTTGGTCAGTTGCTTGCCCTTGATCGGATTAACCACCAGATCATTGTCACGACTATGAATACCGATAATCATCCCTTGATACAGTCGGTCGCCAGGGCTGGTAAACATACGGCCACGGTCCTGCAGCTTCCATAACGCGTAAGCAACCGCTTCACCCTGCTCTGATGAAATCAGTACGCCATTGCGTCGGCCCGGCATATCAGCCTTGACTGGTGCATATTCATCGTAAATATGTGCCATTAGCCCGGTACCACGTGTCATGGTAAGAAACTCGCTCTGCAAGCCAATCAAGCCACGTGCCGGGATTTTGTATTCCAGGCGCGTGCGACCATTGCCATCAGACTCCATATTCTGCAATTCACCGCGGCGGCGGCCCAACTCCTCCATGACGGCGCCCTGGCAATCATCTTCCAGGTCAACCGTGAGGATTTCATACGGCTCACACTTTTGCCCATCTATTTCGCGATAAACGACGCGCGGCTTGCCCACCGCAATCTCGAAGCCTTCACGTCGCATGTTTTCCAGCAAAATAGTGAGATGCAACTCACCACGGCCTGAAACACGGAACACATCGGCGTCTTGCGTATCTTCCACGCGCAAGGCCACATTCACCAGCAGCTCTCTTTGCAGGCGATCGCGAATCTGGCGACTGGTGACAAACTTGCCTTCAGTGCCTGCCAGCGGTGAAGTATTGACCATAAAGTCCATCGTCAAGGTTGGCTCATCCACACCCAGAATTGGCAATCCAACCGGATTGTCACGATCTGCAATGGTGACACCGATACCAATTTCCTCAAGTCCGGAAATAATCACAATATCGCCGGCCTCGGCCTCTTCAACCGGCACGCGCTCCAGGCCTCTGAAACCCAACACCTGGTTGATACGGCCTTGTGATGTTTGTTCATCCCCATGCATGACGACTACAGCCTGTCCTGGTTTGATACGTCCGTTCCGGATCCGTCCAATTCCCAAACGGCCGGTATACGTAGAATAATCCAGCGCAGAAATCTGCAGCTGCAATGGTGCCTGGCTGTCACCTGTTGGAGCTGGGACATGACTCAATATGGTTTCAAATAACGGGCGCAAATTGTCTGAGGTGTCACTCAATTTCAATTTGGCAAAGCCGTTCAGGCCTGAGGCATAAACCACCGGAAAATCAAGCTGCTCATCGGTGGCGCCCAGGTTGGCAAACAAGTCAAACGTCTGGTTAATGACCCAATCGGTACGTGCCCCCGGACGGTCGACCTTATTAATCACAACAATCGGCTTCAATCCCAATGCCAGCGCTTTTTTGGTCACAAACCGTGTTTGTGGCATCGGTCCTTCAACAGCATCGACCAGTAGTACAACCCCATCCACCATGCCTAATACGCGCTCAACCTCGCCGCCAAAGTCCGCGTGGCCGGGCGTATCGACGATATTAATGTGCGTGCCTTCATAATTCACAGCGGTATTTTTAGCCAAAATGGTAATGCCGCGCTCTTTTTCAATATCGCCTGAGTCCATGACGCGCTCGGCAACTTGTTGATGCGATGCATAAGTGCCGGCCTGCTGCAGCAGTTTATCGACCATAGTGGTTTTACCATGGTCAACGTGGGCGATAATGGCGATATTTCTGAGATTTCTGGACATGAGATTGCGGTCGATTTGATAGAAAGGGCGCGATTCTAACATACTAATCAACTATTTATTTCGGTAAATGCTTTGACAATTCGGGATTCATGCGTATACTTCGCGGCAAATTCAGTCTTTATTGATTGATGATTCATCGCCCTAGCCTCTCGAAGCCCGATGTAATTTTGCGGCTCTCTTGTATTTGTTACCGGTTAGTGGCTATGCCCGTGCGCCGGTAAGAATACTGAATACTTTTATTTAGTTTTGCGCTCATCCAAGCCTGGCTCATTCATTTGGGCCGGCTTCGATCATGCGTTTGCTTGCGCCTTTTCAGCCAGAGCGGCTGACTATTCCATTTTAAGGAAATATTACGTGTCTTTAGAAAACACCAGCTTTGAAAATTTGAATTTAGATCCATCCATCCTGCGCGCTTTGCAGGAGGCCGGTTATGTGAACCCAACGCCCATCCAGGCTCAGGCAATTCCTGAAGTTCTGGCCGGCCACGATTTGATGGCCTCCGCCCAGACCGGCACAGGCAAAACTGCCGCATTTATTCTGCCTGCACTGAATCTGCTGGCAACCCCGCATCCAAACAAGAGCCGTGGACCACGTATTCTGGTACTGACACCAACGCGTGAACTGGCTGGTCAGGTCAATGATGCTGCCCGTAAATACGGCAAGTTTATTCGTGCGCGCACCGTCAGTATCGTCGGTGGTATGCCCTACCCGCTACAAAACAAGCTGTTGTCACAACCACTGGATATTCTGGTAGCAACGCCAGGCCGCCTGCTGGATCACATGGAGCGCGGTCGTATCGATATGTCCCGTCTGCAGATGCTGATTCTGGATGAAGCCGACCGTATGCTGGACATGGGCTTCATGCCTGATGTCGAGCGCATTTGTAACGCCCTGCCGGCAGAACGTCAGACTTTGCTGTTCTCCGCCACGCTTGATGGCAACATCGGCAATATCGCCCGTCAGATTCTGCGCAATCCCAAGACCATCCAGATTGCTGCACAGAAAGAAAAGCACGCCAACATCGAACAGCGTTTGCACTTTGTTGACGACATGAACCACAAGAACAAACTGCTTGAGCACCTGCTGATCGGTGCCGAAGTGAACCAGGCTATCGTCTTCACCTCGACCAAGCGTCATGCTGACCTGCTGGCTGAAGATCTCTATGCCGCCGGTCACAAGACTGCCGCCCTGCATGGTGACATGACCCAGGGCGCCCGTAACCGTACCCTGACCAAACTGCGCCATGGCGATGTCAAGGTGCTGGTCGCGACTGATGTTGCGGCTCGCGGTATCGATGTGCATGGCATCACCCATGTCATCAACTACGACCTGCCGAAATTCGCCGAGGACTATGTCCACCGTATCGGCCGTACCGGTCGCGCCGGCAACATGGGTGTCGCCGTCTCCTTCGCGTCGCACGCAGATCGTTATCAGGTCCGCAAGATCGAGCAGTTCACTGGACAGCGCATTGAAGCTACTGTAATAGCAGGTTTCGAGCCAAAACGTCCGGCACCAAGAATGGATGGCCCGAGCGAACATCCTCGCAACGGCAAGAAGCCAGGTGGCGGCTACAAAGGCCGCTCACAGGGCGCGCAAGGTTACCGCGGCGACAACCAGAACCGTTCAGCCAATCCCGGCCAGAGTTTCGGTGATCGCAAACCTGCTGGTAACGTCAACCGTCAGGAAGCCGGCCGCGGCAGTAGCCCATTTACCGCTCAGAAACGTAACGAAGGCGGCCGCAGCAGTAGCGCAAGACGCCCACGTACTTTTGCATAAATGATGACTGTAAACACAGAGAATGAAGTGATTCAAGAACAGACCACTTTCGAATCATTAGGGCTGGCGCCGGAAATCCTCAAGGCGCTCAGCGAATTCGGCTACACGACCCCTACGCCAATCCAGGCGCAAGCCATTCCGGTTGCGCTGGCAGGTGGCGACCTGATGGCGGGAGCGCAGACCGGTACCGGCAAGACCGCAGCTTTTGCATTGCCGCTGCTGCAGAAAATATTGCCGCTGGCCAGTTCCAGCGCCTCACCGGCGCGTCACCCGATACGCGCCTTGATCCTGACACCGACCCGTGAGTTGGCGATTCAGGTTGAAGAGAGCGTCAAGGTCTATGCCAAGCACACAGGCTTGCGCTCGCTGGTCGTGTTCGGCGGCGTTGATATCAAAACACAGACACCAAGCCTGATGCGAGGTGTGGAGATTCTAGTAGCAACCCCTGGTCGTTTGCTTGACCATGTCGAGCAGCGCACACTGCAGCTCGGCCAGGTGCAGATGCTGATCCTGGATGAAGCCGACCGCATGCTGGATATGGGCTTCATGCCTGACCTCAAGCGTATTCTGGCCTTGTTGCCGAAACAGCGTCAGAACCTGATGTTCTCTGCCACTTTCTCGAATGAAATCAAGAAACTGTCAGAAGCATTTCTCAACAACCCGACCTTGATTGAAGTCGCACGCAGCAATGCGACTGCCGAAAACGTCACACAGAGAGTCTATCTGGTCGAACAAGCGAACAAGCATGCTCAGTTGGCGGAAATCCTGCGCGGCAGCGATGCCTCGCAAGTGATCGTCTTCACCAAGACCAAGCTGACTGCCAGCCGCCTGGCAAAGCAGTTGCAAAGAGAAGGTCTGCTGGCGGACGCGATTCATGGCGACAAGAGCCAGAAGGAACGCATGGAAGCACTGGAAGCTTTCAAGCAAGGCAGGATCGCTGTACTGATTGCAACTGACGTGGCGGCTCGTGGCTTGGATATCGATCAATTGCCGATGGTCATCAATTACGAGATTCCATCAGCACCGGAAGACTATGTGCACCGTATCGGCCGTACAGGCCGTGCAGGCGCATCAGGTACTGCTATATCACTGGTTTCGCCGGAAGAGGAAAAATACCTCAAGGAAATCGAAAAGCTGATCAAGCGTGAAATCGACAAAGTGCAAAGCACCGCCAGTGGCGCTGTCCGCCCGGCGCGTGACAGTCACTCCCGTGAAAAACGCCAGGACCTCGGCGAGTCCATGAGCCCAGTGGCGCGCACTTTACCGAAAAGCAAGAGCAAGGACCCCTGGTTTGACAAGCCTTATGTGCCTTCAAACAAGGCCTGCTTACCACCAGCCAGCCGACCAAGCAGCAACTCCTCAAAAGCCCCGGTCGCAGCCTTACTCGGTGGCCTGAGAAGGCAGGATTCGTAAGCTTTCGAACTGAGATCCTGGTGGCGTTTGATTTATTCTGGCTGATTTCTCATGAAATCAGCCACGCCATACAAAGCCTCGGCAAGTTGAATCATCACCGGCTCTTCTATGCCGATATCGTGCAGTGCTTTGATCATGCAATACATCCACTGATCTCGTGCTGACTCGTCAATTGCAAAAGGCAGATGCCTGGCCCGCAACATAGGGTGACCGTAACGCTCGATATAGAGTTGCGGCCCGCCAGTCCAACCGGTCAGGAACATGAACAGCTTCTCCCGCGCCTCAGTCAGGTCTGCCGCGTGCATGGCACGAATACCCGCCGCACGCGGGTCTGTATCCATCACATCATAGAATCGCTCGACCAGTTCCCTTATTTTTTCAATACCGCCCAACAGGTCAAAAAATGTGACCTGCGTAGCCGCGGACTCACGCACCTCATTCGTCATCGTTGACCCTAAGCGCTAATAACAGGCTTGACCAGACTGGCCGCCAGTTTGGCCCGCTTACGCGCTTCTTCGACATTATCGGCAGAAGCCAGCACCACGCCCATGCGGCGGCGGACAAAGGATTCCGGTTTGCCAAACAGGCGAATGTCCGATTCCAGAACAGCAAGCGCTTTTTCCACGTCCTCAAAGGCAAGCTGGCGCGTTTCAGCCCCCCCATAAATGACTACGCTTGCTGCAGGCCGTTGCAGTGTCACATTGACAGGCAACCCTAGAATGGCGCGTGCGTGCAAATCGAATTCGCTGAAGCGCTGACTGGCCATAGTCACCATACCGGTATCATGCGGCCTCGGGCTGACTTCGGAGAACCAGACGTTTTCGCCCTTGACGAATAACTCTACGCCAAACAGGCCTAGCCCGCCGAGGCTGTCCGTCACTGACTTGGCGATTTCCTGTGCTTTTGCCAATGCTTTGACGTTCGTAGCCTGCGGCTGCCAGCTTTCTACATAATCGCCTTTTTGTTGCAAATGACCGATGGGCTCGCAGAAATAGGTTTCAACCTGCCCTGCTGCGTTCTTTGCTCGAACCGTCAGCAGGGTAATCTCATAATCGAAATCGATCTGTCCTTCCACAATCACCACCCCCTGGTTCACGCGTCCTCCCGTGGCGGCATAATTCCAGGCTTCCGCCACTTCAGAAGCGCCGGTTATTCTCGACTGACCTTTACCGGACGAAGACATGGTGGGTTTGATGAAGCATGGGTATCCGATACCGCCATCAATTGCCTGCTGCAAGGCCTGCAAACTGTTGGCAAAAGCATAAGGCGAGGTGGGCAAGCCCAATTCTTCTGCTGCCAGACGACGTATACCTTCGCGATTCATGGTGAGTTGTACCGCTTTGACGGTTGGGATGACATGCGCGTTACCTTGCGCCTCAATATCCGCCAGTGTGGCGGTATTCAGCGCCTCAATCTCAGGCACGATCAGATGCGGGTTTTCCTGCGCGATCACTGCGCGCAAAGCTGCATCATCGGTCATGTCGATCACATGCGCACGATGAGCAACCTGGTGGCCTGGCGCATTGGCATAACGGTCGACAGCAATCACTTCAACGCCGAGCCGCTGCAAGGCGATGATAACCTCCTTGCCTAGCTCACCACTGCCCAGCAACATCACTCGCGTGGCATTGGGGCTCAACGGGGTTCCGATTTTCATGCGTGACTCCTGATTGAATTCAGGAGGATTTTATCATGCGGGAGCGCTGTCAGCGCTTTCCTTGAATCTAGTCACCGTTGATGCCGTGCTTGTCCATTCGGTAGCGAATAGCCATGCGGGTAATACCCAGCAGGCGAGCTGCTTCTGAAACATTGTTATTGGCTTGCGCCAGCGCATTCTCGATCAGTATCTTTTCCGCCACATCCAGCGTGACACTGGCTGCATTGCTATCGAAGTTGATTTTGGACATGCCGGGCTCTCTGGCAATCGCCAGATCCTGCCCGCTAATCACCTCGCCGCGATTTAACAGAACGGCACGGCTGATCTGGTGCTTGAGCTCACGTACATTGCCCGGCCACTGGTATTGGGTAATGGCTTCTATCGCCTCTTCAGAAAAGCGTTTCGATTGCAAGCCATAACGGCGCTCAGTCTGACTAGCGAAATAGCGTGCTAACAATAGAATGTCATCGCCGCGCTCGCGCAGGGGCGGCATGACGATATTCAAGACATTCAGTCGATAATAAAGATCGGAACGGAAACGACCTTCCAGTACCATTTGCTGCAAATCGCGATTGGTTGCGGCAATGAATCTTGCAGCTACCGGACGCTCCTTGGTTGAACCAACTCGTCGCACCATACGGCGTTCAAGTACATTCAGCAACTTGGCCTGCAGATTCAATGGCAATTCGCCAATCTCATCCAGAAAAAGGGTGCCATCTTCCGCGGCCTCAATCAAGCCACAGCGGGAAGCCTGCGCACTGGTAAATGCCCCGCGCTCATGGCCAAACAACTCACTTTCTATCAGCTCGGCCGGCAGTGAAGCACAATCAACGTGCACAAAAGGCTTGTCTTTTCTTGAGCAGGAAAGATGCAGCAGCCTGGCTGCCACATCCTTGCCGGTGCCCGTTTCGCCGTTGATGAGGACAGTAGGTGACGGAGCCGTATTCTCGATTGAAGCAAGCTGCGCAACGCGTTCTATCTGCTTCCGCACCACCTGTATCGCCAGGCTGTCACCAATGAGTTCCGCGCCCAGAGCCAGGGCATCATGCGTATTTCTTTGTTTTGAGTAATCCAGGTGATGCTTGAGTTTGCTCGAATTCTCAGCTTTCTCGATTGCCAGTAATAACTCTTCAAGATCGACTGGCTTTTTCAAATAGTCGGTAGCGCCCTGCTTCATCGCATTGACGGCATCGCTGAGCTCTCCGAATGCCGTCATGACAATCACCGAAATACCTTTTGCAACAAACTCTGCCAACAGATCCATGCCACTGCCATCCGGCAAGCGCATATCCAACAGCACGATGTCCGGCGCAAACTGCTTCGCCAGTGCCCGCCCATCCTGCAGGTTTTCTGCATGCTCGCAGTCATAGCCGGATTTTTTCAACCGCTTGACGACAGCACGCGCAAACAGGGCCTCATCTTCGACGACAAGCACACGCGGCTTTTGCTTGAAAAGCTGACTATTCGTAGCGCTATCAAACGTTTCTGCATGTGCTTGTATCATCAAACCAACCTATTTCTTTGCGGCGAACTCGTAACGAACACCAAGCCAACCTGCGCGTGGGGCGCCCGGCATGATGAACATTGAAGGTGCCTCTTCACCTGTGAAATTACCGCCAGCATCCAGGAAGGATTCGCCCAGCATGCCGCCGGATGAATATTCCTTGTCAAAAATGTTGACTGCCTTGGCAAAAACCTGCCAGCCACTGTTATCAAACTTGTAGCGGGTATCCAGATTCACCACGGTATAACCACCCAATTTGCCGCTACCTTGGTAATGATCGCTGTCGCCGTCATTCGAACGATGCTTGTTGTTCTCATTACCGCGGGTATAAAGATCAGAGAACATCGCGACATTGGTACCGATATTCCAGTTCGGGGTTACATCGTACTGCATGCGCAATTTAAGATGATGCTCAGGGATATTGGCCAGACGGTCACCCTTTTTCACGCGGATGACATCGCCATCCGAGGTGGAATTAACCTCGTTGATGAGTTCCAGAGCAGTGTCATAGGTCGCACGAACATAGCTATAGCCGGCCATCCAGCTGAACTTGCCGAGAGATCCGATCAAACCGGCATCAAGCCCGATACGCTTGGTTCGGCCGACATTGTCGAAATAGCCCATGCCGTTAGTGGCATTGGTGGCGATGAAGTGAATGTCGTCGTGATTGATCGTACGGTAAGCAGCGGCAGACCACTTGACGCCCTCACTGACGTTGCCACGCGCACCGACCTCATAGGTCTTGGACACCACCTTTTTGAGAGGCGGATCCCCCGCCATGGCATTTGGCAGCTTGCATGGTTCCGCGGGGTTGGCGCAGCCCAGTTCCATCGAGGTCGGTGCACGCATGCCTTCGTTATAGGAACCATAAACTGTCAGGTCGCTGGTTGGTGTAAAAGTCAGACCCACTGCAGGATTAAGCCGGTTGAAGCTGTGATTGCCGGAAAGTGACTCGGGATCACTACTATCCGGAACCAGTTTGTCACGATTTTCCACCTTGACGTGGTTATACCGCCCAGACAGGGTCACATGCCAGAAATCGTTCAGAGACAAAGTATCCGTAGCAAACAAGCCCCAGCTTCTGGTCTTGCCACGAAGCTCAACCTCGCTCTCTTCGCCTTCAAGACCGAGGCCATCAACGCCACGTGTCGCATTCAGCAGACCGAATTCTGTAGTTTGGTCGAACTTGATACGGGAGTAGTCATACCCCATACCGGCAATAAACTGATTCTGCATTTGCATGAAAGGCTGGTTGAATGCCAATTGCGCATTGAAACCATAACCATCCTGCTTGGTCTTGCTGCGATTTAACGCGCCGGAACAAGCCAGTTCCGCCACTTCCTCCTCGTCACCGCCGCCGGCATAAGTGCCATTGGCGATATCCCGGCAGGCTTGCAACGCGTCGGCCAGATCATCACTGATGCCTGATTCTGCAAAGAAGTCATCCAGATCAAAATCATCGTTGATATCCCCGTTCAGTGTCTTGCGATCGGAACGGCGGTAATAGGTGTTGGCAGTCAATTGGGTCTCGTCATTGAACCAATGACTGCCGTTCAGGTTGAGGAAGGAAAGCGTGTTCTTGGTCTGGTCAGGACGCGTATGTATGGCCTCACGATCCAAACTGTGCGTCAGTTCTCGTTGAATCAGACCATTGCCGATCATATCGTTATCAGCACCGGTGTAGCTCAACTCCAGACGGCTGCTTTCGTTTTCCCAACCCAGCTTGGCGAATATCTGCTTAACCTCGGTCGGGGAGTAATCACGCCAGCCGTTTTCATCGAAATAGTTACCGGCAACAAAGAAATCGACCGAGCCGTCTTCGGAAACACCGCCATATTCCGCCGACACCGTTTTACGATCCCAGGAGCCACCGGTTACTTCAATGCCTCCACCACGGTGGGTACGGCCATTCTTGGTCTGCACCGACAGTGCGCCTCCCAGCGTGTTCAAACCGAAAACCGGATTTGAGCCGGGAATGAGTGAAATGCCTGCAATTGCATTACTGGGGATCAAATCCCAGTTGATCACATCGCCAAACGGCTCGTTGATTCTTACCCCATCCTGAAACGCGGACAGACCCTGCGGCGTACCCAGCAAAGGCGATGCAGTAAACCCGCGGAAAAGAATATCTGGCTGATATGGATTATTTTGCGTCTCGTTGATACTGACGCCCTGAAGGTTGAGGTTCATATAATCGGCAATGCTTAAACTGCCCTGTTCCTGCAATTCCTCACCTTTTATCACCTGTACATTTGACGGTATTTTTTCGATTGGCAACCCAATGCCATGCAGCGGCGTAGTACTAATGACGTCGACCTTGTCGGTCCTGGTGGCTTCTTCAGCCATAACGACCAACGGCGAACAAAAAGCCCCGGCAACAAGGACAGAAATCAATTTCAGTTGCAGTGTGTTTGAATGTTTCATGTAATCTCCCCAGATTAATTAAGTTGCTTAACTCAAAGATTACATCAAGATTCGTGCCAGAGAGGGCGGATGAAAAAATTACTTAATATAATCAATGAAAAACTTATGGAATGATGCGCATTCGGATGAGTTTAATCGCTAAATGTGGCTGTATACAACCATATTTTTGGTTGTAGTGGTTGTATACAGCCAACTTAACAACCAAATTTAAGGATTAACCAGGGGTTTTCCACACCCGCAATTACACACTTTGCAGTAGTTGGCGGGGAGGCTGGTTCAGAAAACCACGCATGCCTAACCATGCTGCAAAAGGTATCAGCAGAGTTGCGCCGATCAGCGCGGTGATCGCCAATGGCAGATTGAATTGGTAAGGAATGCCAAGAATGTGCGCACTAACATAATAGGCCAACGCACTGGCGGCGAACGTTGCCACCAGTGCCGACAACATGCCGATACAGGCAAACTCTGCAAGTCCGGCCAGCACCACCTGCCGGTTGGAAGCACCGAGTACTCTTAGCAGAGTAGCTTCGCGCACGCGTTCATCACGTGTTGCGACCAAAGCTGCATAGAGAACCGCCAAACCGGCAAATAAACTGAATATGAAGACATACTCCACCGCGTAGGTTATTTTATGCATGATGCCGCGTACCTGTTCCATCAACGCTGCGACATCAATCACCGTCAGGTTGCTGTAATCCCGAACCAGCGTATTCAATGCCTGATCCCGTCCTAATGGCAGATGAAAACTGGTGATGTAACTGGCTGGATAATTTTCCAGCAAACCTGGCGGCATCACGGCAAAGAAGTTTACACGCAGGGTGTCCCACTCTACCTTGCGGATGCTGGTCACCTTGACCTTCAGCAGCGTGCCGGCAATATCGTAAGTGAGCTCATCCCCAAGTTTGAGTCCTAGCGTTTCTGCCAGGTCCTGTTCAAGCGACACCTGTCCCTGCCCATGCTCGTCCGCCGTCCACCAACGCCCTTCCAGCATCTGGTTATCCGCCTGCATGTCAGCCGCCCAGGAAAGATTGAACTCGCGCTCGGCCAGCCTCCTCGCCCGTTCGTCAACATACTTGCTGGTATCAAGCGGCGTCGCGTTAACTGCCAGCAGTCGACCGCGCACCATAGGAAAAACCTCCGCATTGGGAATCCCGGCATCAGCAAAAAATGATTTTACGCCCTCGATCTGGTGTGGCTGAATATTGATGACGAAACGATTGGGCGCATCCGGGGGTAAGGATGCTTGCCAGTTATTGAGCAGATCACCGCGCACGAGCGCCAACAGGATCAGCGCCATCAGACCCAGACTGAAACCTACCACCTGCGCCAGCGCCATGCCTGGCCGACGCTTGAGACCGGCAAGGCCCAGCTTCCAGGCGCTGACTTTGCTGTCGGGCAGGCGATGCAACAAATACTTGCCTGCAAATGCCAGCATACCTGTCACCAACAGCAATCCGGCAAAAATCAGTATGGTCGCAGCACCAAGCTTGAAGCTGTCGGCATGCCAGAAGATCATGCCGGCAATAATGAGCAAACCCGGCAGGTAGGATAGCCAGGCGCGCCTGTCTATATTGCCCAAATCCCTGCGCAGGATACGTAGCGCAGGAACATCGACGAGCCTGGCAAGATGCGGCCAGATAACGGCCAGCATGGTCAGGAACCCTAGCAACACGCCACTAGCGAGCGGCCACCAACCAGGATTCGGCAGAGTTTCCAGAAAAAGCCTGCCCGCAAGACTGGCCAGTCCGGCCTGAGCCAGATAGCCAAGGAGGCAACCGATCAGACTACCCAATAAGCCAATCATGAAGGTTTGCCAGAGCAATATCTGTGTGATCAGCTTCCTTGACGCGCCAAAACAACGCATCAGGGCATAAGTATCCAGACTGCGCTGCACATAAGGCAAACTGGCAAGAAACATCGCCACAATCGCCAGAATGACAGCGACCATGGCAGAAAGACCGAGGAACTGCTGCGCTTTTTCCAACGCACTGCGGACCTCAGGCCTGGCTGCACTGACATCCTGCACCCGCTCGCCTTTGGCTACGTTGGCCTGTGCCCAGGCAGAATAATCACTGACTGACTCGGCCAGCCCGGCTACCAGCAACTGATACTTCACCCGACTACCGTATTGAACCAATTCCGTTGAGGGTACATCGGCAAGATTCATCATCAGACGGGGCGCAAAACTGAACATGTCACCCCCACGCGAAGCTTCACGTTCCAGGATGGCACTGATCGTCATCTGGCGCTCCCCAACTTCCAGCGTGTCGCCCACTTTCACTTCCAGCAGGCTGGCCAGCCTTGGCTCTACCCAAACTGTACCCGGCTGTGGAATATCATCAGCCACTTGAGCCGTATCGCTCGCACCCACAGTCGCTACCTGAGCCGAAATCACCAGTTCACCGCGTAGCGGAAATCCGGCGCCTACCGCCTTGATCTCGGCTAGCTGACTGCGCTCTCCCTGCACCACCATGCTGGGAAATTCCATGGTCTGTGTCGAAACCAGTTGCCTGCGTTCGGCTTCCTGTCGATAATTTTCAGCCAGGGGCTTGCCGCCGGAAATGAGCAGATCGGCTCCCAGCAACATGCTGCCCTGTCTGGCCAAGGCATTCTCAATGCGATCGGTAAAAAAACCAACCGTGGTCGTTGCTGTGACGGCCAGTACGAGGGCCACAAACAGGACGCGTAAATCGCCGGCAGACCAATGGCTTTTGAATTGCTGCCAAGCCAATGTCACAGCCATCATATGGCGACACTCTCAACTTCAGCAGCATCTGTCAGCCGGCCATGATTCAGCAGCAGACGACGTTGACAGCGGGCTGCCAGCGCATTGTCATGCGTCACCAGGATCAGCGTAGTACCGATTTCTTCATTCAGACTGAACAGCAGATCGATAATCTGCTGTCCGGTATCCGCATCCAGATTACCTGTCGGCTCATCGGCAAACAGGATAGCCGGTCTGGGCGCAAAGGCCCGCGCGATGGCCACACGTTGTTGCTCGCCTCCCGAAAGCTGCTTGGGATAATGGCTCAGTCGCTGCTCCAATCCGACTCTGGAAAGCGCTGCTTCAGCCTGGGATCGGGCGTCCTCCCGCCCGGCCAGCTGCAATGGCAGCATGACATTTTCCAGTGCCGTCAGTGACGGCAACAATTGAAAGGACTGAAACACAAACCCCATCTTGCGCCCACGTACTGCCGCCCGGCCATCCTCATCCAGACGACTGATTTCCGTACCGTCTATCAGCACTTTTCCGCTACTTGGGCTGTCCAACCCGGCAAGCAAGCCCAACAAAGTAGATTTTCCAGAGCCGGAGCGTCCGACGATAGCAACCCGTTCCCCATGCTGAACGGCCAGATTAAGGTCGTCCAATATCGTTAAGCTTGCATCGCTACTGGTAACATATTTATTCAATGAAATGGCTTCAACAGCAAAAGGTTTGTGCATGTTCAAAAGTTTCCGATTCAAATTTATTCAGTACTTACTACTGCTACTACTGGCAACTTCCAGTCAGGCGCTGGCTTCGCCAGCAGGCAAGCCGACCATACTGGTTTTCGGCGACAGTCTGTCGGCGGCCTATGGCATTCCACGCGAACAGGGCTGGGTTGCCCTGTTGCAGCAACAGCTTGATCAGCAAGCCTTAAAGCACGAAGTCATCAATGCCAGCATCAGCGGTGAGACTACAAGCGGCGGCCTGACTCGATTGAAGCAACTGCTTCATCAGCATCAGCCCGATATGGTATTGATTCAGCTTGGCGCCAACGACGGTCTGCGCGGCCTGCCGGTCGCCGACATGCATCGGAACCTGAGCGCAATGATAGAACTGAGTCAGCAGTCCGGTGCCAAGGTGGCAATCATCGGCATCATGATTCCGCCTAACTATGGCCCCCGCTATACGCAAGAGTTCAGGGAAACTTATCAAGTGCTCGCAAAAAAGTACAAATTACCTCTGGTTCCATTCCTGCTGGAAGGTATCACGGAAAAACCTGAATTGATGCAGGATGACGGCCTGCACCCCACAGCCGTCGCACAAATTATTGTCCTGGACAATGTCTGGAAGGTTCTTGCGCCCTATTTCAAAGCCATGACCCGTCCTAAATAGCGTTGACACTTTTCGAATCAGAAGAAGGAGTGTCAAATGGTAGCTTGTATCAAGCGCACACAACGAGATTAC
>RCMZ01000870.1_pt1 | contig 35361 bp, 28 predicted proteins | sample 2041141 | NCBI WGS metagenome assembly RCMZ01 (sample SAMN09708263, study PRJNA481090) | Wastewater metagenome, whole genome shotgun sequencing project. | biome: sewage; isolation source: Davis station wastewater (DW) | place: Antarctica: Davis Station | collected 2010-03-01 | reverse complement strand
ACCCGGACAACCTGGTCAACGACAACTACTACGAGGCCGGCAAAGGCATCAACCGCTCCCTGGACCGCGAACTGCTGGCCCAGACCCTGGAACTGCGCGCCAGCATGCACCTGGACGACGTCACCGGCGAAGTCGATCTGCGCCTGAGCGGCAACAGCGCACCGGCCACCGTGGAGTTGAACCTGATCTCCCCGACCCAACCGGAGAAGGACCGCAAGATCACCCTGACCCAAACCGCCAACGAGCCGGGCCGCTACATCGGCCAGTTGACCGACAAGGTCGAAGGCCGCCGCTTCGTTGAACTGCTGGGCGTGCAGGACGGCAAGACCTGGCGCATGTTCGAGGAAGAACAGGTCAGCCACGACAAGGACCTACTGCTCGGCGATGAACCCCTGCAAGGCGCCGAAGATCTGAAGAAGTAACACCCGCCCTTCGCGCATCGCGGGCAAGCCCGCTCCCACATTTGACCGAGGTCGCCTGTGGGAGCGGGCTTGCCCGCGCTAAGGCCCCCCCAGACGACACAGACCCACCGCCATGACCTCCCCGACGCCCTGCTACCACTGCGCCCTGCCCGTCCCGCCCGGCAGCCGTTTCACCGCCGTCGTGCTCGGCCAGGTGCGGGAGATGTGCTGCCCCGGGTGCCAAGCCGTGGCTGAGGCGATTGTCGCCGGGGGCCTGGAAAGCTATTACCAGCACCGCAGCGAGGCGTCGGCCAACCCCGAAGCCTTGCCGGTGCAGTTAGTCGACGAACTGGCGCTGTATGACCGCGCCGACGTGCAAAAACCCTTCGTACGCCATGACGGCGACCTAGCCGAAACCACCTTGCTGATGGAAGGCATCAGTTGCGCTGCGTGCGGCTGGCTGATCGAAAAACACCTGCGCGGCCTGCCCGCCGTGGCCGAGGCGCGGCTGAACCTGTCCAACCATCGCCTGCATGTGCGCTGGGCCGACAGCGACCTGCCCCTGAGCCAAGTCCTCAGTGAGTTGCGCCATATTGGCTACGCCGCCCACCCCTACCAGGCCGACCGCGCCAGCGAACAACTGGCCAGCGAAAATCGCCTGGCCTTGCGCCAGCTCGGCTTGGCGGGCCTGCTGTGGTTCCAGGCGATGATGGCAACCATGGCCACCTGGCCGGAATTCAACATCGACCTCAGCCCCGAGTTGCACACCATCCTGCGCTGGGTTGCGCTGTTCCTGACCACGCCCATCGTGTTCTACAGCTGCGCGCCGTTCTTCAAGGGCGCCGTGCGCGACCTGCGCACCCGCCACCTGACCATGGACGTGTCCGTGTCCCTGGCCATTGGCGGCGCTTACGTGGCCGGGATCTGGACCTCGATCACCGGCGTCGGCGAGTTGTACTTCGACGCGGTGGGCATGTTCGCCCTGTTCCTGCTGGCCGGGCGTTACCTGGAGCGGCGCGCCCGCGAACGCACCGCCGCCGCCACCGCGCAACTGGTCAACCTGCTGCCTGCCTCATGCCTGCGCCTGAGCGATGACGGCCAGAGCGAGCGCATCTTGCTCAGCGAACTGCGCCTGGGTGACAAGGTGCTGGTACACCCCGGCGCGATTCTGCCGGCGGACGGGCGGATTCTCGACGGCCAATCCAGCGTCGATGAATCCCTGCTCACTGGCGAATACCTGCCCCAACCCCGCAGCCAAGGCGATGCGGTCACCGCTGGCACCCTCAACGTCGAAGGCGCACTGACCGTCGAAGTACTGGCTCTGGGCCACGACACGCGCCTGTCCGCCATCGTGCGCCTGCTGGACCGCGCCCAAGCCGAAAAACCGCGCCTGGCGCAAATCGCCGACCGCGCCGCCCAATGGTTCTTGCTGTTCTCCCTGATCGCCGCCGCCGCCATCGGCGTGCTGTGGTGGGAGCTGGATTCGTCGCGGGCCTTCTGGATTGTGCTGGCCATGCTGGTGGCCACCTGCCCGTGCGCCTTGTCCCTGGCCACCCCGACGGCGCTGACCGCCGCCACCGGCACCCTGCACAAGCTCGGCCTGCTACTGACCCGCGGCCATGTACTCGAAGGCCTGAACCAGATCGACACGGTGATTTTCGACAAAACCGGCACCCTCACCGAAGGTCGCCTGACCCTACGCGCCATCCGCCCCCTCGGGGCGCTGGACAGCGACCAGTGCCTGGCCCTGGCCGCCGCCCTGGAAAACCGCTCCGAACACCCCATCGCCCGCGCCTTTGGCCGTGCGCCCCTGGCCGCCGAGGAAGTGCTCAGCACCCCCGGCCTAGGCCTGGAAGGGCGGGTCGGCGAGCAACGCCTGCGTATCGGCCAACCGGGGTTTGTTTGCGCCCTCAGCGGCTGCGCGGTGCCGGCCATGCCGGACGAGCACGGGCAATGGCTGTTGCTCGGCGATACCCAGGGCGCACTGGCTTGGCTGGTCCTGGATGACCGTTTGCGCCTTGACGCGCCCGACCTGCTGGCCGCCTGCAAGGCCCGGGGCTGGCGCACCCTGCTGCTGTCCGGCGACAGCTCACCGATGGTGGCCAGTGTCGCCGCCGAACTGGGCATCGACGAAGCCCGCGGCGGCTTGCGCCCCGACGACAAACTCAAGGTGCTGCAAAGCCTCCACGCAGAAGGCCGCAAGGTGCTGATGCTGGGTGATGGGGTCAACGACGTGCCGGTGCTGGCCGCCGCCGACATCAGTGTGGCCATGGGCTCGGCCACCGACCTGGCGAAAACCAGCGCCGACGCCGTACTTCTGTCCAATCGCCTCGACGCGCTGGTGCAGGCCTTTACCCTGGCGCGGCGCACGCGCCGGATAATCATCGAGAACCTGCTGTGGGCCGGCCTGTACAATGGCCTCATGTTGCCGTTCGCCGCCCTGGGCTGGATTACTCCGATCTGGGCGGCGGTGGGCATGTCCATCAGTTCGTTGATCGTGGTCCTCAACGCCCTGCGCCTGACTCGCATGCCGAGCGCGCCGGGCGCCAACGCCCCTTCAGCCACCCGCCCACTCCCGGCCTGAACCGGGCGGGCACGGAGTCCAGCCATGCCAGCGCTTTACGTAATGATCCCGGCCGCGCTGTTGATCGTCGCCATCGCGGTCTACATCTTCTTCTGGGCCGTGGACAGCGGCCAGTACGACGACCTCGACGGCCCGGCCCACAGCGTGCTGTTCGACGACCAGGACCCCAAGCACCTGGCCGCCGTCGACGAGGCCGATGGCCCGCCGAACACCCCAACTCCTCCTGCCGACAAAGACCAGGCCCCCCATGCTTGAACTGGCACCGCTGCTGGTTTCCGCGCTGATCCTCGGCCTGCTCGGCGGCGGCCATTGCCTGGGCATGTGCGGCGGCCTGATGGGCGCCCTCACCCTGGCCATCCCCAAGGAACAACGGGCGCGACGCTTTCGCCTGCTGCTGGCGTACAACCTGGGGCGCATCCTCAGCTACGCCACCGCCGGCCTGCTGATAGGCCTGGCCGGCTGGGCCGTGGCCAGCGGCCCGATGGCGACGGTCATGCGCGTCCTCGCCGGGTTGCTGTTGATCGCCATGGGCCTGTACCTGGCGGGCTGGTGGAGCGGCCTGACCCGCATCGAAGGCCTCGGGCGCGGCCTGTGGCGGCATATCCAGCCGTTTGCCAACCGTTTGCTGCCGGTATCCAGCCTGCCTCGCGCCTTGTTGCTGGGCGCACTGTGGGGCTGGCTGCCGTGCGGGCTGGTCTACAGCACCCTCCTGTGGGCGGCAAGCCAGGGCAACGCCGTGGACAGCGCCTTGCTGATGCTCGCCTTCGGCCTCGGCACCTGGCCCGTATTGCTAGCCACGGGGCTGGCCGCCGAGCGGGTCACGGCGCTGCTGCGCAAGCGCAGCGTGCGCATGGCCGGTGGCCTGCTGGTGATCCTGTTCGGCCTGTGGACACTGCCCGGCCCGCACCAGCATTGGCTGATGGGGCACTAGCGTTTTCCTGCCCGCGCGGCCATGCGACCGAGCGTCTCAGGCCCCCGGACAGCGTTGATACAAATCAAGATGACCATCATGTGAACCCCCTAGACTCGCTGCCATTGCAAGCCTATCCGGGGGAACGCCCGCATGCTCGACGCCATTCGTTGGGACTCAGACCTGATCCACCGCTACGACTTGGCGGGGCCTCGGTACACCTCTTATCCGACCGCCGTCCAGTTCGGCAGCCAGGTCGGCACCTTCGACCTGCTCCATGCCTTGCGCGACAGCCGCAAAGCCGTGCGCCCACTGTCGCTGTATGTCCACGTGCCGTTCTGCGCCAACATCTGCTACTACTGCGCCTGCAACAAAGTCATCACCAAAGACCGTGGCCGCGCGGCGCCCTACCTGCAACGCCTGGAGCAGGAAATCCAACTGATCGCCTGCCACCTGGACCCCAACCAGACCGTCGAGCAACTGCACTTTGGCGGCGGCACGCCGACCTTTCTCAGCCACGACGAGTTGCGCCAGTTGATGGCGCAATTGCGCAAGCACTTCAACCTGCTGGACGACGACTCCGGTGACTACGGCATCGAGATCGACCCGCGCGAGGCCGACTGGTCGACCATGGGCCTGTTGCGCGAGCTAGGCTTCAACCGTGTCAGCATCGGCCTGCAAGACCTCGACCCCGAGGTGCAGCGGGCGGTCAACCGCTTGCAGAGCCTGGAAGAAACCCGCGCGGTGATCGAAGCGGCGCGCACCCTGCAATTTCGCTCGATCAATATCGACCTGATCTACGGCCTACCCAAGCAAACCCCGGAGAACTTCGCCCGCACCGTGGAAGAAGTGATCCGCCTGCAACCGGACCGGCTCTCGGTGTTCAACTACGCCCACTTGCCCGAGCGGTTCATGCCGCAACGGCGCATCAACAGCGACGAACTGCCGGCCCCGGCCGACAAACTGCGCATGCTCGAACGCACCATCGAGCAACTGACCGCCGCCGGTTACCGCTACATCGGCATGGACCACTTCGCCCTGCCCGACGATGAACTGGCCATCGCCCAGGAAGAATCGACCCTGCAACGCAACTTCCAGGGCTACACCACCCACGGTCATTGCGACCTGATCGGCCTGGGCGTGTCGGCCATCAGCCAGATCGGCGACCTGTACTGCCAGAACGCCAGCGACTTGAACCAGTACCAAAATGCCCTGGGCGGCGCCCAACTGGCCACCAGCCGTGGGCTGATCTGCAACCAGGACGACCGCTTGCGCCGTGAGGTGATCCAGCAGTTGATCTGTCGTTTCAGCCTGGACTTCTATGAGATCGAGCAAACCTTCAACATCGACTTCAAAGGCTACTTCGTGCAGCTCTGGCCGCAATTGCAGGCCATGGCCGATGACGGTTTGATTGAACTGAACGACGAACGCATTCAGGTATTGCCCGCCGGTCGCCTGCTGGTGCGCTCGGTGTGCATGGTGTTCGATGCGTACCTGGAACAGCAGAATCGCCAGCGGTTTTCGCGGGTCATCTGAAGAACTAACCCGGTAGTCAAAAGCCTGAGCCAGGGGGAGCAAACAGGTTTACCTCCCCCCAAAAAAAGAAGTCAGGCGCGGCGCGTCATTTTGCCGCCAGGGCGCCAGCCTTCATCGCTGCTTCGGGGCTGGCGTCTTTTATTGCCTTGAGCAGAGACGCATTAGCGCTAGTCAGGCCGGCGTTCAATGCCGAAAGCGTCGATTGCAGCGCACTGACTTTGGCTTGCATCTGCTCCGGGCTCAGGCTCTTATCCGCCATTGCCGCCTGCATCTCGGCCATTTTCTCGGCGATCTGCTGCTTCAACGCGCGAATGGTCTTGAGGATTTCCTGGATGTTCTTGTCCAGGCCACTCTCCTCGATATCGCTGTTGCTCTGGTCGGCTTTCTTGGCCTCAGCCGCCATCTTCAGCGCCGCCCCGGAAAAGGTCACCGACACCCCTTCGGCCGGCTTGCTGGCATCGACCGCCGCCACCGCGCCCTGCTCTTTCGTCGCACCCGCATCCTTCTCAACGGTATTAGCTGCGGAACCGACGACCGGCGAAAAGCCATTTCCGCCGATAGTGACGCCCCCTATAACCCACATAATTCAAGCTCCTTGACAGTTCTGGCGATAGCTTTTGATCGGCCGCTACCGGGAAAACTTGAGAGCACCCGGGCAAAACATGGCCGCATGCCATTACGCGATAGGCTGGCTTCAATGTCCTCCCGTGAGTTACCCTTGCGACTTATGTGTGATTTCCCACAAGGATTTAAGAAATGTCCGAGCCAGTTAAACTGCGCGCTCACAACCAGGCTCATTGCAAGGATTGCAGCCTGGCTCCTCTCTGCCTGCCACTTTCGCTGAATCTGGAAGACATGGATGCGCTGGACGAAATCGTTAAACGCGGCCGCCCACTGAAAAAGGGCGAATTTCTATTTCGCCAGGGCGACGCCTTCGATTCCGTCTTTGCAGTACGCTCAGGCGCCTTGAAGACCTTCAGCCTCAGCGACAGCGGCGAAGAACAGATCACCGGGTTCCACCTGCCCAGCGAACTGGTCGGCTTGTCGGGCATGGACACCGAAAAGCATCCGGTGTCGGCCCAGGCCTTGGAAACCACGTCGGTATGTGAAATCCCCTTTGAGCGCCTCGACGAACTGGCCCTGCAACTGCCCCAGTTGCGCCGCCAACTGATGCGCGTGATGAGCCGCGAGATCCGCGACGACCAGCAAATGATGCTGTTACTGTCGAAAAAGACCGCCGACGAGCGCATCGCCACCTTCCTCGTCAACCTGTCGGCGCGTTTCCGTGCGCGTGGGTTCTCGGCCAATCAGTTCCGCCTGAGCATGTCGCGCAACGAAATCGGCAACTACCTGGGCCTGGCGGTGGAAACCGTGTCGCGGGTGTTTACCCGTTTCCAGCAAAACGAACTGCTGGCGGCCGAAGGCAAGGAAGTACACATCCTCGACCCGATCCAACTCTGCGCCCTGGCGGGCGGTTCGGTCGAAGGCTAACCCCTGCCCGGCCGCGCCATCAGGCGTGGCCGCGGTTATACTGCCGCGTTTGTAGCCCTGCCTGGACTCCCGACGATGCCCTTCGACAGTTTCGACATCAAATCCCTAATCCGCCCCGTGGTGGACTTCCCCAAGCCGGGCGTGATTTTTCGCGACATCACCCCGCTGTTCCAGTCGCCCAAGGCCCTGCGCCTGGTGGCCGACAGCTTCGCCCACCGCTACGTTGAGGCCGATTTCAGCCATATCGGTGCGATGGATGCCCGCGGGTTTCTGATCGGCGCGATCATCGCCTACCAGTTGAACAAACCCCTGGTGCTATTTCGCAAGCAGGGCAAGTTGCCGGCCGACGTTCTGGCCGAGGGCTACCAGACCGAATACGGCGAAGCCTTCCTGGAAGTGCATGCCGACAGCCTGTGCGAGGGGGACTCGGTGCTGATGTTCGATGACCTGATCGCCACCGGCGGCACCCTGATCGCCGCCGCCAACCTGGTGCGGCGCATGGGCGCGCGGATTTTTGAAGCCGCCGCCATCATCGACCTGCCGGAACTGGGCGGTTCCCAACGCCTGCAAGACATGGGCATCCCGACGTTCTGCCTGACCCAGTTTGCGTTGACCGACAAGTAAGGGTTACGGCTACCTACCCGGGGCAATCCTGCCGCCTACAAAGCGATGGGTTTGCGCCCGGCAAACGAGTGGGCCAGCGTACCGCCATCCACCAACTCCAACTCGCCACCCAACGGTACCCCGTGGGCGATGCGCGAGGCGATCAGGCCTTTATTGTTGAGCAGTTGGGCGATGTAGTGCGCCGTCGCCTCCCCCTCTACTGTCGGGTTGGTGGCCAGGATCACTTCGCTAAAGCTCCCCTGCTCTTCGATGCGCGCCAGCAGTTGCGGAATGCCGATGGCTTCCGGGCCCAGCCCATCCAGCGGCGACAAGTGGCCCTTGAGCACAAAATAGCGGCCGCGATAACCGGTCTGCTCTACCGCGTACACGTCCATCGGCCCTTCCACCACGCACAACAGCGTGTCGTCGCGACGCGGGTCGGCGCATTGCGGGCAAAGGTCGTCCTCGGTCAGCGTGCGGCACAGGCGGCAGTGGCCCACCCCTTCCATGGCCTGGCTCAGGGCCTGGGCCAGGCGCGAGCCGCCGCTACGATCGCGCTCAAGCAGTTGCAGCGCCATACGCTGGGCGGTTTTCTGACCCACGCCAGGCAAAGTACGCAGGGCGTCGATCAGTTGGCGAATCAGGGGGCTGAAGCTCATGGGAAAAAGTCCGACAAAAACAACGAGACGCGGTTTATACCCGCGCCCCCGGCCAGCGTCAAATGCCGGCCCGCCCGTCAGCCCTGGGCCACCCGTACCACCAATTTGCCGAAGTTACGCCCCTCCAGCAGGCCGATGAACGCCTCGGGCGCATGCTCCAGGCCTTCGACCACGTCTTCGCGAAACTTCACCTTGCCCTCGCGTACCCAGGGCGCCATGGCACTGATGAATTCCGGCTGGCGATCGCCATAGTCGTCAAACACGATAAACCCCTGGATCCGCGCCCGCTTGGTCAGCAGAGTGCGCTGCAATAGCGGCAGGCGATCCGGCCCGGTGGGCGCCACGTGGGCGTTGTATTGGGCGATCAAGCCACACAGCGGAATCCGCGCCCGCGGGTTGAGCAGCGGCACCACTGCATCGAAGACCTTGCCTCCGACGTTCTCGAAGTAGATATCGACGCCCTTGAAACAGGCCTGGGCCAGTTGCTCGGCGAAATCCTCGCGCTTGTGGTCAATGCAGGCATCAAAGCCCAACTCCTCGACCACATAGCGGCACTTGTCCGCGCCGCCGGCCACACCCACCACGCGCAAACCCTTGATTTTCGCCACTTGGCCGACCACCGAGCCCACCGCGCCGGAGGCGGCCGCCACCACCAGGGTTTCACCAGCCTTGGGCTGACCGATATCCATAAGGCCCATGTAGGCCGTCATGCCGGGCATGCCCAACACACCCAGGGCCATGGAAGGGCTGGGCAGGCCCGAGGGCACCGGGATCAGGTTGCGCCCGTCTGAGATGCTATGGCTTTGCCACCCCGTGACGCCCACCACCAAGTCGCCCGCCTCGAAGCGCGGGTTGAGCGAACGCTCGACCCGGCTGACAGCGCCACCGGTCATCACCTCGTCGATTTCTACCGGCGCCGCGTAGGACGGAGCGTCGCTCATACGTCCGCGCATGTAGGGGTCCAGCGACAGGTACAGGGTCTTGAGCAGTACCTGGCCGTCGGCCAAGTCCGGCAACGCCACGCGCTCCAGGCGAAAGTTCTCGGGCACCGGCGCGCCGGTCGGGCGCGAGGCCAGGACTACGCGCTGATTGAGGGTCAAGGGCTGGGACATGAAATCGTCTCCTTTGGGTAAGGGATGGGACGGTACAGGTAGCAGACCGCTATTAGCGACCGACGGTTCGATGTTTCTGGTGCGCCAATAAAAATGCCAGGCACGAGGCCTGGCATTTTGTGTAGCTCATCGGATGCGCGGACGCGAATCAGAACGGCAATTTCATGCCCGGCGGCAATTGCATGCCCGCGGTCATGCCGGACATTTTGTCCTGGCTGTTGGCTTCGATCTTGCGCACTGCGTCGTTGACCGCGGCGGCGAACAGGTCTTCAAGCACTTCGCGGTCGTCTTCGCTGACGCCTTCAAGCAGCGTCGGGTCGATGCTGACGCGCTTGACGTCATGGCGGCCGGTCATCACCACGGTAACCATGTCGCCACCTGCCTTGCCGGTCACTTCGGCGTTGGCCAGTTCTTCCTGCATCTTGGCCATTTTTTCCTGCATCTGCTGCGCCTGCTTCATCAGGCCGGCCATGCCACCTTTCATCATGGGAATCACCTCAAAGTACTTGGATAAACACAGCACCCGGCCAGGGGGCCGGATGCCCTTCAGTTCATGAGCCCTGGCTCACCGGGGCGTCGACGGGCTCGATAGTATCCTGGCGGACCACCGCGCCAAACTGCTGGATCATCTGCTGGATGAGCGGATCGCCATGGATCGACTCCTGCGCCTCGCGCTGGCGCTCGCCGCGCCGGCGTGAGGCTGCCTGGGCTGGGGTTTCCTGCTCGGGCTTAATCAATTCAATGCTGATGGTCAGCGTGCGCTGGTGATACTGGTTCAGCGCATCGTTGAGGCGCCGTTGCTGGGTGGCGTTGAACAACGCACTGTGGGCCGGGTCCAGGTGCAGCAACCAGTGGTCGCCCTCCACCGCCATCAAGGTGCAGTTGGCGGCGATGCTGCCGGTCATGCCGGAAATCGGCAGTTTCGGGAACAGGTGCAACCACTCCAGCGCCAGGCCGGTGGCCGGCGCGGCGGCGGGCAACGGCTCGGGTTCGGCGGCCGGCTCGGCGGTGTGTTCGCTGGCCAACTCATCGAGGTAGCTGTAGGCCGAGTCCATGTCCGGCTCGATGTAGTCTTCGTCCAGCGGCGGCTCGTCGTCCAGGTCCGCGCCCGGCGTGGCGGCATCCACCTCGGCCACGGAAGGCTCGGGGATAGGCGCGGCGGCCCACTCGGGGGCGTCCGGCACCACGCTGTCGGGGGTCAGGGCCGGCATGGGGGTCAGGTCGGGTTGTTCGGCGACCGTTTCCAGCACCGGCTCGCTGGCGGGCTGTTGCTCGTCCTGGGGTGCAACCGGGTCGTTCCAGGGCAGGTCGACCACTTCCTCGGCCGGTGCAACCGCTGCGACCACAGGCTGCACCACAGGCGCAACCGACTCAGGCGCGGCGACAACTGCCGACGCAACCGGCGCAACCTCTACCGGAGTGGGGGCCACGACGGCAGCCACACGCGGTGTGGCTGCCACTGCGTTGGCGGAATCAACTGTGGCTTGGCTGATTCCCACTGGCTTTAGCGGCTGCCTCGGTGCGTCCTGGCTGTCCGCCGGGCGGAAGGCCAGCATGCGCAACAGGACCATTTCAAAGCCGCCGCGCGGGTCTGGCGCCAGGGGTAGGTCACGGCGCCCGATCAGGCCCATCTGGTAGTAAAACTGCACATCCTCGGCTGGCAAGGCCTGGGCCAAAGCCAACACACGGTCGCGGTCGCCATGGCCGTTATCAACGCCTTCGGGCAAGGCCTGGGCGATGGCCACGCGGTGCAGCACGTTGAGAATTTCCGAGAGCACGCCGTTCCAATCTGGGCCCTGCTCCGCGAGGTGGCGCACGGCTTCGAGCAAGCCCTTGGCATCGCCATCGAGCAGCGCATGGAGCACGTCATACACCTGGCCGTGATCGAGGGTGCCGAGCATCGCCCGCACGTCCGCCGCCATCACTTTGCCTTCACCGAAGGCGATGGCTTGGTCGGTCAGGCTCATGGCGTCGCGCATCGAGCCATCGGCGGCGCGGCCCAACAGCCATAGGGCGTCGTCCTCGAACGGCACGTTTTCCACCCCGAGCACATGGGTCAAGTGCTCGACCACGCGCTCGGGGGTCATATTTTTCAGCGAGAACTGTAGGCAACGGGACAAAATTGTTGCAGGAAGTTTCTGAGGGTCCGTGGTCGCAAGGATGAACTTGACGTAGGGCGGCGGCTCTTCAAGGGTTTTGAGCAGCGCGTTGAACGAGTGGCTGGAGAGCATGTGCACTTCGTCGATCAGGTAGACCTTGAAGCGCCCGCGGCTAGGGGCGTACTGCACGTTGTCCAGCAACTCGCGGGTGTCCTCGACCTTGGTGCGGCTGGCGGCGTCGATCTCGATCAGGTCAACGAACCGGCCCTCGTCGATCTCCCGGCACACCGAGCAGGTGCCACAGGGGGTGGAGGTGATGCCGGTTTCACAGTTCAAGCACTTGGCAATTATCCGCGCAATGGTAGTCTTGCCCACCCCGCGCGTGCCAGTGAACAGGTAGGCGTGGTGTGGCTGTCCAAGGCATTAATCAGAGCCTTGAGCACATGGGTCTGGCCGACCATTTCGCGGAACGAGCGCGGGCGCCATTTACGTGCAAGAACCTGATAACTCATCGAAAACCGTCGCAACTGGGAAGCGGAAGCCGCCAATGCTAGCGGAGCAAGGGCGAAATTGCATCCGGCGTGCTCGCCTAATCTGGCTAAGCTGCTTTCGGGGCGGGGTTTAATCGGCCCTTAGCGTGCTCAACACGGAGTGTTTATGTATTGGATATGGGCCGCCCTGATGCTGCTAAGTAGCGACAGCATCGCCGCGCAAACGCCCCTGCGGTTCGCCATCAGCGACAGTTGGGCCATGCCGATGGTGCAGATCGACCAGGGCAAGCCGACCCAGGGCATCCTCCACGACATGATGGTGAGCCTGGCCACCCAGGTCGGGCACCCCGTCGAGTTCCACGTCATGGCCCGCGCCCGGGTACAAACCGCCATGGAGCACGGCGATATCGATGTGCGCTGTTATGCCGCGCAGTCGTGGCTGCCGAACCAGTCGGGGGATTACATCTGGAGTATCCCGCTACTCTTCCAGCGTGACTGGCTGGTCAGTACCAACGCCCACGCCACACCGGTGACCCTCGAAAGCCTGGCGCCGCAAAACATCGGGGCCGTGCTCAATTACACCTACCCCAGTTTGCAGCCGCTGTTCGACAGCGGCCACCTGTACCGCGACGACGCCCGCAGCCAGGAACAGGTCCTGGAAAAACTGCTGGCCGGGCGCTACCGCTACGCGGTAAGTAACCAGTGGAGCCTGGATTGGTTCAACCAGAAGCTCAGCGCCGAGCAGCGCCTGCAAGGTGTGGCCATCCTCCAGGAACAAAGCGTGGGTTGCTACGTGCGCAACGATCCGAAACTGCCGGTACAACGCATCCTGCGCACTTTGCTGAAGATGAAGATGTCGGGGGAAATCGACGCCATCATCCAGCTCTATACCGGCTCCGTGGAGCAGGACCCGGACGCCTTCGCCCAGCCCTAGGCCTCTTGCGCCAGCGCCTGCCACTGCGCCGGGGCCCGGAACCCCGCCACCCAGCTCGACACTTCTGCCGCCGGCATCGGCCTTGAAATGAAATAGCCCTGGGCCACTTCACAGCCCAACCCCAGTAACAATTGGCCGTGTTCCAGAGTTTCCAGGCCTTCGGCAACCACCTCGCGGCCAAACGCCCGCGCCAGGCCGATCACCGCTGTGGCCAGGGCCAGGTCGTCCTTGTCATTGAGGATGTCGCGCACGAAGGATTTGTCGATCTTGATGGTGTGAGTGCTTAGCCGCTTGAGGTAGCTCAGGGACGAGTGGCCGGTGCCGAAATCCCCCAGGGAGAAGCGCACACCCAGGGCCTGGCACTCTTCCAGGCAAGTGCTGACGTGTTGGATGTTCTCGATGGCTACGGATTCGACGATTTCCAGGTCCAGCAATTGCGGCGACACGCCCGGGTGACGCCCCAGGATGATCTTGAGGCGCTCAACGAAATCCGTGCGCTGGAAGTGCCGCGCCGCGATATTGATGGTGACCGGCCAGCGCTGCCCCACGCTTTGCCATTGCAGCAGCTGCTGCAAAACCTGCTCCATCACCCATTCGCCGATGTCGACGATCAGGTCGGTTTCGCGCACCAGCGGCAGGAAATCCCGGGAGGGCACCATGCCGTTTTGCGGGTGCCGCCAGCGCAGCAGCGCCTCGAAGCCCACCACCTCGCCCGCACGCATGTTGACCCGCGGCTGGAAATGCAAAAACAGCTCATCAGCCGCCAAAGCCTGGCGCACGCGCTCGACGGTCTGGTGGGTGACCTTGACCTCGCGATCGCGGGACACATCGAACAGATGAAAACGGTTGCGCCCACTCTGCTTGGCCACGTACATCGCCTGGTCCGCATGGCGCAGCAGGGTTTCGGCGTCTTCGTTGTCGCCCGGGAACAGGGTCACGCCAATACTGGCGAACACGTTGATGTCCTTGCCCTGTATCGAATACGGCGCCGACAGCGCCCCCAATACGCGGTGCAGGGCGGCGCGCAGCTCCACCAGGTCACGCACGTAACGCAGGATCAGGACGAACTCATCCCCTGCCAACCGCGCCACCACATCTTCGCCGCGGATGATGCCGCGCAGGCGCTTGGCCACTTCCACCAGCAGCAAATCGCCACTGGCGTGGCCGTAGCCATCGTTGACGGCCTTGAAGCCGTCCAGGTCGAGCATGCACACCGCCAGCGGAATATTCTCGACCCGGGAGAAATCCAGGGCCTGGTCGAGCAGGTCCGAGAGAAAGGCGCGGTTGGGCAACCCGGTCAGCACGTCATGGCCGACGCGCCACTGCAGGGAATGCAAGAGCTGGCGTTTTTCGCTGACATCGAAGCGGATCGAAACATAACGCTGCACCCGCCCGGTCACCTCATCGAGCAAGGGCACTACGGTGCTATCGACCCAATACAGGCTGCCGTCCTTGGCGCGGTTGCAGATTTCGCCTTTCCAGATATGGCCCAAGGCGATGGTGCGCCACATGGTGCAGAAGAACTCCGCCGGATGAAGGCCGGAGCTGAGCATGCGGTGGTCCTGCCCTAGCAGTTCCTGGCGGCTATAGCCGGAAATCAGGCAGAACTGATCGTTGACGTGCGTGATGCGCCCGGCAAGGTCGGTTTCGGAGAAGATGGCGGCTGCATCCACAGCCCTACGGTATCGCTCATCCATGAGTCAGGCCTGTTGTCGCTAGCGGTTTGACCGCTCGACCAGAGCTGGCGCCCGGAAGAGATGATAAGGAGTGCTGGGTAACGCCGTGTTCATACCCGGTGCGCCCGGCATGGCGACACGCCACTGCACGCCCGCGAAAGTTTGTTCAACAAGAATGACCGACAAACTTAAACGCACATTAAAGCTCCATAAACAGCATTCAATACACCCACCCCGGAATCGACACGGGGCGGGTTGATGGGCCTGTTACACGCAAGATAAAGCGGTTGTTCACCCCTGGGTCCAGGCGCCTAATGTTTTAGCGGGCATTTCCCGCACAGGAATGAAGTTCAACTAGGGTTAATGACGCAATCAGGCAAATCTGGAGCAAAACAGGTCGATGACAATTGGCCAATACCTTCACTCACTGCCAAGTGCCTGTTTTAAATGAATAACACGGCAACAATGATTCCTATTCGTCAAACCTGTTCTCTCAACGCAGTTCACCGATTGTCAGCCCGGAGTGCCGATTCTACGAAATACATCACATTTTGCAAAGCAAGGTGATGAATCATGGCGTTGTCTAATGCGAAGATTTATCGTTAAGTTCTTGATTCTAAATGGGAATTAAGCGATGCAAATTTCAAGTTTGGGTCCAGCCATCAGGCGTTACCGCAAGGTAGCGGGGCTTACTCAGGCTGAACTAGGTGAAAAAACCGGTTTTGATCCTAAAACCATCAGCCGCTTCGAAACCGGCACCTACACACCCAGCGTTGAAGCCCTGTTCTTGCTTGCCGATGTGCTGGGGGTAAAACTGAAAGCCTTTTTCGCGGATCTGGGCGATGAAGACGAACAGCGAGCCTACTTGTTCGGTGTCATACACAAAGCCACCCCGAAGGATCTGGGAAAGCTGATCGCAGCGGTAGACCAGGCCTTGTCCAAGCCTTAGTGCCCAGTAGAAAAAAACAAGGCGCGGTTATCGCCCCCGGTAACTGTGCCTTGAATATTTGCGCGCCACTTGTCGGGCGCGCAGGCGCACATTGCGGACACAGGCAAACCGCACTCGCAGTGAGCGAAATTCAGAAGAAGACAGAGAGGGGAATCAGGACTACCAGCAGCAGACGCTCAAGGCCGAGAAGCAAAAGGCTTGGCGTTAAGGTGGCGACCCCACCAGCCACACCCCGGCACACAATGTTCCCGCTATGGCTGCTGCCTTCCGGCTCTGACCGGGTGGCATGCAAGCATGCTCGCTGATCGTTGCGAGGCGTCTATGTCAAGGATTGTGGCGTTATAGGGTTGCCACTCGCCAGTGTGTTCCGAGTGAACACAGGCAGTCAGAAAATCGGGGTGTAGCCAGCACTGTCACACTTTGCTGTCACACTTTGGTGTCACACCCATGGCCTACCTGATCAAGCGCGGGGCGCTCTACTACCTCAATCTCAAGCTGCCCAAGCACCTCTTTCCGAGGTGTCACACTTTACGTTTGAGTCTGAACATTCGGCAGCGACAAAGCGCCCTGTTCCTTGCTGCTTCACTCGCCCAGCAAGTCCACAGCCACCTGAACGCACACCCTATGGCTGACCTCCAGACACTGCGTAGGTTGTGTTCGGAGTGGCGAGACTCTACCCCTTCGCCAACGATCCAACCTGTTGCACGAATGGCATCAACCATTGCCGTGAAGCATCACAGCGACGGCCCAACTTTGGCCACTCTGTCCAAGCTGTATATAGAAGAAGGAAAGCGTGGCGGCACATGGCGAACAGTCAGCACCTTTGAGGTGGAACGTGCCCTGCGTGATCTGTTCGAGCTGATGGGCGACATGGCCGCTGATGCATTCGACGTACATCAAGCCAGACTACTGAAAGAACGATTGAGCCGCTGCCCGCAATACTTCGGCCTACGTCCGGAATACGAGGGCAAGACGCTGAGACAAGTCGTCGATTCGGGTAGCACCTATAAGACCATCACAGCGGTCACAGTGAACAACCGGCTACGCAAGCTCTCTGCCTTCCTCAACTGGTGCAAAGCGAACGGGTACATCACGGACAACCCATTGGCAGGTCTAAAGGTAATGACTGGATCAGCTAAGGAAGCACGACTGTCTTTCGATCCACATGATTTAACCACCCTGCTCAATCTGGATGCCCTCAGATCCGAAGCCCGCAAGCATCCATGGCGATACTGGCTACCACTCTTGGGACGAACAACTGGGGCACGACTGGAGGAACTCTGTCAGCTCCGAGTGAATGACTTTATTCAACAACAGGGCATCCCGTGTATCCGCATTGACGATAGTCAGGACGGCCAGAACCTGAAGAACTCCAGTAGCCGACGTGTGCTGCCCATCCATCCTGCCCTGATCAAACTGGGGCTTCCGCTGTATGTTGAGTCAGTTGGGGAGACTGGGGCCGATCGTCTGTTCCCTGAACTTGAAGCAGTTCGCGGAAAGCTTGGGCATGCACCGTCGAAGTGGTTCGGTCGCTACAAGATCAAGCAGGGGATCACCGATCCGAAGAAAACCTTTCATAGCTTCCGCCACACCTTGATCGATGAGTTACGGGATGCCGGTGTGCAAGACTCCCTCATTAAACGGATCGTTGGGCACGAGGACAGTTCTGTGACTTTCGGCATCTACGGGAGTAGGACACCTTTGAGAGCGATGGCGGAAGCTCTCAGCCATGTGAGACTTTTATAAACGCTAGCTTGGATACCAACTCTGGGAGTCAGCTAGCGGAGCCTTCCCCCACTCCCGACACCTGCTCAGATTCTCAGGACGCTGAGTGACATCTACCGGCGTGAGAGTGAACGGGAAACTGCACGGATGGCTACCAGTATGGGGACCACACAAGCCGGACCAAGCTTAGCTCCAGGTCGAACGAGTGATGGCGGTAAGCGATGCCAAGACGTAGCATCTGCCGACTCATTACGCACGGAAACGGACATGGACGACCTGAATATCAAGATCGAACGGCTGACGATCCAGCACCAAGAAGCGGCCAGTAAGCTGGATTACTTCATCCTTGGTGTCACGCTGGCGATCTGTGCCTACCTTGCCCAGACAAACCCATACGCACAGTTAGGCATGAACAAGGAAACGTTCCTGCTCGGGAGCCTGCTGGTGTTCTCGGTGAGTTCCGTTTGTGGCTTCAAGCGACTAGAGGGCGTAGTCAGGGTGCTCAAAGCCAACACCCTCGCCTTACAGGAAGAAAACCCGGTGAAAGCAGATATGAAGCTGTTGGTCACCCAGCAATTCTCGGACAGAACCGTAACTTACTATCACGCACGGAACATCCTGCTACTGCTGGGGCTAGTCTGTTACATCATCACGAAGGTGTGGGCTGCCTACCAAAACAACGGATGGATACCGGTTCACTGAGGACAGATAGTTTGACGGCACCAAGACATTGCACCCGGCAAGTTCGCCTCCAAATAAATGCAAGAAGCAAAGAAATGCCTGACAACTTCCTAACAGATGAGTTTGCAATACTCACAACCAAGATAAGCAAGCTTATTCAATACAAGTACAGAACAGATGACATATTTACAGAGCAACACCAGAAGATTCAAGACACACATGCACAGCTTCCAGACTGGAGCATAACAAAGCACGAAGGACAACCCTTTCATTTATTCTACCAATCACCGTCATCCGGCGCTGACATCACAATTAGTACAGCACCACAGAAACTGGAAGACAGGTTGGCGATGAACACCCTACAGAAGCTGAAAGCGTACCAGTGGCTACTGGCAGAGGGGTATGAAGTATTTGAAAGGTTTGTAATAGGTACATATGCCTATTGCGGCGTTAAGCGACTGAGCATATGGACTCAGCCCAAAGACTGGAAGCACGGTGATTCACGAGACATCGACCACTACCTGAAGAAGGTCAGCGGTGAGCCATACACCCAGCTCAACGCCTTCCGTGCAGGATCTGAATACTTCGCAAAACACGAGATTAACGGTCCGACAAGTACAAACTACAGAGTGATATTTGCCTTAATCGAACAATTCAGGCACCGCATCGTGCACAACGGCGGCTATTGCAAAGACCTGCAAATGTTCATCAAAGGCATGCAGCAGCGACTACCGGGAATAGCCAGCAAATCTTACACCCCGTTTGTAGAGTCCTACTTCGTTCTTCACGGAGACGGTCATATTATCGATCTCCTAGAATACGAGGCATTCAATGAAGACGGTACACCAAACGGTGGATATCACGATACCGTGCCACACTTCCTGAAAGTGCTAGTCGAATATGCACATTTGATAATGGAGAGCATCCAAGCACACCCTACAGCTAACTAAGAATGAACCATCCCCCACAGAACGCATACGCCCCGCCGCGAGAACGGTACAACTCTTGATACGATCCAGATTCACTGGTCAAAAATAACCCTAGTCACTTCTGCACGGAAACAGTCGGTTCTGCCCGGACCGCTCAGCAGGGTGCAAAGGGGGGCGAATAGAAACCGCCCTTTTTCAAAAATAACATTCCGAGTTGTTAAAGAACGGTGCTGCAAGGATGGTGTGTGAACATCTGCTTTCCTCGTTGATTGTTCGCACTACATTGATGAATGTGTTTTACCTCGATGGCCCCAGTGGTTACGAACTGGCCTCAACCTGCCCAAGAATTCGCGTACCTGTGGGCTTGCTAACAACCATTACCTTGTTCCAATGACGCTTCACTGTAGCGATGCCAATCCCAAGCTTGCCGGCAGTCTCTGACTGTGAACACCCTTGCTCCTTCAACGTGAGGACCGAGCGAGTGGTGTCTAACGCTTCCGGCCTTCCCAGCCTCTTACCTTCCTTCTTGGCACGACTCAGACCTGCCTGTGTACGTTCAATCAACAGGTCACGCTCAAACTCAGCCACAGCCCCAAGCACCTGCATGGTCATCTTCCCGGCTGCACTGGTCAGGTCTACGCCACCCAATGCCAGGCAGTGAACACGGATGCCTGTAGCAGCCAGTTGCTCAACCGTCTGACGTACATCCATGGCATTACGGCCTAGTCGGTCCAGCTTGGTGACGATCAGCACGTCACCCGACTCCATACGCTCCAACAGCTTCTGAAAGCCGGGGCGCTCCGTTGCAGCGATGCTGCCTGAAATCGTTTCCTCGACCACCCTGCTCGCCTGCACGTCGAAACCCGCACTCTTCACTTCCTGCACTTGGTTTTCGGTGAACTGGCTAGCGGTGCTGACGCGGCAGTAGAGAAATGTGCGGGACATGGCGGGTAGCTCCTTGGTATCAGTTAAGGTGGGATCACGATACCAAGGGATCACATACACGTCAATGCTATATTGTTGATACCAGCTAGGCGACCTTCCGACTGGTATCGAATAACGGTCGTTTGTTGATACGAGCGGACTACTCCCCTCGGAGCACTCGGATGGCGCTGGCTATGCCTTCAGCGTTCGAGTCTAGGACTTGCAGGGCTGTCACTGCGTTGTCTGCCACATCCACAGAGCCCCGCTCAGACACCCACTTGGCGAGTTCTTCGATGGCAGCACCAATCCCGTTCTGACTGATCGTCAACAGTTCTAGGGCGTTGGCTATGGCTTCGTTCTGGTCTGACATGGCAATCATCCTTGAGGGCTGGAACCAGCAGCCTAGACCAACTCAGGGAATCTGCGGATATCCGGTGTCTGACCAATGCACAGGATGCAGATCTTCTTTCGCAATGCACAAATCCAAACATTCAGATCAGATATCGTCAGTCTGTTGCGAAAACCCAGCGACTAGCGCTCACACAAGGCCTTGCCTAGCTTCCAGCACCTAGGAGCCCCACAAAATGCGGGCTCCAGCCATGGACACCCTCTCCGCTCCAGGTCAATCGTATGATGGGGCTAGAGGTTTTGGCAGGTTAAAGGAGGGTTTCCGAGCGGTTTCCATCTGGCTGACTGGATACAACCCGAAAGCACAGTGCTGTGCCGACCTCGATTGGCTTGTGCCTGAGTACATCGGCGATGCCTTTTCTCTCGAACTCATTCAACACCGCCTTGGCTGCGGCATCACAGCTCCGAATCATTGCGTTGGCAAACGTCGCTGGACTATCGCTTGAGGCGTACAGGAATTTCATTTTGGGCGGCAGGCAGCTTGTTGCGTAGTACGGCTCCTTCCCTGCGTTGATGTCGAGATGCTTACCCAGTTCGCTATCAACGATCATTCCAATCCTGTGGTGTTGCAGCAACGGGTGGATGCTCCTAGTAATCGCTAGGTGCCATCCAATCGGCTCACTCTTGGCTTGATGGTCCGTGTTCAAAATGAGGAAGGTGGCATGGTGGCCGTAGCGACTCTCGGTATTCAAAGAGCTGAGATGATCCTTCACTACGTAAATGCAACAAGCACTGACCCGATAGCCCTGATGGATTTCGTCGAGCGTATTAGTGTCAACGGCCATCAGGTAATCGAAGCGAGCCTTGAGTTCTGCGACATGATCCAAGGACATCGAGAAGTCATCAGCCGGGGCTGAATAGAGCACCTTGTCATCCTTGTTCTGCCGCACATACGTAATCTGACGCCTGATACTGCTGGGATCAATCTCACGGATACTCAGCTGCTGGGTTACCGGGTCCATCTCTACAGTCAGCGACTTGACGTTGCCGAGAGTGTGCCCATAGACGTAGTGATCACGTGGAATCGTGGCCTGACCTTTCCTGCGCTTCTTCTTGTCATTCTTCGCCATGGGGCAGCGTCCTTGTTGGTGAGATGGCGACATTGTAGCTGCACTGACTGGGCTGATTGCCCCTAGAAGGCTTGACCCTTTCCATCGCCACTGTTGTGAACTGCCGTTCACGGCTTATGAACAGCCTTTGATTGTCAGTCATCGGCTGTGCCCTGTTCGCGATTGTTAGGCGTGGGTGGTCAGATATGCACGACCATCCGTGGTTGTCCGTATTCCAATGAAAGAACCAATATCACTATCGTCATTGCTGGAAAGCACTCCATGTGCATAACCGGCCAACATTAGATGTTTGAAGTTGTCGAAGTCTTCCCCATCAACTGAGATGTTGTGATGGGGCGGAATTGGGCCGGATTCCATAGCGTGAATGTCAGCCAAGAGCTTGTGGCAAGCAGGGTTGAGCTTAATCATTGATGTTACCTTCAGTTATTTCGACAGGGGTTGAGTTCGATCTTTCGAACACCAGACAATTATACCACGCGGTAGGAACTCACCTTTATGGCGGAATTAACACGAGTGCTTCGCCCTTGGAACTCCGTTCCCTCGCCCTTGGACTACTCCACGCAAAAGCTGACCTCCTCCCAGATGGGCGGATAATTGATAATTATCAATCCGCGAACTCCTAGAAAGGGATACGAGATGAACGACGTTCACAGGGATACTGTCGTGAGCCTGGCTCACGGGGATACTGTTCACAGTTCCGCTGCAAGGGTAGTCAACGCTCTTGCACAGCTGATCTTTCCAGTAGCACACTGGTAAGCGGAGCTTACGACAGTTCCAGTTCGAGCATCGCTCGCCGTATTGCACTACCAAGCGTTAGCTTGAAGCTCAACCATTCCAGTTAGCTGGCGGATATATTGATATATATCAATCCGCCCACACCCATGAACTGCCGTTCATTGCAGAAAACACCGTAGACCTTCCGGTCTTGCACATACACAACAAGCTATGACCACAATCCAGCTCCGCTGTTGCCCTTGATCTTCTTTACAGTGCAAGACGAATGCGTGAGCATTCAGGGTGATCCCCTGTCAGCAACGCTGACGATAGTACCACTCAAGCGGAAGCTTACATTCTCACTTGCTGGGGATACATACGTATCTATATTCCCAGCTACACCTTCAGGCTATTGCCTCTCTACAGGGTATACAGTCGTGAAGTCCCTTCACTGAAGTACACTTGTAAGCTGTCGCTTACCGTGCAATTCCTTCGACGAAGGTCGCCGAAGAAACTCCTTTTATATAATAGGACTTTTTCAAACCCCTTGATTTACGTGGCTTACAGGCGATTTCTTGCGTAACTTTTTCAAGAAAGCTACGTATGTGCTACGCAGCCATATTGATGCATCGATCCATCTCCATCGCGTACTCCAGCCTCGAAGACAATCCGTCCACGGGGCGATACCAATCGCTAACGTACCGTTCACGTGCAACGTCAGAACCCCTGAAAACGAGTCGAGGGTTGATGGCGAGCTTAATTTCACCAGTGCGAATGTCGCCATTTCGCGAAGTGGTCACACGCAACAGATTCACCTCTTCCAGCACCTTCAACTTCTTCATCAGATTTGACTCAGCAGCACCTAACGCCTTTGCCAAGGTGGCCTGGGTCATGAAGATGACATTGTGGTACATAACCAGCTGATGCAGTCTTTCCAGCAGCCGTTGCTGGGGTACCGTGATACGACAATCAATTCCAGTACGACACCACTCGCCACGGGCAAAGTCCACTTCCTTACGCAACTGATGCAGGGTATGTTCTGGCAGTTTGCGTCGATCAACAAACTTCAAGTAGCGTTCAAAGTCGTCCACACTTCGGCAGTCGCGAAGACTCGGCTGACAGTCGACAGGGGTGGAAAAGACCGATGGTTTACCATCGTAACCATGAATCTCCCCCGTGAGCCTGTCTACAACAAGGCCCTCAACGGTGATCAGATTTTTCGAGTGGATAGCGGGGGGCATGTTGCTCATTGTGGTTCTCCTGTTCAAGTTCATGTCATAGGCAGTTCCTCTCGGGTAGTGCCGGGTTGGGTTATCAAATCGCAGGCACGACAAAACCGCGCTCTGAGATCACCTTACTTGGTGGCAGATGCGGTCTGGTTTATTGCGAAGAGGTGATCACTATACCGAAGTGATTACAAGAAGTCAAGACAAGATGAACTACGAGCCTCTACAAGGCCATGTGAGCGCCACACTCAAAGAAGCTCAGTCTATATATATACCACACACATTAAACGCCGCAGACAGCCTTACAGGCCGCCCTACTGGATCTGTGTCGAGACATGCTGCCGTCCAAACTTATGTTGTTGTACATCGCGTACTAACCGCGAACTTTTGCTGTGACTGTACGATTGGTCAGAGACGAAAATGCAGAAGTCAGCGTACGGAACTCTTGCCGGATCGAGTGGAACAACAGATACAGACGCGCTAGCATGCCGCCTACGGTACCCCACTTGGGTGTACCTAAACGCTGTCACACTTCGAGATTTTTGACTGATAAACCCTTGTAGAATCAAGGACTTAGAGATAACCCCACCAGCCACACCCCGGCACACAATGTTCCCGCTGTGGCTGCTGCCTTCCGGCTCTGACCAGGTTCACGGGTAATCGTTGCGGGGGGACCGATGGGGTCACCATAACGACGCTCGCCAGCAGGCGAGCCGCGCCATTGTACCGATCTGACGAGAAGTTACAACCACCGCCTTCAGATAAAAAACCGAAGGCACTCAAGCACTTGTGCGATACGCCCGGCCCTACTGGCTTTGCACCACGGCCTCGGCCCGCCCGCCCGCCTGCGCAATCACCAAGTGCACGAAATGCAGTTTGGCAATCACCGCCGCCGGCAGCACAAAAGGGTAGAAATCCGGCTGCCCCATGCTGCGCGACAACTCGTTGAGCATGCCCGCCAATTCGATCCAGGCGTTGACGAACGCCAAAAACATCGGCCCGCCGGGATGCGTCGGGTCGTAGAGGGTTTCGAGGGGAAACGGTTGGTAGTCCAACTCCATTTCCCGGGCGCTCATGCCAAAGCCCAGAGCCGTATCGACCGCATCCATCATGTGCAGGTAGTGGGCCCAGGTTTCCGCCCAGTCCTCCCACGGGTGCATGGTTGCGTAGGCGCTGACGAACCCCTGCTGCCAGTGCGTCGGTGCACCTTGCTGGTAATGCCGCTCCAGGGCTTGGGCATAGCTGTCGCGCTCATCGCCGAATACGCGGCGGAACGGCCCCAGCCACTGGCTGCCCGCGATTAACCGATCCCAATAGTAATGGCCCACCTCATGGCGAAAATGCCCGAGCAAGGTGCGGTAGGGCTCGCCCATCTGCACCCGCACCCGTTCGCGGTGAGCGTCGTCGGCTTCCTTGATGTCCAGGGTAATCAGGCCGTCGGCATGGCCGGTGGTGGGGTTGCGCCCTTGCAGGTCGGTGCCGACGAAATCGAAGGCCAGGCCCGTCGCCTCGTCCTCGCGCTTGGCGATGACCGGCAAGCCCAGGTCGAGCAACTGCGCGACGAGGCGGCGCTTGGCGATTTCTACCTTGCGCCAGTGCTCGTGGTTTTCTACCAAGGAAAGATCGGGGATGGTGCGATTCAATCGGCAAGCCACGCACAAGCCCTGGCCCTCCCCGGCCGGCACCAGCCAATTGCAGGCCGCCGGCGTGTCGAGATTGGCGCAGCGCACAAAGGCGCCGGCCTGGGGGTCGGCGTCCAGCCACCAGGTTTCGGGCGAATCGGCCGGTTGCAGCGACGTCAGCCGCCCCGGCACGGGTTGATAGCCTAGGGCCGCGGAACAGGCCAGGCACTGGCTGTTGCGGAAAAACAGCGCCTGGCCGCAGCGGCACGCCCAAACCTTACTGTTGCGCGATGGCCCGCTCGCAAAGGGGGCGGCGATGCGCGAGCCGAGCTGCTCGAAGAAGCGGTACATGGCGATTTCCTCCAGTGGTCTGCACTAGATCAACGCCCCGCATGGATCGTTCCCACGGGCCGCTTACACCGCGATGTTGTGCTGCCCCAAGAAGGCAACGAACGCTGCTTCATCCAACACCTTGAGCCCCAGCTCATTGGCCTTGGCCAACTTCGAGCCCGCGCCCGGCCCGGCCACCACGCAATGGGTCTTGGCCGACACCGAGCCGGCGACCTTGGCCCCCAGGCTTTCCAGTTTGACCTTGGCCACGTCGCGGCTCATCAGCTCCAGCGAACCGGTCAGCACCCAGGTCTGCCCCGCCAGCGGCAAGCCTTCGACCTGTTTTTTCTCGCTCTCCCAGTGCATGCCGAACGCCTTGAGCTGAGCCTCGATGCTCAGGGCCAGGGCGACGTGGTGTGGCTCATCGAAAAACGCACGCACAGCCTTGGCCTGCTTCTCGGGCAGGGCCTGGCGCATGTCCAGCCAATCGGCGTCGATCACCCCTTGCAAGGTGCCGAACTTGTCGGCGAGCTTCTTCGCCCCACCCGGCCCCACCGAAGGAATGTTGAGCTTGTCGATCACGCCGTCGAGGGTGGCGCTGGCCGCGAACTCGGCCGCCAACTCACCCTGCTCCTGGATCTGCAAGCCGCGCTCCAACAGTTGCTCGATCACCGCGCGGTTGTGGGCATCCTCAAAAAAGCTGTGGATTTCGTGGGCCACTTCCAGGCCAACATCCGGCAAGTAGGTCAACACCTGCGGCAAGGCCTGTTGAACGCGCTCAAGGGAGGCCAGGGAGCGCGCCAGCACCTTGGCGGTCTCCTCGCCCACATCGGGGATGCCCAGGGCATAGATGAAGCGCGCGAGGCCCGGGCGCTTGCTGTCGGCGATCGCCGCCAGCAGGTTGTTGCTGGACAGCTCGGCAAAGCCTTCCAGGCCCACGATCTGCTCGAAACGTAGGATGTACAGGTCCGCAGGCGAACGGACCAAGCCTTCGTCCACCAACTGCTCGACGCTTTTCTCCCCCAGGCCTTCGATGTCCATGGCCCGGCGCGAGACGAAATGGATAATCGCCTGCTTGAGCTGCGCACCGCAGGCCAGCCGCCCGACGCAGCGATACACCGCGCCCTCGCTGAACGTTTCACGGCCCTTGCTGCGCTTAACCAGTTGTGTGCGTTCAACATGAGAGCCGCACACCGGGCAGCACTCGGGGATCTGCACCGGCCGGGCATCGGCCGGGCGGCGCTCGGTGACCACTTGCACCACTTGCGGGATCACATCGCCGGCGCGGCGGATAATCACCGTGTCACCGATCATCAGGCCCAAGCGTGCCACTTCGTCCATGTTGTGCAATGTCGCATTGGCCACCGTGACCCCGGCCACCTTCACCGGTTTCAAGCGCGCCACCGGCGTGACGGCGCCGGTGCGGCCGACCTGGAACTCCACGTCCAGCAGCTCGGTGAGCTCTTCCAGCGCCGGGAATTTATGGGCAATCGCCCAACGCGGCTCGCGCGCGCGAAAGCCCAGCTCACGCTGCGCCGCCAGGCTGTTGACCTTGAACACCACACCATCGATTTCGTAGGGCAGCGCATCGCGGCGCGCGCCGATGTCGCGGTAGTAATCCAGGCACTGTGCGATGCCGTTGGCCAGTTTCAACTCGTGGCTGATGGGCAAGCCCCAGGCCTTGAGCTGTTGCAGGTTGCCGATGTGGGTGTCGGCGAACTCTGCCGAGACCTGGCCCAAGCCATAGCAGCAGAACTCCAGCGGGCGGCTGGCAGTGATCTTCGAGTCCAATTGGCGCAGGCTGCCCGCCGCGGCGTTGCGCGGGTTGGCGAAGGTTTTGCCGCCGGCCTCAAGCTGCGTGGCGTTGAGGCGTTCGAAACCGGCCTTGGACATATAGACTTCGCCGCGCACTTCCAGCGTGGCCGGCCAGCCAGAACCCTTGAGCTTGAGCGGAATATTGCGCACGGTGCGCACGTTGACGCTGATGTCCTCACCCGTGGTGCCGTCGCCGCGGGTGGCGCCGCGCACCAGCACGCCGTCCTGGTACAGCAGGCTGACCGCCAGGCCATCGAGCTTGGGTTCGCAGCTGTACTGCACCTCGGCGCCCGCGCCAAACAGGTCGCCGGCCGGCAAGTCGAGGCCCTCGACCACCCGCCGATCGAACTCGCGCATGTCGGCTTCTTCAAAGGCATTGCCCAGGCTGAGCATCGGCATTTCATGGCGCACCTGGGTGAACGCCGACAGCGCTGTGCTGCCCACACGTTGAGTAGGCGAGTCGCTGGTGACCAAGTCCGGGTGGGCGGCTTCCAGGGCCTTGAGTTCGTGGAACAGGCGATCGTATTCGGCGTCCGGGATGCTCGGTTCGTCGAGGACGTGGTAGCGGTAGTTGTGCTCGTCCAGTTCGGCACGGAGTTCCAAGATGCGGGTTTGAGCGGCGGTCATGGGGGTTTTCTCAAAATGCAAAAGAGCAGCCGAGGCTGCTCTGTGTTTATTCAATGCGGCGCCAGCCAACCCGGCGCCGGCGACTCAACGCTTCTGGGTCAGGGCGCGGCGCTCGAATTCGACGATGCGCTGGCGATAGTGCTCGATGGTCTGGGCGGTCAACACGCTGCGCTGGTCGTCCTTGAGCTCACCATTGAGTTCCTGGGACAGCTTGCGGGCGGCGGCGACCATCACGTCGAACGCCTGTTTGGGGTGACGCGGGCCCGGCAGGCCAAGGAAGAAACTCACCGCTGGGGTGCTGAAGTGGTCGATATCGTCCAGGTCAAACACCCCTGGCTTGACCGCGTTGGCCATGGAGAACAGCACTTCGCCGTTGCCCGCCATGCTTTCGTGGCGGTGGAAAATGTCCATCTCGCCAAAGCGCAGGCCGCTTTCCAGGATGTTCTGCAACAGGGCCGGGCCCTTGAAACCGCCGCTGTCGCGGCAGATCACGCTGATGACCAGGACTTCTTCGGCCTGGGGCTGATCTTTTTCCGCGGCAGCCTTGGCCACCCGCGGCTCTTCGGAGAAATCGGTGTCGCGGGCACTGAAACCTGGGCCTTCTTCCAAGTCCAGGTTGAGGTTCAAGTCGCCCTGCTGTGGCTCGCCGCCACGCTTGCCACGTTTGCTGCCCGCTTCACGGGGCTCGCGGGCCGGCATGCTGACGGATGGCAAGTCATGCTCATCCAGTTGTGGTTCTTTATGGTTGTCCAGCACACGGGGCGGCCCCAGCAGCTCAGCGCCGCCGCTGTCGTCATCGGGCAAATTGGACAGGTTGCGGTCCAGGCGAAACTTGAGTTTGCCCTTGCCGCCACGCATGCGGCGCCAGCCATCGAAAAGAATACCGGCAATGACAACAATGCCGATGACGATCAGCCACTCGCGCAGACCGATTTCCATGTAATCCCGTGCCTCTATGAAAAATGCTGATGAATAAAGGGTTTAGCAAGCTGCAAACCCCTTTAAAACGTGGCGCCAACTCTATGTTCTGACAGGCGTTTTGCCCACGCATACGAAAAATTGACATTAAACTAGCACGACCAAAGAGAACTTTACACCGTCTGTCAATGTTGACACGCAAATTGTGTCATTTAGCCATCTTCGTGCTGGACGGTAAAAGCCCTTACAGCAGCAGTAGATTAAACCCTACAAACCACAAGCCAACTACCTACCCGCTTGCAGCATGCCACTTACAACTTGCCGCCTAACTTTCCACCATAGCCATCGCTTCTTCGACGTCCACCGCCACAAGCCTTGAACAGCCTGGCTCATGCATGGTCACCCCCATCAACTGATCGGCCATTTCCATGGCGATCTTGTTGTGGGTGATGTAGATGAACTGCACGGTCTGCGACATCTCTTTGACCAACCGGGCGTAGCGTCCAACGTTAGCGTCATCCAGCGGTGCGTCAACTTCGTCGAGCATGCAGAACGGCGCCGGGTTCAACTTGAAGATGGCAAATACCAGCGCCAGGGCCGTCAGGGCTTTCTCTCCGCCGGAGAGCAAATGAATGGTGCTGTTCTTCTTGCCCGGTGGGCGCGCCATGATCGTTACCCCTGTATCGAGTAGATCTTCGCCCGTCAGTTCCAAATAAGCGCTGCCGCCACCGAAAACTTTTGGAAAGAGTGCCTGTAGCCCACCATTGATCTGGTCGAACGTGTCCTTGAAGCGGTTGCGGGTTTCCTTGTCGATCTTGCGGATCACGTTTTCCAAAGTGTCGAGGGCTTCCACCAAGTCGGCATTCTGGGCATCCAGATAACGCTTGCGCTCCGATTGCTGCTGGTATTCGTCGATGGCCGCGAGGTTGATCGCCCCCAGCCGCTGGATACGCGCCGCGATGCGTTCCAACTCTTCTTCGGCCTCTTTCTCGTTTGCTTGAGCGGCCAATGTGGCCAATACGCCATGGAGGTCGTAACCATCTTCCAATAACTGGTCTTGCAGGGCCGCGCGCCGCACGGTCAAGGCCTGCCACTCCATGCGTTGCTGTTCCAGTTGGCTGCGGATCAACTGTGACTGCTGCTCGGCCTGGCTGCGGCGTTTCTCGGCGTCGCGCAACTCGCGGTCGGCATCTTCCAGGGCAATTTGCGCGGTCTTGAGTTCGACGTCCACGGTCATGCGTTTGTCGAGCAACTCTTCGAGTTTGAGGCGCAATTCTTCCAGCGGCGCCTCGCCCTCTTCCAGGTTGAGGCTCAGCTGTTCGCGCTTCTCGCTCAGGCGTTCTGATTGCAGCTCCAGGCGTTCCAGGGCCTGGCGCGTGGAGTCGTGCTGCGCCTTGAGCGAACCCAGGCGTACCGCCAATTGATGGGCGTGATCCTTATGGCTGCGGGACTCCTGGCGCACACGGTCAAGGCGCTCGCGCAGGCTGTCGCGCTGGGCCAACAGCAGTTCGCGCTGCTCGGTGTCCAGGGCCATGCTGTCGAGGGCCTCTTGCAACTGCAAGCGCGCTTCGCCGACCTGCTCGTGCTCCAGGGCGCGCTGTTCGCCCAACTCCGTCAGTTCCTCGTCGAGGCGGCTGCGGCGCAGGGTCAACTGCTCAGCTTTGGCCTTGCCGGCGGAGAGCTGGGCCTTCAATTCGCCTTGCTGGCGTGCTTCGTCCTGCAACAAGCGGCGCAGGTGTTCGCGGCCGTTTTCCTGTTGGCGCTGTTGGGCGCGCAGGGTTTGCAACTGGGTCTCGAGGCTTTCGACCAGGGCTTCGCGTTCTTCGCGTTCCTCCCCCAGACGCTGGATTTCCTGGCCCCGGGCCAGCACCCCGCTTTCGGCTTCGCTGGCGCGGCGCACCCGCAAAAAGTGCCGGCCGACCCAATAACCGTCACGGCTGATGAGGCTTTCGCCCGCCGCCAGTTGGCCGCGCAGCGCCAGGGCCTGGTCCAGGCTTTCCACCGGCCGCACCTGGCCCAGCCACGGCGACAGATCGGCCCGTGCCTCGACTTTGTCCAGCAGGCTGCCCGGCACCCGCACGCCGTCGCGGGCGGGGCTGAGCAGGCGCAAATCGCCCTGCTGGAACCCCGCCAGGTCGACCCCGGCAAAATCGTCCACCAACACCGCTTGCAGGTCGGCGCCGAGCACGGTTTCCACCGCCAGCTCCCAGCCTGCTTCCACGCTCAGGCCTTCGGCCAGGCGCGGGCGCTCGGCCAGCCCTTGCTCACGCAACCACTGCGCGGTGCCGGTGCCTGGGTCAAGCGCCGCTTGCTGCAAGGCTTCCAGGGAAGCCAAGCGGCCGTTGAGGCGCTGCAACTCGCCCTGGGCCTGCTGCTGGCTCTGGCTGGCGCGCTGCAAGTCCTGGCGCAGTTGTTCCAGGCGTTCGACCTGGGCTTCTTCGCTGGCCTGCAAATCTTCGAGGGTGGCTTCGCTGGCGGCCAGTTGTTCGTTGAGTTCGAGGATCGCTGCATCTTCCGGGTCGGCCGCCAGCAAGGCGCGTTCTTCGCTCAAGCGGCGCTGCCGGTCGGCCAGGCGCTCCATGCTGGTTTCCAACTGCTGGATGCGCGATTGCTGAACCTGGGCCTGGCGCTGCGGCTCGGCGCTGCGCAGGTTGAAGCTGTCCCATTGCTCTTGCCAGCCATGCATGGTGGCTTCGGATTCTTCCAGGGCCGCGGCAGCCTCCTCGGCGGCGGCGCTGGTGACTTCCTGCTCCGGGGTGAGCAAACCCAGCTCTTCGCCCAGGGTCAGCAGCAAGGTGCGGTCGTGGCCCAGGTGCGACTCGGTTTCCAGGCGTGCGCGCTCGGCTTCCTTGAGATCGTCCTGCAATTGGCGCAAGCGTTGCTGGCCGTGCTGGATGCTCTGCTCGACGCGGGCAATGTCGCCGCCTACGGAATAGAAGCGGCCCTGCACCAAGTTGAAGCGCTCGGACAGTTCATGGTGCCCGTCGCGCAGGCGCTCGATGCTCGCGTCCGCGTTGCGCTGCTCGGCCACCAGCGCCTCGAAGCTGACTTCCTGGTTACCAATGATCGCCTCGCGCTGCCCCACTTGCTCGTTCAGCGCCTGCCAGCGCAGGGCCGAGAGTTGCGCCTTGAGCTGGCGCTCCTCGCCCTTGTATTCCTGGTACTTCTCGGCAGCCTGGGCCTGGCGGTGCAGGCGTTCGAGCTGGCGTTCCAGCTCTTCGCGCAGGTCGGTCAGGCGCGCCAGGTTTTCGTGGGTACGGCGGATACGGTTTTCGGTTTCGCGGCGCCGCTCCTTGTATTTGGAGATGCCCGCCGCTTCTTCGATGAAATTGCGCAAATCCTCGGGTTTGGCTTCGATCAGCTTGGAGATCATGCCCTGCTCGATGATCGAGTAGCTGCGCGGCCCCAGGCCAGTGCCGAGGAAGATATCGGTGATGTCGCGGCGCCGGCACTTGGTGCCGTTGAGGAAGTAGCTGTTCTGGCTGTCGCGGGTCACTTTGCGGCGGATGGAGATTTCCGCGTAGGCCGCGTACTCGCCCACCAGGGTGGCGTCGGAGTTGTCGAACACCAGCTCGATGCTGGCCTGGCTCACAGGTTTGCGGCTGGTGGAGCCGTTGAAGATGACGTCGGTCATCGACTCGCCGCGCAGGTTCTTCGCCGAACTCTCGCCCATCACCCAGCGCACGGCATCGATGATGTTCGACTTGCCGCAGCCATTAGGCCCGACGACCGCGGCCATGTTACTGGGGAAGTTCACCGTCGTCGGGTCGACGAACGACTTGAACCCCGCCAACTTGATGCACTTGAGCCGCACGCTTAGGCATCCGCCAACGCAGAGAGCATCAGGTTGCAACTGCGCTGGGCGTAGGCCGAGAGCACGATACGGATGTGCGGCAGGTCACGGGCCATGACGGCGCCCAGCAGTTGCTCGAACAGTTCCAGATACTCGCTCATCTCCGACTTGCGCTGCTCCAGGGCCAGGAAATACGCGCGGCTCATGGCCGGTTGCAGGTTTTCCACGGTCTCTTGCAGGTACGGGTTGTTGGCGAACGGATAGGCGGCGCGCATCACGCTGAAACTGTCGTCGACAAAGGTGCGGATGTCCTGGCGCTCATAGCTGGCGGTCAGGCGCTGCTGGATTTGCAAAAACGGCGCCAGGTCCGCCTGCACCAGCCAACCGCTGGCCACGGCGTTGCCCAACAGGATGTACAGCTCGCTCATCAACGTACACAGGCTTTGCAGCTTGTGGGCGGTGAGTTCGGTCACGTGGGCGCCGCGTCGCGGCAGGATGGCGATCAGGTGGCGGCGCTCCAGGATCAGCAGGGCTTCGCGGACCGAACCGCGGCTGACATTAAGCGCCAGCGTGACCTTCTGTTCCTGGATCCGCTCCCCCGGCTTGAGGTCCCCGCGAATGATGCGTTCGGCGAGGTGGTGAGCAATTTGCTCGGCGAGGCTGTCCGGCGCCTTGAACGTCATGGTTTTCCTTCGAAATCTTCGATCAGTACAAGCGGCGCAGTGTAGCGCAATTGCCGTTGATGGCGCAGGGCCCGCACGGCGCAATTGGCATGAAATACGCAGCGTAATACCTGAAAACCTACCGTGGCCGCCATCAACCTCCTGGGCGATACCCAGAAGCCGCGAAAAACCGTTGCGCGCCAGCAACCACGGGGATCTGGACCATACTTTCAAGGTTGCGCAACCGCATTTCCTGACCCTTAGGTCAGAAAAGAATTGACCGAAAAGTCAGACATGACTAGATTCGGCCCAACCAGCGGTTAACAACAATAAAACGAGTCTGCGAGGCCTTCCGTGATCCAGTTTTTACTCAACCAGGAACTCCGCCGTGAGCACGCCCTGGACCCCAACCTGACCGTGCTCGATTACCTGCGCGAACACTTGGGCAAATCCGGTACCAAAGAAGGCTGCGCCAGCGGCGATTGCGGCGCGTGCACAGTGGTGGTGGGCGAGCTGCACACCCAGGCCGATGGCCGCGAGCGGATCCGCTATCGCAGCCTCAACTCGTGCCTGACGTTCGTTTCGTCCCTGCACGGCAAACAGCTCATCAGCGTCGAAGACCTCAAGCACCAGGGCCAGTTGCACAGCGTCCAGCAAGCCATGGTCGATTGCCACGGCTCGCAGTGCGGCTTCTGCACGCCGGGCTTTGTGATGTCGCTGTTCGCCCTGCAAAAAAACAGCTGCGCGCCCGACCGCCACCAGGCCCACGAAGCCCTGGCCGGCAACCTGTGCCGCTGCACCGGGTATCGGCCGATCCTCGCGGCCGCCGAGCAGGCCTGTTGCGCCCGGCAGCCCGATCAGTTCGACGCGCAAGAAGCCCAGACCATCGCCCGCCTCAAGGCCATCGCGCCCACCGAAACCGGCGAGCTCAACTGCGGCGACAAACGTTGCCTGGTGCCCCTGACCGTTGCCGACCTGGCCGACCTCTACGACGCCTACCCGCAAGCGCGCCTGCTGGCCGGCGGCACCGACCTGGCCCTGGAAGTGACGCAGTTGCACCGCACCCTGGCGGTAATGATCTACGTCGGCAACATCGCCGAGCTCAAGCGCATCGAAGACTTCGATGATCGCCTGGAAATCGGCGCCGCCACCGCCCTCTCCGACTGCTACGCGGCTCTCAAGGCCCAGTACCCGGACTTCGGCGAACTGCTGCAACGCTTTGCCTCGCTGCAAATCCGCAACCAGGGCACCCTGGGCGGCAACATCGGCAACGCCTCGCCCATCGGCGACTCGCCGCCCCTGCTGATCGCCCTCGGCGCGCAGATCGTTCTGTGCAAGGGCAACACCCGGCGCACCCTGGCGCTGGAGGATTACTTCATCGACTACCGCGTCACCGCCCGCCAGGACAGCGAGTTCATCGAGAAGATCATCGTGCCCAAGGCCAGCGCCGCCCAGGCGTTCCGCGCCTACAAGGTGTCCAAGCGCCTGGACGACGACATCTCGGCGGTGTGCGGCGCGTTCAACCTGCGCATCGAACAGGGTGTGGTGGCCGAGGCCCGCGTCGCCTTCGGCGGCATGGCGGCCACCCCGAAACGGGCCACAGCCTGCGAGGCGGCGCTGCGGGGCGCGACCTGGAACGCCGCTACCGTGGAGAAGGCCTGTGCAGCCCTGGGCGAGGATTTCACCCCGCTCTCGGATTTTCGCGCCAGCAAGGAGTACCGCCTGCTCAGCGCGCAAAACCTACTGCGCAAGTACTTCATCGAACTGCAAACACCGCACATCGAAACCCGGGTGACCGCTTATGTCTAACCATCACGCAGTGGAAAAAACCCAGGCCGAACTGGCCGAGCTGTTCGCCCAGGACCTGACCACAGGCGTAGGCCGCAGCGTCAAGCACGACAGCGCGGCCAAGCACGTCAGCGGCGAAGCGCAGTACATCGACGATCGCCTGGAATTCCCCAACCAGTTGCACCTCTATGCACGGCTGTCGGACCGCGCCCATGCTCGCATCCTGAGCATCGACACGGCGCCGTGCTACGCCATCGAGGGCGTGCGCATCGTCATCACCCACCAGGACATTCCTGGCCTCAAGGACATCGGCCCGCTGTTGCCGGGCGATCCGTTGCTGGCCATCGATGACGTGCAGTTCGTCGGCCAACCGGTACTCGCGGTGGCTGCCCACAACCTCGACACCGCACGCCGCGCCGCCATGGCGGCGATCATCGAATACGAAGACCTGGAGCCAGTGCTGGACGTAGTCGAGGCCCTGCGCAAGCGCCATTTCGTCCTCGACAGCCACACCCACCAACGCGGCGACTCGGCCACGGCCCTGGCCGGCGCCGAGCACCGCATCCAGGGCAACCTGCACATCGGCGGGCAGGAACACTTCTACCTGGAGACGCAGATTTCCTCGGTGATGCCCACCGAAGACGGCGGCATGATCGTCTACTGCTCCACCCAGAACCCCACCGA
>RCMZ01000304.1_pt1 | contig 35380 bp, 33 predicted proteins | sample 2041141 | NCBI WGS metagenome assembly RCMZ01 (sample SAMN09708263, study PRJNA481090) | Wastewater metagenome, whole genome shotgun sequencing project. | biome: sewage; isolation source: Davis station wastewater (DW) | place: Antarctica: Davis Station | collected 2010-03-01 | reverse complement strand
AGGTCGGCGTTCTCGTCTTCCAGACCCGCGCCGCCGAAATGGACATGGTTGTCCCACAGCCCCGGCATCACATAGCGGCCCGACGCCTCATAGGTGCGGGCGGCGGTAAAGTTCCGCGCCGCCTCGACATCAGGCGCCACGGCGATGATGTCATGGCCCCGCACCACGACCGTCTGGCCGGGCGTGACCTGACCGGTCTTCACGTCAATGACATTGGCCGAGCGGATCATCAGATCGACCGCCTGTGGCGCCGCCACAGCGGATGAGGACACGCCGACCGCCACAAGGGCGCTGGCGGCAAGGGCGGACACGAGGTTCAGAATCGGACGCATGATTGCCTATAGAGTCCGAACCGCCGCAAAGGCAAAGCGTCCCGCCTAAACCGGCGCCCCACAGAACCGGAGTCCACGCCATGAACCTTGTCATCCTGACCGGCGCCGGCATCTCGGCGGAATCGGGCGTGCCGACCTTTCGCGCCGATGATGGCCTGTGGTGCGGTCACCGCGTCGAGGATGTGGCGACGCCGCAAGCCTATGAACGCGATCCGGCTCTGGTGCAGGACTTCTATAATCTGCGCCGCCGCCAACTGGCCGAGGTTCAACCCAATGCCGCCCACCGCGCCCTGGCCGAGGTCGCGGCCAACTGGGACGGCGACCTCCTGCTGGTGACCCAGAATGTCGATGACCTGCACGACCGCGCCCATGCCGAGACGCCGGCTGCATCGGGGTTTTCGCTGATCCATATGCACGGCGAACTGCTGAAGGCCCGCTGCACCCGGTCGGGCGCGGTGTGCGACTGGAACGGTGATCTGGCGACCGACCAGGCCTCGCCACATCACCCGGACGGACGCCTGCGGCCTCACATCGTCTGGTTCGGGGAAATGCCTCTGGAGATGCCGCGTATCGAGGCGGCGCTGGAGGCCTGCGACCTGTTCGTCTCCATCGGCACCTCGGGCAATGTCTATCCGGCGGCGGGCTTTGTGCAACTGGCCCGATATGCGGGCGCGCGCACGGTAGAGATCAATCTGGAGCCCACCCTGGGCCGCAGCCTGTTTGACGAAGGCGTCTATGGCCCAGCGACTGAGACCGTCCCGGCTTTCTTCGCCAGCCTTTAGGGCCTAACCGCGCGGCGCGAACAGGATGATGGCGGCCCCGACCAGACAGACCGCCCCGCCGATCATGTCCCAGCGATCCGGCGACGTCTTCTCGACCAGCCCCATCCAGATCAGCGACGCACAGATATAGACCCCGCCATAGGCCGCAAACGCCCGCCCCGCCGCGTCCGACGGCGTCAGCGTCAGCAGCCAGGCAAAGGCGATCAAACACACCACCCCCGGAGCCAGCCATAAGGGCGACCGATCCAGCTTCAGCCACGCCCAGAAGGCGTAACAGCCGCCGATCTCGGCCAGTGCCGCAAGCGGATAGATCCAGACGAGTTTCATTCCCTGCTCTTAGCGGCCATGATCCGGCCTTAGCCATACCAGTCGGCGGCCAGATCCTTCCATTGAGGATTACCCTTCTCGATCAGCGCCAGCTTCCATGATCGCCGCCACGTCTTGATCGCCTTTTCGCGCTCAATGGCTCCGATCATGGAATCGGTCTGTTCGTACCAGACCAAGGTGCGACAACCGTATTGATCGCTGAAGCCGCCAAGCTCCCCAGTCTTGTGCCGCCAGACCCTGCCGATCAGATCGCTGGTGACGCCGGTATAGATCGTGCCGTTGCGGCGGCTGGCCATGATGTAGATGGCGATAATTGCATCACGCCCCACCATGAAACCTCTCCCAATCCGTCATTCCGGGGCGGCGCAGCCGAACCCGGAACCCAGGAGAGCATCACAAGCGTCACCGTTTCACAATCTGCGACGCCCCCTGGGTTCCGGGTTCCGAGCAAGCTCGGCCCCGGAATGACGGACTATGGCGAGGTGATGCCTCGTTACTTGGAGCCGCGCTCCTTCGCCAACCGCTCCAGCACCCTGCCCCGCCCTTTTGACAGGGCCGTGATCACCCCTCGGAAGGTCGCCGTTTCCTGCACCGTAAACGCCGAGCGGCCCAGCATGACGCGCAGGTTCTGGCTCATGGAGCGGAACTTCTCGGGCGGATGGAAGAAGCCCGCCGCATCCAGTTCGCGCTCCAGATGCTCATAAAGGCCCAGCAACAGCTCCCCGGACGCAGGCGGCTCGCCCTCGCGGAAATTGGGCGGCGGGGCGTCCAGCACCAGGGTGCGCCATTCGTAGGCGTTGATGGCCACGGCCTGAGCCAGGTTTAGCGACTGGTGACGCGGATCAATGGGGATGGTGACAATCCCCTGACACAAGGCGATGTCGCCGGTCTCAAGCCCCGACCGCTCGCCGCCGAACAACAGGCCGGTCTTCAGGCCCGAGGCCGTGTCGTCATAGAGCACCCGCGAGCTTTCGCGCGGGGTGCGCACCGGCTGGCGCGTCTCGCGCGGACGCGCCGTGGCGGCCAGCACCGTATGCAGGTCGGCGATGGCGGCGCCGACGCTGTCGAACACCTTGATGCCGTCCAGCACCCAGTCGGCCCCCGAGGCCGTGGCCCAGGCGCGTTCCTGGGGCCAGCCGTCGCGCGGACTGACCAGACGCAGCTCGTTCAGGCCGAAATTGGCCATGACGCGCGCCACGGCGCCGATGTTCTCGGCCATCTGCGACTTGTCGAGGATGACCACCGGGGGCGTCGGAACGCCCCCTTCATGCTTCGTCTGATCAGGCTCAATCGAGGTGGGCAAGCGGATCAGTCCTGACCGTACATCGACACCCAGATGTCGATATTGCCCGCCTCGACATCGGCCACCTTGACCGCAGGCCAGCCGATGCTCGCCGTCGCCGACGACTGCCAGGCCAGAATGGTCAGGTCACGCAACTGGGCCGCGCCCGCCGCCAGACGTTCGGTGGCGAACTGGACGCCGCGCGGATCGCTGTCCCCAAATCCGCCCGCCTTCTCCAGCCGATAGAAGGGCACGGTCGTCGCCAAGGTCGTCTTCAGGTAGGCGACGGTGTTCTTGCGCAGATCAAACCCGTCCAGCTGCGGCGCAGGCATGGCGGCCTCGACGGCGTCCAGGCGGGCGGTGCGTTGAACGAAAGCGCCCTCGAACACGCCGTGGGTCTGGCGCGAATTTGTGAAGCCTTCCGGATTGGGGAAATCGCCCCAGCCGTTGAAGTGGATCGAGGTGTGCAGCGGCTGCGAGCCGTCGCCGACATAGTGCGACAGGATGCCGAGATCGCGCAGGGTCAGGGCCTCGCGGCGCAGACGGTCTTCGCGGTACCAGGCGCGCTTGGCCGGATCGGTCTCGCGGGCCTCGGCGGCGCTCAGCACGCGCCAATAGGCAAAGTCGCGGCCCAGCTGCTGCCAGGCGTCCATGATGGCATAGGGCAGATAACCGGCGTCATCGACCTTGATGCCCGCGGCCTGAAGCTGGGCGTCGAACTCGGACTTCAGACGCGGCAGGTCGTCGATCGACATCCCCGCCGCCGTCATCACCCGAGCGTCGTCGGTCATGTCGACGAAGTGGGCGGTGTCGCGTTCGCGGTCATGCGGCTGGCCGGCGCCCTTCCAGCGGTCGGGCTCTCGCGACAGTTCGCCGACCTCGGCCTGGGCGTTCAGATTGCGCACGAAGTCCGGCAGGCTGTCCGGCAGGGCGCGCACGGCGGCGACGCCGATCATGCGGTGGCCGCTGGAGCCCCAGGCCGACACCTGGGCGGCGGAACCAGCCACCGCAATGATGGCGACGGCGGCGAGAAGCATGCGTTTCATGTGCGGGCTCTGCGACAGGAAGGGGAAAGTGGTAAGGCCAGGTGTGTGCCAGGCGGGAAAGGCGGCGAATTTTCCTGTGGACTTACCCGATCCCGATCCCGGCCTCCACCCATGGCGCGCGGCTTGCGAAAACTGTCTTCGCAAACCGGCGCCAATTGCGGCGCCGCAACATGAGCTGCATAGCCTGAGCGACTGAAAACATTGCCGGAATTTTAACGCCACGCTTGACGCAGGCTCGCCACATTTCGCAGCCTACTTTCAGTCGATCCGCCGAAAACATAGCAACCATTTGCACCGGCCACAGCATCACTTGGCAATATAGGTCAGCCAAGTAAGCATCATGCGTAAGCAAAGGATTTGAGATCGCCAAATACAGCTATCGACGCCGATCTATAATGACGAACAGGCCTCGATCATCATTCATGTTGCACACAGATGATCCACCGAACCGATGGGCGAGCGATCACAATGACCGTCTTCGCCACATTTAGGCCACAGATGGAAACGAGACAGGCCCCGCCGGAGCGATCCTTTCCGGTGTCGCTCTCGGTCGCCTTATGCGTATCGCCGTCGCTGCTTTCGCCGCTCTTTGCGCCTTCGCCTACCCTGCCATGGGTGAGCCAGTCGCATACGACGCCGTCATCGCTCTTGAGCGGACAGTGTCTGAAACCCCTGATGCGGCGGTTGGTTCCAGCGACGATGCGGTTACAGCTGACGTCGAACTCAATGCCGAACAGGCCGAGTTGATGGCGGGCGATCCCGACTGGCGCGCCTCGGCCCGCCTCTATCATGCAGGCGGCGGTGGCGCGACGGGCAACGATTCGCTCGGTTGCCGTCCGGTAGCCATGCGCACGGTCGCCGTCGACCCCAATGTCATTCCCCGCCGCACGCGCCTGTTCATCCGTGAGACGGTCGGCATGCGTCTGGCCGACGGCACGGTCCACGACGGTTACTGGTATGCGTCCGACACTGGCGGGGCGATCAAGGGTCAGAAGATCGACCTCTATACCGGCCACGGCCGTGGCTCGATGCACCAGGCCCGCCGCCTCAATATGCGCACCCTGACCATCGCCGACGCCGGCCGCTTCAACGGCTGCCCCCCGGCCTGGACCCAGATGGCCTCAAACTAAGGCCTCTACAGTCTGAAACGAAAACGGCGGCCAGAGTGATCTGGCCGCCGTTTTCGTATTCGTCCCAACGGCTGCGCCCGCTCAGAACTTCCGTCGCCCCGTCGCCGTCTCATAGAACAGCCTGAAATCCCCCATCAGGCTCCACAGCGGATATTTGAAGGTCGCGGGCCGGTTCTTCTCAAAGAAGAAATGCCCCACCCAGGCAAAACCATAGCCGAGCAACGGCATGGCCAGCAGCCACCACGGGTTCAAGGTCAGGATAAATGTCATGAAGGCCAGAATGACCAGGGCTGTGCCAACCACGTGAATGCGGCGGCAGACCGTGTTGGCGTGCTGGTGGATATAGAAGGGATAGAAGGCTTCAAACGAGGCGTAGCGCTCCGCCGATCCATCCTTGGGTGCAGGTTGCGTGCTCATGGCGCAAAAGGTGCGCGCATAACACCGTTAGGGTCAAGCCTGAGCGCCGTTTCGCACATTCACCATTTCGGTTCACCGCAAATGTGAATCCTCCCTTAAGCCTGTTGGCCCTAGTCTGATCTCATGCAGGCCTCAGCCATCGCCATGGGCGGCATTGCCGCCGCCGTCGCACGCTTCGACGCCAGCGCCCATCGCACGGCGCAGCGCCCCCTCGACACGCCCGCCGAAGACACGGTCGAGCGCATCGAGGCCAAGATCGCGGTCCAGGCCAATACGGCTGTCCGCCGCACCGCCGACCAGATGGTCGCCACCCTGCTCGACATCCGCGTCTGACACGCGACGCCTGAGCAGCGACACCTGGCTAGCGGCCCCTGACTAGAGACACCTAGCTAGCGACTTTGGGCCGCAGGCCAACGGATCAAGTTTCGCTGAACTGTCGTCTGCGCGTCGTCCGCATGATGTGAACCGCCCCTAGCCGTTAGCGGGAAAACGGGGGCGATCATGCGCAAACTTCTTCTGACCACGGCCATCTGCGCCCTGCTGACGGCCAACGCCGTGCAGGCCCAAACGCCAAGTCAAACGCCCGTTCAAGCTCCGGCCGCCTCCGCAAAGGCGCCGGCCCAGGCGCCAAACGGCCGCTACGCCGCCAAGGGCTGGGCCGACCGCATCGTCTTGTTCCCCGGCGCCGAAGCCTCGCGTGAAATGGCCGTCGCCTGGCGCACCGACACCCGCCAGACGACGACCGAGGCCCAGATTGCACTGGACATTTCCGGCCCGTCGCTCGACTACGCCGCCCGTACGGTCAGCGGCGAAACCCTGGCTTCGACCACCGACAACGGCGCGGCCAACCACCACCATGTCCGCTTCACCGGCCTGACGCCGGGCGCGCGCTATATGTATCGGGTCCGCGCCGCCGACGGCTGGAGCGAATGGCTGGCCTTCACCACGGCCAAGGCCGAGGCCGCCCCCTTCCGCTTCCTCTATTTCGGCGACACCCAGAACGACATTCTGGCGGTCATCCGCCAGGGCTTCCTGTCGTCCGGCCCGGTCGATCTGGCCGTCCACGCCGGTGACCAGATCGCCCAGCGCGAGACCAAGATCGCCGATGACGAATACGGCGAATGGACCGAGGCCGGCGGATACGCCTTCGCCATGATCCCGCAGGCCGTCGCCGCCGGAAACCATGAGTACCGCGACGTGATCGCCGCCGATGGTTCGGAAAGCCGCGAACTGGGTCCAGGCTGGCGGCCCCACCACGCCCTGCCCGCCAATGGTGCGGCGGGCGTCGAGGCGACCTCATACTTCTTCGACTATCAAGGTGCGCGGTTTGTCGTTCTGGACGGCACCTCGGCCCTGGATATGGGCACGCTGGAGGCCCAGACGGCCTGGCTGGACCAGACCCTGGCGGCCAGCACCGCACGCTGGAACATCGTCCTGATGCACCAGCCGATCTACACCTGCGCCAGACCCAAAGACACCGAACCGCTGAAGACGGTGTGGAAGCCCATCTTCGAGCGTCACAAGGTCGATCTGGTGCTGCAGGGCCATGACCACTGCTATGCCCGCGTGTCGAACGAGGCGGGCGCCGCCGCCTCCCGCGCCGCATCCGCCGCAGGCCAGCCGGTCGGGCCGGTCTATCTGGTATCGGTCACCGGCTCCAAGATGTATGGCCTGAACGACCGCGCCGCGACCCAGCCTGTCCGCATCGCCGAAGATACCGAGCTTTATCAGGTGCTGGACGTGAACGCCGACCACATCGCCTTCCGCGCCTTCACCGCGACCGGCGAACTGTACGACGGCTTCACCCTGACGCGCGGAGGGGACAATCGGAACCGCCTGACAGAAACCGAAGAGACCGTTCTGGCGACCCGCCGCTGCCAGGGTGCGGCAGGGCCGGACAACCGCCCCTGCACGGCGCGCGGCAAAGACTGATCATCTCCGTTTCCAACAGCGAACTACAGGCCGTCCTCCGCGTTCACTGACCAGATCGCGCCCTGAGAGCCGTCTCTCAGGGCGCATGCTCATGGGAGAAACGCCGTGCCCCAACTGCTCTTCATCAATCTGCCTGTCACAGACCTGAACCGTTCAATCGCCTTCTACGAGGCCGTTGGCGCCACCAAAAACCCGATGTTCAGCGACGACACAGCCGCCTGCATGGTCATGTCAGACGTGATCCATGTCATGGTCCTGACCCATGACAAGTGGCGCACCTTCACCAAGCGCCAAATCCCCGACGCCCATGTCTCGGCCCAAATGTCGCTGTGCTACGCCTGCGAAAGCCGAGAGGCGGTCGATGCCGTGGTCGCCAAGGCAGAGGCTGTGGGCGGCCTGATGGACCCCAATCCGATCCAGGACCACGGCTTCATGTATGGTCGTAGCTATGCCGACCCGGACGGCCATCTCTGGGAGCCGATGTGGATGGACCCGGCGGCTGTCGCTGCTGGCCCCGAAGCTTTCGCCGAACAAGTCGGGGCCTGAGCCATGTCCGATCTCTACGAGCTCAGCGTCAGCCGTCTGATCAAGGCCTCGCCCGAAACCGTCTGGCGGATATTCACCCAACGCACCGGCGAATGGTTCTGTCCCCGCCCCTGGACCGCGCCGGTCATCGACTGGGACCTGCGCGTCGGCGGTCGGGCCAATGTCGTCCTGCAGTCGCCGCAGGGTGAGCAACATCCTTATTCCGGCGTGTTCCTGGAGATCGAGCCAGGCCGCAGATTGGTCTCGACCGGGGCGATGACCGAGGGCTGGGTTCCGCAGGCTGGTGATCTGAACTTCGTCCGCATCGACACCTTCGAAGCCGAGGCGGGCGGCACGCGCTACACCTCCACCGCCCGTCACTGGGAGGAGAAGGCGATGGAGACCCACAAGACTATGGGCTTCGAGCAAGGCTGGGGCGCGGTCGCCGATCAACTGGCCGCATTGGCCGAACAAGGGGATCGCTGAACGATCCCGCAGTTGAGAAGGAAACGACCATGAGCTTCCTCGACATCACCGTCATCGCCGTGCCGACCCAGAACAAGGCTGCCTATCTGGAGCACTCCCGCACCAGCACAATCGTCTTCAAGGAACATGGCGCGCTGAAGGTCACCGAGACCTGGGGCGAGGACGTGCCGGAAGGCAAGCTGACCGACTTCCGCCGCGCCGTGGCGCTGAAGGATGGTGAGACGGTCGCCGTCGGCTGGATCACCTGGCCCGACAAGGCGACCCGCGACGCCGCCTGGGAGAAGATGATGCAGGACGAGCGTCTGGCCGGAGCGGAGATGCCGTTTGACGGCAAGCGGATGATCTTCGGCGGGTTCGAAACCCTGATCGACGGCTGATCCTCAGCGGCAGAACTGGGTGTTCGTGGCTTCCAGATGCAGGTGGTCGCGGTGGACGGCGTTGTAGTCGGGGCTGAGGGTCGTGCCGAAAATCCGGCAGGCGTCATCGCGGATGCGGCGCATGAACCGCCCGCCCGCCGCCCCGCCCGGTCCATTGCCGTTCCAGTCGGCCAGGACCGTGATCCGGCGCCCGTCGCGCAGACGCACGCCTGAGAAGTCGAACGCCGCCGCCTGAGCATGGGCGCTGACGCGGTTGCTGGCTCCGCCATTGTTCACATTGCGACAGGCGTAGGCGCCGAAATGATCGACCTGCACCACGTCCGAGCCCAGGATTTCGCGCGCTGCAGGCTCCAGCACCTGACGTCGCCAGATGCTGAGCGCCAGGGCCGTCTGGCAGGTCATCTCGACATTGCTGGGGGCCATGCGCGCCACCGTGCCCATGTCCGGCCCCAGCACCCCGCCCTCCGTCAGGCCGCAAACCGCTGAGTTGGTGCGGTTCGGCACGGGGCTGAAAGTGACGCGCGATGCGCTGAGTTGCGCCAGGCACTGGCCATAGCTGGCGCCCTCGCGGATCACCGCCGCGCGGGTCTGGTCCGTGACGCGCTGGTCGATCAGGGCGCCGACCAAGGGCGCCTCATAGCGGCTGGGACGGCCCGGATAGGCGGTCGTCGGCGGGGGTGCAGCCCGTCCGCAGCCGGTCAGCACAGCCAGCGCCACAAGCAGAGCCGCTCGCGGGCATTGGGATCGAACGGCCTGGATCATGGCCGCAAGCCTAACTGATTCCGTGGCGGTGAGAGGGCGACCATTCCACACTTCACCGTCATCCTCGGGTCGAGCCCGAGTGTGACGGCGTCAGGGGCGACGAAAAAGGGCGGCCCCGTCGGAGCCGCCCCTCATTCGTTTCAGATCGTTCAGTCTCAGCTGTCCAGGAAGGACCGCAGTTTGCGCGACCGCGACGGGTGCTTCAGCTTGCGAAGCGCCTTGGCCTCGATCTGACGAATCCGTTCGCGCGTCACCGAGAACTGCTGGCCGACTTCTTCCAGCGTGTGGTCGGTGTTCATGCCGATGCCGAAGCGCATCCGCAGAACGCGTTCCTCGCGCGGCGTCAGCGAGGCCAGAACCCGCGTCGTGGTTTCGCGCAGGTTCGACTGGATGGCGGCATCGATCGGCAGGACGGCGTTCTTGTCCTCGATGAAGTCGCCCAGGTGGCTGTCTTCCTCGTCGCCGATGGGCGTTTCCAGCGAGATCGGCTCCTTGGCGATCTTCAGGACCTTGCGCACCTTCTCCAACGGCATGGCCAGCTTTTCGGCCAGCTCTTCCGGCGTCGGCTCGCGGCCGATTTCGTGCAGCATCTGGCGGCTGGTGCGGACGATCTTGTTGATCGTCTCGATCATGTGCACGGGGATGCGGATGGTGCGAGCCTGGTCGGCGATGGAGCGGGTGATGGCCTGACGAATCCACCAGGTCGCATAGGTCGAGAACTTGTAGCCGCGACGGTACTCGAACTTGTCGACCGCCTTCATCAGACCGATGTTGCCTTCCTGAATCAGGTCCAGGAACTGCAGGCCGCGGTTGGTGTATTTCTTGGCGATGGAGATCACGAGGCGCAGGTTGGCCTCGACCATTTCCTTCTTGGCTTGCCGTGCTTCGCGTTCGCCCTTCTGCACCGTCTGGACGATGCGGCGGTAGTCGTCGATGGGCAGACCGGCTTCCAGCGCAACCGCCGCAACGTCGTTACGGATGGTGGCGATCTGGTTGGCTTCGTTCTCGCTGAACTTGGTCCAGCGCACGCCCTGCTCCTTGATCCGGTCGGTCCAGGTCGGGTCCAGTTCGGCGCCGAAATAGGCCTTCAGGAATTCAGGACGCGAAATGCCGTAGCTGTCCGCCAGACGCAGCAAACGGCCTTCCAGGCCGATCAGGCGCTTGTTGATGGCGTAAAGCTGTTCAACCAGCGCCTCGATGCGGTTGTTGTTCAGCTTCATCGTCTTCAGACGATCCGAAATGGCCACCGTCAGGGTGCGATAGGCCTTCTCGTCCTTGGCGCTCAGAACCTCGCCCTTCAGGCGGGTCTGAACCAGCTTGTCCTGCAGACCGCGGAACTCGCCGAAATCGGCGGCGATGAGGTTCAGAACCTCCATCACGCCGTCGCGCAGCTCGGCTTCCAGGGCCGAGATGGACATGCCGCCGCCGTCGTCGAAATCATCATCGTCGTCGTCGTCGGACTCGGGCTTGTCCTCGGCAGCCGGCTTCTCCTCGGCCTCTTCTTCCTCTTCGCTCTCCGGCTGGGCGGCGCCCGGCAGAGAGGACGGGTTCAGAACGCCGTAGGTGGCGTCAAGGTCGATGACCTCGCGCAGAAGAATGCGGTTGTTCTCAAGCTCGTCGCGCCACACCATGATGGCTTCGAACGTAAGGGCGCTTTCGCACAGACCCGAGATCATCGCGTCGCGACCGGCCTCGATCCGCTTGGCGATGGCGATTTCGCCCTCGCGGCTCAGCAGTTCGACCGAACCCATTTCGCGCAGATACATCCGCACGGGGTCGTCGGTGCGGTCATAGGCGGCCTTGGCGGGCGCTTCAGCGACGCCGGTCGATGCGGCGGCGGCGACGTCGGTGGACTGCTGCTCCTGCGCGTCCTCTTCGGCCTCGACAACGTTGACGCCCATCTCCGACAGCATGGCCAGGGTGTCCTCGATCGCGTCGGGGGTCACCTCTTCGGACGGCAGAACCTTGTTCAGTTCCTCCATCGTCACATAGCCGCGGGCTTTCGCCTGCTTGATGAACTTCTTGACGCCGGCGTCGGTCAGATCGAGCAGGGGCCCGTCGGTCGAAACCTCGGCGTCCTGCGTCTCGGTCTGTGCGTTCATATTCAGTCAGTCTCCAGCCGAGGGGGTGATCAATCCGCCCCGACGAAAAATATAATGCCTGGCGAGCCGTAAGGTTACGCGCCCGCGCTGTCTTCCCAAATCGTTCCGGCTTTGATCGCACGGCGAAGCGCATCCCGCTCGGCCTTCAGCCGACGGAAAGCTTCATCCTGCCCAGGCACATTGCGCGCCTGGGACAAGGCGTCCTCCAACGCCGCTACGCGGGTTGAAGCGTCGAACGCCTGCGACCATCGGACCCTTGCCTCGGCGAGGGGCGCATTTGCGGCCAGGAATGGCGCGCCGGACTTTGCCGCCGCCTTCTCGACCTCGCGCACTAAGGCATCATGACCCGATTGCGCCAGATGGCGTCGCATGGCGGCAGAGTCAAGACTATGACCCGACAGACGCAGACGAACCAGCTCCTGAGCCAGTCCATCCAGCCCCTTGTCGCCGAATCCGTGGGCCGCGATCTCTTCCAGATGATCGTCCATCCGCTCGGGATCATCGATGGCGCCATGCGCCAGGGCGGCGGGCACCGGCTCGATGGCGCGAAACAGGGACTGCATCGCCTGCGCCCCTTCCGCCGTCTGACCCAGCTTGGGCGGCGGCCCGCCGAACCGCCCCTTGCCCTGCCCCGGCGTCCAGGGCGCGCGTTGAGGCGTGCGGGGGAACAGGGCGTCGAAACGTTCGAACAGATCGCGCCTGTATTGTTCGGCCAGATCCTTGTCCTGAATGGCCGAGGCGGTGTTGCGCAGCCGCGCCTTGAACCCCGCCTTGCGCTCAGGCGTGTCCAGCGGTTCAAGCTCCTGTTCACGGCGGAACAGAACCTCGGCGAACCCGTGCGTCTCGGCCAGGGCTTGGCGAAGCGCAGGGGTGCCCTTGTCTCGTAGAATGTCGTCGGGGTCCTGCCCTGCCCCCAGCAGAGAGAACCGGAACGACCGCCCGGCCTTCAGCAGCGGCAGCGAGCGTTCGATGGCGCGATAGGCGGCGCGCAGACCCGCCGCGTCACCGTCGAAACACAGCACAGGCTCATGCGACACCCGCCACAGCCGCTCCATCTGTTCTTCGGTCAGGGCAGTGCCCATCGGCGCGACGGCCGGCAGGCCCGCGCGCTGGCAGGCGATGACGTCCATATAGCCTTCGACCACGATGATGGCCTGATCATTGCGGGATTCCGCGCCCAGTATCCGCCGCGCTTCTGGCAGGCCGTAGAGCGTCGCCCCCTTGTGAAACAGCGGGCTTTCCGGGCCGTTCAGATATTTGGCCCGGTCGTCGGGGTTCATGGCCCGGCCGCCGAAGCTGACGATCCGCCCGCGCGCATCCGAGATCGGGAACATCAGCCGGTCGCGGAAGCGATCATAGGGCTGGCCGCCGCTTTCGGGTGAGATCAGCACCCCCGCCTCGACCAGTTCGGCAGGCTTGGCCCCGCGCTGGATCAGCGCCTGTTTCAGCCCCTCGCGGTCATTGGGCGCATAGCCCAGGCCGAACCGCTCCCACTGATCTTCCGGCAGGCCGCGCTTTTCCAGATATTCCCGCGCCGCCTTGCCCGGTGTGCGGCGCAGGTTCGCGGCGAACCATTTCTGGGCCAGGTCCATCCAGTCCGTCAGCCCTGCCCGCTTCTGCTCGCGTTCGGCCTCCTTGGGGTCTTCGGCGGGAAGCTGCATCCCGGCCTCGCCCGCCAGCCGTTGCACCGCCTCGACGAAGCTCAGCCGCTCAGTCTCCTGCAGGAAACTGATGATGTCGCCGTGCTTGCCGGACGAGAAATCGTGGAAGAAACCCTTGTCGTCATTGACGAAGAAGGACGGCGACTTCTCCTTCGAGAAGGGCGACAGGCCGACATATTCGCGCCCCTGACGTTTCAGTTTCACCGTCCGCCCGATCACGTCGGACGGCCGAAGGCGAGCCTTCAGTTCATCGATGAATCTTTCGTCGAAACGCACCGCGCGATCCTTAGGCGTTCAGGCCCTTCACGTCGATGGAATAGGGGGCGATCAGGCGGTTCGTCCAGGCATCCCCCGAAGTCCGAACGAACCGCCGCATCGCAGAAGGCGTAAACCGCAGCGTCCCCCAACGCCTTGGCTTAACGAAGTCCTAACGCCTCGCGGACCTGCATCTGACGTTGAGAGCGGGCCGCTGTCGAGAGGGCGACAAGCTTCGCCTTAACGATCAAGGCAAGACTGTGTCTTTTGCGCCGCGCACGGTTTGACTCAACGCGGGCCGAAAGGAACGATCTTGTTGGCGCCGTCGTGCCCGATATCCGCCGATCCCAGGTAGGCTATGCCCGACCTCAGGCACCAGTACCGAACGATCTCTTCCGGTGTTTGACCAAAATCGGGATCATTTTCCGGGACGTCAGACACTCGCCCAAGGCGAATCCCCGCAACCCGCCTCATGCTGGCCTGGCCTGTCAGATGAAACATCATGCGGTCGACACGGTAAGCCGCCTCCGCCACCTCCTCCAGCATCAGCACATGGCCGGTCAGATCCGGCTCCAGAACCGTGCCGAGCAGTTGGTCGATGATGGTCAGATTGAAGGCGACGGCGGGACGCGGATCATCGCCCAGCGACGGCTCGATCCAGTCGCTGCGCCCGGTGGTCAGCCAGGCGACGGCGCCCGCAGCCGTCTCATCATGGCGCACGGAATCCGACGCCATCGGCCCGTGGGCCAGATGCTGGAACCCGGCCTTGTACATTCCGGCCAGCAGACTGCCGGCGTCGGAATAGCCGAGGTAGCGTTTCTTGCGCGCCACGGCGTTCAGCCGGGGAATGACGGATTCTGCGATGCGGCAAGACCCGTATCCGCCGCGTGCGAACCAGATGGCGTCGATGCGCGGATCATTGGCGAACTCGACAAAGGCGTCGGCCCGCGTCCGGTCGTCGCCCGCAAAATGGCCGTGCTTCAGGAAACAGGCGGGATGAAAGACCACCGCCACATCACCGTCGGGATGGTGTTCGGCGAACCAGGCATTGACGGCATCGGCCCGCTCACGTGGGAAGCGCGAGCTGGCGCAGACAACGCCGATCTTGAACTTCCGGCTCACACCGCCGTCTCCAGTGCGCCCTGAATCCCCTTTTGCAGGTCGATCATCACCAATGCGGTCTTGCGGGGATCGAGTTCCAGGGCCACGACATCTCCTGACGGATTCATTTGCACTTACAGGCGCCGCCGTCGGGCGCCGACGGCATTCCTATCGCACCATGACCGACACCGTCTCCTACTTCTTCTGCGGCATCGGCGGCTCTGGAATGCTGCCCCTGGCCATGATCGTCCAGGCGCAGGGCAACCCAATAGAAGGCTCCGATCGCGCGCTGGATCAGGGCCGCACGCCCGAGAAGTTCGACTGGCTGCGCGCCCACGGCGTGACCCTGCACCCGCAGGACGGATCGGGCGTCACCCGCCCCAGCCAGCGGGTCATCGCCACCGGCGCCATCGAGGAGACTGTGCCCGACATCGGCGCGGCCCGCCGCGTCGGCGCCCCGATCCAGACCCGGCCCGAACTGCTGAGCCAGTTGTTCAACGCCGCCCCGACCTCGATCGGCGTGGCGGGCACCAGCGGCAAGTCCACCATCACCGGCATGATCGCCTGGATCCTGCATCAGACCGGCCGCAACCCGACCGTCGTGAACGGGGCGGTGATGAAGAACTTCGCCGACGCCGACCACCCCTTCGCCAGCGCCCTGATCGGCGGCCCAAACGACGAGAATGGCCTGTTCGCCGCCGAGGTGGACGAAAGCGATGGCTCCATCGCCCGTTACAACCCGACCGTCGCCGTGGTCTCCAACATCTCGCTGGACCACAAGTCGATGGAGGAGCTGCGCGACCTGTTCGGCGGCTTCACCACGCGGGCGACGACGGCGGTGCTGAACCTGGACAACCCCGAGACAGCGGCCCTAGCCCAGACCCTGCCTGCGGGCAAGGCCATCACCTTTGCGCTGGGCGAGGAAAAGGCCGACCTGTCCGCCCACGACCTGCAACCCCTGCCGACCGGGATGAAGTTCCGCCTGATCGCGGGCTGGAGCGAATATGACGCTGTCCTGAACGTGCCCGGCGCCCATAATGTCGCCAATGCCCTGGCTGCGCTGGGCGCGGTCAAGGCGCTGGGTGTGCCGATGGGCGAGGCGGTCACGGCCCTGGCGACCTTCGCGGGCATCCGCCGCCGCATGGAGGTGGTCGGGACGACGAACGACATCACCGTCATCGACGACTTCGCCCACAACCCGGACAAGATCGCCGCCACCCTGAAGACCCTGCATGCCTTTGACGGCCGCCTGCTGATCCTGTTCCAGCCGCATGGGTTCGGCCCGCTGAAGCTGATGAGGCATGAGTTCATCGAAGGCTTCGCCGGTCTGATGCGCCCTGACGATGTGCTGTTGATGCCCGAGCCGGTCTATTACGGCGGCACCACCGACCGCAGTGTAGGGTCCGAAGACATCGCCTCCGGCGTCCGCGCCGCTGGCCGCAACGCCGAGGCCCTGCCGACGCGCGACGACTGCGGCGACCGTATTGTGGAACTGGCCCAACCTGGCGACCGCATCATCGTCATGGGCGCCCGCGACGACACCCTGTCGACCTTCGCGGCGGAGTTGCTGGGACGGCTGGGCTAACTGTTAAGTCGTCATCCTCGCCCTCGTGGCGAGGATCCATACTCCCGGTGGCCGCCGTGTCTCATCGTCATCGACGGAGCGTATGGATCCTAGGCACAAGGCCTAGGATGACGGGTCTTTAGAGGGCTCAATACACGTCGCGCCGGTAGCGACCATCTTCCAGCATCTGCAGCAGGACATCCGCGCCCAACGCGTCTTCCAGCGCAGTGTGGACGCCTGACGCCATGCCCCCCAGACTGCCGCAGACATAGATTACCGCCCCGCGCGCAACCCAATCGCGCAGATCTTCCGCCGCCGGTGCGACCAACGCCTGTACATATCGCCCATCGCCCGCATCGCGTGAGAAGCAACGGTCCATCCGGGTCAGCACGCCCGACGCCAGCCAGGCCTGAAGCTCGTGGTCAAAGAAGGCGTCGTGCGCCTGCGTCCGCTCGCCGAACAGCAGCCAGGCCCCGCCGCCCGTCGCCGTCCGCGCCTTCAGGTGGGCGCGCAGGCCCGCGATGCCCGTGCCATTGCCGATCAGGATCATCGGCACATCATCGGCCGGGCCGTGGAAGCTGCGGTTGGCGCGCAGCCGCATGTCGATGAGGTCGCCGACCTCAAGGCCTTGCGTCAGCCAGCCCGAGGCCAGACCCGGCGTCCCGTCGGGGTGGCGCATCAGCCGGACCAGAAACTCGACCCGTCCATCCGACGGCAGGGAGGCGATGGAGTATTCGCGTGAACCCGGCGTCACGCCGTCGCGCGGCGGCAGGCCGATCTCGGCAATGTCGCCCGCAGCCCAGCCGGGGGCGGCATCGACCGGCTCGAACGCCAGATGATAGGCTTCGCCCCCCGGACTGCCCGGATTGGCCAGCACACGCTCGACCAACCGCCAACGGTCATAGGCGGGCGGGGTCCAGTCGGGGGCGGTCACCCTGCCGGTGATCTGGTTCAACTGATGCTGCCAGTGACGAATGGCGCCCGCCTCCCCGTCATCGACCTCGACCAGATCAAACAGCGGTTCCGCGCCCGAGCGGCGCAGCCAGCCGTCCACCGCATGACCGAACCCACAGAAGGCGTCATAGGACCGGTCGCCCAGCGCCAGCAGGCCGAACCGCAGGCCCGACAGGTCCGCCTCCGCCGCCATCACCTTGCGCACGAAACGCACCGCGCTGTCGGGCGGATCCCCCTCACCCGTCGTGGAGACGATCAGCAGCGCGCGGTCGGCGGCCTTCAGAGCCTCGGCGTCGAGATCGGCGAAGGAAACGACCCGCGCCCCCACGCCGCCCTCGCCGGACAGAGCCCTTGCCGTCATCCAGGCCAGTTCTTCGCCAAACCCGGTCTGGCTGGCGTAGGCGACCAGGACCGTCTGGCCGTCTCCCGCGCCCGCCATAGCCTCGGACTGGGCGCGCGCGGCCGCCCTGGTCCGGCGTTCGCGCCAGACGATCACGGCGATCAGGGCCAGCCAGAGCGCCGCCGCTCCCACCGCCCACAGCCAGCGCTGCGGATCCGATGTCACCCGGCCTCATCCAGCATGGCGATAAAGGCAGGCGTCATCCGTTCGACCAGCCCCGCCTCGGTCCGCGTGACGAAATGCGCGGCCAGCCCTGCGGCCTCGGCATATTCAGAGCCCTCGACCGGCCCCATCACGCTCAGGGCCGTGGCGTAGGCGTCCGCCATCATGGCCGAGGCGTGCAGCACCGTGACCGAGGCCACGCCATTGTCCACCGGACGCCCGGTCTCGCCATTGATCGTGTGCGGATACAGACGTCCGTCATGGGTGAAGGCGCGGCGATAATCGCCACTGGTCGCCACGGCCAGGTCGAACAAGGCCGCAATCGTGCGCGGCGCGGGCGAACCCTCGATACGTTCGATCTCGACCCACCAGGGCTGGGCGTCCGGCTTGACGCCGCGCCCCTTCAGTTCGCCGCCGATCTCGATCAGGTGCGAGGTCGCGCCCATGGCCGTCAAGCGCTCCGACACCCGGTCCACCGCATAGCCCTTGGCGATGCCCGAGAAGTCCAGTTGCATCCCGCCGATCTGCATCGCAGCCTGGGCGTCGCGGTGCATCCGCAACTTCTGCCAGCCCGAAACCTTACGCGCCGCCTCGATCTCTTGATCCGACGGCACCGGCAGCAGGGCCGACCGTGAGCCGGGCGGACCAAAGCCCCACAGATCGACCAGCGCCCCCAGCGTCGGATCAACCGCGCCGTTCGTCTCGTCGCCCAGATCCAGCGCCACGTTCAGCACCGTCCACAGCGGATCGGACAGCGCCCACATTCCCTCGGGCGCGGCGTTGAAACGGCTGATTTCGCTGTCCGGCTCCCACGGGCTGAAGACGGCGACGACGGCAGCCAGTTCTTCCTCGATGGCCGCGCGGATCACCGCCTCGTCCACGCCGGGCGGCGCGATGACCCGCGCGCTCCATGTCGTGCCCATGGTCTGGCCGTCCAACGCACGGATGATGTCGCTGGGCGGACGCGGCGGTGCGCCCTCCATGGAGGGAACCAGCACACGGTTGTTCGCCCGGTCCGCCAAAGGGACGGGATCGCCGATCGTGACGACAGGCGGCGCGGCGCGCGAACCGCGCGGGAAGGGATTGTCTGACATTCCCTTGGCTTAGGGCAGGACTTCCAGCGCCGCCACATAGCTGGCGTTGGTTCCCAGCGTCTGGCCCTCGCCGGGCGTACGGACCGAGGCGTTCAGCCAGTACAGGCCCGCGACCGGCCAGGTGATGGTGAAGGCGCCGTCAGCGCCGGTCGTCACCGTGGTCTCCTCGGGATTGTCGCGATACCGCAGGCCGCCGCGCGCCACGGTCACCTCCAGCCCCGACGCCGGTTGGCCGTCCTTCAACAGTTTGAAGGTCGCGGCCTCGCCCACCGCCAGATCATTGGGGTGGGTCACCGGAACCAGCTCCAGCCCCTGCCCGGTCGGGGCGAAGACGGTGACGGTCGGGTTGTTCAGAGTGACGAAGGTTTCGATGCGGCTGGCGGTGCGGGTCGCTTGCACATCGGTTGCGCCCGCAGGCAGGGCTGCCGGGAACTCCGCCGCAGAGCCGCGCCAGCGCTTCTGCTCGCCGTTCAGCTTATAGTTGGCCGTCACGCCGCCCATCACATTGGCGATCTTGTAGGTGCCGTTCTGTGTCAGATGCACGTCGAAGGTGGAACGATACTGCCCCTGCATCTGATGCTCGGCCTGAACAGCCGATCCGTCCGGCGCCGTGATGGCCAGACCGTCCAGACGCATGGCGTTGTGGTCGGGGATGAAGACCTGGTTCGACGATCCGGCGTCGAAACCGACCCAGCCGTCATTGCCCGACAGCACGGTCGAGGTCGGGGCCAGCCAGGCGCGGTGCGCCTGGGCCGCCATCGGCGCAGCAAGGGCGGCAGCCAGGGTCAGAAGGGCGATGGTCTTCTTCATGGTTTCAGTCCTTAGCGAGAGACGGTGACGCTGACCGCGCCCAGTTCGGTGGATCCTGCGGCGTTGGCGGTGTTGGCGGCGCCCCAGCGGAAGGGAACACGCACAACCTCGCGCCCGCCCAGTTCACGGGCGGCCTCGACCACCAGGCTGTACTGGCCGGGCTGCAGGCCGTTCAGGCGCGCGGCGGGCACGGTGATGGTCTGGCGGCCCGGCGCGCGCGTGGCGCCCGAAACGCCGTCTGCGGGCAGGGCCATCGCCCGGCCGCCCTTGCGCCACCAGGTGCGCAGGTCTTTCAGCCAGTCCTTGCCGTCGCCCTCATTATTGCGGGTCTGCTGGTACCAGACAGCCAGGGTCCGTTCTGCGGTCTGGTCCGGCTTCTCGATCCACACAGCGACATAGGGCCGGTGATAGGAGGCAGTGTTCAGGCGCGGAATCTCGACCGAGACCGACAGGTCGGCGGCGAAGGCGGGGGCGGCGACGGCAAGACCAGCAGTCGTGATGACAACGGGAAGAAGACGCATCGGAATACTCGTCAATGAATGAAGATCAGGGCGATGATGACGGGGATAAGCAGGCCCAGCGCGGCCAGAGGCCAGGTCGACGGCCGTCCCCGGGCGTGCAGCCACATGAGGCCCAGCCCGGTCAGGGCGAAAACAGTGCAGGCCACCGCAAACACGTCGATGAACCAGAACCAGACCGAGCCGGTGTTGCGTCCCTTATGCAGGTCGTTGAGGTAGGCGATCCATCCACGGGTGGTCTTCTCATGCACAGCTTCGCCCGTTGAACGGTCGATGGTCAGCCATCCGTCGCCGCCCGGAATGGCCAGGGCGACATAAACCTCTTCCGGCGTGGTTTCGGTCGCTTTGCCCGCCACATCCACCTTGAAGGCCGTCTTGGCCCAGCGGGCGACGGCATCGGGAACCGGGTCGGTCGTTTCCTCAGGGAAGGCCGCCAACCGTTCAAGCAGGGGCGCAGGCAGCGCCGCCTTCTGCTCCACCGTGACAGGCGTGGCGGGAATGGAGCCCGCGTGGTTCAGGGTGATGCCCGTGACCGCAAACAGGATCATGCCCACCAGACTGACCGCCGCCGAAATCCAGTGCCAGCTGTGCAGTTGTTTCAGCCAGAATGACCGCGCGCCATTCAACGCCGCCTTGGGCTTGGCGCCCTTGGCGACGGGTTCGGGGGAATGCTGTGCTGAGCGCCTGTTCACATCGTGGCTCTGCCACCGTTGCGAACGGCTTTCAATAGCGGTCAGCAGGGCAAAATCCTGCTGAGGCATTCCGCCCGAACATTCAGTAGGTCAGGCGCAGGCCCATGCTGACGGTGCGGGGCGGGCCATAGCCTGCGACGCCGGTCGCGGTCTGGGACACCTGCACGTCCTCATTGAACAGATTGTCGGCCGCAGCCCACAGCATGACCCGCGCGTTGAACGCCCATTCGGCCCGCGCATCCAGGGTGAAGGCCGCGTCCAGAACCCGACTGTTCAGATCATCGTCGAACCGGGCGGATTCGTAGCGCAGGGCGCTCGCCAGCGTCAGGCGCGGGGTCGCGCGCCAGTCCAGACCCGCCGTCGCGCTCCATCTCGGCGCCTGTGCGGGACGCAGGCCTGTCAGTTGCGGCGCAGCGGTTCCGCCGTCCACCTCGGCATGGGTCCATGACACGGCGCCGGTCAGCGACAGGGCGGGCGTCAGCGCCGCCGTCCCATTCAACTCCACGCCCCAGGCGTCGATGGTCCCCGCGTTCTGACGCTGGCGGATCACCCCCGAGGGGTTCTCGCTCAGGGTCACATTGACGATGGCGTCTTCGATCCGGTTCCAGAACAGACTGGCGCCCCAGGTGCGCCCATCACGGTCAAATGCCAGCCCGGTCTCGATCCCGGTCAGGACTTCCGGTTTCAGGTCCGCATTGGCGTTCGTCTGGTCGTTGCCGACACGGAAGGGCCGGTAAAGCTCGTTCAGGGTTGCAGGCCGGAACCCGGAATAGGCCGCGACGCGGGCCGAGACATCCGGCGTCAACTGGCGTCGCACGGCCAGACGCGCGCTGCCCACCTCGCCCGAACGATCCTCGAACTTCACGTCGGCGCTGGGAACCCCGGTGGCGATCAGCCGCTCCAGCCGGAACCCGCTCTCGTTCTTCCACTGGTCCAGCCGCAGGCCGCCTGCGACCAGCCACGGCCCGCCCGTCCATGATCCATCGACATAGGCGCCGACTACGGATGTCTCGCCGCCCGCCAGCCGCTCGCGCGTGAAACCCTGTCCGACATAGGTGTAGTATTCGCGGGTCTGGCCGTCGTTGAACCGGGCGTCGGCGCCGACCTCCCACTCCAGCCGCCCGCCGCCGATCTGGGCCACGCGGCGGCGCAGGGCGGCGTTCAGGCCCCAGCCGGTCGCGGGGGTCTTGTACTGGTCGTTGGCGGGCGTCGTGGTCGACCGATCCGCCGAGATCGAGGCCGAGTTGTTGGCCAGATTGCTGTCGATCCTCCACGCTTGCAGCCGCCAGCCGTATCCGTTCGCCTCGGGCGCCTTGGCCGCCGTGGCGCTGAGGCTGTGACCGCTGGCGTTGGCGCGGGTGTTCAACAGACCCGACCCGCGATCCTCTTCCCAGGTCGCGGCCCGCAGCGACAGGCTCGCGCCGTTCAGGCGCAACGCATCCAGCGGCGCATCAACCCGCAGAGCGGCGCTGCGGCTGTCCAGATCCAGCGGCGTGTCCGCCGCCCCCGCCGCCGATCCACGCACTGGGGTGTAGCCGTTGCTGGTCTCATATAGGCCCGACAGGGTCACCCCCACCGGCCCCAGCATGGTCGAGCCGGAGCCCGTGATACGCGCCCCGCCCCGCTCGATGACCGAGGCGTCCAGCACCCCGCCCCGCTCGCGTTCGCTCAACGCAATCGTCCCGGTCAGGGCCCCCGCGCCATACGGTCCGGCCCCGGCGCCGCGCACAATGTCCACCCGCTCCAGCATCTCGGGCGCGGCCTGCGACCAGATCACCCAGCCCCCGAACGGATCATTCAGCGGCACGCCGTCCAGCGTCACCAGCGTCCGCCCCGCACCCGACGGCGCAATGGCCCGCAGCGAAATCCCTTGCGTCGTCGGATTGGCCGCCAGGCTGCTGGTGCGCCGGAACAACGACACCGCAGGCACGGATCGCAGTGCTTCATCCAACCGACCGGACCGCGCCAGCACCGCCTGATCCAGCCGCACCACTGAGAAGGCTGCGTCGGCGGCGGCCGGCGGCAAACGCGCCGCCGTGACCACGATTTCAGACAGCTGGGCGGGCGGCGCGGGGGGGAGATCTTGCAACATTGGGCGTTACAATAGGCCAGACTCTGAAGGGGGTCAGCCCGCAGCCCTTAAAAAACCTCCTGCGGCCCCAGGATCATACTTCGGACCAGCGCCGCAGCAGATTGTGATAGACGCCGGTCAGTTCGATCACAGCCTGATCCTTTGGTCCTTTTTCAACCGCCACCCGCTGGGTCGCGACGTCGAGGCGAAACAGCATCTCGCGGTCGCCGTCGTCGCGGATCAGGCTCTGCATCCACATGAAGGACGACACCCGCGCGCCGCGCGTCACCGGCATGACCCGGTGCAGGCTCTTGGACGGATACAGGACCATATCGCCCGCAGACAGCTTGATCGACTGCGAGCCGTACATCTCCTCGATGATCAGTTCGCCGCCGTCGTAGTCGTCAGGCTCGGACAGAAACAGGGTCGCCGACAGGTCGCTGCGGATGCGAACGGCGCCGCCATCGCGTGACTGACGGATGGCGTTATCGACATGCAGCCCAAACTCGCCCCCGTCCTCGTAGCGGTTGAACAGAGGGGGGAAGATGGTGTGCGGCAGGGCGGCCGCCACAAACATCGGATTGGCGTTCAGCGCCTGAACCACCAGGGCAGACACTTCCTTGGCCACCGCCGAGGTCTCTGGCAGTTGCTGGTTCCGCTTGGCCGTCGCCGACTGATGGCCCGAGGTGACATTGCCGTCCGCCCAGGGGCCAGCGTCCAGCCGTTCGCGCAACGCCTTCACTTCGGCCTTGGAGAAGACTTCGGGAATCTGAAGCAGCACGTCAGGCCTCGCTCAAAAAGAAGACGGCCCCGCGTGGAACACGGGGCCGTCCAGAATAGGCCGGGGATCAGGCCTTTAGAAGCGCAGGTTGAGCGCCAGCGTCGCCGACCGACCCGGCGCCGGATCCGCATGGTGAACGCCGTTGGTGCGCAGGATGTAGCGTTCATCACCCGCATTCTGCACATTCAGTTGCAGGGTCGCACGATCCGTCAGCGCATAGGATCCGAACAGATCGACCCGCGTGTAGGCCGGGGCGTAGATGCCGTTGGCGCCGCCACCGGCGCCACCCTGATTTCCACCGTTGGAGCGCGACACATAATAGACGCCACCGCCCGCTGTCAGGCGCGAGGTGACCTTGTAGGTCGAGAACAGGCTGACATTATGCTTGGGCGTATTGGCCAGCTCCAGCCCGACCAGAGGGTTGGGAACCACGACTCGCGGCGGCCCCGCTTGCACGGTCACCGCGCCCTTGACCAGTTCGGAATCCTGGAAGGTGTAACCACCGAACACCTGCCAGTTGGGCGTGATGTTGCCGGACACGCCCAGTTCGATCCCCTTGACCTGGACTTCGCCCGCCTGAGCGTACACGCCGTCATCGACAAGAATCTGAGCGTTCTTGCGTGTCAGGCTGAAAGCGGCTGCGCTCAGCTGCAGCTGATCGCGGAACAGGCTGGCCTTGGCGCCGACTTCGTAGCTGGTGGTGTCTTCCGGCTCCAGCACGTCGTTCAACAGATTGCCGCTGCCGTTGCCGCCGCTGTTGTTCTGGTCGCCTGCACTGATCGTTGGCGGCGTCGACGAGGTCGCCCACGAGGCGTAGACGCTGGTGCTCGGCGTCGGCTTGTAAACCAGACCGGCCTGATAGTTGACGAAATCCCACGCGTTCTTGGCGACCAGCGTCCCTGTCGAGGAAACGCCGCCCGCGGCGTACTCATCCCAGCGAACGCCCAGGTTCAGCAGCCACTGGCTGGCCAGCTCGATCGAATCGAAGCCGTAAACCGACTTGGTCGTGGTCGAGTTCTTGGTCACCGGACCCAGAACCTTGGTCCCTGTCCATGGATCGCTGGGGTTGGGATCATAAAGCCGGGTGCAGTCAAAAGGCACGCCCGTCTGCAACTGCGTCGGGCAGCTTGAACCCGATGTGGTCGTGATCACCCACGAAGCGTTGCGGTTGATCTCGCGGGTGAACTCAGCGCCGATATCAAAGCTGTGTTTGATGCCGCCCGTGTTGAACGTACCGTACAACTCGGTGACATTGGCTGCCGTATCGACCGGGTTGCGGCGCGACTTCAGGCCTCGCTTCATCCACCATTCGCCGTTGACCAGAACAGCGGCCCCGCCATCGCCAGGGTTGGCCACGACGTAGTCGTTCAGCGTCTCAGCGTAGCGTGTGGTGTTACGGATCGCCAGGTTCGGCGTGAAGCGATGCTCCAGCTTCAGGGTCGCGCTCTTGACCGTATTGTTCAGATAGTCGCGCGCCGTCAGCCCATAGAAGGTGTCATAGGGCACATCCAGAATGCCCTGAGCGTTCTCACGCGGGGCCGTGGCGCCGCCCCGCTTGGTATAGAGCGGGATGCCGTAGTCAGGCATCTGGTTGCTGTCGAGATAGTTGAAGCTAAGCGTCGCGGACGTGTCCGTGCCCAGACCGACGCCCAGAGCCGCAGCAACGCCGAACTTGTCGTAATCGACCGCCTTGCGCCCCGCGACATCGCCTGACGCTGACAGGATATTGATGCGGAAACCGGCGGTTTCACCGATGCGCCAGTTCTGGTCGATCGTGCCGCGCCAATAAGAGTCCGTGCCACCGCCCAGCGAGACATTGGTGAAATCGGTCAGCTTGGGTGACTTGGACGACAGATTGATCGAACCACCGCCCGAGCCCCGGCCCGAATAGACCGAGTCAGGCCCCTTGATGACCTCGACCTGCTCCAGGTTGAAAACTTCTCGCTGCTGGCCGCCCGTGTCGCGAATGCCATCGACGAAGATGTTGTTGCCCGAGGACTGACCACGAATGAACGGACGGTCGGCCAGGGGCTGGCCGCCCTCACCCGCGCCGAAGGTGATGCCTGGCGAAGTGCGCAGCAGGTCCTGCAACGAGGTCGCGCCGATCTGTTCGATGACTTGCTGTGGAATGACGGTGACGGCGCGCGGGGTGTCGACCAGCGGTGCGACATATTTCGAGCTTTGCGGCTCACGGCGCTGGATGTGGCCGTTCACATCAACGGTGCCCAGGTTCGTGGGCTGTTGTTGGTCAATGGCCGTAGCGACCGCGCCTTCAGCAGCGTCGGCGGCGATGGCGGGCGCCGCGACCAGCATTCCAGCTGCGCTAGAGGCGAAAAGAAGGGCGCGGAGAGACGATGCGCGAGAGTCGGACATATTGCTACGACCTTTTGGTCTGATTTTGCGATGCGGTCGCAATAGATCGCTTCAATATGTCGCACAAGAAAAAATGCGAACACCTCGCAGTCTTAGCTAGGTCACGATCTTCATCGGCCTCTGGGCAGGCTGCTCATCCATATCCAGCCATGTCGGATCAGGCATGGCCCTGTGCGCAGAAGCCAGGGCTTCGGACCAGCGGCGGCCCAGGTCGCGGAAATAGGGGTCTTCGGCGTCGATGCGCCGCTCCATCCCCGACAGCTTGCCGCGCGGAATGACGATCAGGTCCAGCGGCGCGCCCACGGCCAGATTGGAGCGAATGGTCGAGTCGAACGAAATCAGCCCGATCTTCACCGCCTCGGACAGGGTGGTGGAATTATGCAAGGCGCGGTCCAGGATCGGCTTGCCGTACTTCAGCTCTCCGATCTGCAGGAAGGGCGTATCAGGGCCGCACTCGATGAAATTGCCCTGCCCGTAGATCAGGTACAGCCCCATCTTGCCGTCCCCGATCTGGCCGCCCAGCAGCATGGAGGCCGTGACGTTCAGCGTGTCGGCCGTGGGCGAAGGGGGGGTGTTGATCGTGGCGCGAACCGTCGCCAGGGCGTGACCCAGAATCTGGGCGGCGCGGAACAGGGTCGGCGCGGTCTCCAGCGTCTCGGGCGCTTTGCTGTCGGGCAGTTTCACGCCTTCAGCGACCATGGCCAGGGCCGTCTGGGTCACCGACAGATTGCCCGCCGTCGCCACCGCCAGAATACGCTCGCCCGGCGTCTTGTAGATGTGAAGTTTTCGGTAGGACGAGATGTTGTCCACGCCCGCGTTGGTCCGGGTGTCGGCGATCATCGCCAAGCCCTCGTCCACCAACATGCCCACGCAATAGGTCACTTCGCTCTAACTTCTCCCCGCGACGCGAATCTGAAGACGCTAACAGATTCGTCCGACTTGCCTATTAACCCCAGCCTCTGGACTGCAGTTGCTGTTGGCTTTGTTGCACAGGCCGCACATGAAGCGCGACCGTCAGACTTTCCTGTCCGCCGCCGTAACTGGTCCCACGGATCGGTGTGGCGCCCAGCGCATCCAACCCCACAGCGACCCTCACATAATGCTCGGTCGGGCAGATGCCGTTGGCGGGATCAAACCCGACCCAGCCCAGACCCTCGATCCAGGCTTCAGCCCAGGCGTGGGCGGCGTCCTGATCGTGCTGGCCGTCGGAACGGTTCAGATGACCCGAGACATAGCGCGCCGGGACGCCCAGTTTGCGCGCCGCCGAAATGAAGATCTGGGCGTGGTCCTGACAGACGCCGCGCTTCTGGGCGAAAGCCTCGGCGGCGGTGTGGGCGGCCGAGGTCGAGCCGACCTCGAACGTCACATCACGATGCAGGGCGCCCATCAGACGATGCATCCGGGTCAGAGGATCGCCCTCGCCGATTGCATGGGCGAAATCGAGGATGGCGGCGTCCGCACGGGTCAGCGGCGTGTCACGCAGGAAGACGATGGGCGACAGGCGTTCATACTGCCCCCGGATCACCCCGCCTGTATCCACGGTCGACACCTCGCCCATGACGCGGATGGTCAGGGCGTCGGTCGGGCGCTCGGTATAGAGGCTGTGGACGATATTGCCGAAGGCGTCCTCGCTGCGTCGCAGCCGCGCGTCCACGTCGGTTTCGATGCGCCAGTCGCCGACCTGCTGGCTCTCGCAGGAGCGCGGCGTCAGGCGCAGCATCTGGACGATGAACCGCGCCGGACGGGCGTAGCCATAGCGGGTGGAGTGATCGATCCTTATCCGCATGGTCAGACCAGATACTGTTCGTGGATAGCGCCTGCCAGCGCATTGTTCTCGTTCAGGAAACCCTGAATATATTCGTGCAGGCCCGACTGGAAGATGTCCTCGATCCTGGCCTCGTTGAACTGGGTCAGGCGGCTTGAGGCCAGACGCTGGGCCGGGCCGCGACGACCGTAATCGGCCGCCAGTTTCTCCAGATAGCTGACGATCATCCCCTGACATGACGCCAGAGATCGCGGCATCTGACGGTTCAGGACCAGCAGGTCCGCGACCAGCCACGGCCGCACGCTCTCGCGGTAAACCCAGCGATAGGCGGTCAGGGCCGAGACCTCGCGCAGTAGGGTCGTCCACTGGAAATAGTCCAGTTGCCCGCCCACCCGTTCGCCGGGCGGCAGCAGCAGGTGATATTTCACGTCCAGCAGGCGCGCGGTGTTGTCCGCCCGCTCGATCGCCATGCCCAGACGCAGGAACCAGTAGGCGTCATTCCTCAGCATGGTTCGCGACGAGGCGCCCTCGACCGCCAGGGACGTCGATTTGACGAAGTCGAGATAGCTGGTGAAATCGTCCCGCCGCGTCGGCTCGCCCAGTTCGTTCAGTCCGTTCCAGGCGCCGTTGATCGCCTCCCACAGCTCGATAGTCAGGGCCGTGCGGACCGAGCGCGCATTGGTCCGCGCGCGGGTGATGCAGGCCTTGATCGAGGTCGAATTGTCCGCGCCGAAGGCCAGGTATTCGCGCACCGACTTTTCGGACGGCGTGCGGCCAGAGGCGTCGAATGCGCCCTTCACCCCCGACGAGGCGATGGCCCCGGCCCAGGCGGTGACGGTGGCCTGATCCTTGGCCGGCAGCGCGGCCAGACGGATCGCCGCCTCCAGAATCCGCGCAAGGAAGTCCGCCCGCTCCATATAGCGGCCGGTCCAGTACAGGCTGTCTGCTGTGCGTGAGAGCATTAGTTGTCCAGCACCCAGGTGTCCTTGGTTCCGCCGCCCTGACTGGAGTTCACCACCAGAGAGCCCTCTTTCAGCGCCACCCGCGTCAGGCCGCCGGGCGCGACCCGCACCCCTGCCGGGCTGGACAGGACGAAGGGACGCAGATCGACGTGGCGAGGCGACAACTCGCCGCCCGCCAGCGTCGGGGCGGTCGACAGGCTCAGCGTCGGCTGGGCGATGAAGTCGTCGGGATCAGCGATCAGCTTGGCGCGGAAGGCCTCGATCTCGGCCTTGGTCGAGGCCGGTCCGACCAGCATCCCGTATCCGCCCGATCCGCCGACTTCCTTGACCACCAGTTGATCCAGCTTGCCCAGCACCTCTTTCAGCGCATCCGCCTCGCGGCATCGCCACGTCGGCACGTTCTGAAGGATGGCGTCCTCTCCAGTGAAGAAGCGGATGATCTCGGGCATATAGGTGTAGACGGCCTTGTCGTCGGCGACGCCGGTGCCGACCGCATTGGCCAGGGTGACGCGACCGGCGTGATAGGCCGACATCAGCCCCGGCACCCCGACCGCCGAGTTGGGCATGAAGGTCAGGGGGTCGATGAAGTCGTCGTCGATGCGGCGATAGATGACATCGACGCGCTTGGGGCCTTCGGTCGTGCGCATGAAGACGGTGTCGTCATTGACGAACAGATCCCCGCCCTCGACCAGTTCGACGCCCAGCTTGTCGGCCAGGAAGCTGTGCTCGTAATAGGCCGAGTTGAACGGGCCCGGCGTCAGGACGACGATGGTGGGGTCTTCGCCCGCCCCGTCCGGCGCCGACGCCTGCAGCGAACGCAGCAGCATGTCGGTGTAGATTTCGACCGGGCGCACACTGTGTTCCGCGAACAGGTCGGGGAACAGCCGCATCATCATCTCGCGGTTCTCCAGCATGTAGGAGACACCCGACGGCGTGCGGACATTGTCCTCCAGCACATAGAAGCCGTCCTCGCCCGTGCGGACCAGATCGACGCCCGCGATATGGCACCAGACATCGCCCGGCGGACGACGCCCCTGCATCTCGGGTCGATAATGCGGATTGGTCAGGATCAGGTCGGCAGGGACGATGCCCGCCTTGATGCACTCCTGCGGACCATAGATATCCTTCAGAAACGCATTGATCACAGAGACGCGTTGCTTGAGCCCCGCCTCCAGCCCCGACCATTCGTCGGCGCCGATGATGCGCGGCACGACATCAAACGGGATCAGCCGTTCGTTGGACTCTTCATCACCATAGACGGCGAAGGTCACACCCATGCGGCGGAAGAACAGTTCGGCCTGGCGCGAGCGCGCTTGCAGCAAATCGGGCGGCGCATTCTCTAGCCATGCCGCCAAAGTCTTATAGCTGTCGCGGATCGACCCCGATCCGCCGCCATTCATTTCGTCGAAAGCCTTCGTCATCCGCCCCCGCCGTGTGGAAGTCACAGTCTGTTCAGGACACGAGCGTTTGCGCAACAGAAATGTTGCGCCGCAACGAAGCTTTTCTAAATCCCGTCCGCTTCAGCGAGCGACGGCCTTCATGGAAACGGCGGGGTCAGCCAGTTTTTCGACATCGACCGGCGTAGCCTTGCCGATCAACTGCTTGCCCGCCATGAACTCGGGCGCGGCGTTGACGGCCTCGACAGACACGATCTTATCGCCCGCCAGATGGAAGACGGCGAAGCCAGACGCGGTCGGATCACCGCGTACAATCTGACGGTCCGCTTCAAACGGCACGCCTGCGATCTGCAGCTTGAAATCATACTGGTCGGACCAGAACCACGGCACTTCAGGCGAAGGACCGGCCCGGCCGACGATGGCGGACGCCGCCTGTTTGGCCTGTTCCAGCGCGTTGGGCACGCTTTCAAGGCGGTGATGCACGCCGCCATGAACCGGGATCGGACGGCGCGTCATGTCGCCCACCGCGAAGATGGCCGGGTCGCTGGTGCGCGCCTGATCATCCACCACCACCCCGTCATCGCAGCGCAGACCGGCCGAACGCGCCAGACCGTCGCTGGCCAGGGCGCCGACGCCGACCAGAACCGCATCCGCCCTGACCACCGAACCGTCGGCCAGCGTCACCCCGTCATGGGCGATGGCGGTGACCTCTGCATCCGTCAGTATCTCCACGCCGTGCGCCCGGTGCTGGGCCGTGAAGAAGGCCGACAAAGTCTCCGACGCCACCCGCGCCAGAACGCGCGGCGCCCGTTCGATAACGATGGCCTCTGCGCCCAGCACGCGGGCGGACGCCGCCGCCTCCAGCCCCACATAGCCGCCGCCGACCACCGCCAGGCGCTTGCCCGGACCCAGCACAGCCTTCAGCCGCTCGGCGTCCTTCAGGGTGCGAAGCTCCAGAAGATCGGGATGATCGCCGCCGGGGATCGGCAGTTTGCGCGCCGTCGACCCTGTCGCCATCACCAGCACCTCATAGGTTTCCGACGCCCCGTCATGGAAGGCGACAGTCTTGGCCGCCGGGTCCACCGACACGGCGACGGTCGAGGGACGGAAGTCGATGTTCTGCTCGGCATAGAAGCTGAGGGGCCGCAGCAGCAGGGCCTCCAGATCAGCCTCGCCCTTCAGCCACGCCTTTGACAGTGGCGGACGCTGATACGGCGGCGCATCCTCTTCACCCGCCAGCACGATCGGCCCCTCATGGCCGTACTGCCGAAGAAAGGCCGCGACAGAGCCGCCAGCGTGTCCCGCGCCGATGATCAGAACCTTAGTCATGAAGACGCAGATAGTGCGCGTCGCACGATCTGTCTCCTCCCCCTCTTGACCGTTCCACTGTTACAGCATAGTGGAACGCACATGACGACCCCGCCCGCCCGCGCAGCCCTCTATGACGCCCTGCTGTCCATGCAGACGCGTGAGGAGATCGACGCGTTCCTGGCCGACCTCTGCACGCCCACCGAACTGCGCGCCTTCGCCGAGCGGTGGGAGGTTGCGCGCCTGCTGGACGCTGGAGGCAAATCCTATCGCGAGATCGCGGCTGAGGCCCATGCCAGCCCCACCACCGTCGTCCGCGTCGCCCGTTATCTGAAAGACATGCCGCACCAGGGATACCGCATCGCCCTGGACCGGCTGAAAGCCTGAGTATCCAAACATGAGCACTGTCCAGGGTCGGCTCCGCATCGCCGTCCAGAAATCCGGCCGTCTGGCCGACCGCAGCCTTGATCTGATCCGCGATGCGGGCCTGAAATGGGTCAAGGGTCACAACGACCTGCTTTATCGGGTTGAGAATTACCCCATCGACCTGCTGCGCGTGCGCGACGACGACATCCCCACCTTCGTGGCGGACGGGGTCTGCGATCTGGGCATCGTCGGCGAGAACGTGCTTGAAGAGGGTCGCAACGGCGGGCCGAACGCTTCGATCGTCATGCCCTTGGGCTTCGGTCGTTGCACGCTGAAGATCGCCACGCCCCCGACCCTGGCCTACGACGGCCCAGCCTCGCTGGACGGTCTGCGCATCGCGACCTCCTACCCGAAAATCCTGCGCAAATATCTGGATGAACGGGGCGTCAAGGCCGAGATCGTCGTCATGCGCGGCGCTGTTGAGGTCGCGCCCCGGCTGAAACTGGCCGCCGCCATCTGCGATCTGGTATCCACCGGCGCGACGCTGGAGGCCAACGGCCTGGGCGCCAAGGATACGGTTCTGGAAAGTCAGGCGGTCCTAATCCAGTCCCCCGTCGCGCCCGAACCGGGTCTGCAGCACCTGCTGGACAGCATCATCGAGCGCATGTCGGGCGTGGTGTCCTCGCAAGGCGCCAAATACGTCATGCTGAACGCGCCGCGCGCCTCGCTGGATCAGATCACCGCCATCCTGCCCGGCGCCGGTTCGCCCACCGTCATGCCCCTAATGGGCCGCGACGATGCGGTCGCCGTCCACGCCGTCTGTCAGGAGGCCGTCTTCTGGGAGACGCTGGAGAAGCTGAAGGCCGCAGGCGCCTCGGCCATTCTGGTCCTGCCCATCGAGAAGATGATGTGATGACCAAGACCGCATTCAAACGCATCGACTGGTCGTCGCTGGACGCCGCCGGCAAGAAGGCGGCGCTGGCCCGCCCCGCCCAACGCACGGCGGGCGACGTGACCGAGGTGGTCCGCACCATCCTGAACGACGTGCGCGAGCGCGGTGGCGCCGCCCTGACCGAATGGTGCCTGAAGCTGGACAAGGCCCCGCCCCGCCGCATCGCCATCACGCCGGGCGCCATCGCCGAGGCGCGCAACGCCCTGCCGCCTGCCGACACCCGCGCCCTGCGCATGGCCGCCGACAACATCCGCGTCTTCCATCAATCGACCCGGCCCGAAGACACCCCCTATGTCGAGACCACGCCCGGCGTGCGGTCGAAACTGGCGTGGCGGCCAATCGCCTCGGCAGGCCTCTATATTCCCGGCGGCACCGCCCCCCTGTTTTCGTCCCTGCTGATGCTGGCCATACCGGCGGAAGTGGCAGGCGTGGGCGAACGGATCGCCGTCACCCCGCCGAACAAGGACGGCGGCGTCCACCCCGCCATGATCCTGGCCGCCGCAGAGGCCGGTCTGGACGCGATCTGGCTGATGGGCGGGGCGCAGGCCATCGCCGCCCTGACCTTCGGCGTCGAGTTGGAGGACGGGGTCATCCCCGCCTGCGACAAGCTGTTCGGCCCCGGCAACGCCTATGTCGCCGAGGCCAAGAAACAGGCATCCGCCCTGCCCGGCGGTCCAACCGTCGACATGCCCGCAGGTCCGTCTGAGTTGATGGTCATCGTCGACCGCGACGCCGCCCCCGAGATCGTCGCCGCCGACCTGCTGAGCCAGGCCGAGCACGACGCCGACGCTCAGGTCCTGCTGGTCTCCACCAGCCGCGCCACCATCGACTACATCCTGTCCGAGGTTGAGGTGCAGGTCGCGACCCTGCCGCGCGAAGCCATCGCCCGCGCATCTCTGAACGAGGCCCGCGCCATTCTGGTGCGCGATCTGGACGCCGCCGCCGAGGTGGCCAACCTCTACGGTCCCGAACATTTGGCGATCCAGATTGATGATCCAGAACCCCTGGTCGATTCGATCAATGCCGCAGGCGCGATCTTCGTCGGCCGTTTCGCCGCCGAGACGCTGGGCGACTACGCCGCTGGTCCCAGCCACGTCCTGCCGACCGATGGAGGCGCAAAGACGCTGGGCGGCGTCACCACCACCAGCTTCATGACCACCATGTCGGTTCAACTGGTGACCGAGGAGGGCGCCCGCCAACTGGCGCCCATCGCCGCCCGCCTGGCGCGGATGGAGGGTCTGGAGGCCCACGCCCGCGCCGCCGATCTGAGGGCCGAAGGATGACCCTGCCTGCCCCCTATGCCCCACTGGTGTCCGGCGGCGACGGCCTGGACCGTTATCCCGGCGACGCCTCGGCGCTGGCGACACGCATGGCCGCCATCTACGCCACGCCGGTCGAGACGGTTCTGCCCGTTCGCGGCCTGACGCACGGGCTGGAGCTGGCCTATCGTCTGGCCGCCCGCGATGGCGGTTCGGTCGAGGCCCCCAAGGCTGAACCCTATGACAGTCTGGCCGCCATCTATCCGTCTAAGGGCGAAGCCGCCGTCGTGGTCATCCGCGCGCTGGGTTCTCCCGAGGCGGTGGCGGAAATGGCCGCCCGTGTCGCCCCGGCCCTGCTGGTGGTGGACGAAGGCCTGATCGAGTTTTCCGACAGCGCATCCGCCGTCACCGTCATCGCCGACCAAGCCAATCTGGTCGTGCTGCGCAGTCTGTCGCTGGCCTATGGTCTGGCGGGCGCGCGTGTGGGGGCGGCGATCGCCCAGCCGCAGACGCTGGCCCGACTGGCCTCTGTGCTGGAACCCTACGCCCTGCCCGAACCGCTGGTGCGGCTGGCGCAGCAGGCGCTGGACCCGTCACGGATGATCGAGACGGCGGAGCGTATCGCCTCGGTGCGGCGTGAGCGCGAACGTGTCGCCCGCGAACTGGGCCGCCTGATGCCGGTCGAACCCGGCGTCGGCCCGATCATCATGACCCGGCCCGAAGATCCGGCGGCGGCGCTGGCGGGGCTGAAAACCTATGGTGTCGCGGGCGACCTCTCGGGCGACCGTCTGCGCCTGCCCGTCTCGATCAAGCCCGAGGTCAACGACCGGCTGCTGGCGGCCTTCGGCCTGACGCCCGCCAAGCGCCGCGCATCGCGCGTGGGTCAGGCCGTGCGCGACACCAAGGAGACCCGCATCGTCTGCGCCGTCGACCTGGATGCGCCCGGGCCGGTCAGGATCGAAACTGGCGTCGGCTTCTTTGACCATATGCTGGAGCAGATCGCGGCCCACGGCGGCTTCTCGCTGCGCCTGCAATGCGAAGGCGACCTGCACACCGACCCGCACCACACCATCGAGGACAGCGCCATCGCCCTGGGCCAGGCGCTGAAACAGGCGCTGGGCGAAAGGAAGGGCATCGCCCGCTACGGCTTTGTTCTGCCGATGGACGAAGCCAACGCCACCGTTTCCATCGACCTGTCCGGCCGCCCCTACCCGCTGTTCGAAGGCGCGTTCGAGACGCCCTTCATCGGCGACTACCGCACCGACCTGACCGCCCACGTCTTCCGGTCGCTGGCCGAGGCCATGGGCGCCGCCGTCCACATCAAGGTCACCGGCCAGGACGACCATCACAAGACCGAGGCCGTCTACAAGGCCTTTGGCCGCGCCCTGCGTCAGGCCATCCGCATCGAGGGCGACGCCGTGCCGTCGACCAAGGG
>RCMZ01000223.1_pt1 | contig 35435 bp, 28 predicted proteins | sample 2041141 | NCBI WGS metagenome assembly RCMZ01 (sample SAMN09708263, study PRJNA481090) | Wastewater metagenome, whole genome shotgun sequencing project. | biome: sewage; isolation source: Davis station wastewater (DW) | place: Antarctica: Davis Station | collected 2010-03-01 | reverse complement strand
ACGCACTCCCCCTTACAATCTGGAGATTGAACATGAGCTTCCGCTTTTCCAAGCGGTCGATGGACCGTGCGCGGTCGGTCGATCCGCGCCTGATGGCTGTCGCCGCCGCTGCGCTGGCCCGGTCCAGCGTCGATTTCGGCCTGACCGAGGAACAGTCGCGCACCTGGGCCGAGCAAGCCGAGAAGGTCCGACGCGGCGTGTCCAAGACGATGAACTCGAAACACATCATCCCGCAGGGCGGGGAGTTCTCGACGGCGCTGGATCTGGTCCCCTACGTCGATGGCGTCTTCACCTGGGGCGACAACCAGTGGCGGGTGAAGACCAAAGCCGGGCCGGTCATCGAGCCCTTCTACGAGATCGCCGCCGCCATGCGAGAGGTCGGCATCGCGCTGGGCATCACGCTTATCTGGGGCGGCGTCTGGGATCGGAAGCTGAACGACCTGCCTGCTGGTCCGGCTGCGATGAAGGCCGCCGTGGAAGCCTATAAGGCCCGGCGCAAGGCGGCCGGAGGGACCGCCTTGCTGGATGGCCCGCATTTCGAGTTGGTGAAATGATCCAGACCATCATCCGCACCCTCACCCCGACCGCCTGGCTGATCGTCGCCGTCCTCGCCGCCTTCCTGCTGTTCGGCGCCTTCTGCTCATACAGGGGCGTACAGGCCGAAAAAGACCGTCAGGCCGCCTCTATCGCCAAGGTCGAGGCGAAGGCCTCCACGGCGCGGGAAACCGCCGCCAACGAGCGTCACAACGACAACACCACCATCAACGCCCGCGAGAAGGAGCTTTCCAATGCGGTCCAGTCGCTTCCTGATGCTGTCCCTAGCCCTCGCCGCGTCACTCTCGCTTGTGAGCGGTTGCGCCAGCAAGGGTCTCGCCTTCCCGCCGAGTGTGGACCTGATCGTTGAGCCGAAGCCGGTGCTGGCGCCGGACGCGATCTATTCGGAGGCAGCGCTCGACGCTTATGACATCGCCATCGAGGCGCGAGGGGATCGGTTGGCGGCCCAGGTCGGACGGTTGTGCCGGTTCTTCGACGCTATGGGGATGAAGGGGTTGGAGTGTCCCCCGCCGACGCTACCGCCGAGGCCAGGCTAGGCTCAACTGCCGCTGCGTGCTTGCTCAGCACCGGCACGAAACCCAGTCACAGCGGGCGATATGACCGTCGGCGGCAAAGCTCAGCACCACCATGCGTCGAGCCCCAAGGCTCCGCTACAGGCCCGTCATCCGAAAGGGTGGCGGGTCTTTCGTCGTTTCAGGGCCTTGCCCGCGATTGCTCGCAGGCCTCTTGCAACCGCTTCATGGCGTCAGGAGCCATGGGCGCCGTCATCATTGCCCTGTAGTTCCTGCAGGCTGGCGTTTCCTGATGCTCGATCGGTCGAGGAGCTGGCGTTGGCGCACAGGCGACGACAAGCATCGTCAAACCGGCGATCCCGGCGAGAACGAATATGTGGCGCATGGGTGGTCCCTGCTCTGCTGGTGGCCCGGTTAAAGCGGTCAAAGCCAAAGCTGTTCCCCGCCTCAGCCCTGCACGGCCAAATCGCGATACGGCTCACCGCGTTCACCGGCCTCTGTCCGCGTCAGGACGGCTGTCGTTTCTTGTGATCCAACGGCGACCTTGATGTCCCTGATGCGGATGCCGTCAGCGATGGTCTGTGGCCGTCCCGGCTGCATGGCACTCAGCCGGTCGATCCATTCGTCAGTCTGAACCGTGATAAGGCCGGGCTTCTGGCTATCATCGGTGGCAGCGCCCTGCATGGCATCGAGGGCGGCGTTGAGGTCGTCGGGGGTCATGTCCGGGCGTCTAGCGTGAGTCGCCGGTCAGATGATCCGCAGCAGGCCTTCCGGCAGCGGCCGTTGGAGCGCCTTGACCTCCGCCCACGGCAACGTCATCCAGGCTTCGATTTCATCCGGCTCCGTCAAGATCACCGGCATGGCCTTGGGGTGAACCGACTTCACCGGCTCGCTGGGATCGGTCGTCAGGAAGGCCATCAGGTCGATGGTCTCCCGTCCGGTCTTGATCTTCCGAACGCCCGACCAGCCCGGCAGATGGATGCCGGCGAAGAAGGCCAGCGGATCGTCGCCCGGCAAGCTGAACCAGACCGGCCTGTATTTACCCTCCGCATCCCGCCCCGGCTCGCTGAACGCCGTGAACGGCACTAGGCACCGATTGGCGGGCTCCAACCACGGCTTCCAGTGCGACGAGGTCGTATTGCGGACGTTCGTCGTTCCGCTGTCGGGCTCCATTTCCAACAAGGCCGGGAAATCCACCTCCTTGCCCTTGGCGCGCAGCTTGTCGGCCCGCTTGGTCGCGGCCTCGTAGATCGCCTTCTTGGACGAAGGCATGCCCCAACGCGCCAGGGCCAGCTCTCGGACGCCATCGGATCCGGTTCGGACGGTGGGCGCGGCATAGTCGGGATAGATGTCTCCCGGCGCCAGATTGCCGACCGTCGACCGCATGGCCTTCGACAGGTCCATGATCGCCTGAGGCCCAGAGCGCTGACGATAGAGGTTGCACATAGGCGGACGCTCGCATGACGAGCCGGGTTTGTGGAGTCAGCGCTTTCCGTAGAAGTCCGTCTCCATAGTCGTCTTCGCCGGTTCGCCGATGGACTCCCTGCCCTTCAGCAGCCCGTTGCTGTCGATCATGTCGGACGGGAATGACCACGCCATGGCGTCACCGCTCAACTCGGCCCAGCACGCTTTAACCGTGACTGATGCAGCCATGAGCGGAAGCTTCTGCGGCGCGGTGTAGCAAAGGCTGCCCTCGATACGCTGGATGCGCCTCATGCAGTCAACGAGTTCGGCGAGGTCTTCGCGGGTGATCGTCTTTTTCGACGCCACGCCTTTGTGTCGTGTCATGGTCGACGTCGCATTTCGCGTTCGACCGCCAGGCGGTGATCATGCTCCGACACCCGGCCGAAGTAGGCGAGGCCTCGGGCGATAGCGCCGATGTCATTTGCGGACGGCTTGGCCGGGCTTGTCCGTGCGTCCAGTTCAGCGATCAGCAGAAGGCGCTCTGAGAGCGGTAGGGGCTGCGACATTTCGTCCTCCGTCGTGCCACCGACCCGAGGAGAAGCGACCTACAACGACGCGAACGAAAAGAGAACAGATAGTTTGCAACCGCCTCTGTGATCCAGTGCGCTCGTGGGGATAACTCAGAGCGGTTTGCTGCTTGAGTTTTGTAATTCCAGCGCAAGTCGTGGTCTGCAAATCCTTGCACCCGGGTTCGATTCCCGGTCAGGCCTCCATCGCGATCCAAAGGTGTGTGAAATCTTCCCCTAAGGGGGAGAGTGTCGAACCAGATCACCCCGGCTCAGACGCATCATCTAGTCGCCTGCCCCTACCACATCTTTGTGTCGCGCCGCCCGTTGGACGGTTAGTGATTCGCCCGCGACCGTTCACACGCCTCTTGCAGTCGCTTCATGGCCGCTGGATCCATTGGAGCGGTCATCATGCTGCGGTAGTTCATGCACTCTGGCGTTTCCTGTGACGACAGCGGCCTGGGCTCGGGTTTCGTCGCGCATGCGGCGACAGACGCAAGCACGCAAACCATTCCAAGGCGGGTGAGAGTTTGGCGCATTGGTGATCCCTGATCTCAAGACTGGCCGGATTGAAGCTGTCAGGGCCCAAACGGTTCGGCGCCCCTATCGTTTCCGCTGTTTGCGCAAAACCTTCAGTTCGTTCCCAAACCCGGATCATGTGCGCGAACCCGCCGTATCAGGCTTCGGCGAATCTCCTGCCGGATTTCCAGAGTGACGCGTTGCGCTTCCTGGGCTGCCTGACGACGGCTTCGACGCTTCTCTCCGTGTCGAAGTTCTGATTCGATGCGCCGCCTCGTCGCCTCCTGTTCAGAGGCGCACTGGGCCAGAGCCGCATCCACGGTTGCGGCGGGCATTCGACGCAACGGCTGTCCGGGCGCCGCGTGCTGAGTGACGCATTCGCGCCACCGCGCAACATCGTCCGCCGCTTCCGGCGCGATCTGCAAAGCGGTCAAGAGAGCAATCACGATCATGAAGTGACGAAACGACGGCCCTTCCCCGCCGTCAAATCACGCAGGCGGCATCAGCCCCGCCCCCACTTCAGATGATGCAGGGCCACGGCGCTGGTCGCGGCGACATTCAGCGAATCAAAACCGCCCGCCATGGGTATGCCCACCGCCGTGCAGGTTTGGATGACGCTTCCAGGCAGGCCTGGCCCTTCAGAACCCAGAACCACCGCAACCGGCCCTGCGCGTCGATAATCCGCCAGCGTCTGTGTCGCTGACGGCGTCAGAGCCAGGACATCGACACCCGCCGTCTGCAGGGCCTGGGTGATGGTTTGCGCTCGGTCCACCACGACAAACGGTGTCCTCAGCACAGCGCCGACCGAGACACGAATTGCCTTACGATAGAAGGGATCGCAGCAGCTGGCGTCCATCAGCACCGCCCGCGCCCCGAACGCCGCCGCATTGCGGAAAAGCCCGCCCATATTGTCGTGATTGCCGATGCCGCTGGCGACGACGAAGACATCCTGCGCCCTCACCTCGCCCAGCATGGCGTCCAGCGACAGCAACGGCGGCTTTTCGCCCAGGGCCAATATGCCCCGATGCAGATGAAACCCCGCGATCTGATCCAGCACCTCCTGAGCCGCGACATAGACAGGCGCGTCATCCGGCAAGGCGGCGATAACGTCCGCCAGCGCCGCCACCCGCTTCTCGGCCAGCAGCAGGGCACGTGGTCTGCATTGCGAGGCGTCGGACGCCAGAACGCGCACGACGACCTCGCCCTCAGCGATGAACAGGCCTTCGCGTCCCGTCAGGTCACGTTCACGGATATCGCGGAAGGCGGCGATGCGGGGATCCTGAGGATCGGAGACGACGAACTGATTCATGGCGCACTTTTCCCGTTGCACGAATCGAACGGGCACTGCTATAGCGCCGCTCCCGAGCAGTTCCGCGGTAGCTCAGTGGTAGAGCAGCCGACTGTTAATCGGCTGGTCGTAGGTTCGAATCCTACCCGCGGAGCCACTCGGGTGTATGACAAGGTTGAGCTTCCCGCTCCCAAATAAGATAAGTCCAGAGCAGTTCCGCGGTAGCTCAGTGGTAGAGCAGCCGACTGTTAATCGGCTGGTCGTAGGTTCGAATCCTACCCGCGGAGCCACTCGGGCATTTGATCGGATTGAGAAATCTTCCCTGCTCCCGGAGCGCCTGTTGGCGATCCGTCTGAACGGCATCATGTTGGGTCGAACAGTCTCGGAGAGGTCGGTATGGCTTTAGCGACAGCAAACATCGGCGCGACGCGCTACGTCACCCGCATCGCTACGGGCGGTGATCTGCAGCACAGCCTCACGGCGGACGAACCGGAACGGCTGGGCGGTCAGGATGCAGGCCCCGCCCCCTTTGACCTGCTGGTGTCGGCGCTCGGCGCCTGCACGGCCATTACGTTGAAGATGTACGCCGACAAGAAGGAATGGCCGCTGGAATCGCTTGAGGTCCGCCTGGAATACCGAGGCGGAGAGCAACCGCCGCGAATCGACCGTGTCCTGATCCCCGCCGGCCCGCTGTCCGATCAGCAGAAAACACGCCTGGCGGATGTGGCGGAACGCACCCCTGTCACCCTCGCGATCAAAAACGGCGTGCCGATTCTGACATCGCTCGGCGCGACCTAGATCTTGGAAAGACCGGCTTGTTTCGCCGCCTTGCGCAGCGCCTCGGCCAGAACCTCATCGCCGTCATCCTTGGCCATGCGCGCCATCTCCAGGCACATGGCCCCTATGTAGTGGCGCGTGGAAAATGAAGCCTGGCCTTGCAGCGCAGGCACAGGAGTAGGTGGTTTGGACCTGGGTCCGGGATCAGCGGCGGCCATAGGAATCTCTTGGAATTAACCCGACAACCTATAGACGCGCACAATTTCAATAAAACAACTTAAACGCGCACAACGCAGCCGACGATTGACACGCGGCTCCGCTCCAACCACGTTCGCGCCCCTTCCCGAGACCGAACCAATCATGAACCTCGTCATCGTCGAGAGCCCCGCAAAGGCCAAGACCATCAATAAATACCTGGGCTCGGACTATGAGGTCCTGGCCTCGTACGGCCACGTCCGCGACCTGCCGTCCAAGGATGGCTCGGTCCTGCCTGACGACGACTTCTCCATGCATTGGGAGGCTGACGCCAAGGGCGCCAAGCGGCTGTCCGACATCGCCGAGGCCGCCAAGCGCGCCGACCGCGTCATCCTCGCGACCGACCCCGACCGCGAAGGGGAAGCGATCAGCTGGCACGTTCTGGAAGTCCTGAACAAGAAGAAGGCACTGAAGGACACCCACGTCGAACGCGTCACCTTCAACGCCATCACCAAGTCCGCCGTGCTGGAGGCCATGGCCAATCCGCGTCAGCTGGATATGGAGCTGGTCGAGGCCTATCTGGCCCGCCGCGCGCTGGACTATCTGGTGGGCTTCACCCTGTCGCCGGTGCTGTGGCGCAAGCTGCCGGGCGCACGCTCGGCCGGTCGCGTTCAATCCGTCGCCCTTCGCATCGTCGTCGATCGCGAAATGGACATCGAGAAGTTCAAGCCGCAGGAATACTGGTCCATCGAGGCCGACCTGAACGCCGACAGCCCGCCGTTCACCGCCCGTCTGGTCAAGCACGCCGGAAAGCGCGTGCAGCGTCTAGACATCAAGGACGAAGCCACGGCCAGCGCCGCGCGCGCCGCGATCAACGCGGGCGACTTCACCATCAACTCGGTCGAGAAGAAGCCGGTTCGCCGCAATCCCTCGCCGCCCTTCACCACCTCGACCCTGCAACAGGAAGCCTCGCGCAAACTGGGCTTCACCGCCCAGCGCACGATGCAGGCCGCGCAGAAACTGTATGAAGGCGTCGACGAGACCGGCGGCCTTATCACCTATATGCGTACCGACGGCGTCTCGGTCAGCCCGGAAGGTCTGGCTCAGGCGCGCGAGGTGATCGGCAAGGAATACGGCCCCGCCTACGTCCCGTCCGAGCCGCGCTTCTACAAGGTCAAGGCCAAGAACGCCCAGGAAGCGCACGAAGCGATCCGCCCGACCAATATCGCCCGCCTTCCCGATTCCGTGCGCCTCGATTCCGATCTGCAGCGTCTGTACGAACTGATCTGGAAGCGGATGGTCGCCTCGCAGATGGAGGCTGCGCGTCTGGACCGCACCACGGTCGAGATCGAGACGCCCGACGGCCAGACCGGCCTGCGCGCCACCGGGCAGGTGGTCACCTTCGACGGCTTCCTGGCCGTCTATGAGGAAGGCCGCGACGAAAAGCAGAAGGGCGCAGAGGGCGAGGAGGGTGAGGACGACACCAGCCGCCTGCCCGCCCTGAAGGAAGGCGCCAAGGCCAAGGTCGACGCCATCCGCACCGACCAACATTTCACCGAACCGCCCCCGCGCTATTCGGAAGCCACCCTGGTCAAGAAGCTGGAAGAGCTGGGTATCGGCCGCCCGTCGACCTATGCCTCGACCCTGTCGACCCTGCGTGACCGCGAATACGTCCGCGTCGACAAGAACCGCTTCTATCCCGAGGACAAGGGGCGGCTGGTCACGGCCTTCCTGGAACAGTTCTTCAGCAAGTGGGTCGAATACGACTTCACCGCCGCGCTTGAGACGCGCCTCGACGAAGTGTCCGCCGGTCAACTGGACTGGAAGGTGCTGCTGCGCGAATTCTGGCAGGACTTCCACGCCGCGACACAAGCCGCAGGCGAACTGCGCACGACGGCTATCCTCGACGCCCTGAACGAAAGCCTCGGCACCCACATCTTCCCGGACAAGGGCGATGGCTCCGATCCGCGCGAATGCCCCCTGTGCCACGAAGGCCAGCTCAGCCTGAAGACCAGCCGCTTCGGCGCCTTCATCGGCTGCTCGCGCTATCCAGAGTGCAAATACACACGTCCCGTCGCCACGCCCTCGGCAGAGGATGGCTCAGCAGAAAGCGGCGACCGAGAACTGGGCATCGACCCGGCGACCAGCCAGCCGGTGCAGTTGAAGATCGGTCGTTTCGGGCCCTATGTCGAAATCACGCCGCCGGACGGCGAAAAACCCAAACGCTCGTCCCTGCCCAAGGGCTGGTCGCCTGCGTCGCTTACTCTGGATCAGGCGCTTCGCCTGCTGGCCCTGCCGCGCGAGGTTGGCGTCCACCCGGAAGACGGCAAGATGATTACGGCGGGCCTGGGTCGTTACGGTCCCTTTGTCCTGCACGCGGGCACCTATGCCAATGTCTCTGACATTGATGAGGTGTTTGAGGTCGGCCTGAACCGCGCCGTCGCCCTGCTGGCTGAAAAGCGTGCAGGTCGTCCAGGACGCGGCGCCGCCACTGCGCCGCTGAAAGACCTTGGCGCCCACCCGGAAACGGGTGATCCGATCCACGTCATGGCCGGTCGTTTCGGCCCCTACGTGAAGTCGGGCAAGATCAACGCCACCCTGCCTAAAGGCACCGCGCCCGAAGATCTGACGCTGGAAGACGCCCTGCCCCTGCTGGCCGCGAAGGCTGGCGCCGCGCCCAAGAAGAAGGCCCCTGCGGCCAAGAAGGCGGCCGCACCCAAGAAGGCTGCGGCTCCGAAAAAGGCGGCGGCAAAGAAGCCTGCCGCCAAGAAGGCCCCCGCTAAAAAGGCCAAGGTCGAGGAATAAACACCTCTTGCAACCAGACGGATCAGGGGCCGGTCAGCGAATGACCGGCCCTTTTTTCATTTTCAGCCCCGACGCGGCTCGTCGTTGCCGCCGATGAAGGCCCCGGCGATCCAGCTGACCACGCCGGTGACAATCGCCGCGCCGATCCCGGCCCACAGGCCGTTGACCGTGAACCCGCCCAGGAACATCGACGTCAGGCCGATCATCGCAGCGTTCACGACCAGCAGGAACAGACCCAGGGTGACCACTGTGATCGGGAAGGTCAGCACCACCATGATGGGGCGCACGATCGCATTGACGACGCCCAGAATGACCGCCGCAGCGATCAACGATCCGTTGTTGGTGAAGTCCACGCCAGGCACCACCTTGGCCGACAGCCAAAGCCCAGCCATGGTGACCAGGGCCTGAATGATGAAGCGGATCATGTCGTCCTCGATGAAGCTGTGTTGAAGCTTGACCATAACGCATGATGCGGACGAAGGCTCCCGTTCGTCTGCATCGGCTGCTATCCAACATCGACAACGCGCTTCGGAGCCCACCATGAGCCTGCACGGCGACTACGATCCCGACAATATCTTCGCCAAGATTCTGCGCGGCGAAATCCCCTCGGTGACGGTGTGGGAGGACGACCATGTCCTGGCCTTCATGGACGTGTTTCCGCAATCCGAAGGCCACGTCCTGATCATCGCCAAGCAATCACAGGCGCGGAACCTGCTGGAGGTCGAACCCGAGATTCTGGCCCGCATGACCGCCGCCTTGCAACGCACCGCCAAGGCCGTCGAAAAGGCGCTGCAGCCTGAAGGCCTGGCCATCATGCAGTTCAACGGCGACGCGGGCGGCCAGACCGTCTTCCACCTGCATTTCCACATCATTCCCCGCTGGAACGGTCGCGAAATGAAGGGTCATGGCCACGCGCCGATGGCTGATGCGGACGCCCTGAAAGCCTTGGCGGCGCGGATCGCCGAGAAACTGGACTGACCCATCTTGCGCCTTATGCAATCCGTCCGCATAAGGCGCGCCTGTCCATCAAGGACGCCGGCTTAGCTCAGTTGGTAGAGCGCCAGTTTTGTAAACTGGATGTCGCGGGTTCGATTCCTGCAGCCGGCACCATTTTCATGGCCACGGTCTAAGATGCCGTCATGGCGCGGCCGCTCCGGCCGCTGAGCGACGCCCGTCATCTAAGCCCCCGCCCAGAGCACGATACAGCTGCACGCTGGCCCCGGCCTGAGCCGCGCGCAGATCTACCAGGATCAAACGGCTTGCATAAAGCTGACGTTGGGCGTCCAGCAGCTCTAACCGGCTGTCCAGTCCGGCACGGAAGCGCAGGTCCGACAACGCCGCTCTGCGTTCTGCGGCCAGAACGGAACTGTTCTGGGCCTCGATCTGGCGTTGAAAAGTTGACCGCGCGGCCAGTCCGTCCGCCACTTCGCGGAACGCGGTCTGAAGCGTCTTTTCATAGATGACGACCGCCCGGTCGTTGCGAATTTCCGCGACGTCCAGCGCCCCCTTCAGACGACCGGCCTGGAAGATCGGCACGGTGATCTGGGGCGTGAAGGACCAGGTGTTGCTGTCGCTGCTGAACAGGTCGCCCAGATCGCCGCTTGCGACACCCAGAAGGCCGGTCAGGGACAGTCGGGGGAAGAAGGCCGCGCGCGCCGCCGCCACATCGGCGTTGGCCGCCGCCAGTTGGTGCTCGGCCTGTCGAACGTCAGGCCGCCGTTCCAGAAGATCGGCGGGAACACCGGCGGGCAGTTCGGTCTGGACTGGGCGGTCCGCCAGCTGCATCGGCGCAGGCAAGTCCGTCGGCAAGGGCGCGCCGACAGCGAGCACCAGGGCATTCACCGCGACCTGCCGCGCCCTGAGCGCGGCTTCCAGATCGGCCTCGGCGCTCCTGACCTGACCTTCTGCCTGGGCGACTTCGAGGCCGTTGCTTTGCCCGGCCTCACGCAATTGTCGGGCGAGGCTCAATGACGCGCGCCAATCCTCCAGCGTGGATTGCGTCAGCTCCAGCCGTTCATCGGCCGCGCGTTCGGCCAGATAGGCTTCGGCCACGGTCGAGATCACCACAATGCGGGCGGCGTTGCGGCCTTCTTCCGCGGCCAGCCAGGCCTCGAAGGCGCTGCGGGACTGGGCGCGCAGCCGACCGAACAGATCAAGCTCGAAGGCGGTCAGGGCCAGCCCAGCCGAATACTGCGACTGGGTTCGCGCATCCGCGCCCTGGGCTGAGTTCTGGCTGGAGCGTCCACGGGTCATGCCCACATTGGCGTCCAGTTGCGGGAACTGGTCGGCGCGGCGAATGCGCAGTTGGGCGCGGGCTTCCTCCGCATCCAGCACCGCCAGACGCAGATCGCGGCTGTCGGTCAGGGCCAGGTCGACCAGACGTTGCAGGCGGGCGTCGCGCAGAACATCCCGCCACGCCAGTCCCGCCGCATTGGCGGCGTCGATGGGGGACGCCAGCGGATAGCTGGCAGCCACCACGTCTGTCGCGGGCGCTTTCGGAGCAGTTTGACAGGCCGCCGTGGAAAGGACGGCCGCCATCAGGGCGAGGGTTGTGGTCGTTTTCATATCTGTCAGCCCTGCTTGGCCTTGTTGAACGCGGGCAACCTGATCCGTCCCAGACGCTGGCCCATCTGGCTCATCGCCGTCAGGGTGAAGACGAAGAAGACGGGCACGAAGAAGATCGCCAGCACTGTGGCGGTGATCATCCCGCCGAACACGCCGGTGCCGATGGCGTGCTGCGTGGCGGCGCTGGCTCCGCTGGCGATCATCAGGGGCACGACGCCCAGGGTGAAGGCCAGCGAGGTCATGATGATAGGCCGCAGCCGCAGACGCGCGGCCTCGATGGTGGCGGGGATCAGGGCCTGCCCCTGCGCCTGAAGCGTTCGGGCGAACTCCACGATCAGGATTGCGTTCTTGGCGGACAGGCCGATCAGGGTGATCATGCCGACCTTGAAGAAAACGTCATTGGGCAGGTCGCGCAGCAGGACGGCGAGCACGGCGCCGATCAGGCCCAACGGCACCACCATCATCACCGACAGCGGAATGGACCAGCTTTCATAGAGGGCGGCCAGCACCAGGAAGACGACCAGCATCGACAGCGCCAGCAGCATCGGCGCTTGGCTGCCGCTTTCCTTCTCCTGAAGCGACTGGCCAGTCCAGGCGACGGCGTAGCCGGTCGGCAGTTGTTCGACCAGCTTCTCCATCTCGATCATGGCCTGACCGCTGGAGACGCCCGCCGCAGGTCCGCCGCTGATCCGAACCGACGGATAGCCGTTGTAGCGCACGACCTGTAGCGGCGTGGTGGTCCAGACCGGCGTCACCACTTCCGACAGCGACACCATGCGTCCCGCAGCGTTGCGGACATAGAGGTTCAGAATGTCCGAGATCTGCATCCGCGCTGGCGCGTCCGCCTGAACAATGACCTGTTGCAGACGTCCATTATTGGGGAAGTCGTTGACATAGGACGAGCCCAGCGCGGCGGTGATGGTGCTGCTGACAGCCTCGAACGAGACGCCCAGGGCTTCGGCCTTGGCGCGGTCGATCTTGAGGTCCACGCTGGCGCCCGGCGGCAGGCCTTCGGGATAGACGCCGGTCAGCCGGGGGTTGGCGGCGGCCAAGGCCAGAAGCTGGTTCTGCGCCTCCAGCAACTGTTCGATGCTCTGCCCCGCACGGGCCTGCAGTCGCATGGCGAAGCCGGACGAGTTGCCAAGAGAGTCGATGGCTGGCGGGTTGACGGTCATGACCGAACCGTCGGTGACGCTGCTCATCGCCTGCGTCGCCGCAGCGACCTCGCCCTGGGCGGTGGCGCCGTCGCGGTCCTTCCAGTCGACCAGATTGGTGAACACCATGGCCGCGTTGGAACCGGACCCGCCGAAACCGAAGCCCAGGATCGAGAAGCTGTCGCTGACGCCGGGGCGCTCGCGCAGATGCGCTTCGAACTGTTTGATGACGTCGCGCGTGCGGGCGCCCGTCGCATCGGCCGGCAGGGTGATCGAGGTGATGATGCTGCCCTGGTCTTCGTCCGGCAGGAAGGCCGAAGGGATCTTCGAGAAGCCGAACCCCATCACGGCCACCAGCACGACGAACACCGCCATGGCCCGGCCCGTGCGCTTCAGCAGGCGGGTGACCGACGCCGAATAGCCTTTTGTGAAGCGGTCGAACTGGCGATTGAACCAGCCGAAGAAGCCCTTCTTCTCATGATGGCCGGGCGCGACCGGCTTCAAAATCGTGGCGCACAGGGCCGGTGTCAGCGACAGGGCCAGGAAGGCCGAGAACAGGATCGACACGGCCATCGACACGGTGAACTGGCGATAGATGGCGCCAACCGATCCCGACGCCATGGCCATGGGCAGGAAGACCGCGCACAGCACCAGGGTGATGCCGATCACCGGGCTGGTGATCTCCTTCATCGCCTTCTTGGTGGCATCCTTGGGCGAAAGCCCTTCGGTCGCCATGATCCGCTCGACGTTCTCAACCACGACGATGGCGTCATCGACGATGATGCCGATGGCCAGCACCATGCCGAACATGGTCAGCACATTGATGGAGAAGCCCGTCGCCAGCATGACCGCCAGAGTGCCGAGCAGGGCGATCGGGGCGACGATGGCCGGGATCAGCGTGTATCTGAAGTTCTGCAGGAAGAGGAACATCACCAGGAAGACCAGCGCCATAGCCTCGATCAGGGTGTGAACCACCTTTTCGATGGACACCTTGACGAAGGGCGCGGTGTCATAGGGCACGACATAGCTCATGCCCGACGGCATGGCCTTTGAGAGTTCGGCCATACGGGCGCGGACACCCTCGGCCGCCTTCACCGCATTGCCGCCGGGCGACATCTGAATGGCGATGCCGCTGGCTGGTTTGCCGTCCTGATAGGTCGAAAAGGCGTAGGTCTGCGGCCCCAGCTCGACGCGCGCGACATCGCCCAGCGTCAGGCGCGAGCCATCGGTCCCGGCGCGCAGGGTGATGGCCTTGAACTGTTCCGGCGTCGTGAGTTGCCCGGACGCGGTCAGCGGAATGGTGACCGTCTGACCTTCCGTGGTCGGATCGGCGCCCGTGCGTCCCGGCGCGATAGGCAGGTTCTGGGCGGCGATGGCGTTGGTCACATCGCTGATGCCGATGTTGTAGGCGGCCAGCTTCTGCGGATCGACCCAAACCCGCATGGCGTATTCGGAGCCGAAGTTCTGCACCCGGCCGACGCCCGGCACACGCTTCAACTCCTCGACCACATTGCGGCTCATGTAGTCGCCAAGCTGCTCGGCATCGAAGGCGTCGCCGTCGGAGATCAGGGCGACCATCATCAGGAAGCCGGAATCGGCGGCCTCGACGGTCAGGCCGCTCTGGCGGACCGCTTGCGGCAGCCGCGGCTCGACGCTTTTCAAACGGTTCTGAACATCGACCTGGGCCAACTCCGGGTCCGTGCCGGGACGGAAGGTCGCCGTGATGGTGGCCATCCCAGACGTGTCGCTGGAGCTTTCGAAATAGAGCAGGTTCTTGACGCTCGACATCTCGCGCTCGATCGGCGCGATGACGCTGTCGGTCATCGTCTGCGGCGTCGCCCCCGGATAGGAGGCGTAGATGCTGATGCTGGGCGGCGCGACGTCAGGAAAGCGCGCGATCGGCAGTTTGGGCAGGGCCAGAAGGCCGGCGAGAATAATGAAGATGGCGACGACCCATGCGAAGATGGGACGCTCGATAAAGAACTGAGGCATCGCTTCTTTCCCGGATCAGGCCGCAGGGGCGGGCGAAGCCGCCGTGGCGGGCGTCTTCCAGGGCCGTGCGACGACAGCCTGATCAGGTTGAACCCGGTCCTGACCTTCAACAATCACGCGCTCGCCAGCCTTGAGCCCGGACAGCACGACATACTGCCCGTCGACCACATCCCCCACCTCGACAGGGCGCGGCACAGCCTTTCCACCTGGGGTCACGACCATGACCGTCGCCTGGGCGCCGTTCCTCACGACCGCCTGTTGAGGGACCCGAGGCAGAACCTGCGCTGCGCCTCGCGGAAGTCGGGCGCGTACGAACATACCCGGCAGCAGGCGCTGCGAGGCGTTATCGACCAGAACCCGAACTGTGACATCGCCCGTCGCGGGATCGACACTGAGCTCTGAGAACATCAACCGGCCCGCCAACCCCGTCGGCTTGCCCTCTCCGTCCAGAATCTCGACAAGATCAGGCCCCTGCCCCGCGCCCCGCAAAGCCTCCAGACGCGACGCGGGCTGGCGGACATCCACATAGACCCGGTCGATCTGGTGAATCGTGGCCAGAGCCGCCGCATCGCTTGCGCCGACCAGAGCGCCCTCTGTGACAGACGACGCGCCGATACGGCCCGAGATCGGCGCCGTGACCGTGGCGAACCCGACATCCAGCTGACGTCGCACCAGGGCCGCACGCGCGGCGGCGACATCCGCCTGCGCCTGCGCCAGCTCTGCGGCCGCGTTGTCATAGGCCTGTCGGCTCACCGCGTCGGCCTCCAACAGGGGCGCCAATCGGTCGACCTGAAGCTGTGCACGATTACGCACAGCCACGGCCCGTTGAAGGCTGGCTGACGCACTGTCGGCCTCCGCCCGGAACGGCGAGACGTTTATCTGGAACAGCGGCTGTCCGGCGCGGATGTTCGCGCCTTCTGTAAAGAGCCTGCGCTGAACGATGCCGCCGACTTGCGCGCGTATCTCCGCCGTACGGAAGGCCACGACACGCCCCTGCAGACTGTCTGACAACTGCACCGAACCTTCGGTCACAGCCGCCACGGCGACGGTCGGCGTCGGTGAGACTTCCTGCTCCGGCTTAGCTCCGCACGCCGAGAGCAAGACAAGAGCCGTCCCGCCGATCAGGAGGTTTTTGCGCGATGGGCGCATCATGTCGTCGTCTCCGAAAATCCGCCGGATGGCTGAGGCGCCGCTACTTGCACCGCAGCATGGGATTTGCGTTGACGCTTGATGGAGAAGGCGTGGACGACGCACGCCAGGGCTGGACGGGTTCGCCGTCATCGCGCCATCTACATCCCAACGGAGACAGCATGAGCGCCTTGATACTGATCGCTGAAGACGAACCGGACATCGCCGCCGTGCTGGACGCCTATCTGACGCGGGAGGGCTTTCGCACGGTCCGCGCGGCCGACGGCCAGGTCGCTCTGGACCTTCACAAAGCCCTGAAACCCGACCTCGTGCTGCTCGACGTCCGAATGCCAAAGCGCACCGGCTGGGAGGTGCTCAGCGAAATCCGCCGCCGTGACGATACGCCGGTGATGATGATCACCGCCCTGGACCAGGACATCGACAAGCTGCAGGCTCTGCGTGTCGGCGCCGACGATTATGTGGTGAAGCCGTTCAACGCCGCAGAGGTCGCCGCCCGCGCCCACGTCATCCTCAGACGGCGTCAGGGCGGCGCGGACAGTCGCGTCCTGCGCGTCGGCCCGCTGGAGATCGACCTTGAGAGCCATCTAGCGACCGTCACGACAGCGCAAGACGAACGACGGTTGAACCTGACGCTCACCGAGTTCCGCATCCTGGCCTTCATGGCCCGCCACCCCATGCGCGTCTTCACACGCGGCGAACTGGTCGACGCCTGTCTTCCCGGTCAGGACGTGCTGGAGCGCACCGTGGACAGCCATCTCAGCAAGCTTCGCAAAAAGCTTGATGAGGCTGGCGCCGCTCAGCTTCTGACCGGCATCCGGGGCGTCGGCTACCGGCTGGAGGCCCCGAAATGAGAGCGCCGACCGGCCTGGCCCGGAACATCGCCATCTACATGTCGGTCGTCACAACTCTGGGCCTGTGCCTGTCGACCGTCGGCAGCTACTTCATCTACGGCTGGCTGTTCACCAAACATCCCGAGTATTTCGACTCGTCGGTGTGGACGCTGCAGCCATTCGACATTCTGGTGTCGTGCGGGTTCATCCTGCTTTCAATCGCCCTGTCGGTCGCGGCCGCTCTGCAGTTGTCAAAACGCATCGCGCGCCCCCTGTCGTCGCTCGCGCTTGCGGCGCGTCAGATCAAGAGCGGTGATCTTTCCGCCCGCGCTTGCGCAGACGACCGCTCTCCGGGCGAGGCCACGGAGATGGTCGAAAACTTCAACGCCATGGCGGCGCGACTGGAGAACATCGCCGAAGACCTGACCACCTGGAACGCCTCCATCGCGCATGAGCTTCGCACGCCGGTCACCATCCTGCTGGGTCGATTGCAGGGGGTGGCGGACGGTCTGTTCGAGCTGGACGACGCCCTTCTGGCCAGTCTGATCAAGCAGATCGAGGGGCTGGCGCGACTGATCGAGGATCTGCGGGTCGTCAGCCTGGCCAACAGCGGCCATCTTCACCTGCGGTTCGAGGACCTGGACATGGCGGATGTGCTGGGCGATCTGCGCGGCGTCGTTGATCCCGCCCTGACAGAGGCCGGTTTCCGCACGGCGTGGTCGCTCGACCGGTTTTCGGCGCAATGCGATCCGTTCAGGGTCAGACAGGCCGTTCTTGCCCTGATCGACAATGCCCGCAAACATGCAACCCCCGGCCTGCTGCGTATTTCGGTCGAACAGCGCGACGGCTGGGCCTCGATCACCGTATCCGATGTCGGCCCCGGTCTTTCCCCTTCGTCGGCTCAGAAACTTTTCGAACCGTTCGTCAGGGGCGGTTCTGGCGGCGAAGGCTCCGGCTTGGGCCTGTCCGTCGTCAGGGCGGTGGCAGAAGCCCATGGAGGGGAACTACGCTGCCGTCCCAACGCCGAACGGGGCTCCACCTTCGAATTGCGACTTCCTGCGACCCAGCCCAATCAAGCGGCCGACCGGTTGCCATGACCCGACACGCGACCACATCAAAAGACCCAAGGCGCTGGCTGGCGCTTGTGGCGGTCATGCTGGCCTTCCTTCCAGTCGTTCTGGACATGACCATCCTGCATGTCGCCGTTCCGACGCTGACGCTCGACCTCAAGGCCAGCGGCGCCCAGGCGCTTTGGATCATCGACATCTACCCGCTGCTGATGGCGGGCCTGGTGGTGCCGATGGGAACTCTGGCCGACAAGATCGGCGCACGACGAATACTGTTGACGGGCCTTGTGGTCTTCTGCGTCGCCTCGGCTTCTGCGGCCTTCTCCACCTCCCCCGCCTTCCTGATCGCGTCACGCGCCCTTTTGGCCGTCGGCGGGGCCATGATCATGCCGACGGTCCTGGGCCTCATCAGGCGAACCTTCGAGGATGAGGCTGAGCGCGCCATGGCGCTCGGCTTCTGGGGCACGGTCGGCGCCGCGGGCGCCGCCGTTGGCCCGTTGATCGGCGGCGCGTTGCTGGCCCATTTCTGGTGGGGCTCTGTCTTCCTGATCAATGTGCCGGTCATGCTTCTGGTCGCCCCGGCCTGTTTCTTCCTCCTGCCAAAGGATGGTGACGTCACGCCGGGACGCTGGCCCATCGGCCAGGCGGTGCTGCTCATCATGGCCATGATCACCCTGGTCTACAGCCTGAAAGCGGGCGTCTCCGCCAAACACGATCCGGCGGTCATCGTGGTCATCCTCCTGGTTGGCGCGCTGGCGCTTGCGGCCTTCATTCGGATTCAGCTCAGATCGAGCGATCCGATGTTGAACCTGACGCTTTTCACCCGCCCCGCGATTCTGGCCGGCATCATCATGGCTCTGGTGGTGTCTGGCGCCTTGGCGGGCGTTGAACTGACACTCGCGCAGGAACTTCAGTACGTCCTGGGCAAGACGCCGCTTGAGGCTGGCATTTACCTCATCCCAATCATGGCGGCTGCGGCCGTCGGCGGTCCATTGGCGGGCAAGCTGACGACGGCCTTTGGATTGCGAGCCGTCGCCAGCACAAGTCTGCTCCTGGCCGCCAGCGCCCTGATCCTGCTCAGCCTCAGCGATCTGGCCGAACCGGGCCTCGTCGTCCCAGCATTGCTGGGCGGCCTGGGTCTGACGCTCAGCATCGGCCTGACCGCCTCGTCCATTGCGATCATGAGCGCGGTCGAAGCGTCCGAAGGCGCCTCCGCAGGCGCGTTGGAGGCCACGGCCTATGAACTGGGCGCCGGGTTCGGCATCACCCTGTTCGGCGTGTTCACATCGCTGTTGTTCAGCCGTGCCATCACCATGCCTGACAGCATTCCGGCAGAGTTGGCGGGCCAAGCCTCTCGATCCATCGGCGACGCCATGATCGTGGCTGGCACACTCCCCGCACGCGAGGCGCAGCCCCTCATTGCAGCAGGACAAACCGCCTTCGACAGCGCGCACTCGACACTTCTCGCCGTTGCGGGCGCGCTGCTTTTAGTCCTGACGCTGGCCGTATATCTTCTGCTCAGGCGCCAGCCAGTGAAGTCGGGGCTTCCACACGCCAAGCGAGAGCGTTCCTTTTAGCCCTCCAACCAACAAGCTGAACAACCGCGATGGGTCCAAGCAATCGTTTCACAGCGACCAGATCAGACCCTTCGGGAAGATGCTGAACATAGGCCGTTTGCCGATCTACTGACTACAGGCTGCGGCAGCCGATAGGATCGGAGACGCCAGGCCGGTGTTCCAGTTCCAGGGCTGCCCACCGTTGGCGCGGCGGCGGCACATGGCCTGTTCGTGCAAGGCGAACATACCGGGCGACGAATTGCTCGCCGCCTTGGGCGTTGTCTGGATCAGCAGATAGTCAGCGTCGTCGCCATAAGCGGGCCAGGCGACGTCGGCGGCCTGCCCCGGCGCGCCCGAGCGGGCGAAGCGGGTCCAGTAGGCGACCATGGCGTCAGAGAGGGCCGTCTCCTGGGCCGTGTCGGGAATCTTGGGCCACAGGGGCGGCGTGCGGTTCAGCCGTCCGAACATGTAGGGCAGTTCGCTGGCATGGAAGGCGTGTAGGCCCGCCGCATCGGCCGCCGGATAGCCGTGATCGAAGACGTAAAGGAAGGATGGGCGGCCGAGCGCAGTCTGTGACCGCACCAGCCGGTCCGAGGTCCAGCCGTAGAGTGCGTCGCGGGTCGTCGCCAAAATGCTCTCGGCCATATCGGACGCAGGATAAAGGGCCAGGAAGGCCTCGGCCAGATCGCCGTAACGGTCACGGATGATCCGTTCATATTCGGCGGGCGAGGACGGCGCCGGCGGGGCCAGCATCTTCAGCGAGCGGATTTCGCCGCTGTTGAACCCGGCCAGGATCGGGACCGGCGCCTGTTCACCGCGATCAAACACATCGACAAGCTGACGGGGCAGAATCTGGCCGTCCACCACGGCGAAGGGCGAGAAGCCCGCCCCAGCGGCGGCGTCGGTCAGGGTTTGGGCGTCCATGGACCGCAGCACGCGGGCGCTGGGGGCCTGAAGGGTTCGGGCCAGCCGCGCGCCCGCATCTTCGCCTGACGGCGCGCCATAGAGGGCCGTCTTCAGCTCGGGCGTCGAGATCATATAGGCGCTCTGGGCGATGGCCTTGGCGAACAGCCCGCGCGCTGGTGGGGACGCCATCAGATAGACGACGCTGAGGCCGCCAGCGGATTCTCCGGCGATGGTCACGTTTTGCGGATCACCGCCAAAGGCCGCGATGTTGCGCTGGACCCACCGCAGGGCCTCGATCTGGTCCATCAGCCCATAGTTGCCGGACAACCCCTCGGGCGATTCCGCGCTGAGCGCCGGATGGGCCAGATAGCCCAGGACGCCCAGTCGATAGTTGATCGACACCACCACCACGCCTTCGGACGCCAGGCGCGCGCCGTCGTACAGAGTTTCGCGGCTCGATCCGGCGACCAGGGCGCCGCCATGGATCCATACGATGACCGGCGCCTTATGCGCATCGGTCGGCGTCCAGAGGTTCAGCGTCAGGCAGTCCTCGCTGGTCCGGCCCAGGTCCGACGAATAGATCGTCTGCACGCGCGGCGTCGGCTGGATGCAGGCCTGGCCGAAATCGCGGGCGTCACGCACCCCGTTCCAGCGCGGCGCGGCGACGGGCGGGCGCCAGCGACCCTGCCCCACCGGCGGCACGGCGTAGGGCACGCCCTTGAACGCACGAATGCCGTCCGCCGTCACGCCGGACAGGTCGCCAGCCGGGGATTGAACCACCGCGCGCTCTGGAGGACTGGCAGCGAGCGGCGATGCGAACGCGCAAGACGCGTAAAGACCGAGCGCGGCTGCTAGGCCGAGGGCGGCGCGGCGCGCCATAGTTCCAAACCTGCGGCTCATTGGGAAACCTCCGCCAAGCTGCGCCGGCCCAGCACGCGCGCGAGCCAAAGAAACAGGCCGATGGCCAGAAAATAGAAGGGCACCAGCGTATAGAGCGCCATCTGCAGCGAATGGTCCGGGTGACTGGCGCGGAAGAAATCGCTGGCCGCCCCGACGTAGGTCGGCCCCAGTCCCAGGCCGATGAAGTTCATCACCAGCAGCAGCAGCGCGCCCGACATCACGCGCTGATTGGGCCGGACCTCGGCCTGAACCAGGGCGACAGATGACGACAGGTAGAAATAGTTCAGGAAGGTCGGTCCCGTCAGAAAGACCAGCGCCAGGGGCCAGGTCGGCGCCCAGACAAAAGCGCAATAGAAGGGAATGGCCAGAATCAGCGACAGGGCCGGCACGACCCCGTAAGCGCGCTTTGACCGGCGGGTGAACCGGTCGATGGCCCAACCCGAACAGAAGATGCCTGCGCTCATCCCCACGCCCACGACCAGGGCGTACCAGACGGCGACATCGGCCAGCGCCATGCCCTTTTCGCGCATCAGGAACAGGGTGGCGAAGTTGCCCAGCCCATAGGTGATGAACTGGGTCGCGCCGCTGCCGAAGGAGGCCAGGAGCAGGACCGGGCTGGTGAAGAACATCTTCAGCGTCTCCAGGAAACCGGCCTTCTGCTGCACGGCGCCCACGGCCAAGCCGTCCAGCCCGCCCCGACGAGGCTCGCGCACCACGAAGACCACGGCGATCGCCGCCACGATCCCGACCGCCCCCACCGCCAGGAAGGCGTCGCGCCAGCTGAAGGCGGCCGCGATCGAGGCGCCGAAGGCGATGCCTAAAGCCGCCCCGATGGGCGGCCCCAGATTATAGAGACCCAGCGCCATCCCACGACGATGCGGCGGGAAATAGTCGGCGATGATGGCGTAGGATGGCGGCACCCCGCCCGCCTCGCCGAACCCCACCGTCATGCGCGCCACGGCCAGTTGCGTATAGGTTCGTGACAGGCCGCACGCCACCGTCGCCGCGCTCCAGATGCCGCAGGCGATGGCCAGGACGCGCACGCGGTTGGTCCGGTCGGCCAGCCATCCGACTGGAATAGCGATGAAGCAGTAGAACATCGCGAAATAGAGCCCGCCGAGCAGGCCCAACTGACTGTCAGTGATCTGCAGACTGTCCTGGATCGGCTTAGCCAAGATTGACAGCAGCTGGCGGTCCAGGAAGTTCAGCACATAGATGAACCACAGCGACCCCAATGCGACCCAGGCCCGCGCCCCGACGCCCTGGCCCGGCGGCGCGGCCGTCATCGGCCCATCGGAAATGATCGCTTCGGGCTGGCTCATGGTCGTTTCCTTGTGATGCGGACCTGATGGCCCGTCTATTTTTCGGGGTGGGTCAGCGCCTGGTAGACGAAGGTTCGCGCCCGGTTTCGGAACTCGCTGCTGACAGGGTCCGCCATGCGCTGGATCATGCCGACGAAGACGATGTCGTTCTCCGGGTCGATCCAGAACCAGGTCCCGCCGCCCCCGCCCCAGCTCAGCGTGCCGCGCCCCTCGACCATGCCAATCCGGCGCGGGTCCAGGGCCACGGCGAAGTCCAGGCCGAACCCGAACGCCGGGTTGAAGGGCAGAAGCCGCAAAGGATTGGAGACGGCCAGAACCGTCTCCGGCACGGCGTTGGTCGACATCAGGGCGACAGACACGGGCGACAACACGCGCGCCCCGTCCAGTTCACCGCCGTTCAGGATCATCTGGCAGAAGCGGGCATAGTCCGCGGCGGTGGACACCAGCCCCCCGCCCCCGCCTTCGAACGGCGGAGCTTTGGTGAAGTCGTTGATCGGCATGTCGAAGGCTTCGGTCGCCGGCTTCAGTCCCCCCGCCCCGTCGTCGCAATACATTGCCGCCAGCCGATGCGCATTGTCCGGCCGCGTCTGGAACCCGGTGTCCGCCATGCCAAGCGGGCCGAAGATGCGGCTTTGCAGAAAATCGCCGAAACTCTGGCCCGACAAGCGCTGGACGATCAGCCCCTGCAGGTCGGCGGCGATGGAATAGAACCACTCGGTCCCCGGCTGGAACACCAGGGGCAGATCAGCGACGCGCTGGACCATCTGCTCCAGACTGTCGGCGCGCAGTACGCCAGCCTCACGATAGGCGCGCTCCACCGGATGGATGTCGAACAGTCCGTAGCCGAAGCCCGCCGTATGGCTGAGCAGTTCGCGCATGGTGGGCGGGCGGTGGGCGGGCGTCGTCTGGATCGCGCCGCTGGCGTCGCGCCCGGAGAAGACCTTCAGATCGGTCAGTTCAGGCAGGAAGCGCGTCACCGGATCGGCCAGGCTCCAGCGTCCCTCCTCGAACAGGGTCATCAAGGCCACGCCCGCGACCGGCTTCGTCATGGAATAGATGCGGAAGATGGCGTCGCGCCCCAACGGCGCCTCGGACGTCAGATCGGCCTTGCCATGGGTGTTGAAGGCCACGACCTGGCCGTGCCGCATCAACAGGGTGGCGGCGCCCGCCACATGACCTGCCTCGACCATTCCGGCCATATAGGCGTCCAGACGCCCCAGCCGTTCGGGATCGAAGCCGACCGCCTCCGGGCTGGAGGCGAAGGCGAGGCCGCCCGCGTCAGCCATGCCCGGGCCCTTCTCTCGCATCCGCCCGGCTGCAGCAGATGCCGATGAAACCGTGCGCCATGAACTCGGCCATGCGCGCCTTGACCGCCTCGAAGTCGTCGGATCGGCACAGGCCATCCGACAGTCGGTCGATCCGCCCCGTGCGCGCCAGGGTCAGGGTCAGGGCGCCCGAGACGAAGTGGTAGCCCCAGAAGACGTCCTCGTCCGATGCGTCGGGCATGGCCTTCTTGAGCAGGGCGATCAGGCGAAGCACCACCGGGTCGTACAGCCGGTCCATAATCTCTGCGCCCCAGGCAGGCGTGTTGTTGATCTGGGCGCTCAGGGCGCCGAAGTTGCGCCACCCCTCCCCGCCCGTCGAATAGGTGTCCAGGTCGGTGTCCAGAAAGGCTCGTAGCGCGCCCTTCACCGTCGGCTTGCCGTCCACCGACCGCTCATAGGCGTCCAGCGCCTCCATGCGGCGGCCGCTGGTCACCGGCGCCCGGCGGGCCATGACCTTGTCGAACACGTCCTGCTTGTCGGTGAAATAGTAGTGGACCAGCGACTTATGGACTCCGACCTTGTCGGCGATGTCCTTGATGGTGACAGCGGAAAAGCCGTTCTGCGAGAACAGGGCCTCGGCCGCGTCCAACAGTTGCTCCAAGGTTTCGGCGCGTTGCTCGGCCTTGCTGCGTGGCTTGCGGGGCGACTTGGACATGAGCAGAACCTTAAGACGGTCCGGCGCGGTCCCTGGACGACGCACCGGCTCCATGACGGAAACGTCGCCCATCCTATGCGCCTCCGTAGGCGGCGCGAAGCTGCGTCTTGTCGATCTTTCCGGTCGCGGCCAGGGGCATGGTCTCGACACGCACGATACGGTCGGGGATCCACCAGTCGGCCACCCGCCCCTTCAAACTGGCCTTCAACGCATGATCGTCCACAACCTCGCCCTGGGCCGGTTCGACCACCATCAGTGGCCGTTCGCCCCATTTGCTGTCCACCCGGCCGATCACCGCCACCAGGCCCACAGTCGGCAAGGCGCCGATGATGTCCTCGATCTCGACCGGGTTGATCCACTCACCGCCCGACTTGATCAGGTCCTTGGACCGTCCCGCCAGCGTCAGATTGCCCTCGTCGTCCAGACTGGCCAGATCGCCGGTGTCGAACCACCCCTGGGCGTCCACCGCATCGACGTCCGCCCCGAAATAACGGCGCGTGACGCTGGCGCCCCGCACCTTCAGCCGCCCGACCGTGTTGCGCTGATCCGGCAACGGCGCGCCGTCCTCGTCGGTCAACAGGAGGTCCAGCCCCATCGCCGGACGCCCCGATCCATGCGGCCCCCCGTCATCGGCCACGGGCGGCGAGATGGCGCCTAGCGGCGACAGTTCGGTCATGCCCCAGCTGGTCTGAACCACCACGCCCAGCCGGTTCTCCATCCGACGCAGCAGAGCGTCGGGACAGCTGGAGCCGCCGATGATGATCCGTTTCAGGCTCAGGGTTTCGCCGCCGACCGCATCCAGATGATCGAGCAGACCCAGCCACACCGTCGGCACCCCAACGGCGACGGTCGCCTCGTGCTGCTGGATCAACCGCGCCAGTGACGCGCCATCGGTCGCGCGCCCCGGCAGGATCAACCCCGCGCCCACCGCCGGTGCGGCGAACGGCAGGCCCCAGGCGTTGGCGTGGAACATCGGCACGGCCACCAGCACCCTGTCGCGCGCCGTCAGCGCCATGGCGTCCGCCTGAAGCGCGCGCAAGGTATGCAGATAGTTAGAGCGGTGCGTATAGCCGACGCCCTTGGGCGCCCCCGTCGTGCCCGAGGTGAAGCACAGGCCCGCCAGCGTGCGCTCGTCGAACGTCCCCCATGGGACTGTCCGGCCGCGCTCGGCCAACAGCGTCTCCAGCGCATCGACGGGCAGACCGCTTTGGCCATCGTCCGCGTCACCGTCCAAAAGGATCAGCCGTTCCATCGACGGGCACGCCGCCGCCAGATCCCGCGCCAGGTCGGACAGGCCGGCGCCCACCGCAAGCACCCGGTCGCCTACCTCGGTGATCATGGCGGCCAGATGCGCGACGGTCAGGCGCGGATTGAGGGTGTGGCACGTCAGGCCGACGCCCATCGCCCCATACCAGACCTCCAGATGATGCTGGGTGTTCCAGGCCAGGGTCGCGATCCGATCGCCTGGCTTCAGTCCCAGATCCAGCAGCGCGCCCGAAAGACGGTTGGCGCGCTGACGCAGGTCGGCATAGCCGATCAGCGCGTCCCCCGCCCCGCCCGCCGTCACGACCGTCTTGCGCCCATGCCATTTCGCGCCGTGATCCAGAAAGCGATCCACGGTCAGGGCGTAGTCTTGCATGGGTTGGAAGGCGACAGGCGGCATACGCGACGGGGTTCCAAAAAGTCAGGCAGGGTGGCGGGACGACGACGTGCGCCGCCCCGCCTTGGCGCAGGGATCAGAAGGTGCGGGTCAGGTTGAGCCCGTACTGCCGGGGCGGCCCGGCGTAGCGGAGCCCTGAGTTGATGGCGGCGATATAGGTCTCGTCCGTGGCGTTCAGCGCATAGACCGCCCAGGTCCACTGGCCGGTGTTCAGCCGAACCGAGGCGTTGACGATATCGCGCGCGCCCAGCCGGTCGCCCAGCGCCGCATTGTTGGAGATGGTGGTCCAGCTTTCGCCGATATGGGCGTAGTCCACCCGCGGCGTCAGCGTCATGTTCGCTCCCAGCGGGAAGACGTATTCGATCCCCGCGTTGAAGGTGAACTCTGGCGCATAGCTCTTGGTGTTGCCCGCGATATTGACGCAGTTGGCGCTGGCCGGTCCCGTCGATGGATCGCAAAGCCCCGTCCGCCCCAGGCGCGGGTCAGCTCCAAAGAAGTCGCCCATTTCCGAGTTGGACACCGATCCGGCCACGTCGAATGACAGCGGTCCGAACCGCCCTTGGGCGGAGGCCTCCAGCCCCATGATCTTGGTGTCGCCCTGGACGTTCTGGATGCGGCTGATCTGAGGATACTGGGGGTCGCCGATGTTGACCTGGTAATCCTGATAGACCGTGTAATAGGCGCCGATCTGGCTGCGCAGTCGGCCGCCCATCATCGTCGACTTCCACCCCAGTTCGTAGTCGATCAGGTCTTCGGGGCCGAAGGTCTGGGCCGGACGATACAGGTTCGGCGCGTTCAGACCGCCCATCTTGTGGCCCGTCGCCACGAAGCCATAGACGAAGTTGGCGTCGTCCAGTTTCCAGTTCAGCGTGACCTTACCGGTCACCTTGTCATCCTTGACCTTGTCGTCCTGGAACAACACGATCCCGAACTGAGGATAGGTCGTATAGACGTCATCGTTGGTCGATACCGAATGGGCGTATCGCGCGCCCACCTGCAACTGCAGTCGGTCAGTGATGTCGTAGCTGACCTGACCGAAGGCCGCGGCGGTTTCCTTGGGCGTGTCGCCCCACAGATAGATGTCCAGGACGTTTTCGGGGAAACCGATCCGGTATTCGGCGGTAGGGAAGGCCTTGGCCGGGAAACGGGCCATATCGTACTGGTAATAGAGGCCCAGCAGCCATTTCAGGCGCTGCTGATCCGGCGAGATCAGGTTGAACTCCTGCGACCAGACTTCTTCGTCCAACTGGTCATAGAAGGTGTTGTTCAGCGCTGATGTGCCGTCCAGATCGGTGGCGAAGCGCGAGCGGCCGGCCTGATAGCCGGTGATTGACTTCAGCGTCATGCCGCTGTCGAACACATAGCTGACGTTCAGCGACGAGCGCACAAACTCGTCATGCGCCTCATTCGGACCGTTCGAGGTGATGTGGAACGGGTCGTTGGTCGACAGCGCCGGATCCGACGGATAGCCGCCCAGATCGATGTTGTTGTAATCGGTCTTCCACAACACCTTCAGCGCGTCGGTCGGCTGCCACAACAGGCTGGCGCGCACGCTGTTGGAATCCACCACGCCGGGATGACCGCGATAGGGCCCGGTGATGGTGTAGAAGCTGTCGCGCGTCTCGTGATTGAAGGCCAGGCGCGCCGCCAGAGTATCGCTAAGCGGCAGGTTGATCGCACCTTGCAGCTTGATGTCGTTATAGTTTCCAGCCTGACCGAAGACATAGCCGTTGATGCCCGAAAAGTCGGGATTGCGCGCTGTGATGAATACCGCGCCCCCGGTCGCATTGGCCCCCGCGAAGGTGCCCTGCGGCCCCCGCAACAGCTCCAGACTGCCGATGTCGTAATAGGGTTCGGTCTGGAAATAGGCCGGGAACGCCGCCACGCCGTCGCGATAGGTGATGACGCCCACGCCAACGGCCGTCGTCGCCTCAGACTTGCCGATGCCACGCACATTGAAGAAATTGCCCTGACCGAAGTTCTGCACCGTGGTCGAGGGCGCCGCGAACTGCAGTTGGTCCAGGGACAGCACGCCCTTGCTGGCCAGGTCTTCGCCACTCAGCACCGTGGCGGCGACAGCCGTCGTCTGAAGATTGCTGGTGCGGCGTTCGGCGGTGACCACCACGTCGCCCAGGACGGCGGCCTGATCCTTGTCCGCCTTGGTTTCAGCAGCGTCGGCCTGCTGCGCCTGAGCCGCTCCGCTCCACAGGAGCGCGACGGCGGACGCCGTAATCCAGAGCTTGCGGCCCATGATCGATCCTTCCCGATGTTTCCTCGGCGCTCTTCGTCGCCATGACCTGACGTTCTCACCGATCATGACATTTGTCAACTTCACTAGGCGGCGAGTGAATATTGACCTTTCGACCAGTGTCGGTTCAGGATGCCATCAACGTGGAAGCCTGCCCGGCTGCCATCTCTTGAGGAAAACCATGACCATCGACCTGAACGGCCGCACGGCCATCGTCACCGGCGCCGGCGGCGGCCTGGGTCGCACCCACGCCCTGGCACTGGCCCGCTATGGCGCGAAGGTGGTGGTCAATGACATGTCATCCGACGGCGCTCACGCTGTAGCCGAGGAGATCGTTCAGGCTGGCGGCGCCGCCCTGCCCCACGTTTGCAGCGTGACCGATCGTGCCGCCGTCCAGTCCATGATCGCCTCGACCGTCGATCGCTGGGGGGCCGTGGATATCGTGGTGAACAACGCCGGCATCCTGCGCGATAAGACCTTCGCCAAGATGGATCTGGACGATTTCGCCACTGTCGTTGACGTCCACCTGATGGGTTCGGTCAATGTGACCAAGGCGGCCTGGCCCCATATGCAAGAACGGAACTATGGTCGTGTGATCTTCACCACTTCCTCCTCCGGTCTCTACGGCAATTTCGGCCAGGCCAACTACGGCGCGGCCAAGATGGCGCTGGTCGGCCTGATGCAGACCCTGTCTCTGGAAGGCGAACGCCATGGCATCCGCGTCAACTGCCTGGCGCCCAGCGCCGCAACCCAGATGACTGAAAACCTCTATTCAGCCGAAGACCTGAAGGGCTTGTCCTCCGACCTCGTCAGCCCCGGCGTGGTCGCCCTCGCCGCCGCCGACGCCCCCACCCGCATGATCCTGCTTGCTGGCGCCGGCGCTTTCGAACAGGCCAACATAACCATGACCCGCGGCATCCATATTGGCGCCGCCCCTGACGCCGCTGAACAAATCCAGGTCAACTGGCCCCACATCACCGACCGCATCGACGAACAGGTTCCCGCCTCCGGCGCAGCGCAATACCGTCACGAGGTCCAACATTCTGATCACCAGCGATGACCCGCCGTTAGGCTGCTGACAATTGATCCAGAAACGATTTGGCCGAAGGCGAGTTGGTCAAGATCGAGAGCGCAAACATACAGACGCCTTGTCGCCCATTGGTCTCGCAGTCGAATAATTGTCGTGCGCGTCGATCATGTTCAGCACGTCCAGCTTGATGATCTGGAGCGTCAGATCCTCGGCCTTGGCCGTCTGACGGTGTTCCCACACCTGCGACCACATATGGCTAGCAGCCTGTGGTCACTTCATGGCCATTGCAGGCCAGGCCGAAAGCACTTTTGTCAGGCAAACCTCTGACTTCAAAAAAGAAAAATGGGCCGCTTGGCGAACCAGCGGCCCTTAGTCTGCTCGGAGAGAAAAAAGATCAGAACTTGTAGTTCAGACCGACCGCGAAGGTGCGCCCATAGTGTTGGTAGTCCTTGGTCTGGCGCGCATCGCCGTTTTCAAACGTCTTGAACGGCTCGTCAGTCAGGTTATTGACCTGGGCCAGAACAGACAGCCCTTCCAGCACGCCAGACTGGAACTCGTAACCGATCTGGGCGTCTACGACGGTTTCCGCCGCCACCGAGCGCAGGGTGCGGCCTGCGCCAAACCCTGCGACCTCGCCCAGGTAGTCCGAGCGATAGCGGGCCGAAATCCGCGACTGGAATCCGTAACGCTCATAATACAGCGAGCCGTTGATCACATCCTCCGACAGGCCAGGCAGGGCCGTAGGCGGCTGGGTCGGATCGGGCTGTACCTCGCTCTCCGTCTTGGAGGCGCTGAACTGGGCGCCGAAGCCTTCCAGCGCGGGATGGAAGATGTCGAACGGCGCCGAGATCGACAGTTCCAGCCCCCTGATCCAACCGCCTTCGCCGTTGTCGGGAGCCGACGAGTTGCCGAAGTTGATGACAGGCGTCACCCCGCCGGTCGGATAGCCGGTGAAGTCGAAGATCTGATCGTGCTTATAAACGTAGCTTTCCAGATGCTTGTAGAAGGCCGCCAGCGAAATATAGCCCTTGCGGTTCGCGAAATACTTTTCAAACGAAAGGTCGGCGACGTCGGCGATATAGGGCGTCAGCATTGGATTTCCGCCCGAGGCGCTCCAGGGCGAATTCTGGTCCGCCGTGGCGCCCGGCACATTCTTGCCGACGTCGAACGAATAGTTCCGCGATGCCCTCATGTCGTCCATGCGCGAGCGAGCCAGGGTGCGAGCCGCCGCGAAACGCACGAAGGTGTCGTCCGCGACCTGCACGATGAAGTTCGAGCTGGGCAGGATTTCCAAATAATCCTTGCCTCCCGAGACAGCGATTGTCTGAGACACGCCCGGGCCGACCTGGCGGGCCGAGAAGCCCGTAGACCTCTGCTCCGTATAGACAAACTGCATGCCGACATTGCCGGTCAGGGGCAGGCCAAAAAGGTTGTGGTCGATGTTGGCGCGGACGTAGGTGGAGGAAACCTTTTCCGTCACTCCCCAGTTGCCCGAGATGACATCGGCGTTCGGGTTGCGGATGCGGTTCAGCGCGCCGCTGTTGACCAGAGCCAGCGCGTCGTAGCTCAGCACCTGAGAAATGCCGAGATAGCCCAGATCGGTCGGCGCCAGCAGGAAGGCCGTCGGCACGGTCAGATCACCACCGCCGGGGACGCCAAGATAGTATTGATCGTTGACGAAGGTCTTCTGGCGTTCGGTGTAGTTGAAGCCAAAGTCGATCGACTTGAACGGGCTCTGGTGCAGTTGGCGCGTCACCGAGAAGCGAGCGGCCTTCAACTCGTCCTCGATGGACGGCGTGTTCATATAGCCGGCCTGACCCTCAGGGATCACGTCGCCGCCCCAGCCCTGCGGGCTGGTGATCTTGATCAGCGTCGGGTCGGCATAGTTCAGGCCACTGGTGAAGCGTGTCACCCCGTCGCCGGTCAGTTGGAAGCCCAGAGAGCCCAGCGCGCCGTTGATGTTGCGGCCGGTGCCAGCGTTGGTTTCCAGGATGATGTCGTTACGCTCGACCTTCGAGTAGCTGAGGTCCAGGTTGGCCGACCAGTCGTCGCTGATCGTGAACTCGGTGTTCCAGCCCAGGGCCGTGATATTGCTGTCGCGCTTGTTCAAATCGTTGCGGACCACACCCTTGATGTTGTCCCAGGTTCCCGCGACGATCAGGCCGTTCTCGACCGTGTAGCCAGGGCGCAGCGACGGGCCCGGACGGCAGATCGCCGACGGCACGTTAACGGTGCAGTTCCCGGCCGAACCGCCCCAAGCCAGCGGGAATTCGATGCCGCGCAGGACCTGGGTGTTCTTGAACTCGGAATAGAAGGCGTCGATCGTGGAATGGATGCGGTCGTTCGGGCGCCATTCCAGCACGCCCATATAGCCATCGCGCTCCAGTTCCGACGACATGACGTAGGGCTTGACCCCGCCGGTCAACAGATTGCCGTCGCTATAGTTGGGATAGCCCCAGGCTTCGAAACGCTCGGACTGATACGGAGAGTTCATGTGGGCATAACCCAGGGCCACGCCCAGGGTGCCGTCCAGGAACTGATCGACGTAGGAGAAGGTGTAGCGGTCGCCCTTGTCGGTGGTGCCCGAGTTCAGGGCGCCGATGTCGTTCCACTCATGGCGATAGTTCAAAGCGATGGCCTGACGGCCATAGGCCAGCGGGCGGACGGTGCGCAGATCGACGGTGCCTCCCAGACCCTGGCCGATCAGGGCAGCATCCGGGGTTTTGTAGACGATGACGCTGGACAGCAGTTCCGCAGGAAACTGATCGAACTCGACGCCGCGGTTGTCGCCGGTGGTGACCAGTTCGCGACCGTTCAACAGGGCGGTGGTGAAGTCCGGGCCCAGGCCTCGGATCGAGATCTGCTGGCTGCGGCCGTCCAGACGCTGCATCGTCACGCCGGGCAAACGCGCCAGCGATTCCGCGATGGACACGTCCGGCAGCTTGCCGATGTCCTCGGAGGAAATGACCTCGACGATCGAGGTGCTGTTGGCCTTGGCCGAGATCGACGCTTCGATCGAACGACGGATGCCGGTGACGACGACTTCGCCGACTTCGGCGGGCTGTTCGCCGGCTTGAGCAGTTGTCGCTGCGGTCTGGGCGTGGGCCGAGCCGACCGTCATGACGGCGGCGGCGCCGAAGGCGACACCCGACAGCAGACGCGCGCGTCGGTTGAGACGTTGGAACATGATCATCCTCCCTGGGGCTGATCGCATTTCTGAACGTCGCGACCCTAAGCCGTCGCAAAAATATGCAAATCTTCGCGAACCTTGCAAGCAGTTAATGTTGCCGCCGCCTTATGGCCGTCATTTATGCGAGTTTTTTACAGATGAATCGCCGACGATCGGCCCGAAATCTCGCACCACGTTTGCATCGCAACAAAAATGACGCGCGTTGACAGGCAGAGCCATTGCTGCAAAATCTTGCAAACTGATCTGGAAGGCTTTGCATCGGCCAGACGTGTGGGAGTGACAAACGATGAACACCACCAAGACACGGAACAGATGGCGCGCGGTTGTGGCCGCAGCCGCCCTGATGTCCGCCGCCCAAGGTTCCGCCCTGGCCCAGACCGCTCCGACGCCCGCCGTTCTGGAGGCGCTGCGCCAGCGCCCGCCCCAGGACGAGGTGATCTATTTCCTGCTGCCGGATCGGTTCGCCAACGGCGATCCTGCCAATGACAACGGCGGCTATGCGCCCCAGCGGCTGGTCAGCGGCTTCGATCCGACCGACACGGACTTCTATCACGGCGGCGACCTGGCGGGGGTGATCGAGCGGCTGGACTATATAAAGGGTCTGGGCGCGACGGCCGTGTGGCTGGCCCCGATCTTCAAGAACAAGCCGGTCCAGACGCACGGAAACTACACCGGCGCGGCGCACCACGGATATTGGATCACCGACTTCACGACGGTCGACCCCCATTTCGGGGACGAGGCGACGATGCGCGCCCTGGTCGATGCGGCCCATACGCGAGGCATGAAGGTCTACCTGGACATCGTGGCCAACCACACCGCCGACGTCATCCGCTACCGTGAATGCCCGCAGAACGACTGCGCCTATCGCAGCCGCGCCGACTATCCCTATACGCGCAAGGGCGGGGTGGACGGCGCGCCGATCAACGACGGTTTCGACGGTCGCGACTTCTCTCGCCTGACCCGCCCCGACTACGCCTACAGCCCTTACGTCCCGGCGGGCGAGGAGAACGCCAAGGTTCCGGCCTGGCTGAACGATCCCATCCGCTATCATAATCGGGGCGAGAGCACGTTTTCGGGCGAAAGCAGCCTGGACGGCGACTTCGCCGGTCTGGACGACCTGCTGACCGAGGATCCGTTCGTGGTTCAGGGCATGATCGACATCTTCGGCGGCTGGATCGACCGATACGGCATCGACGGCTATCGCATCGACACCGCCCGCCATGTGGACCCCGAGTTCTGGCAGGCCTTCATCCCCGCCATGAAGGCCCGCGCCGCCGCCAAGGGCATCCCCAACTTCCACATGTTCGGCGAGGTCTATGATCCCGATCCGGCCGTGACGGCGCGGTTCACGCGGGTCGATGGTTATCCGGCCGTGCTGGACTTCCCGTTCCAGAAACAGGCGACCGACGTCGCGGCGGGCAAGGTCGGGACCGACGCCCTGGCCAAGCTGTTCGACGCCGATGCTATCTATGCGGACGGCGCCGAAACGGCCGCCATCTTGCCGACCTTCCTGGGCAACCACGACATGGGCCGGATCGGCTTTTTCGTGAAACAGGCGAACCCTCAGGCCGACGACGCGGAACTGCTGGCCCGGATCAAACTGGCCCATGCGCTGATGATGTTCAGTCGCGGCGTGCCCACCCTTTATTACGGCGACGAGCAGGGCTTCGCAGGTGCGGGCGGATACGGAAACTCGCGCCAGGACATGTGGCCCAGCCGCACGCCGGTCTATGCGGACGAGACGCCCGTCGGCGGCCGCCAACCGGCCTATTCTACCGAGGCGCCGCTTTACAAGGCCATCGCGGAAATGGCGCGCCTGCGCGCGGCCGAACCGGCGCTGCGGCGCGGCCGTCAGGTCGTGCGGGCCTATGGCGACAAGCCGGGCCTGTTTGCCCTATCACGCCTGACCGACGACGGTGGCGAGGTGCTGGCTCTGTTCAACAGTTCGACCGCGCCCGTCGCCGCCCAGGTCGAGGTGGAGCCCGGCTCGCTTCGGTGGCAGGCTTTGCGCGGCGATTGCGCCGCCCGTTCGTCGGCGACCGCCAGCGTCGCCGTTCGCATTCCCCCTCTCGATTACCTTGTCTGCAAGAGCGTGCCGTGACCGCCCAGCCCATCGACCTTTTCCCGGCGGCCGTCGCCCCTGCCCTCTCTCGGGACTGGTGGCGGGGCGCGGTCCTGTACCAGATCTATCCGCGCAGCTTCGCCGATGCGAACGATGACGGCGTGGGCGACCTGCAGGGGATCACGGCGCATCTGAACCACGTCGCCAGCCTGGGCGTGGACGGGATCTGGCTGTCGCCCTTCTTCAAATCGCCGATGAAGGACTTCGGCTATGACGTGTCGGACTATTGCGACGTTGATCCAATCTTCGGGACCCTGGCCGATTTCGACGCCCTGATGGCGCGCGCCCAGGCGCTGGGACTGAAGGTCGTCATCGATCAGGTCTTCTCCCATACCTCCGACGAACACCCCTGGTTCACCGCCAGCCGCGCCAGCCGCAATGGCGAACACGCTGACTGGTACGTCTGGGCCGACGCCAAGCCGGACGGCTCGCCGCCGTCGAACTGGCAGTCGGTGTTCGGCGGCCCGGCCTGGACCTGGGATGCGCGACGTGGCCAGTATTATATGCACAACTTCCTGGCCTCTCAGCCTCAGCTGAATGTCAGGAACCCGGCGGTGCAGGACGCCCTGATCGCGGCGGCGCGGTTCTGGCTGGATCGGGGCGTGGACGGCTTCCGCCTGGACGCCATCAACTTCGCCATCCACGACCCGTCACTGAAGGACAATCCGCCGATCCAGGACGGCAAGAAGCGGACACGGCCGTTCGACTTCCAGGACAAGATCTACAACCAGTCCCACCCGGACATCATCGGCTTCCTGAACCGCATCCGCGCCCTGACCGACAGCTATGACGCCCGGTTCACCGTGGCGGAGGTCGGCGGCGATCACGCCGACCGCGAGATGAAGGAATTCACCGCAGGTGACGACCGACTGCACTCGGCTTACGGGTTCCTCTACCTCTACGCGGACACCCTAAAGGGCGCACTGATCGGCCAGGGCGACCGGATGTGGCCGGACCAACAGGGCGAGGGCTGGCCGTCCTGGACCTTCTCGAACCACGATGCGCCGCGCGCGGTGTCGCGCTGGGCCAAGGGGCGCGACGAGAAGGCCTTCTCGGAGATGGCCCTGCTGCTGTTGATGAGCCTGCGCGGCAATGTCTTCGTCTATCAGGGGGAAGAGTTGGGCCTGCCCCAGGCCGAGGTGC
>RCMZ01000222.1_pt1 | contig 35448 bp, 34 predicted proteins | sample 2041141 | NCBI WGS metagenome assembly RCMZ01 (sample SAMN09708263, study PRJNA481090) | Wastewater metagenome, whole genome shotgun sequencing project. | biome: sewage; isolation source: Davis station wastewater (DW) | place: Antarctica: Davis Station | collected 2010-03-01 | reverse complement strand
CTCCTAAGGGTGAAGAGATTGCAGTGTTCAATCTACGTAAATTCTGTAGAGAGAACGATATAAACCCCTGTCGTTTGCATGATGTTATTGCTGGTAAATGTAACCACCACAAAGGCTATAAAGCCAGATATAAGGAGTAAACAATATGGCCTTTCAGCCTACAGAAGGAGCAAAAGCAACCTTCGAAAAGCTCAAGACAGAACGTGATGCATATGCGCAGCGGGCTGAGACAAACGCAGTATACACCATCCCAGCCCTGTTTCCCAAGGAATCTGATGATGCCTCGACCACTTTCGCAGTCCCATATCAATCCACCGGTGCCCGTGGCGGCAGGGGGCAGAGTCAGGTTCAACCGGGGGGCTGTGACGCTGGCCTGCAATTCAAACGTGTCTTTGCCTGAGGTCTGCGCGCGGCCTGCGCTGGCGGCTGCCAGTTGGTCTGACAGCGTCTGCCAGCCGCCTTTCCAGCGAGTGGTGAGTTGCCCAGCTCCCGTGGCGCTGGCGCCCTGCATGGCATTTTGAATCTGCGTGCCGACCCAGGGCAGCGACCCCAGCCAGCGCTGGGTGCGCGCCGGGTCGCTCCACTGCAGTTTCAGATTGCCCGCACCGCTGCGGGGTGCGATCGACCCGTCAGCACGTGCGTTTGCGCCCGGCACGGTGATGGCCAGTTGCCCTTGTGCGGATTGCGCGCCCAAGGCAATGCGCAATGTGTTGGCCTCTACCTGCGCGTCGAGCGCGTTTATGGACAGGCGATCAAACTGCACGGTGCCGCCGGTTTCATCGCCCGTTGTGGTGGTTGCTGGCTGCCAACTGCCCTGGGCGGCGAGTTTGTCGATGCGCAACGCGGCCAACGGTTTTGTGGAGGGGTTTCGGGTGGTGGCGTTGCTTGCCTGCGTGCGGGTGCTGGTGGTTGTGCTTGTGCCGGTGTTCGCTCGGATGTCGGCGTTGAAACGCACCGCGCTGCCTTGCATCGTGGTGCTGATGCCACCTGAAAGCGGCGCGGTTCCCAGCGCGCTGTGCAGGCTGCTGGGGCGCAGGGCATGGAGCTTGGCTTCGCCTTCGAGTGCGCCCGTAGCGGGCGTGAAGTGTCCTTGCACTGTGGCATTGCCGGTGCCTGCGGTGAGTGTGGCGTTGGGCACCGACCAGCGGGCGCCGTCGTAGCTGGCGTGGGTTTGCAGCGCCGACAGCGGCAGGCGCCCGGCATCCCACGGGCCGGGCAGGGTGTTGCGCAGATCAGCGTCGACGGCCCAGCCCGAGGTAGGCGCCGGGGCCGAGGGTTCTACGCTGGGGGCGGGTTCTGCCGATGTTGCAGGCCGCGTGGGTTCGGCAGCAGCGGCGGCCGCAGCCGGCTCAAGGGCTGCAGTGGCCACGGGGGCAGGGCTCACTTTGACCGTGCCCTGCAGCAACGTGATGGGCGCCTGAGGCCACAGTGCCGCGAGGTTAACGGCATGCAGCGTGGCGGTGGCCGATACCAGCGGTTGGGACGCCCAGGGCGCCACGGTGGCTTGCACGCTGGCCTGCATTGGCTCGGCGGGCCGCACGGCTTTGGACGCCTTCGTTGTTGTCGACGCCTTCGGTTTTGTGTGGTGTTCGGGGGGGTGTTGGTTGGTTTTGGCGGTTGCTGCAGCCGCCGGGTCTGGTGTTGATGCTGCCGGGGCCGAACTGACCAGCGGGCCCGCCATGGGGCTCACCTGGGCCTGCGCCACCAGTTGTGCTGCGGCGGTGGCCAAGGTGCCTTGCACCGTGGCGCGGGCGCCCAGTTCGATCTCGGAGCCGTTTTCACTGCCGGGCACGGCGGTGTGCACGGTGCCGTCGACCGTTGCCTCCAGCGCCATCGGGGCATGGGCTTGCAGCGTGGCGTGGGCGCTGTACACGCCTTGCGCCAGCTCCACATTGGCCACGGTCAGGCGGTGTTGATCGCCATCAAACCGGTAGGTGCCCTCCAGAGCGTGGGCCAACACGGGCGGTGGCCCGGCCCATTCGATCTCGTCTACCCGAAACGGCACCCCGATCTGGATGGGCAGCACCAGTTCGTTGAGCGGTGTGGGAGGTGGGGAGGGTGCTGCATCGGGCTTGGGCTTGGGGGTGATCTGCACACGGGCGGCATGCACTTCACCCAGCTCAAGGCGGCGCTGCAACAGCGGGGCCAACTCCCAGCCCAGTTGAATGCCGGTGACTTCAACATCCAGGCTGGGGCTGCTCCAGCGCAGCCACCCAATGCGGCCGCCGCTGCGCAGCGAGCCTGATACATCACGGCTTTCGAGCTTCTGGTCGGTCGGCAAATACTGCGCTGCACGTGTCAGTGCAGTGGCCAGCGATGAGTTGCTGCCGGCCCACCACCATGCCGTGCTGGCGGCCACCAGGATCGCAGCGACCAAAGCCAGCAGCAACCAGCCAAGCGCCCGCAACGCGCGGGGGGCACGGTGCGACGGCGTGCGTGGCGCGTTGGATGCACCGGCGCTGAAGTCAGCACCCTTTGAACGACCGCCCGAAAGCAGCTTGGAGAATTTGCCGCCGCTCAAAAGCTGAATCCCAGGCGCAGATGAACACGCACTTCTTTGGTTTTGACGCCATAGGCCAGGTCGGCCTGCAGCGGCCCCACCGGGCTGCGCCAGCGCACACCCGCGCCCACGCCGACACGCGGCTCCAGATCGCCCACCTTGTCGGCCACCGCGCCAGCGTCGATGAACAGCGTGCTTTCCCAGTCGGTCATGACGCCCTTGTAGACGATGGGGCGTTGCCACTCGACGCTGCCCGCCGCCAGATAACGGCCTCCATAGAGCATGTCGTTGCTGGTGCGCGCACCAATGCTGCGGTAGCCATAGCCGCGCACCTTGGTGTCGCCGCCGGTTAAAAAGAGCTGGGTGACGGGGATTTGCGCGCCTTCACGCGCCAGCACGGCGCCTGCTTCGGCCCGCAACGCCACGCGCGCATTGCGGCCCGTGCCGGTGGCGTCAACCACCCGGCCAGCGGCGATGAACGACTGCCAGCGCACCAGCGTGCGGGTGAACAGATCGCGTTCTGGCCGCAGCGTGGTGCCGAGGCCCAGCTCCACGGCAATGCCATGGCCGCGTGTAGGGGCGGTGTTGCTGTTGAAGTAGCGACCCGTCCAGCCGTAGTTCACGCTGATGGCGCTGCTGGCATCGGGGGCATCAAGCCCCTGGCTGTTGGCATAGTCGTACTGCAAGAAATAATTGCGGTCGATGTTCTTGGTGCTCTTGCTGCGGCCGCCGCGCACGCGCCCGCTGTTGACGTCGTAGTCGCCGGTGGCCTCGCGCTGCAGTTGCCCGCTGGTGAACCAGCGCCAGCCGTTGTTGTTGGGCAGATCGGTCCATTCGGTGCTGGCGAGTTTGCTTTCGCGGTCGAGCGACAGTTTGCTGACCGCCCGCCAGCCCAGCACGGGCATCTGGTTGTGAATGTGTTCCATCGACAAACGCGCTCCGCTGTCAGTGGATATGCCGGGGCCGAACACCAGCTTTTGCAGTGGCGCTTCACGCACTTGCGCCACGACGGGCGCTGATTGGGGTGTGCCGCTGTCGGTGTCAAGCGTGAGGAACACCGCGTCGTAATAGCCGCTGCTGGCCAGCCGCAGTTGTGCATCGAGCATCTCGGCCTCGTCATAGACGCCCCCCGTGGGCAGGCGGGCCAGGCGGCGTGCGCCATCGGGGTCGTAGCGCTCGCTGCCCTCCACGCGCAACGGACCAAACCGGTACGCCGGGCCGGGATCATAGGTCACGCTGAGCTGGGCCTCGTGTTTGTCTGCGTCGATTTCTGCGCGGCTGTTGGTGATGCTTGCGGTGGGGTAACGACGCGATTGCAGCTGGCGCAGGCCATCGGATTTGGCGCTGTCCCAGGCCGATTGGGTAAAGGCTTCGCCCGGTGTCAACGACCAATTGCCTTGCACGCGTTGCTGTTGGCGGGCTGCGGCTCTGGCATCGTCGCCCGAGGGTTTTGCAAACGCAATATCTGCTTTGGTGATATGGGTCTGCGGGCCCGGCTGCACGGTGACCGTCACGGTGCGTGGCGCGATTTTGCTCTCGGGCGTGTCGGTCAGCTCGACCGTGATCGTCGGAGCGAAATACCCCATCGTGCCCAGCAATTCACGCGCATTGGCATCGGCAGCACCCAATAGCCGCTGCAGTTCACTCGATTGCAGGTCGGGCAGGTTGCGATACCGCTGCAGCTCGAGGTGGCGATCCAGCGTGTCGCGCACCGCCTCGGGGGCGACTACCACCACCGTAAAAGACGGTTCCGCAGATTCAGCGATTGCCGGGGCGGTATTCGGGTTGCCCGAGGCGTCCGCCGTGATCTCTTTGTTTTTGCCAAGGGGCAACATGCTGCAGCCTTGCAGGCACAGCACACTGAAAAACAGCAACGCCGACCATCGGGCCGGCGTTGGAGAGCGGGCGCTGGGGCGCAGAACACACAGGATCACGGCAATTGGAGGGAGGTTGGCAATATAGGAGGAAGTCATTGTGGCCCGCAGCGGTGCCCTCAATGCAGTCATCCCTTGACTATGCCTTGAAAGTTCATGGCCTTCTGTAAGACAGTTTCGCGCAATGCAGCTGCAATCACCACGCGGCCAAAGTGCAGTCCACGCGCAGCCTTCGGGGCGCACGCGAGGGACTGCCGCGTTTCATTTTGAAAGCAGTCGCATCGTCTCTTCGAGCCCCTTGAGTGACAAGGGGTACATGCGGTCGCCAATGAGCTGCTGGATGATGCTGATGCTTTGCCGGTATTGCCACACGCCTTGCGGCTCGGGGTTGATCCACGCAAACTTGGGGAAAGCATGTGTCAGGCGTTGGATCCACTCCGCGCCCGGCTCTTCGTTGTTGTACTCCACGCTGCCGCCGGGCTGCAGGATCTCGTAAGGGCTCATGGTCGCGTCCCCCACAAAGATCAGCTTGTAGTCCTTGTTGTACTTGCGGATGATGTCCCAGGTCGGGAACTTCTCGGCAAAGCGCCGGCGGTTGTTCTTCCACATGAAGTCGTACACGCAGTTGTGGAAGTAATAAAACTCCAGGTGCTTGAACTCGCTCTTGACCGCGCTGAAGAGCTCTTCCACGCGCTGAATGTGTTCGTCCATGGTGCCGCCCACGTCCATCAGCAGCAGCACCTTCACGTTGTTGTGCCGCTCGGGCACCATCTTGATGTCCAGGTAGCCGGCATTGGCCGCCGTGCTGCGGATGGTGTCAGGCAAATCGAGTTCGAGCTCATGCCCTTCGCGTGCAAACTTGCGCAGGCGGCGCAGCGCCACCTTGATGTTGCGCGTGCCCAGTTCCTGTTGGTCGTCGTAGTCTTTGTAGGCGCGCTGCTCCCACACCTTCACCGCGCTCTTGTTCTTGCCTGCGCCGCCAATGCGCACGCCCTGGGGGTTGTAGCCGCCGTGGCCAAACGGGCTGGTGCCGCCCGTGCCGATCCACTTGTTGCCGCCCTCGTGGCGTTCTTTCTGTTCTTCGAGGCGCTTCTTGAGCGTCTCCATCAGCTCATCCCATCCCATCTTCTCGATGGCGGCCTTCTGCTCGGGCGTGAGTTCGTTTTCCAGGATCTTGCGCAGCCAGTCGGCGGGAACCTCCTTGGTGAAGTCGGCCACCATCTCTACGCCCTTGAAGTAGGCGCCGAAGGCCCGGTCGAACTTGTCGTAGTGCTTCTCGTCCTTGACCAGCGTGAGGCGCGAGAGGTTATAGAAGTCGTCCAGTGCCCACGCATCGTCTGACTTGGGCCCCACCACGCCCGCCTGCAGCGCTTCGAGCAACGTCAGGTATTCCTTGACCGACACCGGCAGTTTGGCCGAGCGCAGGGTGTAGAAGAAGTCAATCAGCATGATTTGTGCCCCTAGCGCTTGTCAATCAAGCGCATGCTGCTCTAAAAGGTATAGCAATTGTGCTTGGGCCTCGGGCCACTCGCCCGCGCGCATGCTGTACATCACCGTGTCGCGGATGGTGCCGTCGCGGCGCAGCGCGTGGCCCCGCAGAACGCCGTCTTTTTTAGCACCCAGGCGCTCAATGGCGCGTTGCGACGCAAAGTTGTAGTTGTCGGTACGCCAGCCCACCACGTGGCAGCCCAGCGTGTCGAACGCATGGCCCATCATGAGCAGCTTGGCGGTGGTGTTGACGTGGGTGCGCTGCACGCTTCGGCCGTACCAGGTGTAGCCGATTTCGACGCGTTTCACGGCGGGCACGATGTCGTGGTAGCTGGTAGAACCTAGCACCCTGCCGCTGGCTTCATCCACGACGGCAAATGCAAAGCGGTTGCCGTCCTCACGCATCTTCAAAGCGGCTTCGATGTACGCGCGGGTGTCTTGCGGCTCAGGCACCGAAGTGATGCGCAGTTTCCACAACTCGCCATCGGCGGCGGCTGCACGCAAGCCTTCTTCGTGGGTCAATGCCAGCGGTTCCAGGCGGACGCCGCGATCATGCAGCGTGACAGGTTCTACGAATGCCATGGTTTTTCAGTCTTCATCAATCATTGGATGGCTTGCTGCGGCGACCGGTCTGCCAACGCCTCGCAGCATGCAGGCCCAGGCCGCCACCCAGGCCGACGAGCGCAATGCCGATCAAGCTGGCAGTTCCGTAGCCTGGGGCAAAAATGTCGAAGCTCAGCAGCCGGCCCAGCCAGAAGCCCAGCAACGCCCCTCCCACAAAGCCCACGGCGTCTGCGATGCCGTTCACCAGCAGGTGGCGTGTATTGCTGTTGTTGTCTGGGGCGCTCACTCAGCGGTTCCGTTGGTTCATGAACACCAGCTTTTCGAACAGGCTCACGTCTTGTTCGTTTTTGAGCAGCGCACCCACCAGCGGTGGCACGGCCACCTTGTTGTCCGCGCTTTGCAATGCGGCGAGGGGAATGTCTTCGGCCACCAGCAGCTTGAGCCAGTCGATCAACTCACTGGTCGATGGTTTCTTCTTCAGGCCGGGCAGGTTGCGCACGTCGTAAAACGTCTTCATCGCCACGGTGAGCAACTCACTTTTGAGTGTGGGGAAGTGCACGTTGACGATCTGGCGCATCGTGTCGGCTTCGGGGAACTTGATGAAGTGGAAGAAACAGCGGCGCAAAAAGGCGTCGGGCAGTTCTTTTTCGTTGTTCGATGTGATGAACACCAACGGGCGGTGCTTGGCCTTGATGAGTTCGCGTGTTTCGTAGCAGTAGAACTCCATGCGGTCGATCTCGCGCAGCAGGTCGTTCGGAAACTCGATGTCTGCCTTGTCGATTTCATCGATCAGCAACGCCACGGGTTCGTCGGCGGTGAAGGCCTGCCACAGAACGCCCTGGATGATGTAGTTGCGAATGTCCTTCACACGCTCGGCGCTGTCGCCGTCGTTCAGTTGGCTGTCGCGCAGGCGGCTCACGGCATCGTATTCATACAAACCTTGCTGCGCCTTGGTGGTGGACTTGATGTGCCACTGCAACAGGGGCATGTTCAGCGCTTGTGCCACTTCTTCGGCCAGCATGGTTTTGCCTGTGCCGGGCTCGCCCTTGATGAGGAGCGGGCGCTGCAGTGTGATCGCTGCATTGACGGCCAGCATCAGGTCCTGGGTGGCAACGTAATTCTGAGAGCCTTCAAATTTCATAAGGGAAAATCACCGGATCGTTGATGAATGGGCTTGACAGGCGCTGGCTATAATCGGTCGCTGATCAGAGCCCAGAGCTGAACTTCCACGAGATTGTGCGCGCAAAATGAACAAAACGTTGACCACGCTATTTGCCTTGGCTGTCGCTTCCGTGACCGCCTTGTCCCACGCCCAGGAAGCCAAGGGCAACGTGGAAGCAGGCAAGCAAAAGATTGCCATGTGTATTGGTTGCCATGGCATTCCAGGCTACCAGTCGAGCTTTCCTGAGGTACATAAGGTGCCCATGATTTCGGGGCAAAACGCCAAGTACATTGCCGCAGCGCTGGACGCCTACAAAAAGGGTGATCGCAAGCACCCCACGATGCGCGGCATTGCAGATTCTTTGTCTGACCAGGACATCGCAGATGTGGCCGCTTATTACGAGCAGCATGGCAAGACGGCGCTTGAGTTGCCCGCCAAGCCAACGCGCGAGCCCAGCGTGCAAGTGGCCGAGTTGCTCAAAAAGGGCGCTTGTGTGTCTTGCCATGGTGACAACTTTGCCAAGCCCATCGATCCCTCTTACCCCAAAATCGCAGGGCAGCACGCTGACTATCTGTACGTGGCGCTCAAGTCCTACAAATCAGAAAAGAATGAGCGCGTGGGCCGTGGCAATGCCATCATGGGTGGCGTCGCCAAGCAGTTCACCAATGCAGAGCTGAAGGCGCTTGCTGGCTATGTTGGCAGCCTGGAAGGTGACTTGCACACCGTGCCTCAGTCACGGTTTCGCTGAGCCAGCCAGTCAGTCCACGCACTCGTTGCCATCCCGACAAAGCCCGCTGCATGCGGGCTTTGTCGTTTATGGGGAAGGCTGGTGCGTTTGGGGGTAAGGGGCCGTTGCCTTTGCATGCCCATCTCTGCGGGCTTGGCCTACCTCTCCATTTGTGTTCGCTATCTGGCAGGCCCTGCGGGGGCTTGATTGCGCTGCAAGGCGACGCTTGCCTAGAATGGCAAACATGCATTTCCTGGTTGCCACTCTCCGCGCGCCCTTCGCATGGCCTTGCTTGGCCTTTGCGTGTGTTGGTGCGCAAAGGACGGGTGCTTTGGAACCAGCGTCTTGGGCTGCAGATTCTTAAGCCCGGCGGTCCTTTCCTTCTTTCATCAGCGTCATCCAGTTCCGCCGGGCACCTTGCCAGGCCGGTTGCTGCGTGCGTTGATTGCGCGTTGGGTGCAGCCCGAGCGTGCGGCCCCCACATGGACCATCGCCCTGGCTCTTAGCTGCCCGGTAAGCAGTGCCTCGTGTGCGGGCATATGCCGAGGTTTGTCGATGACGCAGCCGACGACGGTGATTCAAGCCGTCTCTCGCCACCGAACCAGGAATGCCCGTGCGTCTCCAGACCATTGTTGCTCTCACCGATTTTTCCGTCCAGGCCGAACAGTGCCTGGACCGCGCCGCGCTGCTTGCCAGCGCCCACCACGCTGAATTGCGCATCCTTTATGGTGCCGAGGTGCCGTGCCCGAAATTCTCCGACCCCTTTGCCCGGCTGGAGCAACGTGGGCGGCAAATTGCGCGGCGCCACGGTATCACCACTGTGGCGATCGGTGGTACGGACGACTTGTTGACAGACGTTCTGACGCAAACGCTTGACGCCGACCTGCTGGTGCTCGACCGCCGATCACACCGTCTGTGGCACCAGTTCTGGCGTGGGTCGTTGGTAGAGCAGGTGGTTCAGCAAGCCCGTTGCCCGGTGCTGGTGGTTCAGCAGCCAGTTGCAGGTGCGTACCGGCAGCTTCTGGTGGCGGTTGATTTTTCAGAGAACTCGCGCTCGCTGGTGCGTTACGCCAGTGGCTTTGAAATCGGCGCAGCAATGGAGATTTTTCATGCCCTGGCTTCGGGCGATCAAGCCAGCGTGGGTTGCGCTGATGCCCAGTTCTCCATGGTGCGCGCGTACCAGCGCATCGCATCCAAAAATGGGCAAGGTCGCAGGGTGCGTTTCTCCGATTCGCTCGATGCGCGCAGAAACCGCGTGGGTGTGTTGACGGGGCGCACCGCCCCGATCGGGCAGATCACGGTGCAAAAGGAAAGCAGCCAAGCGGACCTGGTCGTGGTCGGAAAATCGCGCCCCAACCCGGTGGTTGATTGGCTGCTGGGTAGCCTGGCGCGCGGGCTGGTGGTGGGGCTGAACTGTGACGTCCTGGTGGTGCCTCACGACTACCCCGCGGACCGCGTGGCCGACCCGTCCGCAACGCATCAGTCGAGGGAGCGGGGTGCCCTGGCTTGAGTCAAGATGCTGGTGAGGACTCAGTCCCGCGTAGCGCGCCGTTGCACACAGGCAATGTACGCATCGCCGTCGGGGGGGCGGCCAGCGCGCTGGCTTTCCCACAGCATTTCGCCCAGGCAATCCATGGCTGCGTGGTGCGCGTCATGCAGTGAGTCGAGGCGTGCAGTCAGCAACTCGACCGCCTGGCGGATGCCGCGCGGTTGGTCGATGCTGCACTGTTCGCTGATAGACAGGTGCATCGACAAGTGCAAAAACGGGTTGGTCTGGCCCGGTGTTTCGTCGTAGTTGCGTGCCACGGCGACGTCGGCATTTGCCAAGTCGGCGTTGTATTCAGGGTGCTCGGCAATCCACAGGCTGGCCAGTGTTTCGATGGCCTCCATGGGGGCGCCGATTTGGGTCTTGGCGTGCACCCCGCAGAGGAAGCGGCGCACATCGGATTGGGAGGGGCTGAACATGGGGCGCAAGGTTAGCACGCAGCCTTTTCCCGGAGTGTGAGGGGATGTATTGCGGCAGCGTGCTACGCCTGGCGACGGCCGTGTCCTACGTGTGCTCGCCAGCGCGGCGCCTACATTGGCCTTGCGCAAACAAAGGGAGCCGGGCCCGCCGCGCCACTGTCAACACAACCCGGTTTTTGGGAGAGTTTTCATGAATGCAATGCGCGTGGTAGGTGCCCTGTTGTTGGTGGTCGGGTTGGCTGGTTTTCTGACCGGGGGCTTCAGTTTTACGAAGGACTCCACACAGGCCAAGTTGGGCCCGCTGGAGCTGACGGTCAAGGAGAAGGAGTCCGTCAACATTCCTCAGTGGATGAGCCTGGGTGCCATGGTGCTGGGCGGTGTCGTCCTGGTGCTGGGCTTTCGCAAGCGCTAAAGAGTTTGGGTGGGATTGCTTTGAGCCGGGATGCGCTGCGACAGACCATCCAAGCACTAGCAGGTGCGGCTGTTGTTGTTGCGATCGTTTGCAACCCAGATGCCCTATCGAGATAGAACGCGCACATTACCAGTGTGGGGGGATAGGTTTGATGCGACTTGAGGGCGGGCATTCATCGCCCCGCTTCGCAGGTTGAATCACCCGTCGTGGCGTGCATCCGGCGTTGCGGCTGTGGCCCTTGCCCGATCCACGCAAGGCGGGGGCTGGAGCCTCAGCTTGGGTTGCCCGTTGCGGTGGGTGATTCTTCGCATTTTTCGGGTCAGCCGGAGCAAACGCCCTTGCCTTGGAACCCACGGTCCTTGATGCGTTGATGCATGGTCGCCATTGTCCACGCATCGCTCACGCCGCTCACGCTCTTGGCGCTCCCATCATGCGTGAAATGGTCTTTGCCGACCGCAGCAGGGCCGGCAGCAAGCTGTCTTGCATCATCGCAGCGCTGGTGCGGTTGGCCTGACCGCTGATATTGAGTGCCGCCACCGTCTGCCCGGTGCGGTTGGTCAGCGGCGCTGCAATCGAAATCAAGCCTTCTTCCAGTTCCTGGTTCACCAGACACCAGCCTTGTTGGCGCGCCTCACGAATACGGGTGAGCAATGCTTCCACATCGGTGGTCGTGTGCTCGGTAAAACGATCCATGGGGTGCTGCTGCAGCCGTGCTTGCAGTTCATCATCCGGCAACCCTGCCAGCAGCACGCGGCCCATCGATGTCCAGCACGCAGGCAGGCGTGAGCCCACTCCCAGATTGGTCCGCATGATCTTGTGTGTGGGGACCCGCAGTACGTAGACGATGTCCAGGCCGTCGAGCACGGCGGCTGATGACGACTCGCGTACTTCTTCCACCAGGTCTTCCATCACGGGCTCGGCCAGGTTCCAGATGGGCAGAGAAGACAGGTAAGCAAAGCCAAGGTCCAGGATGCGGGGGCTCAGGCGAAAGAGCTTGCCGTCCGTCTCTACATAACCCAATGTTTGCAGCGTCAGCAGGATGCGGCGCGCGCCCGCGCGGGTCAGGCCCGTCTGTGTGGCCACTTCACTCAGCGTCTGCTGCGGCGTTGCTGCGCTGAACGAGCGGATCACTTCCAGCCCCCGTGCGAACGACTGCACATAGCTGTCGCTCGGTTTGGGGTCTTTGGTTTCTGGGGTTTGTGAATTCATACGTATGCCAACTATAATTCTTTAAGCGAACATTTGTTCTTTAGGCGAACAAATTCAAAGAGACAACTGAGCAAACCAAGAAAGCGTTGCAATGATCAACAAACTCGCGGACTCGGTGGCCCAGGCCCTTGTGGGGGTCCAGGATGGTGCCACGGTGTTGATAGGTGGATTCGGCACGGCGGGTATTCCCGGCGAGTTGATTGATGGGCTGATCGCCCACGGTGCCCGGGATCTGACCGTGGTGAACAACAACGCAGGCAATGCCGACCAAGGCCTGGCCGCGTTGCTCAAGGCGGGCCAGGTGCGCAAGATCATCTGCAGCTTTCCCCGCCAGGTGGACAGCTATGTGTTCGACGAGCTGTACCGCAGCGGCAAACTCGAGCTCGAACTCGTGCCCCAGGGCAATCTGGCCGAGCGCCTGCGCGCAGCGGGTGCGGGCATTGGCGCCTTCTTCTGCCCCACCGCCTATGGCACCGAGCTGGCGGCTGGTAAAGAGACGCGAGAGATCAACGGCAAGCACTATGTGCTGGAGTACCCCATCCACGGCGACGTGGCGCTGATCAAGGCCGAAAAGGGCGACCGCTGGGGCAACCTCACCTATCGCATGTCGGCCCGCAACTTTGGCCCCGTGATGGCCACCGCCGCCAAGACCACCATCGCCACCGTGCACGACGTGGTGGAGCTGGGTGCGCTGGACCCTGAATCCATCGTCACCCCGGGCATCTACGTGACTCACGTCGTGAAGATCGACCGCACTGCCACGCAGGCCGGCGGATTCAAGAAATCAGCATGAAATCGGCCTCTGGTGCAGAAGGAATAAGCGTGAGTAGCTATCAAAAGCGTAGTAAAGAAGAGTTGGCCAAGCGCGTGGCGCAAGACATCCACGACGGCGCCTACGTCAACCTGGGCATTGGCCAGCCCACCCTGGTGGCCAACCACATTCCCGAAGGCCGCGAGGTCATCTTGCAAAGCGAGAACGGTATCCTGGGCATGGGCCCCGCGCCTGCAGCCGGGCTGGAAGACTACGACCTCATCAACGCGGGCAAGCAGCCCGTCACGCTGCTGCCGGGCGGTGCGTATTTTCACCATGCAGACAGCTTCGCGATGATGCGCGGCGGCCATCTCGACATCTGCGTGCTGGGGGCCTTTCAGGTCAGCGCCACGGGCGACCTGGCCAACTGGAGCACGGGCGAGCCCGGCGCCATTCCCGCAGTGGGCGGCGCGATGGACCTGGCCATTGGCGCCAAGCAGACCTGGGTGATGATGGATCTGCTAACCAAACAGGGCGCCAGCAAGATCGTGGAGCACTGCAGCTACCCGCTCACGGGCGTTGCCTGCGTGAAGCGCATCTATACCGATCTGTGCACGCTGGCCTGCACACCGGCCGGTCTGCAACTGATCGACTTGGTGCCAGGCCTGAGCCTCGCCGACCTGCAAGCGCTGGTGGGCCTGCCCATTGAGCCCGCCGCCTGATTCCTTCTTCGCATTTCAACAAGCCACAGGAGACAAAAAAATGACCACCCAAGCTTTCATCTGCGATGCCATTCGCACCCCCTTCGGCCGCTACGGCGGTGCTTTGAGCAGCGTGCGCACCGACGACCTGGGCGCCATCCCCATCAAGGCGCTGATGGACCGCAACCCCGGCGTGGACTGGGCGGCAGTAACCGACGTGTTGTACGGCTGCGCCAACCAGGCCGGTGAAGACAACCGCAACGTGGCCCACATGAGCAGCTTGCTGGCGGGCCTGCCCATTGACGTGCCCGGCGCTACCATCAACCGCCTGTGCGGTTCGGGCCTGGACGCCGTCGGCACCGCAGCGCGCGCCATCAAGGCGGGCGAGGCCGGCCTGATGATTGCCGGCGGTGTGGAAAGCATGAGCCGGGCCCCCTTTGTGATGCCCAAGGCCGAGAGCGCTTTCAGCCGCAACAACGCGGTGTATGACACCACCATCGGCTGGCGCTTCGTCAACAAGCTGATGAAGGTGCAATACGGTGTCGACTCGATGCCCGAAACCGCTGAGAACGTGGCCACCGACTTTGGCATTGAGCGCGCCGCGCAGGACCGCATGGCCCTGGCCAGCCAGCTCAATGCCGTGGCCGCCATCAAGGCGGGCCACTTGGCGCGCGAGATCGTGCCGGTGCACATCCCGCAAAAGAAGGGCGACGCCATCATCGTGAGCCAGGACGAACACCCGCGCGAAACCAGCCTCGAAGCGCTGGCCAAGCTCAAGGGCGTGGTGCGGCCCGATGGCACGGTGACCGCAGGCAACGCCAGCGGCGTGAACGATGGCGCCTGCGCGCTGTTGCTGGCCAACGAAGCCAACGCCGCCAAATATGGCCTCAAGCCCCGCGCCCGCGTGGTGGGCATGGCCACGGCCGGTGTCGCGCCGCGCATCATGGGCTTTGGCCCCACGCCCGCCACGCTCAAGGTGCTGGCGCAAACGGGCCTGACCATCGACCACATGGACGTGATCGAACTGAACGAAGCCTTTGCTGCGCAAGGCCTGGCGGTGCTGCGCGCCCTGGGCCTCAAGGATGACGACGCGCGCGTCAACGCCTGGGGCGGCGCGATTGCGCTGGGTCACCCGCTGGGGGCCAGTGGCGCACGCCTGGTGACCACCGCCGTCAATCGTCTGCATGAGCATGCGGGCCAGTACGCGCTGTGCACCATGTGTATTGGTGTGGGGCAGGGCATTGCCGTGATCCTCGAAAGAGTCTGACGCGGCGGCCCTGCATTTTCAAAAAAAACAAGGAGACATTGCATGACTTTCCCCCGTCTTTCGCGCCGCGCCATCGCCGCTGCCGCCCTGGCAACCTTCTTCTCGGTTGCCGGTGCATCTGCCATGGCGCAGGGTGGCTGGCCCAACAAGCCCATCCGCATGATCGTGCCGTACTCGGCCGGCGGCGGCGCTGACAACGCGGCGCGCATTCTTGCGCAACGCCTGTCGTCGACGCTGGGAACACAGGTGGTGGTCGACAACCGCCCGGGGGCCAGCGGCATCATCGGCGCTCAGGCAGTCGCCAAGGCCGAGGCCGACGGCTACACCGTGCTCTACGACTCATCCACTTTCGCGGTGAATCCAGCATTGCGCAAGATGCCCTTCAATGCCGCCAAGGATTTGGTGCCCGTGTCGTTGGCGCTCACAGTGCCCAACATCCTCGTGGTGCCGGCCAAGTCGCCTAGCGCGGACTTCAAGGCCTTTTTGGAGCGTGCGCGCTCCAACCCGGGGGGCGTGTCGTTCGCCTCGTATGGTGCAGGCAGTCCCGCGCACCTTGCTGGCGAGTTGCTGAACCGCGAGGCGCGTGTGTCGATGCTGCACGTGCCTTACAAGGGCGGCGCGCCCGCGCTGGCCGACGTGATCGGCGGGCAGGTGGACTCGTACTTCGCCAACGCCGGCTCCGGGCTGAGTTACGTGCAGTCGGGGCAGGTGAAGGCGCTGGCCGTCACCTCGCGCGAACGCATGGCGCTGCTGCCGCAGGTGCCCACCGTGGCTGAGAGCGGGTTCCCTCACTTTGAAGTGCTGGAATGGAACGGTTTTTTTGTGCCTGCCGGCACGCCCAAGCCCATCGTTGACCGCCTGGCCGCTGAAATTCAGGCTGCGGTGAAAGACCCGGACACCCGCGCGCGCCTTGTCAAGCTGGGCGCCGAACCGGTGGGCGGCACGCCGGCCGAGTTCGCCGCATTCCTGGCCGTGCAGACCAAGCGCTGGGCGCAGCTCATCCAGGCCAACAAGATCACCGCTGATTGACGGCGATGGCACACCAAGAGTTTCCTGACGCAGATGCGTACGAGGCCGGCCTGGGCCACCGCCGCCGCATTCTGGGCGATGCGTGGGTGGACCAGTCGCTTGCTCAGCGAACGCCCTTCAACGCGGAGTTCCAAGAGCTGATCACACGCCATGCGTGGCATGACATCTGGGGCCGCCCGGCGCTGGGCGACAAGACGCGGCGCCTCATGGTGATGTCGATGATGCTGGGCACGCATGCGTATGACGAGTTCGCCATGCACGTGCGCGCCGCACTGGACGGCCCGTCCGACTCGCGCCTGACGCCGGACGACATCAAAGAGATGCTGCTCATGGCCGCCATCTACTGCGGCGTGCCTGTGGCCAATCACGGCTTTGGCATCGCCACGGCCATCCTGCGCGAAAAGGGCTTGCTGGAGCAGCCCATCGCGCCGTCCCACCCCATTTGATAGTGAATGAGCCATGTCCATTTCGACCCTCACCACCACCGCCGGCGCCTTCCGCGTCGCCATCGACGGCCCTGAAGGTGCACCCGTGCTGGTGCTGTCCAATTCGCTGGGCGCCACGCTGGAGATGTGGGACGCGCAGGCCCAGCGCTTCGCCGCCACCCACCGCGTGCTGCGCTACGACACGCGCGGCCACGGCGGCAGCGTGGTCTCGCCCGGCCCCTACACCTTCGACCAGCTCGGCGGCGACGTGGTTGCGCTGCTGGATGCGCTGCACATCGAGCGCGCCAGCTTCTGCGGTATCTCGATGGGGGGCTTGACCGGCCTGTGGCTGGGGGTGAACGCGCCCCATCGCCTGAACCACCTCGTGGTGGCCAACAGCGCCGCCAAGATCGGCACGACCGATGGGTGGGTGGCGCGCGCCGCCCTGGTGCGCGAGAAGGGCGCAGCAGCGATGGCCGAGCTTGCCGCCTCATCGCCCAGCCGCTGGTTCACGGACGCCTTTGTCGCTGCGCAACCCGACACGGTGCGCCGCGCGCAGGGCTGGATCGCCGCCGTTGCACCCGAAGGCTATGCCGCCTGCTGCGAGGCGCTGGCCCAGGCCGATCTGCGCAATGCGATCGGTGCCATCGGCACCGCCGCCGTGCTCACGCTGCTGATTGCGGGTGTGTCCGACCCCGTGACCACGGTGGCCGATGCGCAGGCCATGCAGGCCGCGATTGCCGGGGCGCAACTGGCCGAGGTGCCCGCGTCGCATCTCTCCAGCCTCGAAGCGCCGGCGCAGTTCGATGCGGCCCTGGCTTCCTTTCTGGCAGGCTGAACACCGCCTGCCGCTGCGAGACACAGCATGGATCAACAACCCATCAACCCCCGCTGGCAGCACCGGCCCGAAGGCTCCACCTGGGGCGACTTCGGGCCGCACGACCAGTTGGGGCGCCTGAACCTGCTCACCCCCGAGAAGGTGCGCCAGGGCGTGGCCGAGGTGCACGAAGGCCGCGCTTTTGCGCTGAGCCTGCCGCTGGACTACCCCGGCGGCAGCGCGCTCAACTCCAACCGCCACCCGCCTGTGCTGCGCCCGCTGCTGCGCAAGGGCCTTGTCAACTTCAACTGCCTGCTGGGCGCGCTGGAGCCGGGCCGCACCGATGTTCTGTCGGATGACCTGGCCATCCTGCACCTGCAGTACTCCACGCAGTGGGACGGCCTGGCACATGCGGGCTCCATGTTCGATGCCAATGGCGACGGCCTGCCCGAGGCGCTGTACTACAACGGCTACGCCGCGGGCCGCGACGTTGTGGGCCCGAGCGATGTGCGCGATGCTGGCGTGCCTGCTGCACCCGGTGCCGCCACAAGCACCTCGGCCGCGCACGCGCTGGGCATCGAGGGCATGGCCCGCACGGGCGTGCAGGGCCGGGGCGTGATGGTGAATTTGCGTGCCCACCTGGGCGATGCCCGCACGCTGGTGGGTTATGACGCGCTGATGCGCGTGCTCGACGCCGACCGCGTGGCGGTGGAGGCGGGCGACATCGTGTGTCTGCACACCGGCTTCGCCGAGGTCGTGCTGGGCATGCGCAAGTATCCCGATCCCGTCGTGTTGGAAAACAGCTGCGCGGTGCTCGACGGGCGCGATGACAAGCTGCTGCAGTGGATCACCGACAGCCAGCTGGCCGCCATCGCAGCGGACAACTACGCCGTAGAGGCGTTCCCCGCGCGCCCGGGGGTGGACTGCTGCGCGGCGCTGCCCTTGCATGAGCATTGCCTGTTCAAGCTCGGCGTGCACCTGGGTGAGCTGTGGCACCTGACACCGCTCGCCGAATGGCTGCGCGCCCAAGGTCGCTACCGATTTCTGCTGACGGCACCGCCGTTGAACCTGCCCGGGGCCATTGCCTCGCCCGTGACGCCCGTCGCCACCGTCTGAGCGTCACCCCATCGCGGGCAGTGCGCACTGCCCGCGAGCCCACCACCAAAAGCCGGATCACCGGCGTTGCAATGTGCCGGACGACCGTGCACCTGGAGACTGTTGTGCCTTTCATCATCGAAACCTTCGACAAACCCGAGCACCAGCACGTGCGCAAAGCGGCCCGCGCTGCGCATCTGGAGTTTTTGGACCAGAACAAAAGCCTGTTGCTGGCCTGTGGCGCCAAGCTGGCGGACGACGGCACGGACCTGGGTGGTGGCCTGTATGTGGTGGCGCTGGAGACGCGCGAGGAAGCCCAGCGTTTCATTGAATCCGACCCCTTTCACGCTGCGGGCCTGTTTGAGCGCGTGACGCTCACGCGGTGGCGCAAGGCCTATGTCGCAGGCCAGTGTTTCCTCTGATTCGTGTGTGTCTTGTCGGATCTGACGGATCTGACGGAGCACGGCGTTCCCCCTTATCTCTGGAGTTACCTTCCATGACAGCCATTTCTTCGCGTGAACGTGTCCTTATCACGGGGGGCGGTGCCGGCATCGGCGCTGCCACGGCCGAACGCTGCCGCGCTGACGGCTACGAGCCCGTCATCATCGATCGCGTGGTGGCCCACGTGTCCGGCGGCATCCAGGCCGACCTTTCCAACACCGCTGACACAGCCCGAGCGCTGCAACTGGCGCTGGCAGGTGGGCCCATCACCCGCCTGGTCAACAACGTAGGCATCGTGGTGCCCGCCGAAGCGGCCGATCAGACGCTGGAAGAATTTGACCTGGCGGTGGCGCTGAACCTGCGCTGCGCGCTGCAGTGCATGCAGGCGCTGCTGCCCGGCATGCAGGCGGCGGGCTTTGGGCGCATCGTGAACATGTCCTCGCGTGCGGCGCTGGGCAAGGAACTGCGCACCGCGTATTCCGCCACCAAGGCGGGCCTGATCGGTATGACGCGGGTGTGGGCGCTGGAGCTGGGCCGCCACGGCATCACGGCCAACGCCATCGGCCCCGGCCCCATCCGCACCGAGCTGTTCGACCGTGCCAATCCACCGGATGCTCCGCGCACGAAAGCCATCATCGAATCCGTGCCCGTCAAGCGTGTGGGGACGCCCGACGACGTGGCGCATGCGGTGTCGTATCTGCTTGATGCCCGCAGCGGCTTCGTGACCGGCCAGGTGCTCTACGTCTGCGGTGGCATGACCGTGGGCGTGGCAGGCGTGTAGGCGTTTGCGCACGTCAGGCCTTTTCTTTTTCCCTTCGTTCTCAAAACCACAACACAACATCCGAGAGACAACTCCATGTCAAAAATCACCGCCTTCTTTACCGAACTGATGCGGCGCTACCTGCCCGATCCGTTCGTCTTCGCGATCATGCTGACGCTGCTGACCATGGCGCTGGCGTTCGGGGTCGAAAACCGACCCATCAACGATGTGGTGCAGGACTGGGGCAAGGGCTTTTGGAGCCTGCTGGCCTTCACCACGCAGATGGCGGTGATTCTGGTGATGGGCTACGTGCTGGCGGCGGCGCCCATCGTGGACCGCTTTCTGGACCGCATCGCGGCGCACGTGCACACGCCGCGCCAGGCGATCATCGTGGCCACCATCGTGGGCTGCGTGGGCAGCTACCTCAACTGGGGCTTTGGCCTGGTGATCGGCGGCATTATGGCGCGCAAGCTGGCGCTCAAGGTCAAGGGCGTGCACTACCCACTGATCATTGCGGCAGCGTACACGGGCTTCACCATGTACAGCCTTGGCTTCTCGGCCACGATCCCGGTGCTCATCTCCACCAAGGGCCATGCCTTTGAAGGCACCATGGGCCTGATTCCGCTCACGCAGACCATCTTCTCTGCGCCCATCTTGCTGACCAGCCTGGCCGTGCTGATTGCACTGCCGCTGCTCAACGCCACCATGCACCCCAAGAAGGGCGAGCCTGTTGTCGAGCTGGACCCCGCCACCGTGGCCGATGCCAAGCCCGCCGGGGCTGAAAGCCTGATGGGTGACGAAAAAACGCTGGCCTACCGCCTGAACAACAGCCGCGTGCTGAGCCTGTTGATCGGCCTGTGCGGCATGGGCTATGTGGCGATGCACTTTTACAAGGGCGGCAACCTTGACCTGAACATGATCAACTTCTTCATCCTGTTCCTCGGGGTACTGCTGCTGGGCACGCCGATGAAGTATGTGGAGAAGGTCAACGAAGGCGTGAAGACCATTGGCGGGATCATTCTGCAGTTCCCGTTCTATGCCGGCATCATGGCCATCATGCATGGTTCGGGGCTGGTGGAATCCATCGCACATATGTTCGTCAGCGTGTCCACGGCCGACACGCTGCCGCTGTGGGGCCTGGTCAGCTCGTTCGTCATCAACTTCTTCGCCCCTTCGGGCGGCGGCCACTGGGTGCTGCAGGGCCCGTTCATGATCAACGCGGCTACCACGCTGGGCGCATCGCAAGCGCAAACCGCCATGTCCGTGATGTTGGGCAACGGCTGGAACGATCTGGTGCAGCCGTTCTGGATCTTGCCGGCCCTCGCACTGTCCAAGCTCAAGCTCAAGGACATCATGGGCTACACGGTGGTTTCCATGCTGCTGGTGGGCGCCATCTACGCGGTGACCATGCTGGTCTGGCCACACCTCTGAGCGCGCAGCGCATCCCTTCTTTTCTTTCCATTCTTAAGGAGAAACCCATGCTGTTCATGGCTGAAATGATCGTGCAGATTCCGTCCACGCTGGCCCCCGAAGTGGCCGACGAAATCAAGCGCAAGGAGAAGGCTTATTCGCAGCAATTGCAGCGCGACGGCAAGTGGCGCCACCTGTGGCGTGTCGTCGGCGAATACGCCAACGTGAGCATCTTCGACGTGGCCAGCAATGACGAGCTGCACACGATCTTGAGCGGCCTGCCGCTGTTCCCCTACATGCAGATCAAGGTGACGCCGCTGGCCAATCACCCATCGTCCATCGTGCAGGAATAAGAGCAGGCGCCCCCGCAAGTACCGCGGGCGCTTCTCGTGCCGCGGCGGCGTCTTGCCGCACAGCGGAGTCGATCGCCGGGCATTGCACCGCAGTGCCCCGCCACGCCCCTCATCTATTTTCGCAACCCCCTTCGAGGAGACAACATGCATTCGATCCACATCCCTTCAAAGCGCCGTACGTTGCTGGCCGCATTGGCCACTGCCGCCGCTGTGTCCATGGGCGCAGCTCCTTCCAGCGCGTTGGCGCAGGCCGCTTATCCCAGCAAGCCCGTCACCATCATCGTTCCGTTTGCGGCAGGTGGTACCACCGACATCCTGGCGCGCATCATCGGCCAGGCGCTTACTGCAGAGCTGGGCCAGTCCGTCGTCGTGGACAACCGCGCTGGCGCGGGCGGCAACATCGGTGCGTCGCTGGCAGCCAAGGCCCCGGCCGATGGGTACACGCTGTTCATGGGCACGGTGGGCACCCATGCCATCAACGCCAGCCTGTACAAGAAGATGCCTTTCGACCCCGTGAAGGACTTTGCACCGCTGACGCGCGTGGCCAATGTGCCCAATCTGCTGGTGGCCAACCCCGCGCAGCCGTTCAAGACGGTGCCTGAACTGATTGCCTACGCCAAGGCCAACCCCGGCAAGCTCAACTTCGGTTCGTCGGGCAGCGGCAGCTCCATCCACCTGTCGGGTGAGCTGTTCAAGTCCATGGCCAAGGTGGACATGGTGCACGTGCCCTACAAGGGCAGTGCACCCGCCGTCACCGACCTGTTGGGCAATCAGATCGGCATCATGTTCGACAACATGCCATCGGCCATCCAGCACGTGCGCAGCGGCAGGCTGGTGCCCATCGCCGTGACCACCGCCAAGCGCTCGCCCGAGCTGCCCAATGTGCCCACCATCGCCGAGGCCGGTGTGCCTGGCTATGAGGCCACGTCGTGGTTTGGCATGTACGCGCCCGCCGGCACGCCTGCACCTGTGTTGGCCACGCTCAACAAGGCCCTGGTCAAGGTGCTGGGCCAGGCCGATGTGAAGAAGAAGATCAACGAACAAGGCGCTGAGACCTACAGCGAAACGCCTGAGCAGTTCGCAGCCTTCATGAAGGCCGAAACCCTGAAGTGGGGCAAGGTGGTCAAGGAGTCGGGCGCGAGTTTGGATTGACGCCCTGATTCGCTACGCGCCTTCACCCTGAAGGGGGACGCTCCCAGCACGGCGGGGCGGCCCTTGCGCGGGGGGCGCTGGCTTGGGCTGCACCAGTCCCCGTCACTGCAGCCTGTACACACGCCCCCGTCTGTGTGCCCTCCAGGCTGCGCTGGGAGGCCCGTGCCACACGTTCGGTGGGCACGGACTTGAACCTCGGGAAGAACGTCCCGTAGCTGCCCATCGATTCGGTCAGCACCGTGGGTTGATGGCGTTGAAGGCGGCGCGCCGTAGCGGGCTCAGCAGAACGCCTGGCGCTGCTGTTTGAGCGCATCACGGTCAATGCTGGCTGAGAGCTGTTCCATGTCTGCGGCGCAAACGCCGTGCTCCAAAAAGTGCCGTTGCCATTGGCCTACCGTTCGCGCTACGTGCTGCGTTAGCTCAATGGCCCTGGCCCGGGTGATCCCGAACTCGCTCAGCTCGGTCAGCGCGTTGTCCAGCGTGGATTGCGCGCCGTGCTGGCCGACCACCATGGCCTGGTAGCCCATGTTCTGCAGCGTGGGCACCACGTCGAACGCCGGGGCCAGGTCGTAGTAGCCGTCAAAGCCCAGGCGCAGGCAATGGTTGCGCTCGTGGTCGTCGGTGTTGTCCACCAGGATGTTGAACACCATGCGCTTGAACAGCTCTTCGCGTTGTGCTTTTTGCCGGTCGGGGTGCGCCTGGCGCAGCAGCACGGTGGCAAGGGCCCCGTAGCTTTCGGCCAGGCCCGCCGCTGCCAACGCTGTTTTGGCAGAAATACAGTGCACGCGCAGGCTCAAAGTGTCCGTCTGCAGGCGGTCAAAGCGCTGGATCGTCAGGGCATGGCGCTGGGCTTGTCGGGCCAGCCGCGTTGGAATGGGCAGCACACCTGTGGTGGCAACACGGATGCCTGCCTGGGCCGCCAGCGTCATGGTGGCGTGCTCGATGAGGGGGGTGTCCACCGTGTCATCCAACTCGCTGAACTTGATCACGCAGGGGCCGCTGTCGGTTTGCAGCAGCGCCTTGGGTCGTGCCCCACCCAGCGTCACACCGGGCTGCACCAGCCGCTGGATCTCGGGTGTGACCGGGGCTTGAGACTGCACGTCTTCCACCGCCTGCACCATGGCTTCCAGATCGCGCAATTGCGGATACGGCCCGATGCGGCGCGGGATGTAGTGCTCTGCCGATGTGGAGATGCCCAGTGCGCCGAAGCGGTCGTCACCTGCGAACAGCAGCATCTCCAGTATCGACAGGCGCGCGGGGCGGTCGATGTGGCGGATGATGCGCTCGCCCCACCGGTCTGGCCGCGCGTCATCGATGGCGCCGGGCGCGCTGTCTTTTTGGGAAGCGCTGAACATCTGGCCCGCCAGCAAGGGCAGGTCTTCGCTCAGCGCAAACTCCCACCAGTCCGCGGCGTAGGTGAAGGTGGCGCAGTTGGGCACCAGTTGCGACAAACCCAGTGAGCCGGTCAGCACGGGTTGGGCCGGGTTGATCAGCGCCCACACGTACAGCGTGTCTTGCGGCACGTAGGAGCGGGGTATGACCTGCTGTGCGTTGGGCTGCAGGCTCATGGCCGCGCCTTCTTCTCGCCCGCGATCAGTGCGGCCAGGCCTGCTGCAGTGCCATTGGTGTGGCGTTCGGAAGCGCCGAGCCCCGCGAGCTGCAGGGCTTGTTTGATCTGCTCCTCGTGGTCCAAGCCCGTGCTCGTCTGAGCGGTGCTTCGAGCGGCCTTTTTTGTTGCATTCGCGGGATCTGTTCTCAGAAAGGAACCCTCCGCCTCTCTTGCAAGGTGAGCGTCACCCAAGCGCGTAGGCACCTGGGCTTGCGCCCTGAGGGGCAAGGCGGCTGGCTTGGCGTTGCTGGCTGCCGCCTTTGTGTCTTTTGGCGCCATCGCTCGTGCCGCGGAGCGGGGCCGGGTCCTCGCCACTTCCTGCTCCAGCGAAGCCAGGTCGTTCTGCGGCGCAATCAGGTCGGCCAACCCATGGGCTTGGTTGATGAGCCACATGCACATCACATATGACGCCATGGACACCGAAGGGTCACCGCGCTCAATGCGCGCCATGGTGGGCTGCGACACGCCCAGCCGCTGCGCCCACTGGGCCTGCGTTTCTTTGCGGCGTTTGCGCGCAACCACGATGTGCTGTGCGAGTAACGCGATCTGCTGAAGAACGGCTTGGGGGTAGTCCGTCGGCTTGGTGTTTTGTGCTGGCATTCATAGATGTTAGTTCAATCCCGGATTTTTGAACATCTATGAATCAACGATGCAGATGAATGGAGGTTAAGCGTTACCCGTCAAATTATTCATACATGTTGTAAAAATCAATTAATTTGAATATTTGTGAATGAAAATTGATGACGGGCTGGGCTGGGCTGGGCTGGGCTGCGAGGCGTATGGGGGGGCTTCACAGACTGGCGTGCGCCCAGTGCCCCGAGGGGCGCGATCTGGGGCAAGACGGTGGCGGCGCGGATGTGGGCGTGGCTGTCTCGGGGGTGTTTTGCGGTTGTCTGCCAGGTGATGGTTCACACCCGCCAGGCGGGCAGTTCCCAGTTGCGCCACAGGGCCACGCCGCGAAGCCCCGCCGTCAACACGACGCAGGCCACCATCGGCGCCCAGCCCTGCGCCTCCGCCTGGCGCAGCGCCACATCGGCCCAGCCACCGGCAAACGCGCACAGCGCATAGGGCCGGTGGTCGCTGAAGGCCTGGGGGACCTCGTTGCACAACACGTCACGCAGCACACCACCAAACACGCCGGTGGTCACACCCATCATCACGCCGATGATCGGCTCCATGCCTGTAGTGGTGGCAATGTCCACCCCCACGGCGGCAAACAGGCCCAGGCCAACCGCATCGGGTAGCAGCATGGCGCGCTCGGTGGGCTGAAAGTGCCGCTGCCGCATGAACAGCATGGCACCAATGCACAGCGCCAGAATGCCCCAGACAAATTCGGTGTGCCTGATCCAGAAGAAGGGCCGCTGGTCCAGCAGCAGGTCGCGCAGCGTGCCCCCGCCAAATGCCGCCACAAACGCCACCACACACACGCCCACGGCATCCAGCCGCTTGCGTGCCGCTGCTATCACGCCCGACAGCGCAAACGCAATGGTGGCGGCCACCTCCAGGGTGAAGCGCAGGGTGTGAATCCAGGGGGCGTTGATGAGCGAGTCCATGCGCGCGATTGTGCCGTGGCGCAGCGCCACCGCGTGGTGCGTATTTGCTTCCAAAAATATAGCTGCTAGCGCTTGATGAATAAGCGCTTGAGGCTATTTTGACTATCAATGTTTGCTGAAGGGCGTTGTCAGTGTGCTCCGCCCGCCTGCAGCGCATGCACCACCAGCGTCAGCACGCATCCGCCGCCACCGGCCCATCCCATGGTTTGGGCCCAGCGCAGGCTGGCCTGGGGCCACTGGTTCATGGCCAGCACCAGCAGCCAGCCCAGCACCATCCAGGCGGCCATCACCAGCGCAAGGCCCGCCACCCAGCCTGCGGCAGTGACCGCGGTGGCCGTTTGCAACACCAGCGTGCCCAGGGCGATGGCCTGGGCGCGCAGTCTTGTGGCTGGGTTGTGCGGGGCCGCCTCGCCCCAGGCACGGGTCGGCACGGCCTGTGCCCAGCGGGTGATGGCCATCCATGAGGCCAGTGCAGCGGCGGCGCTTTGCAGTTCGTTCACGTGGCCTCGCGCTGGTGGCTGTGTTGCGTGGACTGTGGTGTGGCTGGCGCAGTGACCGTGGAGCGGCGCAGCCCACGCCGCATGCGGTGCAGCAACCCGGTGCTGCTGCACGCTGCGGTTGCGCACAGGGTGGCTGCCACTGCCCATTGCGCGAGCCCCGCCTTGGCCGTCAGCCCTCCGTAGGCCAGCGCCGCCAATGCCCACAGCAGTGCGGCGCTGCGGGGCGCCCAGGCGCGCAGCGTGGCTGCAGGCAGCGCCACAAAAAAGGCCAGCAATAAACCCAGCATGCCCGACGAGCGCGCGGGCTCGGTCGCCACGATGTGGGCCAGGCGAAACGACTCCACCGCCAACAGCCCCGCCAGCCAAAACGGCTGATGCGCTGCGGCAGGCAGCCATCGCACAACCCCCGAACGGCGCGCTGGGCGATGGTGCGTGGGGTGCGTGGGGTGCGTGGGGTGCGCGCTGCCAGCGGTTGCCCCATGCCGCACCACCTTGCGTTTGGGGGGCTGCACGCGGGCAGGCCCGATGAACGCCGCCAGGGCCACGCACACCAGCCCCAGCGCGGCCATGCCCATCAGCATGGCGGGTGCCAAAGCTGCACCCAATGCCACGCCCACACCACCGGCCGACAGCAGCAATGCGCCGGTGCTGCCCAGTGCCACCCGCCACACGGCCAGCGAGCGCAGCGCGGCAGCGGCCAGGGCAGACATGAGCAGCCATAGGCCTAACAGCACCCACACCGTCCACACCGGGCGCTGCGCCAGCATGGGCAGCCAGGCGGGGCCCCATAAATGCACCAGTACGGCCACCACCAGTGCGGCGGGTGCCATGGCGTGCAGGGCGACATACAAGCGTTGCATAGGCGAAGAAGAGCAGCGGTGTGTGGCAGTACGAGGGGCGGGCGCTTCAGAGCGTTGCCACGGCATCGCCGCTGGCGGCCTTGCCCATGGGCGTGGGGTGCGGCAATGCGGCCACAGCCGCCATGGCCTGCGATTCGCGCTGGCGCTGTTGCCGTGCATCCAGCCAGATCAGCGTGCCCGAGATCGACAAAAACGCGGGCGTCATACCCAAAATGAAATACAGCCACTTGAGCGCCAACCCGCCAAAGTCACCAAAGTGCAGCGGCTCCATCAGCCCGTTGACCAGCGACCAGAAGCCCGCCGTGCGCGGGTCGTGCACCTTGCGCGGCACGCCGGTGGCGGCGTTGATGTCCACCCGCGCCGTGCTGGCCAGGTGGCCGCTCAGGTTGCCGGTGAAGCTCGCCTCGGCGGTGTCGGTGCCCCAGCGGCGCATCGACACATAGCGTGCCTCTAACCCCGGCACAGCCTGCTGCGCCGTGGCGTACATCGCATCGAGCGACTGCATGCGCACGGGCTCGGCGGCCCCGCTGGCAGCGTTGCGCGTTGGCTTGGCACGCGGCACGCTCACGGCGGCTGTACCGGGGTTGGTGCCTGTGATGACATATTTGTAGCCTTGCTCGAACAGCGGCGCCAGGCCCATCCACGCGCCGGTGGTGGCGATCAGGATGTGAAAGCCCAGGCCCCAGATGCCTGCGGACTTGTGCAGGTCGGACATCACCACCCGAAAGCTGCGCCCCCAGCGTTGGGTGAACAGCTCGGCCAGGATCTTGCGGTGGATGACGATGCCCGTGACGATGAGCACCAGCATGGCGGCGCCCAAAAAGCCCACGATCCACCGGGGCCCGAAGAACAAAAACACATGCAGCATGCGCAGGTATTGCCCCAACTGGCTGTCCACCGGGCCCACCACCGTGCCCGTGTCGGAGCGCAGTGCCACCTTGGTGCGTTTGCTGGCGGGCGCGCCGCGCTCGCGCACAAAGGCAAAGTAGCTGGGGTTGATGGCATCGGGCAGGGCGATGGTCTCCACCGTGGCGCCGGGGTAGCGGGTTTGCAACTGGGTCAACACGGCATCCAGCAATGCCGGTTTTTCTGCGCGGGGCAGTTGGGCCAGCGACGGGTTGGCCCACAGGTCAATCTCGTTCTTGAACACCACCACCGCGCCCGAGAAGCACACGATGAACAGCAGCAGCCCCGTGATGATGCCCGCCCAGGAGTGCAGGACGAAGAGGCGGTTCAAGGTGCGCTGGCTGGGCATGGTCGGCTCGCGGTGGCGGGATGATGGCGCTGCGTCAGAAGAAGTACGTCACGCCCAGGCTGAAGCTGCGCGGCAACGCGGGAGACACCACGTTGGCATTGATCGCGCCGTCGTAATACGCCTTGTTGAACACGTTCTTTACGCCCGCCGTCACGCGGTAGCTCTCACCCACGTAGCTGACCGATGCATCGGCCACAAAATACGACGGCAGCGTGAACGGGTACGAGCCGATCTGCTCGCTCACATACCGACCGCCCAGGCCCAGCGTCACACGCTGGTATTGCGGCAGCTTGTAAGTGGCCCAGGCCGTGAGCACATGGCGCGGCGTAAGGTTGAGCGGCTTGCCCACGATGGCGGCGTCGTTGTCGCGTGTGACCTTGGTCTGCGTGTAGGTGTAGGCGCTGGTCAGCTTCCAGCCGTTCTTCATGTCTGCGCCCAGCTCCACCTCCAGGCCCCGTGCGCGCTGCTCGCCAGTCTGCACGCTGAAGCCGGTGTTCACCGGGTCGGACGTGGTCACGTTCTCGCGCACCAGGTCGAAGACGGCGAGCGCACCAGTGATCTGGCCACCCGGTGCCTCGTACTTCACGCCAGCCTCCCACTGTTTGCCGGTCTCGGGCGCAAAGGGCGTGCCTCCAAACGTGAGGCCCGATACCGGCAGGAACGATTCGCCATAGCTGCCATACGCAGACCAGCCGGGCTTGAACTCATACACCAGCCCAGCCGACAGCGTGGTGGCGTTGTCCTTCTGGCGCGTTTGCTTTTTCGCCAGCCGGTCGTCGATATCGTTGGTAGACCAGTCGCGGCGCAGGCCCACCAGGGCTGTCCAGCCCTGGCCAAACTTGATCTGGTCTTGCGCATACAGGCCCATCACGTTGAGCTTTTCGGGGGCATCGCTTGTGAGGTTGGTAGGGCAGGTCGCGGCCATGCCATAGACCGGATTGAACAGGTCCAGCGCACCAATGGTGCAGCGGCGCTGCGCTTGGTAGGTGTGGCCGGAGCGCGCGTCCAGCCCCGTCACCAGCTGGTGTTTCATGCCCGGTGCTTCAAAGCGCGACAGCAGCGAGGTGTCGGTGGCCAGCAGGTCGTAGTCCAGGTACTGGCGCGTGGCCTGGCGGTTTTGCAGCCGTTGGTTGGCCTGCAGCGCCTGGTTGGAGACAAAGTTGCCCGTGCCCTTCTCGGTCTCGTAGCGCACGTTCTGGCGGAAGGTCATGGCGTCCGACAGCTTGTGCTCCAGCGCGTAGCCCACCGTGGTGCTCTCCACGTCATACACACCAAAGCTCGGGTCGCCCGTGAACATCGTGACGGGCAGCGTGCCATTGCGGTTGGGCAGCAGCGTGCCATAGGGCGTGATGCCCTGCTGGCGCATCCACTCGCTGCGGCTGTAGGTGGCAAACAGCACCAGATCAGTGTTGGCGCCCAAGTCCAACGACAGCGACGGCGCAAACCACCGGTCTTTGCGGTAGACGAACTGTGTGGGGTCATCCGATTCAGACACCTGCGCATTGATGCGCAGCGCCGTTTTGCCCGATTCAGACAGCGGCCGGTTGATGTCGGCCTGCAGTGTGCGCTGGCCAAAGCTGCCCACCTCCACGCCTACCTCGTTCAGCGCCTCTTTCTTGGGCCGCTTGCTCACCGCATTGACGATGCCGCCGGGCTGCACCTGGCCATACAGCACCGAGGCCGAGCCCTTGAGCACCTCAAACCGCTCGTAGCCATAAGGCTGCAGCTTGGCCCACATGCCGGGGCTCTGCACCAGGCCATCGACCAGGATGGATTCGGTGGAGCGAAAGCCCCGGATGTTCAGGTCGTCAAACCCCCGGCGCCCAAAGTTGACCGGGCTCACCCCCGCCACGGTCTGCAGCGCCTGCTGCACATTGGTGATCTGCCGCGACTCCATCTGCTCACGCGTGACAACGCTGACGGACTGCGGCGTCTCCAGCCGCCGCATGGGCGCCTTGCCAGCCGTCTGTGCCTCCACGGGTGCAAAGCCCATGTCTTTTTCGGAGGTGGCGTTGATGCGGACTTCCTGGAGTTGGGGGGCGGTCACGCTGGTGGCTGCTGCGGCCGGGTCAGCCGCCAGTGCGTCGGTTTGCTGCGCCATGGCGGCGTGCGCGAGGCAAAGCGCCAACGGCGTCAGCGCAAACAGGCGAGCCCTGTGGATCGAGGGGCGCGAGGACGTGGGGGTGACAGTCGAGCGAAAACGGACGAGCGAAGAACGCGGGGCGGGCCGAGCCGCGCGCGAAAGCGGAGAAGACATGGGAGTCCCGATGGAAAGAGAAGCGGACAAACGCTGGGTTGCACTGGCTCGCGTGACTTTTCGGGACGCTGGCTGGCTGATGCCGTTATTCTAATGCGAATAGTTATCGTTTGATGTGACGTGCAGTACGTCGTGAATGGAGTTGCGCATGTAGCAAAACCGAAGGGCGCAACAAATGTGATTTTTGGGGCTGGCTAAGGTGCCTCGAAAGGGCCCTTGAAGCTGATGTGCAATCGACCTAGCGCGGGTTGATTTGATGATGGGTGCCGGGCTTTTGGGCGGCGGTTTGTCACCGGTGTCCAAAGGCTAGACTTCTGCTGTCGGCCAGCAGCGGCTATTTGATCCGGCCTTCAAATTCGTTATGCCGAGGTACCGTAGACTTGCTGGCAGCTGTCGCCTCCCCGGCGCAACACCAAGGATGTGACAACCTCTCCCCGGCCTCTCATCCGCTGAACAATGCCACAAAACCGAACCGTGCTGCACTCTGGGCCCGACCTACACCTCGAGCGGGTGCTGTCACATCCAGCACCGACCGAGTGGAGCGGTGTATACGCGACGGAAACGCAGAGGTTCGTACTTCCCATGACCGATGGGGGCATCGACATTCGAGCCTGTGACGAGACCTGGTTGGTCGACGGGCTGACAGCGATGCGGTTGAGCAGCAATTTGGCCTACCAATTGCGTCCCAGTCGACCATCTGTGCGCGAAAGCCTCGTAGTCAGCGGTGGTCACCTGGGCATCTTTGGCGCAGCGCCAGCGTTTTGGCTCCTGTGCCCTCGTACCCTTTTTCGGGTCCATTTGGCATCTCGTCAGGAAGTGGGCGGTGAGACGCTGGCCGAAACGGCCGTATCTCTTGTCGAGCAGGTCTCTCACGGCAACGAATTGTCGCCCTCAAGGGGAGCCGTAGCACGCGCTAGGCGGCTCCTCGTTACCACTCCCGACACCTTTGCCCGGGCGTCGCTACATGACATCGCCGATGCCTCAGCCGTCTCCCCGTTTCACCTTGCACGAAGCTTCAGAAGCCAGACGGGATTGAGCCTGCACCAATACCGCCTCCGGCTACGTCTGGCCGCGGTGTTAGCGCGCCTGTCGGGCGGAGAGCATGACCTGCCGGGCCTTGCCCACGACCACGGCTTTTGCAGCCAAAGTCACTTGGGCGCGGTGTTTCTGCGTGAAGTCGGCATCACGCCAAGCCAAGCCCGGCTTGCCTTTGCAACGCGTTGCTGAAGGCGACGCACTGATTGCGCACGATGCGCACGAATTTGATAGCGGTGAACAGCGCCAGTCGAAAAAATCGCCTGGATGAACCACAGGATTTTCTTCGGACTTCTCGCCGCCTTGGGCGCAGCAATTGTCGGCAGTGGATGGCAGTTGGCCACACGCCATGGGGTCTCAACGACACTCGGCCCGCTCGAACTTGCAGTGCTGCGCTACTGCATTCCCGCTTTAATACTCGCTCCGATTTGGTTTCGAGGACCAATGGTTCTGCCTGCCGTGCGGCCCTACACGCAGGTGCTGTTGGTGATTGGCGGTGGTATGCCGTTCGGAATGATGGTGATAGCAGGCGCGCAGTGGGCCCCCGCTGCTCACATGGGGGTCTTCATGGCTGGCAGCATGCCGCTTTTTACAGCACTCGGCGCTTGGGCAGTCAACGGTGAGCGAGTTCGAGGCTTGCGCCTACTCGGACTTGTCTGCATCGCTGCCGGGATGACTTTCTTTGCCTTGAGCACCCTGCGCGCAGACAGCTCAAGCTGGCGCGGTGATGTGCTTTTCCTGTTGGCGGCTGTGCTCTGGACAATCTATTCACTGGCCTTTGGTCGGTCCGGCTTGACGCCGTGGCAGGGTGCTGCCTTCGTCAACGGCTGGTCCGCCTTGCTCCTTTTGCCTGTGGTAGCTGGCTTTGGCGCCGCTAAGCTGCTCACTGCGCCATGGGCCGACATTGCCCTACAGGCATTCGGCCAGGGCGTCCTCGCCGGCACAGTGGGCCTTGCGGTCTACAGCGTAGCTATCCGGCGGTTGGGCGCAGCGCGTGCTTCACTGTCGGCCGCGTTGGTCCCAGTGTTGACGACGCTGGGAGCTGCGTGGTTACTGGATGAACCGATTGCGGGTGCAACGTTGGCCGCGTTGACCTTGGTCGTTCCTGGCGTCGCGATGGCTAGCGGAGCTTTTCAACGACATGCAACGAAATTGACTTGACCTTCTTTTCGGTGATCCTCGCTCTGGCGGATGCGCTCGACAGACGAGACAAGAGCGTCAAATGCAGACCAGCAGAAGCGTTCCGCTGGCGCCGCCGAGGCATCGGACAAGCGCTCGTTGAGTTGACTAGTCGGATCTGAACCTCACATCACCTGGATGCTTCGAGCATGAAGATAAGGCGCCACGGCATTTTTCGCCAAGCTAGGCTTCATCACCTCAACGCCTGCGATGGAGCGACCAGGACGCTGAATACCTGAAAGTCCGCTACGAGGCTCGACGTACAGCCGCATTGGGCCGAGGCTGCGTGAAAACGCGAGTTCGGCCTTCTATTTTTAGGTTCGCTCCAAAATCGACAGCTCAGAACGACATACAACGCACGATCTTGGAGCAGGGAATGGTCAACGCACCCCAGTGAAAGTCAGCTATCGACGTTTTCACGCAGCCTCGGCCCTGAGTGGACCGTGGCAGCACTACTGCGAAGCTGTCGTTGAGCTGCGACCTCCTGCCTGATCGTTCAAAACGTGTTGTCTGAGTCCTGTGCCAGCCCATTGCTGACGGCCATCCATTGATTTGGCGCATGAGCCCTGAGCTCAAATAATCCCGTGTATTTTGCTATGTAATTTATAGCTGCCTCCGCTTTGTGCAAAAGCGCTATGCCTTGTTTTTATCCAAATCCTGAGTGCTGGCACCCCTATCGTTCCCCTCCGTACCTTCCACCCCCCCGTACCCGGGATACGGCACGTCCGCCGCTGCGATCGCTGTGTGCTCCAGCCGCTCCTTGGCCATCTGCTCGGCCAGTTGGCTGCGGCCTTCGCGGGCCACGGCGATGTATTTGGCCTGGTCTTTGTGGTGTGGGTACATGCGGTCGGCCAGGGCGATGTTGTGTTTGCGGAAGCGGTCAGTGAAGGTGGTGGCTTCGGCGGGGGATAGGCCCATCAGCTCCAGCACGGTGCGGGCGCTTTGGAGGCTCGACTCGAACAGCTCGCGCTGCACCAGCGTTACGCCCAGGTCGCGCAGCTTGTTCCAGTGGGTGATGTCGCGCGCACGGGCCACGATCTGCAGGTGTGGGAAGTGCTCGCGCGCCAGTTTGGCGATCTTGAGGGACTGCTCGGCATCGTCCACCGCCACGACCAAGATGCGTGCGTGTTCGGCGCCCGCGATGCGCAGCAGGTCCAGGCGCGTGGCGTCGCCATAGAACACGCGGTAGCCAAAGGTGCGGGCCACTTCCAGCATGTCCACGCTGTGGTCGAGCACGGTGGTGGTGATGCCCTCGGCCAGCAGCACGCGCGAGACGATCTGCCCGTAGCGGCCGAAGCCCGCGATGATGATGGGGGCCTCTTGGGGCTCGGAGATTTCTTCGGCAGCGGGGGCCTTGACTTTGGCGTAGCGGCGCAGCAACACGCGGTCCATCAGCACCAGCAGCAGGGGGCTGATGAGCATCGACAGCGCCACGGCGCCGATGAGCAGCGAGGCGGTTTCAGCCGGGAACACGTTGGCGCCCGCAGCGGCCTGGAACACCACGAACGCGAACTCGCCGCCTTGGGCCAGCAGCAGCGTGAACACGGGGCGCTCCTGGTAAGGAATGTTGACGAGCTTGGCCAGGGTGTAGATGACGACGGCCTTGGCGGCGAGAAAGCCGATCAGGATGGCGGCCATGAGGCCGGGTGAGCGCAGGATCACGCCGAAGTCGATGCTCATGCCCACGGCGATGAAGAACAGCCCAAGCAGCAGGCCTTTGAACGGCTCGATGTCGGCCTCGAGTTCGCGGCGGTACTCGCTCTCGGCCAGCAGCACGCCGGCGAGGAAGGCGCCCAGCGCCATCGACAGGCCCACCATCACCATCAGGTAGGCGATGCCCACCACCAGCAGCAGCGCGGCGGCGGTGAAGATCTCGGGGGTTTTGCTCTTGGCGATCCAGCGCAGCACGGGGCGCAGCAGCAGGCGTCCGCCCAGGATGATGGCGCCGATCACGCCGACGATCTTGAGCACCTCCAGCACCAACTCGCCGGGCGTGTGGCTTGCGCCTTCGCCTGCCGCCGCGCCCAGGATGGGCAGCATCGCCAGGATGGGGATGGCGGCGACGTCCTGGAACAGCAAGATGGAAAAGCCCGCTTGCCCGCTGCTGGTGCGCATGAGGTTGCGCTCGGCCAGCGACTGCAGCGCGATGGCGGTGGACGACAGCGCCAGGCCCAACGCGCCCACCAGGCTCACGCGCCAGGGCAGGCCCGCCAGCGCGCCCAAGGCAAACAGCACCGCCGCGCAGCCCAGCACCTGCGCGCTGCCGGTGCCGAAAATGGGGCGGCGCAAGGCCCACAGGCGGCTCGGTTGCAGCTCCAGCCCCACCAGAAAGAGCATGAGCACCACACCAAACTCGGCAAAGTGCAGGATGTCTTGCACATTGCTCACCAGCCCCAGCCCCCAGGGTCCGATGGCGATGCCTGCGGCCAGGTAACCAATGATGGCGCCCAGCCCCAACGCCTTGGCAATGGGCACGGCCAGCACGGCCGCCGTGAGGTACAGAAAGCCGTAGGTGAGCCAGGTGGGGGCGTGTTCCATAGAGGGATAGGTCCGGGCGGTTGTGGTGGGAATGGGTGGGCGGGTGCCAGATTCTGGCACCGCTGCGGCGCGGCGCAGGCGCCAGCCGGGTGTGTGCCTGAATTACTTCAATTTTGATAGCTATCAGCGCTTGATGATCAAGCGCTGGCGGTCGTTTTTATTAAAAATGTTGCGGTGGAGAAGGGGCGCTGCGTTGTTAAGATGCGGGCCCTTCTTCGCTCACACGTACGGTGTTTTTATGGACTTGCAGACTTGGCTGGCTTTTTTTGCGGCGTCGTGCCTGATTGCGGTGTCGCCGGGCTCGGGGGCGGTGTTGTCGATGAGCCATGGCCTGTCGTTTGGCGTGCGCAAGACGGGGGCAACCATCTTCGGTTTGCAACTGGGCCTGCTGCTCATTTTGCTGATCGCCGGGGCGGGTGTGGGCTCGCTGCTGCTGGCGTCTGAGGTGGCTTTCAGCATCGTCAAGGTGCTTGGCGCCTATCCCACTGCGGTACTGTAACGATTCGACCGGGCGGGGCGGGGCCGTCCCGCCACGACAACCTTGCTGGATGGATGATGAA